>Ga0209075_1000122_pt1 | contig 66195 bp, 57 predicted proteins | sample Stecom2011_FD_187523 | JGI IMG/M metagenome (GOLD analysis project Ga0209075, IMG submission 187523) | Agricultural soil microbial communities from Utah to study Nitrogen management - Steer compost 2011 (SPAdes) (version 2) | ecosystem: Environmental > Terrestrial > Soil > Agricultural land... | reverse complement strand
TCGAGCTCTTCAGCGACGTCGGTTTTTTGCGCCAGCAATACCATTTCCGCTTCTAAACGCTGTGGGTCTAGTTCGATGTTGGCTTCTTCGAAGCGCGCCAGTAGCTTTTCTCGTTGCCATTGCAGTACTTCTGGCATGCGCACACGCACCATCGCCACTTGTTCAGAAATGCCTTCTAAGCGCTCGTCGATCATCCGTTCTAAGGCTTTCCCTTCACTGGCGCGGTTGCTAATGAATTCAGCTAAACAGGTTTCAAAAGCGGCAACAACATCCGCCTGAATTTTGTCCATGTCTTCTTCTTGTTGCGCCACGACACCTGGCCAACGCAGCACATCAAGTGGGTTGATTTGGGCGCTCGAGCATTGGTTAGCAACCCAGTTCGCTGACGAAATCACGTTACGCGCCAGCTCCTCATTCAGATTTAATCCACCTTCTACTTGCTGCTGCTCAATTTGAATACGTAAATTACATTCCACCTTGCCGCGCTGTAACTGCTTACGGAGCCGTTCCCGCAACGGGTTTTCTAACGAACGAATTTGTTCTGGCAGGCGAAAGTACGTTTCTAAGTAACGTTGGTTGACTGACCGCATCTCCCATGTTGCAGTGCCCCAATCGGCTTTAAATTCGTGGCGCGCATAGCCCGTCATTGACTGAATCATGTTCTATCCTCAATAGGTGAATGGCGGTAGTTTATCACCTCTTCTAAAGCAACGGAATTTTGCATGAAGTTCTGATATAATTCGCCGACTTTTTAGCATCAGGATTAGAGGAGCTCCCTATGCGTCCAAGCGGCCGTACTGCACAACAGATTCGTCCAGTCACAATTACTCGCCATTTTACCCGCCACGCAGAAGGTTCTGTGCTTATCGAGTTTGGAGACACCAAGGTATTGTGTACCGCCAGCGTTGACCGTAGCGTGCCACGCTTTTTAAAGGGCAAAGGGCAAGGTTGGGTAACCGCCGAATATGGCATGTTACCACGCTCCACCCATTCGCGAATGGATCGCGAAGCAGCACGAGGTAAACAAGGGGGGCGTACCGTCGAAATTCAACGCTTGATCGGTCGGTCGTTGCGTGCTTGCGTTGATTTAACGGCATTAGGCGAGAACACCATCACAATCGACTGTGACGTGTTACAAGCTGATGGTGGTACCCGTACCGCGGCTATTACTGGTGCTTGTGTAGCGTTGGTTGATGCGCTGAACTGGATGCGCAAAGAAGGGCTGGTTAAAACTAACCCTCTTAAAGGCTTAGTGGCTGCGATTTCGGTGGGAATGTACGAAGGTCATGCGGTGGTCGATTTGGATTATCCTGAGGACTCTAAAGCAGAAACCGACATGAACGTGGTCATGACCGAAGCTGGTCAGTTTATTGAAGTGCAAGGTACTGCTGAAGGCGAGCCATTTTCTATGGAAGACATGAATGACATGCTCAAGCTCGCCCGTCAGGCGATTCGCGAGTTAATGGACTTGCAAAAACAAGCGCTCGCTTAAACTTTTACAGATAAGGGTTGACCGGCGTTATACGCCGGTAGCCACGCCATATTGCTCCCGATAACGAGTCACCTGCTCTACATATGACGCCAATTCTGGTGAGTCGCTAATGTATTGAATCACATCATTCAGTTTCACAATGCTGATCACCGGCGCATGGTAGTCTCGTTCTACTTCTTGAATTGCACTAAGCTCACCTTGGCCTTTTTCTTGGCGATCTAACGCAATCAACACACCCGCCAATTGAGCACCATTAGCGTGCACTAGCTCCATCGATTCACGAATTGCAGTTCCAGCGGTAATCACGTCATCCACCAACATCACTTTGCCTTGTAACGGAGAACCAACTAAGTTACCGCCTTCGCCGTGATCTTTCTTTTCTTTACGATTAAAGCAATAGGGCACGTTCTTCTGATAGACATCAAACAGAGCTATGGCTGCGGCGGTCGCAATCGGAATACCTTTGTACGCTGGACCAAACAACACATCATATTCCACGCCGCTGTCTTGTAGTGCTGCGGCATAAAACCGCCCAAGGCGGGCAAGATCTGCACCTTGGTTAAACAACCCAGCATTAAAAAAATATGGGCTAGTACGGCCTGATTTCAGGGTAAACTCGCCAAATTTTAAGACACCACGTTCAATGGCAAACTCAATAAACTCTTTTTGGTAGGCTTTCATTCCAACTGTTCCAACTTAACCAATGTAACTGAATAATTTCACGATGCGCTTACCAACGCTCAGGTTGCCACGATAGGCCAACTCGTGCGTTAGTGACTTGGCACTCACCGCCGGCTTTTTGTCGTTGCGAGTTATCATCGGCAACCACCAACAACCGGAATTCGTTTTCGATCAAATTCACTGAGTCACGGCCTTGGCATAATAACCGCATGGAATCGACCATACCACGGTTGTTTAAAAATCTTGTGGTGGGCGCTTCAGCAACAACGCCATCATGCTCAGCAAATTGTACATCAGCGATGCTGTCGGTGGTGAAACGGCCTTGTGAGCCACCCACAAGATAATGGAACGTGGCGGCAACGGCTTGATCAGTTTCTTGCGCAGCTTCACCAATAAATACGCCACGCTCGCCCACCACTTTAAAGCGGCCGGTCAACACGTTCACAGCCAATGCGGTGCGGCGGTCAACCCCTACAGCCAAGGGTACTTTGTTTGCTGCAGCAACCCGCAATAAGCGGCCATGTCGGCCTAAATCAGAGAAACGGCTGTCGAGGGTAGCCAATGGCAACAACCCTAATCCACCTAATGGATGATACGCCGTACTATCCACATTCATACTGCGCGGACAGCTTTCGTCCCGATCACAGTTCGCGCTCGGTGCTTCACCAGCCACGGCGCCAGAACGTAGTGCTTCAGCACTCATACCACCAGCAATCATGGCTTTGCTGGTCATGGCATTCATGGCATCAGCTGTGGCCGCAACGATCAACCGATTTGCACGCATTTTTAGCGCGATGCTGGTCATGAGGTCTGTCGGCTGACTCATTGGGTCTAGGAACGCCTTGCGAACGAGGCCAGGATCTTCGCCAACAATCAACACCGCATCAGCCCAATCAACCATTTTAGGGCCCGCCAACGGCGTCTTACAAAATTCTACCTGATGGTGATGCAGTGCTGGGAATACCTCGGCACGACGCCAAGTATGTAACTCTTGTTCCCGTAATTCGACGAGATTGTCACATTGCTTTGTCCGCTGCGCTCGATTGACTGCCGCATCAATTGGCAACCATTGTACTTCGGCGCCGAGGCCTTCAAGTGCATTTAAATAAGGTTCTACTGTGGTGAATGGGTCTCGTGCACCGGCCGCCGCCACAGCAATTCGTGTTGACCGATTCTCAGCGCCACGAACTTTGTCAGCTTCGGCTAAAAATGCCCGCAAAATTTCTTCTTTTGCGCGTACTTTGAGCATTTTAATTTGTGCTACGTTGGGTTTACCAACTGGCGCTGGCAACTCGAGGTGATCAATGATCATGTTCCATTCACGCTCTGACAAACTGTCATATAAATGACGCGTGACGCGGCGTGTGAACTCTTCATGGAAAGTCCGTTCGGTAACGACGTCAATATTGAGTCGTTCATAAATAATCGCGATGGCGTCTTTGACATCATCACGCACGGTACGACGATGGCTCGGCCAGTTACTATCATCAAGCAAGTGTTTTACCTGCTCACCAACGAGATTAACATACCGCTCAGTACGCATGGTTTCTGGATCCAACCAATCCGTATCAAAGCACTCTTGCCAAGCTAGGCTCCCGCATAGAACCAGTTCATCACCTATCAAAAACAATTGGTAATCGGGGCCGGTGGGGCGCTCGGTAGATTGCGCTAACGCCTGCATTGACCCTGCTAAACTCAGTAGGACACCACCAATGATCAGTGCGTTTCGAATTGAAAATTTCATGTCAGACTCCTAGAATTAAGGCGCTCAACCTAACGACATTTATACGAAACGTCAACGATTGATTCGTCGTATAAGCGTTTGACCTGTTATACTCTGTAAGGTTTGATCAGTGCTTAAATAGTATAAGAGGAGTGTGGTAATTGTCTTGGGGAAATCGCTTATTTGCGGTGTGCGTATTGTTATTCACGTCATCCATCGGCGTTGCAGCCCAGCAGCCATTGACGCTCACCTTCCGCGCGCTAGAACCGAGCCCTGTCGCCGACTCCGTTGCACAAATCTTAGAGGAAGCCTACGCTGAGCTTGGTATTTCCTTACGTTACGTAGAAATGCCGCGCAACCGCAGTTTGACCGAAGCCAATGTAGGGCGCATTGCTGGTGAAATGGGGCGGATCCCTAACTTAGATGAACAATATCCGAACCTTATTCAAGTACCCTTCCCACTATTTGCATCCGAGTTAGTGCTGGTCGCTGATCGCCGTGAATGCGGGCTGTGTACCCTCGATGACGTCAACAATCTAGCTTATGTCGGTGGTGTTCAACCTTCGACACAACTGCTCAAACAACATAAATTTGACCGGCCGACCATTCAAGCGGTCGATATCCAGCAGCTGAATTTGCTATTCATTAATAAACGCGTCCAAGCGATTATTCTCAATATCTTTGAAGCGCATCAGTTGGGGTATCACGAGCACCCCCACTTGGTATTCACGCCCTTACATCCATTTTTAGGTTATCACTATCTACACCAACAACATGCTGACTTGGTTCCTCTATTAAACCAAACGTTGGAAAAAATGCATGAATCCGGCCGCATCAATGACATTTTTCGGCAGCGCAACGTTATCTTTCAACGGCGTAATCTATTTGATGAACCACCACACTTTGACCACATCTCGGCCTCTTCTGGATTAATCGAAGAACGTGCTGAAATGAATGGTAGCGGTACCTACTGGGCAATTCTTAACGCGGTGTTTAAACCTGTTACCGACACGCTTAGCCTAAACACCAACAGTTACCAGCGTGCAGTCGTGGGCTTTACCGATCAGCGTTTTGATATACTGGTTGGTGTATCACCCACGCAAGTTATTCCTAATAGCGTTCGTTCCAATACTCATATCGATTATGACTTACCACTACAACTGTATACGTTAACGCAAGAAGATATTGACCAAGCCTTGGCTGGTACACTCGATCGCCCGATTTGCCACGTCGGCGGTTATAACTACCAAAGGTTGTTACCCGAAGGTCTTACCTATTACTACGCTGATACTGTACTGGATTGTTTCGCGATGCTCGATATGCACCGTGTCAGTGCTGTGGTAAGTTACGCCGATACTGCGCCAGATTGGTCTGAAAGCGGTTACTTCACCCACCAATTGCGTGAAGCGCAACCCTTACAACTCGTGTTTCATAACACCCGTGAAGGTCGGTTACTGCGTGACTGGTTCGATCAACGCATGCGCGAGTTGGTGACAAGTGGCGAAATTGCCGACATCGTTCCTGCTCATTTACTTCGCCATAGCCATTTGGCGCAAAGCTTACCTGATGCGAACGACTAGCTGCCGTTGACGAAGTCCAGCTGCCGCCAGGCCTCATAACTAACCAGCGCCACAGTGTTGGATAAGTTGAGGGAGCGGTTGTTAGGCATCATTGGTATGCGCAAGCGCATTTGCGGCACGATTTGTTCCATTACCTCAGGCGCTAACCCGCTGGTTTCAGAACCAAATAGCAAGACATCGCCCGCTGCAAAGCGCACATCGGTATAGTTGCGGGTGCCTTTCGTGGTGATAGCGTAAATATTGCGCTCGCCCATGGCTTGTTTAAACTCGGCAAAGTTCTCGTGCAGTACCACCCGACTCAAATCATGATAATCCAAGCCCGCGCGACGCAGCTTCTTTTCTTCAAGGTCGAAGCCAAGTGGCTTGATTAAATGTAGGGTACAGCCATTGTTAGCGCATAGCCGAATGACATTTCCAGTATTCGCGGCCATCACTGGGTTAAACAACACAATATGAAACATCGTACCTGACTCCAAGGTTGCAACCGCGAGATTTTAACGGGAACTAGCCGGTTCCGCTAGGTTGAAACCATGCCCAAATGGCATCAAGCACCACGTCTCGATAGCAGTCAGATTCCAATAGCAGTTCATGTTTAGCATGCTCGATAGTTTGCAAGCGACTGGCGGTACCATGATGGTGTTTGAAGAAGCGTTCAATCATAGCGTTATCAACAATGGTGTCACCGCCGGCTTGGATAATCAGCAAGGGAAGCTGCAATTCTCGGGCGCGCTGCTGAATTTCGTGGATAGCACAAAACGCTTGCGCAACCCACTGGTAGGTTGGTCCTCCGAGCTGCAAGCGTGGCTCTGCCTCGTACAGCTCACGGAATACCTGATAGCGTGCGGCACTGTGAGTTAGTTCATTGTCAGCAAAGGGCACAGCGTGATAATCACCTGCATCTTTCACATACCACGGCTGGTTTGGGCTCACCACTCGGTTGAGTAGCGCACCAACATGAATGACCCATTTGACGAACCATTTAGGTTTCTTACCTAGCTGAATGCCGAACATCGGGGCGGTAAACGCAGCCCGCTCAATAGCGTGGGGATACTTCAGTAAATACAAGCTGGCAATGGCTGCACCCATTGAATGTGCTAGGAGATACTTTGGAATATCTGCATACATTACGTTGAGGTGCTGCATCATCGCGGCAAAATCATCCACGTAATCACTGAATCGCTCGACATGGCCTTGCTGTGGGTTGACAGATAATCGGTCGGATAGCCCCTGTCCTCGATGGTCAATAATCGCGACGGCGTACCCTGCCTGCGCAAAATTCCAGACCAATTCCTGATACTTCACGCTTGCTTCTATACGGCCTGGGCTAATCACCACTAATCCAATCGGATGCACGGGTCGATGCAGATACCAAGACAAAGTCACGCCGTCGGGGCGCGTTAAGCGCTGCTGCTCCACATCGTGCTGCCAGAAGCGATGGATATGTTCAGTATAGAACACCAACCATTGCGGATCATGATCCGCGTACTTCAATCTGTTCATCGTCTTGTGTCGGTGTGTTTAGGGGGAGGCGAATCGAAATCTCTAAGCCGCCCTCAGGGTGGTTGCGCGCACTCACAACACCACCGATAACATTGGCGGCGCGCAAGCTCAGCGTCATCCCTAAGCCAACCCCTGATTTGTGATGGCGCGACGGATCGCCCCGGAAAAATGGTTCAAAAAGTTGTTCCAGCTGCTGTTCTGGCACCCCATCACCGTGGTCACGCACGATAATGGTAAAGGTCTTATCGTCATGTACTGCACAGTCCAGCTCGACTAGTCCAGCGGTATATTGCAAGGCGTTGCGAACCAAGTTTTCGATGACGAGGCGAAGTAGTTCTTCATCACTCGCGGTGACTGGCCAGTTGGCATCCAATACTAATAATCGTTCCCCATAATTCGCATCGACATAGGCCAAATCAGCCACCAGAGTCTGCACAAGCTGGTATGTATCTATCGTTTGTGGATTAAGTTTTACCAAGCCGTTTTCAAGACGCGATAACGATAAAATCCGTTCAATGATCGTACTTAAACGCTCCACATCACGGCTCAGTTGTTGCAGGTGCGAGTTGGTCGCATCGTCGTGGTCGTCTTGACTTAACATCAATGCTACTTGCATACGTGCTAACGGCGAGCGTAACTCGTGCGATACATCACTTAATAAACGCCGCTGTGCGTCACGTGATACTTTTAAATCATGTGCTGCAGTTTCTAACGCGCGCGCCAGTTCTCCTAATTCATCAGTGCGTTTAGGTAAGCGCTTTAAATGCAGAAAATCAGCGCCAGCTGCGATTTCACGAGTGGCTTTGGTCAGTCGTTTTAACGGCAGAACTAACCAGACACCAAGCAATACCGCGATAAATAACGACCCAAACAACAGCACTAGTGTTTGTGCATGTTCGGCTTCTTCAACTTGTTGCTGAAAATCGAGTCGTTCTTCGTTGGAAAGTGGACGGATAAGCAAAATACGTTGATTTCCGAGGGTAAACGGCCCCACCAACATCCCGTTGGGCAGGCGTAGTTTTTCGGGTTCCTCGGCATCTAATTGCTGCATCAACTCTCGTCGATGCGTATTGGCTAAGTTAGGTTCAAGTTGTAACCGATTTGGGCCTTCTTCAGGGGTCACAGCGGCGGCAACGCGATATTCACCTGCCAGCAATCGGCCTGGAGTGAGTGATGCAAAAGTGGCTTGGTCGGTTAATAATGGTGACAAAATATCCCGAACTTCAGCAGGTAACGGGCGCGGCGTTTCTGGATTCGCCGACCACATCGCTAACAGGAAACCACTCGCTGCTACTGCTAAGAGCAACGCCCAAAAGAGCAGCAACAGCCGTAGTGTTAACGAGTGGTACCAACGCATCATTAGCGTTCCTTACGCTAATTGTAATAAGCGATACCCGCGGCCGCGTACCGTCTGAATCCGCTCAGGATTATGAGCGATCTTCTTACGAATATTACTAATATGAACGTCTAAGCTCCGATCAAATGGTGCTAGCTGGCGCCCAAGTGCCGCTACCGAGAGCTGATCTTTGCTCACAACTTGGCCTTTCCCCTGCACCAAGGTGCGTAGAATGTCGAATTCGGTTGGCGTTAACTCCAATACTTGATCATCAACGCGCACTTCATTCTGTAGTGGGTTAACATGAAAGCCGGCATATTCTACGGGCTCAGGGGTCACTGAGGTGTTTGGAGTACGCCGTAACAATGCTTTCACACGCGCTACTAACTCACGTGGGTTAAAAGGTTTCGGCAGATAATCGTCAGCGCCAAGTTCGAGGCCTTTTACCCGGTCATCATCGTCACCACGGGCGGTCAGCATCAATACTGGCGTATTGCGCAGCTGCTGGCGCAAGCGTTGTAACAGCTGGAAGCCATCAATGCCGGGCAACATCACATCCAGTAAAATTAAATCATAAGAACCGCTCAAGGCGCGATGCAAACCAGTTTCACCATCGGCTGCCAGAGTGAGTTGATACCCTTCTTTAGTGAGTATCTGTTCTAACATGCTGCTCAATTCAGCATCGTCATCGACGAGTAATAGCTTTGTCATGGTGATTCTTCCTGCGTCTGCGTCAAGTCAAACTATTTTGCGATAAATGAGTGAGTCTTAATTATGTAAAGTAGGACTCACCCTTGATACTCCATTTACCCAACTTTTACGCCCGCAGCTATTTCATCTCATTAAGTTTGCGAGTCACCGTATTTCTGCCCCAGCCTAATAAGGCTGCAGCTTTTTGTTTATGGCCATTGGTATGCTCAAGTGCCACTTCCAGCGCTAACCGTTCAATGTTGGGTATTAGCGCGGAGAGGATATCAGTCTCGCCTGCGGTAAATCGTTGTTGGAGTTCAGTTCTTAACAGTGTAAACCATTGTACTGAATTTTCCTCCAGTGATTCATCTACTGCAGCTAATAAATCAGGCGGAAGATCAGTGATATCGATCACCTGCGTCGGTGCCATCACGGTTAACCAGCGGCACAGGTTTTCCAGTTGCCGCACGTTTCCCGGCCAGGGTGCTTGCTGGAGAAGCTGTTGCGCGGCAGGTGTAAGCTGTTTCGGACGCCCACCCAGTTCGTTCGCTGCATTTTGCAAAAAGTGTTGTACTAACTGGGGAATGTCTTCGCGCCGTTCAGCCAAGTTTGGTAAACGCAGTCGGATGACATTCAGTCGATGGAATAAGTCTTCTCGAAACTCACCAGCACGCACACGTTCTTCAAGTTTTTGGTGGGTTGCTGCAATAATGCGGACATCCACTTTGACGGGTTCATAACTGCCAACGGGATAAAACTGACCTTCGGCCAACACGCGTAGTAACCGCGTTTGTACGGCTAATGGCATATCACCGATTTCGTCGAGAAATAAGGTTCCACCATGCGCCTGGGCAAAACGGCCTTGGCGCTTTTGTGTGGCGCCAGTGAAGGCCCCTTTTTCATGACCAAACAATTCTGATTCAATTAAATCTGCTGGAATAGCGGCCATGTTCAGGGCAATAAATGGACGGGCTGCACGCGGGCTATGCTGGTGCAGCGCATGTGCGACTAGCTCTTTACCAGTACCCGATTCCCCGGTAATCAACACGGTTACATTCGATTGGGAAAGCCGGCCAATGGCGCGAAACACATCTTGCATGGCCGGAGCTTGGCCGATAATTTCGCGCAACTGTGTTGTTTTCGGCTGGGTGGCGGCTTCGTTGTCAGCATGCGCTTCTCGAGTCAATGCGCGGCGGACGGTTTGCACAACCTCGTCAAGATCGAAAGGTTTGGCGATATATTCAAACGCACCACTTTGAAATGCCTGGACCGCTGAGTCTAAATCGGAATGGGCGGTCATCACGACTACAGCCAGCTGGGGTTGCTCTTGTTGTAAGCGCCGAAGTACCGTTAGACCATCGTCACCGGGCATGCGGATATCGGTTAGCAACACTTTGGGGCAGCTTTCCTTTAACGCCGCATAGAGGCTGGCAGCATCGCTGAAACTGTCGCACGCTAGGCCAACCCGAGCAAGCGCTCGTTCTAACACCCAGCGAATGGAACTATCGTCGTCTAAAATCCATACGTCGCTCACAATGCACTCCCTTTTGACTTGTCGGGTTCAGCTACATCAACCCGCGTTTCAATGTAGGGCAAATAGACTCGAAACTCGGTCAGGCCCGGCTCTGACTCCACCTCAATTTTGCCGCCGTGCTGGTGCACTATGTTTTGTGCAATCGAAAGGCCTAGCCCGGTTCCACCAGCACGCCCACTGACCATGGGATAAAACAACGTATCACGGATTTCAGCAGGGATTCCGGCGCCATTATCTTGCACCACAACCACCGCACATTGGCGGTAACGTTTGCCATAGATGGTCTGCTGATGCGTCACTCTGGTTTTTAACGTGATGGTGGGGTTTGGGGTATGGCTTTCATGTAGCGCATCGTACGCGTTCATGAGTAAATTCAAGAACACCTGTTCAAGTGGTTCAGCGGCGATGATCAACGGTGGCAGGCTAGGGTCATAGTCTTTAACCCAATTTAGTTCCTGCTCAATACCCAAGCGTACCACTTGCACGACGTGCTCAAGTAACTCATGAATATTGGCTGATGCTTGTGGCTGAATTTGGTTTGAGCCGAGCATCCGATCCACCAAAGTGCTGAGGCGATCAGCCTGACGAATAATTAAATCTGTATACTCTCGTAATTCCACATCGGTCAGCTCACTGGCTAACAATTGCGCTGCACCTCGTAATCCACCTAGTGGATTCTTAATTTCATGCGCCAATCCCCGTACCATGCTCTGTGCTGCTTGTAGTTGATGCTGTTGACTAGTTTCTTGATAAATCCGCGCTAACTGATCGGTATGACGTAGCTCCAGCAGCATCATGGGATGCTTAGTGTTGTCATGCAGTGGTTGAGCAGTGAATTCAATCGTGATGCGGCGACCATCATGCAGCACCATTGTCACGTCACGATCAGAAATAGTTTGCTGATCACGCATGGCTTGCTGCATTGCGAGTGGGTCAAGGTTAGAAAAATGGAATAACTCTAAGAAAGGCTGTTGATAAAAACGCCGCAGGCTACCATCGAGGATGGCTTCCGCAGCGGCATTCATGTAGACAATAGACAACTGGTCGTCAAGAAGAATGACCGCAGTTAGGAGCTGGTTAATATCGGGTTGCACCATTATAGTGCAACCCGTAGAAGACGTTGAAGAATTAGTCGGGTCGACCATTCTCTTCCGTACCCCGTTCAATTTCTGGTTCTTCTGTCTCAGCCTGTGGTTGGGCTTGCTCATCTGTTTCAGAAACTGTTTCACTGCTTGTTTGCACATGGGACGCTTGTGGCGCCCCAATATCTTCAAACAACGCGATACTGAGTAAAAACGTCAGTAATACTGCAACCAGCACCAATGGTCTCATTGCGTTCTATTAACCTCACTGAAATAAGTTGATTAAACACTGTAGTACAAATCAAACTCAATCGGATGTGTGGTCATTTTCAGCTTCATCACTTCAGCGTGACGCAGCTTAATATATGCATCAATCATATCATCCGTAAAAACACCGCCCGCTTTCAAAAACTCGCGGTCGTTATCCAACGCTTCTAATGCCATTTCTAGTGAATGGCTGACGGTTGGAATTTCCTTCGCCTCTTCTGGTGGCAAGTCGTACAGATCCTTGTCCATAGCATCACCTGGGTGGATCTTATTCTTGATACCATCAAGGCCAGCCATCAGTAACGCGGCAAAGCACAAATACGGGTTAGCTGCTGGGTCTGGGAAACGCACTTCGATGCGGCGCGCCTTGGCACTTGCAACCACTGGGATGCGAATAGATGCCGAACGGTTACGTGCTGAGTACGCCAACATCACTGGGGCTTCAAAGCCTGGTACTAGACGCTTGTACGAGTTAGTAGTTGGGTTACAGAAAGCGTTCAATGCACGAGCGTGCTTAATGATACCGCCAATGTAATACAACGCTGTTTCGCTCAAGCCACCATACTGATCGCCCGCGAACAAGTTTTGACCATCTTTACTGATGGACATGTGCACATGCATGCCTGAACCGTTATCGCCGACTAATGGCTTTGGCATAAAGGTCGCGGTCATGCCGTAAGAATGGGCTACGTTATGCACCACATACTTGTATATTTGAACTTCGTCTGCTTTTTTCAACATGGTGTTAAAGCGTGTCGCAACTTCGTTTTGACCAGCTGTTGCCACTTCGTGGTGGTGAGCTTCAACCACCAAACCCATGTCTTCCATCACGGTGCTCATAGTGCTACGAATATCGTGCGCTGAGTCAACCGGTGGGACCGGGAAATAGCCGCCTTTAACACCTGGACGGTGGGCTAAGTTTCCACCTTCGTAAACTTTGCCTGAGTTCCACTTGGCTTCGTCCGCTTCGATTTTGTAGAAGCTACCGCTCATATCGGTGTGGAAGCGAACATCGTTGAACAAGAAAAATTCTGGTTCTGGACCGAACAGTGCGGTATCACCAATACCGGTACTGTTTAAGTACTGTTCGGCGCGGCGCGCAATTGAGCGCGGGTCGCGGTCGTAGCCTTGCATGGTGTCCGGCTCGAGGATATCACACACAACATTCAAGGTGACTTCGTCGGTGAACGGGTCAAGCACAATAGTGTCGCAATCTGGCATCAACACCATGTCAGACTCATTGATCCCTTTCCAGCCGTTAATGGAGGAACCATCAAACATTTTGCCGGCTTCGAAGAACTCTTCGTCTATCTGGGAAACTGGGATAGTGACGTGCTGTTCTTTACCTTTGGTGTCGGTAAAACGTAAATCAATGAATTTAACGTCATGTTCTTCGATAAAAGCGATAACGTCTTGTGGTGTTTTCATGCGATCCTCCGCTAGAGATAGGGAATTGGGTTATTGCTGACTACAACTAAAGCAAAAACAATGCCAGAATTTGTTTTTACTTTTATTTCATTAACTTAACCAAATTCCCTAAAGCTAGGATCATGGCTACACCGTCAACTCGCACCATTATAGTGCATTTCGTTGCACCAGTAAAGTGCGTCTGCACTGTGCCGCATAAAGCTGTGGAATAACCACCAGCGTTAACAAGGTCGACACCGCCAAGCCAAACACCAAACTCACCGCTAGCCCATTGAAGATTGGGTCATCCAAAATAAAGAAGGCGCCCAGCATTGCGGCCACAGCCGTCAGAATAATCGGCTTGGTACGTACCGCTGCAGCTTCAATCACTGCATCTTCGAGGGCTTTCCCAGCCTTAAGTTCGGCTTGAATAAAGTCCACCAACAAGATGGAGTTACGCACAATGATGCCCGCCAATGCAATCATGCCGATCATCGAGGTGGCCGTGAATTGTGCATTCAATAGGGCATGCCCCGGCAAAATTCCAATCAAGGTTAGCGGAATAGGCGCCATAATCACCAGCGGGGTGCGATAATCACCGAAATGGGCCACCACCAATAGGTAGATCAGGAACAATCCGACGGCATAAGCTAACCCCATGTCACGGAAGGTTTCATAGGTGATTTGCCACTCCCCATCCCACTTAATGGCGACCTGATTCCATAAGTCTGGCTGTGCGATATAGCTTTGCGGATATTCAATCAACTGCGCCGCACCGAATAGCCCGTACAACGGACTATCATTACGTCCTGCCATATCGCCAGTCACATAGATCACCGGGCGTAAATCTTTGTGATATATCGGTTGTGCCACCGGCCGGGTTTGCCGTTCTAACAACTCAACGATTGGGATCACTGCCCCCGTCGTCTGACTGGTCACGGTCAGGCTTTGCAGCTGTGATAGTTGACCTTGCCAACTCGGCGGCAAGCGTAAAATAACCGGCGTTGGTTGCAGTTGTCCCGGTTCAGCAATATAAGTCACTGGCACACCTGCTAGCGCAGTTTCAACCACTTGTGCCACCTGCGCCACGCTCACACCTAATTGTGCCGCTCGCTCACGTTGAATCGCCCACACTTCCTCGGTTGCATTGCTGACTAGGGTGGTGTCGCTATCAACAATACCCTCAACCTGATCAAACTGCGCCAAAATGGTACGGGCTGCTTGTTCCCGCGCCGCTGCAGATGGCCCATAAACTTCCGCCACAATCGGTGCTAATACCGGTGGCCCAGGCGGTACTTCCACCACTTTCAAAGCTGCACCGGCAGCCGCTGCGATAGGGTCAAGCAGTGGCCGTAATGAGCGAGCTATGTCATGACTGGTGCGGTCGCGCTCACGAGCATGCGCCAGCGTGACTTGGATATCACCTAAATGTGGCGCTTCACGTAAATAGTACTGGCGCACGAGACCATTGAATCCAATTGGTGATGAGGTTCCCGCATAAATCTGCGTGCTGATCACTTCATCCACCGCATCCAAGGCTGTCGCCATTTGCATTAACACCGCATTGGTTTGCTCGAGCGACGAACCTTCCGGCATATCTACGACCAGCTTCACTTCACTCTTATTATCGAAGGGCAGCATTTTCATCACCACTGCCTGCCAACCCACTAGCATGAACGCCACCATGATCAGCGCGATGAGGCCAAACCCCATACCATAACGACGACGGCGCGATTTAAACAATGGGTTCATCAGCTGCGTATAGAGACGCTGCAAGCGTTCACTTGTGCCCTGCTCATGACCTTGCCCAGCAAGCCAGCGCCGAGCTAACCAAGGGGTCACCACCAAAGCAATGATCAGTGATAGCATCATTCCCATCGAGGCATTGATTGGGATCGGGCTCATATACGGCCCCATGAGCCCGCTCACAAAAGCCATCGGTAACAACGCAGCAATGACCGTAAAGGTCGCTAGGATAGTCGGACCACCCACTTCATCAACAGCGCCCGGAATCGCGGTTTTCAATGAGCCGCCCGCGGCGATATGACGATGAATATTCTCGACCACCACAATGGCATCATCCACCAAAATACCGATAGAAAAGATCAGCGCAAACAGTGATACACGGTTTAGGGTAAAACCCCAAACCCAAGACGCAAACAACGTCATGGCCAAAGTGAGAACGACCGCTACACCAACGACTGCGGCCTCTCGGCGGCCTAAAGTGAACAGCACGAGGATAACGACCGATGCGGTTGCGAAAATCAATTTCTTAATCAGTGTTGACGCTTTCTCATCGGCACTCTCGCCGTAGTTGCGCGTGACTGTTATTGTTACCTCATCGGGTAACCATTGCTGTTGCAACGTCTGCAATCGCTCTAACACGGCCTCAGCTACCTTCACCGCATTTTCCCCGGGTTTCTTGGTGACCGTCAGCGTCAACGCTGGTTGTGCATCTTCCCCCGTCATCCGCAACCAGACATAACGTGATGCTATGGTTGGGCCTTCGTGGATTGTAGCCACTTGTTCAAGGCGCACGGGTTTACCCTGATGGGTCGTCAGAACCAGTTGCCGAAGTTGAGCAACATCCTCAATGAATCCTCCCACTTGCACGGTAACGTGGTGCCCTTGCGACAAGTGGTAACCGGCGTGTGCGCTGTAGTTCTGTTGCTGCAATGCTTGTGCTACCTGGGCTAAATCAAGCCCAACTCGGCTCAGCGCACCGGCATCTAACGTAACGGTAACTTGATCAGGTTCGGCACCAATAATCTGTACTTGTCGCACACCCTCGACGTTCTGCAGTGGAGCAATCAAGGTATCCGCCACATCTTTTAGGTTCAGTGAAGCTGCCGTAAGTGTTAGTCCTAAAATGGGCACATCATCAATGCCCCGCGCCTTCACCAGCGGTTGGCTAAACTGCGGATGCTGCGCCTGCCAGCTACTCACGGCATCAAACAACTCATTCAACGCATGGTGGCGTGGCACCCCCACCTCAAATTGTATGGTTACCAGCGCTTGGCCGGGCTGCGATACTGAGTAAATATGCTCAATGCCCTGCATTTGAGCAAGGTGTTGCTCTAATGGCGTGGTGAGTTGATCGGCGACCTGTATTACTGTGGCACCGGGGTAGCTCACCATCACATCCACCATAGTGACGTCAATTTGTGGCTCTTCTTCCCGTGGCGTGATTAACGCCGCAATGATCCCAAGGATCAAGCCTACGGCTGCCAATAATGGCGTTAGTCGTGAAGATTCTCCCCACGCCGCTAAGCGGCCTGCAATACCTAGTCGGTTATGGTTCATACTCAATCACCTCACCAACCGCAACGCCACTCATGACTTCTACCATCTCACCCGTGACTGCCCCTATGCGGACTGCGCGCCAGCCATGATCTTGCACCCGGACAAGATATAACTCACCTTGGCGTTGCACCGCTGCACGTGGAATGAGCAATCCTTCATGAGCGGCAACTTGAATCTGTACGGGAACCCACTGCCCAGGCATAAACTCACTATCTGCTGCCAGTTCAAGGCGCACACGAACAGTACCTGACGCACTATCAACGGTCGGAAAAATAATCATACGATTTGGCTCAACGCCATCGACAGCGGCTCGTTGAAAGGTGTTTGCCGAGCGGGCATAGGTAGCCGGTAGGTCGACATGGATACGAAGTTCGGTGGGGGCAAAGCCAGACAACAATGGCGTGCCAGGCTGCACCAATTCACCGGGTTCAACCCACCGTGCACTGACGATTCCTGAATAAGGGGCTTTGACTTCGGTATAACTTAGTTGCTCTTGGCTGCGAGCTAATGCTGCTTGTGCACCTCGCAACTGAGCTTTGGCGTGGTCATAACGAGCCTGTGCGCGATCCAACTCTGCTACAGAAGCCAGCTCCCGCTCAACTAAACTGCTGATCCGCGCTAATTCTTGTTCTTCTGCATGAAAGGTTGCTTGCCAAGCAGAAACCTCAGCTTGGGCTTGTGCCACCAGATGGTCATGCTCCAGCGCGGTAATGGTTAAGATTGTCGTGCCAGCTGGGACGTTATCGCCTACATCCACGGTAACTTCATTTACGCGCCCCGAAACCTGAGCAGACACCGTAGCTTGTTTAGTGGCCTCGACCAGCCCTTGTAGCTGAATAAATTCAGGAATTTCCGTACTGCGGACGGTATAGGTTGCAGCCTGAGCGGCAACGCTGAATAGGGTTTGAATGAGAATAAAGGTCGCAACAAAGCTCCCAACAACCCGTTGTTGATTGGCCATAATAACACCTCACTGAACAGGGCTGGCGTCACATTAGATCGCCAGCCTTGACTATAACTATTTCGTAATTAGCTAAATTATAGTCGACTATTCAGTTGAGTGCATCTTTATTTCGCAATCAGCTAAAGTACTTCAAAGACGCCTGAGTAGCTGCCCCGACGAACAGTTGCTGGAGCTTGTCCGCGGTCATCTTCATAGCTGATTTCGATAAAATACTGTCCAGCTTCTGGCCAGGTTACTTCAAATTCGCCATTACTGTCGCTTACCAACGTGATTTCATCTTGTTGATCGCGGTAACGCATGCCATCCTTAATCACCGTCACTTCAGCACCAACTGCTGGTTCACCGTTATAGGTCAACTTAAACTGGGCTGCTTCTTGTGCATAAAGATCATTCGGGTGGGTCACTGGCGTCAGTTCAAATCCTTGATTGCTAGGCGCTAATACAGTATCTGTTGGCGCCCCATTGGTGACGTAGGTTTCTACACGACGCGAGTACTCAGACACGACTAAATCTTTCGCTTGTTTGGGTACGTCACGCTCAAAATCACCTGGTTTAGGGGTAACGCCGCGGCCTGGCCAAAATTTACGGTCGCCGTTTTCATCCACCCAACGCGCTTGTAACGAGGTGCTTGCTAAACCAATTTTGTAAGTACCAGATTGCGTCAATTGCAAGTCAAATACCGAGCGCAACCGACCAGTATGAGTATTCTCCAGTTCAATCTCCTGACCATCGGGTGCAAACGCGCTAATACCGTCTAAGCGCAAGGCCACATGATCTCGTGCAAAAATTTCGTTTGATACTACGGCATCAAAAGTAACCCATGCATTTTCTTTTGATAGGACAGTTGCATCAGGCTTAATCCAAGCACGGTGTGCATCAGCTGCGGTTGTAAAACCTAAGGCGACCAGCGCAGCTGCAAGAGTCAATTTTTTCATCAGGTAAATCCTTCTAGTTATTGAATCATTAGACGAACGGTGCCCAGTTCATGCTGGCCATCTACTTCGACAATCAGGGGTAACTGTAACGGTATGGTTACTGGCAGTTGTAAGTGCTCGCGGCCACCCACTTCACGCGCGGCTTCAATATTCACGCTGTATTTTCCAGCGGGGAGTTGCTGCAACTGCTCTGTCAACTGCGGTAAAGGGAGTGTGTGCTGACCCGGACGACGCGTTGCTCCGGTCACGCCATCAATCGGCATACTGGCCATCCGACCACTCCGACGCCACCATTGGCGCAGGTCTTTAAGCCATTTTTCGCCTTCTCTGTCGGCCAGTTTCACGTCATACCAAACGGCGAGATCTAATACACGTTGGTGCCGTTCATCCGCCAACCAAATCGCGACGTAAGGGCGGTGATACTCGGCGACAGCTAATTCGGGAATGATAATTTCCAATTGTGCTCGTGGCATCGCTGTCTCTGCCTGCGCATGCGCCGGCACTAACAAGACCAACCACGGAATAATAATACCCGCCAACACCAGTGGCCATGTGCTTTTTCTGCCTTTCGCATAACGTTTCAATAAAATGAGTCCTGTCACCGTAAACACCACCATCATTACCGCCAATAAATCCAGCATCAATACCCAAAAAACTCCGGTATTGCGTCCTTTATGTAGATCATTAAAGTAGGCAACCCAACCACGATCCAAATCTTCCTGATAGAACGCACCGGTCTCTAAATCAATCCGCAACCAGCGGTCACCACCGGCACGCGGTAGCCCAATATAGGCTTCAAATTCATCCCACTGAGCCAGTTGGGAACGCGCTAATGGCTGCTTGATCTCCTGTTCATACCACACGGTAAATACGCTTGGTAAGGGCCCTTCCGCCATGCTTTGCTCGGCGAGCAAGTACTGTTGACGCGTTTGCAGCTCTGCTAACACCTCAGCAGGGACTTGCCTCTCTATCACCTGTTTGACAGGTCGCGCCTCAACCATATTGGCATGGTTTAACGTAATGCCAGTTAACGCGAATAATAACGTAGCTGTTAAGCACACTGCTGAGCTGATCCAATGCCATGCTTTTACATCACGCCAGCTGTTATTTTTACGTGTTCGCACCTTGGTTTGAGCCATAAACTGCATCCAATCAATTTATTTGAGAATAATTATCATTTGGGTATTTACATGATAAATGATAGTCATTATCATTTGCAACAACTTGTTCAATTCACCTGTTCAAACCTGAAGTTTAAGGACTATTAATGAACACTCACCTATCAAAAATAACGATCGCATTGCTAGCGGCTCCACTATTTACTGCTTACGCCCAACCTACTGAAGAACCAGATGCAGACGTCACTGAGCGCATTGAGCGTATTGTTGTGACGGCGTCTGGATATGAAACCAAGGTTATTGACGCACCAGCTAGCGTTACGGTGATGACACGTGAAGATTTGGCGATGAAACCTTATTCAGGTTTGGCCGACGCACTACGTGATATCGAAGGTATTGACGTCGGTGCAGGCCAAGACAAAAACGGCAACCTATCCATTACCATGCGTGGTTTGCCGGCAGAGTATACACTCGTATTAATTGATGGTCGACGCCAAAACGATACCGGTGATATCGGTCCGAATAACTTCGGCAATAGCCAATATATGTACATGCCACCATTAGCTGCAATCGAACGTATTGAAATTGTTCGCGGCCCCATGTCAACGCTTTATGGGACTGATGCAATCGGTGGGGTCATTAATATTATTACCCGTCGTGCACTAGATCGCTGGATGGGCGATATCTCAGTCGCTGGCACCCTGCAAGAAGACAATCAGTACGGCAACGATCAAAAAGTTGATTTCTACGTCACTGGTCCACTGTCAGAAAACTTATCCGTGGCACTGCGTGGTAGCGGTTATTTCCGGGAACCGAGCGAGCCTGGCTATGTCACTGAACTGCCATTGCCAGGAGGTGGTATTTGGACTGACTCTGGTAGCTTTGGCGATCGCAAAATTGTCGGCGGTAAGTCATGGAACTATGGCGCAACCCTCGACTACAGTTGGAGCGACAAACAACGTTTTGCGCTCAGTTACGACTTAGCAAAACAGCGTTATGACAACACTCAAAGTCAAGTCGGCACCTTAGATTCACCTGAAAACATGTGGCGTGCTGGTGGTAACGGGTTAGTTGAGCCAAGAGTGGGCTACGCTCCTTATCAGCGTGTACAACGTGAACAAATCGTGCTGTCCCACGTGGGTAACTTTGACTTAGGAACCTGGCGCAACAGTATCACTCATAGCATTAGCGAAAACTTAGGGCGTTCACTACCATTATCCCTCGGTGAGCGGATCGCATTCCAGCAGCTCTGGGAGCAAGCTGTGATTGACCAAGGGACCAGTAAGCCGGCGCTTACCGACGAAATTCGAGCCGTAATTGAAGCCGAATACTTGCCACGACCAAACCGCCCGTTGGAATTGACCAACTGGATTTTCGACACCTCCTTTGAAATGAACTTTGCTCGCAGCAAAGTCGTAATCGGTGGCCAGTACTTTGATGTTTCTATGGAAGACGGTGTATTTGGCTTCTACGGTGAAGATTATCTTGCAGGCACCACTCAAGATCACCGTCAAGTAGCTGTATTTGCAGAAACCAGTTACGACGCCACCGATGATTTGACGCTCACAGCGGGTGCCCGTTATGACCATCACAACGTTTTCGGTGGGCAATGGAGTCCGCGCGTTTACCTTAACTACTCACTCACCCCAGATTGGACCTTTAAAGGTGGAATTAGCACCGGTTATAAAGCACCTAAGCCGAATGACTTGTTCCCTGGAATCACTGGTTTTGGTCGCCAGGGTACGATTCCTATGGTTGGCAGCCCTCATTTACAGCCAGAAACCAGTATTAACTATGAAGCTGCTGTGTACTACGACAACGCCACTGACTTTACCGCAAACGTGACGGTTTTTTACAACGAGTTTGATGACAAGATTATCCAACAAGACACTGCGCCGAACTGTGAAATTGCAGCCCCGGGCCAGCCCTGTGTAGATATTGGTGAAGGTTGGGCTGATTTAGGGTACGACTATTTCTCACAATACGCCAACGTTGACGAAGCAGTCACCCAAGGGGTAGAAATTTATGCGGCATACGATATCAATGACTCATGGCGCCTAACTGCGAACTACACCTTCACCGACAGTGAGGTTCGTAGCGGCGTAGATAAAGGTTTACCCTTAGTAAATACACCACGACATATGTCGAATGCGACCTTGACTTACATGATCACCGACCGCTTGAGTTTAGACTTGCGTACAGAGATCCGTGGTGAGCGCTTCCGCGGCACTGCTAACGTAGCGGGTCCACAAGGCCCAGAAACCGTTGAGGAATACTACAAGGCGTATGAGTTGGTGCACTTAGGTGCTACCTACCGGATCAATGATGGATGGACGCTGCGTGCACGCATTAACAATCTACTCGATAACGACTTATCAAGCCGTAGCTGCTTGCTCGCTGACAACCAAGTCGAGTATCTGTGCTCACCTGACTACAATACCGCGGAACGCGCTCGTAGTTTTTGGTTCTCTGCGGCCTACAGTTTCTAAACAAACCACTGAATACCAAAAGGGGCGTACGCCCCTTTTTATTGTTTTCATCAGAATGCTCTGCCAAAATAGAGGCTGTATTGGCTACTTGACTAACCCATGATACTCCTCATTGTTTTCGCCACTTTGGCTATTGTTATTTCGTTCATCTGTTCAATTTTAGAAGCAGCGCTCCTGTCTATTACCCCAAGTTACATTGCCCAGTTAAAAGAGCAACACCCCAAGCTTCATATTCGCTTGCAACGTTTAAAAACCAATATTGACCGCCCATTGGCGGCGATTTTGACCTTGAATACAGTTGCGCATACCGCTGGCGCTGCGGGGGTTGGTGCGCAAGTTGGTGTGGTATTTGGTGATGGCTACTTGGCACTTGCATCTGCTGTCATGACAATTTTAATTTTGGTGCTGTCTGAAATTCTACCCAAAACAATTGGAGCTAAGTTTTGGCGTGAATTAGCGCCCATTTTGCCAACTACGCTAACAGTCATGATAACTATGCTGCGCCCTTTTGTGTGGCTTTCTGATCTCATTACCAAACGCATTGGTGGTGTAGAACATATTGATATTCGTTCTGAAATCAAAGCATTAGCTACTCTAGGTCACGAACAAAAACTCATGGATCCCGATGAACGGCGGGTTATTAGTAACGTGCTTGATCTGCATACAGTTCGTGTCCGCGATGTGATGACGCCGCGAACTGTTTGTGAATCGGTTCGTCCGGAGGAGTCGGTTGAGCAATTCTTGCAGCGCGCCAAGCAATTACCTTATTCCCGCTTTCCCATCATCGATGCTGATGAAGTCCCGCATGGTATTGTGCTGCGCCAAGAAGCACTCGAAGCTGATAAATCACGCACCATAATTGAGCTTGCCCGACCGACCGAAGTGGTTACCGAGAACATTAATGTTGAACAAGTGCTACGACTATTTCTAGAGCAGCGACAGCACATGGCGTTAGTTTTTGACGAACACGGTACGTGGATGGGTGTCATCACCCTTGAAGATATTATTGAAACCATTTTGGGTCAGCCGATCATGGATGAAACCGATACCATTCCGAGCCTACGCCGCTATGCACAACAGCGCTGGGACAAACGCTTAAAGCAAGCCGCCGCTGACGAGGCACAAAGCCAACAGCAAAAAAAGTAGCGATAAAACGCTAAAACGCGTATAATATGCCGCTATTTTCGTCAATGGCAGCATGCCATTCCCTCGTGTTTTTTACAGGCTTTATTAATGACAATCCAAGCGACTGAACTTTCCAAACTGCGCAACATTGCAATTATTGCGCACGTTGACCATGGCAAAACCACTCTCGTAGACACCCTTTTGAAAAACTCGGGAACTTTAGAAAGCCGTTCTGGCATCGAAGAGCGGGTCATGGATTCCAACGAGCTTGAGAAAGAACGTGGCATCACGATTTTGGCGAAAAATACCGCCGTTAATTACCAAGACTATCGCATCAACATTCTCGATACCCCTGGGCACGCTGATTTCGGTGGTGAAGTTGAGCGTGTTTTATCCATGGCTGACTCCGTATTACTGGTCGTTGATGCAGTCGATGGCCCAATGCCACAAACTCGTTTCGTAACCCAAAAAGCGTTCGCCCATGGTCTAAAACCTATTGTGGTAGTCAACAAGATTGACCGTCCTGGTGCGCGCCCTGACTGGGTTGTTGACCAAGTGTTTGACTTATTCGATAACCTTGGTGCAACCGATGAACAGCTCGACTTTCCTATTGTTTACGCCTCTGCACTAAACGGCTGGGCCACACTCGATTACAACGAAGTAACCGATAACATGACGGCTTTGTTCGATACCATTATTGACAAAGTGTCACCGCCAGATGCCGACCGCGATGGTCCTCTGCAAATGCAAATTTCACAGCTTGATTACTCAAGCTACGTAGGCATTATCGGTATTGGTCGTATCAAACGCGGCACTGTGAAAGTTAACCAAGCCGTCACCGTCACTGGTGTTGATGGTACCCAACGCAACGGCAAAGTGGGTCAAATTTTTGGCTACTTAGGCCTTGATCGTATCGAAACCGATCAAGCTAGTGCCGGCGACATTGTCGCGATCACCGGTCTTGGTGAATTGAAAATTTCCGATACCGTCTGTGCTGCTGGAGCTGCTGAAGCCCTGCCACCATTATCGGTTGATGAGCCAACCGTTACCATGACGTTCCAAGTCAATACCTCACCCTTTGCCGGAAAAGAAGGCAAGTTTGTGACGTCACGTCAGATCCTTGAGCGGTTGCAGCAAGAGCTGAAACACAACGTTGCGTTGCGCGTAGAAGAAACTGGCCACCCAGATCGCTTCCGGGTATCAGGGCGTGGTGAACTGCACTTAAGCGTCTTAATCGAGAACATGCGGCGGGAAGGTTTTGAATTAGCCGTTTCACGCCCAGAAGTGATCATGCGTGAAGTAAACGGCGTAAAAGAAGAGCCCTACGAGAACCTCACCATCGATATTGAAGAACAGCACCAGGGCCCAATTATGGAAAAACTGGGGCAACGGAAAGCTGAAATGACCAATATGTCACCTGACGGTAAAGGTCGAGTACGTATTGATTTCGTTATTCCAAGCCGTGGCTTAATTGGCTTCCAGACTGAATTCATGACCTTGTCTTCAGGTACCGGCCTGATGTATCACAGCTTTGATCACTACGGCCCGTATAAAGGTGGCAGTATTGGTCAACGGATTAACGGTGTGCTGATTTCTAATGCTCAAGGTAAAGCCTTAGCCTACGCGTTGTTTAACTTACAAGAGCGGGGCCGTCTCATGATTGGGCATGCGGATGAAGTATACGAGGGCATGGTAATTGGTATCCATAGCCGTTCGAACGACCTCACCGTGAACTGTTTAAAGGGCAAGCAATTAACCAATATCCGTGCTGCAGGCAGTGATGACGCCCTGTTATTGACGCCGCCAATTCGGATGTCGTTAGAACAAGCGCTGGAATTTATCGATGACGATGAATTGGTAGAAATTACACCAAAATCCATCCGGATTCGTAAGCGCCTACTTACTGAAAATGACCGTAAGCGCGCCAGCCGTAGTAAAGACGAAGGTTAAGATAAGAATGCTCACCCGTAGCTTACCGACAAGCTACGGGTGCGGCATCACATAATAGAATATTGAGAAAAAGTGCAGCGCACTACCAATCAACACAAACACATGCCAAATGGCATGGTGATACCGCAACGATTTCCACACATAAAAAATCACCCCAAAGGTATAGGCAAGACCACCCGCTAATAGTAGCCATAAACCCGCTACATCCACATTCGCGATCATTGGTTTAATGACCACAATGGCTAACCAACCTAAGCCTAGATATAGGCTGATGGACAACCAGCGCTTGCGTTCACGCATGGCCAATTCCAGCACCACCCCGATAAAGGCAATCCCCCATACTACCGCAAGTAGCGACCACCCCCACGCACCGCGTAAGTTAACCAATGCAAACGGGGTGTAGGTACCAGCAATCAGTATGTAAATCGCAGCATGATCGAGCTGTTGGAAGAAGGCTTTCAGACGCGGCCAAGGGAACGCATGGTACAGTGTCGATGCCAGATACATCAGAATCAAACTACTGCCATATATGATCGCGCTGGCGACATGAAACAGGTCACCATAGGATATTGCCCAAATCAGCATGAATATGAGGGCGACAATTGCTGCTATAGCACCAATGCCATGGGTGAGGGCATGCGCGACTTCTTCAGCAACCGTGTATGCCTTGCTTTTCCGTAGAGTATCCTTATCCATCGTGTTCCATTTGCTTAAGTTAATGAGATGTATTGTTCAAGTTGTCTAATAGCATATCACTACTATCTTAAAATTTAGCCGAACTTTTTACATACATACATGCATGTTTGTATACTTTCGGTTATAATGCCAGCAGTTGTATAAGGAGAGTGTGCTGTGGCTCGTCGTACCAAAGAAGATGCATTAACGACTCGTTCAGATTTATTGGACGCGGCGGAGCGATTGTTTAGTGAAAAAGGTGTCTCTAGAACATCGATGAATCAAGTGGCTGAAGCGGCTGGTGTCACCCGTGGTGCCATTTACCATCACTTTGAAAATAAACTTGCACTTATCGACGCCCTCATGGAGCGGGTGCGTTTGCCCGTCGATGATATGTTGGAAGAACTGGCGAAAACGCACAACAGCAACCCTATTGCGATGCTACGTGCTCGCTGTCTCCACATCATTCATCAAGTCCAGCACGACGACCATACTCAAGCCCTAATCACCATTCTGCTCCACAAGTGTGAATATGTTGATGAAGCCTTACCCATTCATTTACGCCATCTCGAAGGGCGTAACGCCTGCATTAGCGAAACTGAAGTTCTTGTCGACCTAGCAAAAGAACAAGGTTTAATCGATCCAACGCTGGATTCTCGCGCTGTGATCATGGGGTTATTTAGTTTAATCGACGGGCTGATGTACAACTGGCTACTTGAGCCAAAGTACTTTGACCTCAATCAAACAGCCTTACAGGCTATCGACACTTATCTTCGTGGGCTTGAACCTCGCTCACCTTAATTAGCCGCCCTGACGCATGGTATCAATAAAGGCGTTCGATGCTTCGATTGCGGCCTCCATCTCCCGAATCAAAACCTCAACATCGGCACGTAACGTTCTGTATTCTCCGCGGATCGCATCAACGGCTTTAGCATTCAAGTTATGCTTTAGGTACAACACGTTATCGTGCAGTTTATCCAACACCGGCTGCATCGTAGCAGCAGCGCGTTCCATACTCTGTAACAAGCTTTTATAGCGCCGCTCGGTTTCCCGTAGTGAACGCTCACTCTCGCTGCGTAAACTGGCATTAGTATATAGACTCAACTCATCTTGCCATTCATCAAACAAAGCCTGTGCCACTTGGTCCACCGCAGCAATACGCTTATGAACCCGCTCAGCCGCTGCTTTGCTACGCTCATAATCATCATTGAGAGCCTTATAGCGTTGTTCGAGCTCGCCACCATCAAACTGTAATAGTTCATCGAGTCGCTGCAATGCAGATTTGAATTCTTCTTGTGCATCACTTTGCGCATCACGGGCATCATCTACGCGGTCGACGAGAATATCACGCTTGTGCACACCAAACTTTTCCATGGTGTTGTAATAGGCGCTCTGACAACCCACTAAGGCAACAGCCACAATCATCACCGTGATTAATTGACTCACTACCCGCATAGCAACTCCTTACGCAATCGATGAACTATGAGTATAGCGTACTATGAAGATTGCTACCTGACCATTGGCGATTGCTAAATAACAAGGTATGTTAGATAGACCATTGACCACAAAGGGAAGACTATGGCCCAGTCAAACGCCGCTACAACAGCATTGGAGCGATGGCAACAGCGCGGCCGCGTAGCATGGCGCTTTTTAATTTATTTTGGCAAGCGCTGTCTCGATGATCGCGTCACTATTGTTGCCGGACACCTCACCTTTGTCAGCATGCTGGCATTGGTGCCATTAATGGTGGTGATGTTTTCGATTTTTTCTGCCTTCCCCATGTTCGAACAACTTAAAGAAGAATTGGAACGGTTGCTTTTTGCCAACCTGATGCCCGCATCAGGGGAAATTATCAGTGATTATCTCAATCAATTTGTGACTAACGTTTCCAAAATGACCACCATCGGGGTTATTTTCGTCATCGTCGTTGCGGTGAACTTGATTAGTACAATTGATGCCACGATGAATCGGATTTGGCGCAACCATAAAAAACGTCGATTAGTGGTCGCGCTGTCAGTGTATTGGATGATCTTAACGCTCGGCCCAATCCTGATTGGTTCGGGAATGGCTGTCACCTCCTATCTCATTTCGCTAACAGCTATCGCTGAAGCTTATGTCTCCGGTGTACGCACTACATTACTGAGCTTTGTGCCACTGATAACGTCATTAGTTGCCTTTATGCTCTTGTACATTGTTATGCCAAACCGTATAGTGCGCGCCCGACACGCATTTTGGGGTGCATTATTAGCTGCAATTTTGTTTGAATTAAGCAAAAGCGGCTTCGCTGCATACATTACGGCATTCCCAAGTTACCAAGCGATCTATGGAGCGCTCGCAGCCATCCCCATCTTATTGGTGTGGATATTTGTATCATGGAATATTGTGTTGTTGGGTGCCGAATTAACGGCGAGTATTGAAGAATTTTTTCAGCCGCCAAGGCAGGATACTCATTCGAAAATACTAGAAGGAAACGAATGAAAGCGTTAGTTCAACGGGTAACGGAGGCGTCAGTCACCGTTGCTGATGAAGTGATTGGCCAAATAGAACAAGGCATGCTGGTCTTACTCGGGGTCGAACAAACTGACACCGAGGAACAAGCCGTGGTGCTCGCCAATAAAGTAGCCAGCTTTCGTATGTTTAGTGATGCTGCTGATAAGATGAACTTGTGCGTACAAGATATTGCCGGGCAGATTTTGGTCGTACCCCAATTCACGTTAGCCGCCGATACGCAATCCGGGCGTCGCCCAAGCTTCTCTAGTGCCGCACCACCGCAGCGGGCAAATGCCTTATTCGAGCATTTCGTAAACCACCTTCAGCAACTCGGGATTCCGGTTGCAACCGGCCGCTTTGGTGCCGATATGAAAGTGGCATTGGTAAACGATGGGCCCGTCACCTTTATGCTGCATACCACTAATTCAGAGGGTTAACGGCCATGTACCAAGTCATTACCCCTACCACCCCTGAGGAGCTCGCAGCCTATTATGATCTGCGCTGGCGTGTACTACGTCAGCCATTTCAGCGGCCACGAGGTTCCGAGCAGGATGAATATGATCAAGTGGGTTACCATCGTATGGTGGTGAATGCTGCCGGTGAGGCTATCGCCATTGGTCGGCTACATTTCAATACGCCCGAGGAAGCGCAAATTCGGTTTATGGCGTCAGCGCCTGAACATCGCGGTGAGGGGCACGGCGTTGCAATAGTGCACGCCTTGGAAAAACTGGCTCGCGCAGAAGGCGCTAAACATATTGTGATTAATTCTCGGGATAACACCTTAGGGTTTTATATCAAGTGTGGTTATGAAGTGATGGAAGAAGCAGATACCGTACAAAACCCGCTTGCTGAGCATCATTTACGCAAGACGCTGACGCAGCATAACCGCATAATATATCGCGCAGATTGGTGTCGTGAGTTGCAAGCCACCTGGCATGAAGAAATTCCTATTTCAAAAACCATGGGGATCTGTATTGAACAATACACCGGGCGTGAATTTGAAACGACTGCCAGCCTAGCGCGCAACATTAACGTGCACGGGACTATGTTTGCTGGCAGTATTTATTCACTTGCCACCTTGACGTGCTGGGGGTTATTGCATTTACAATTGCGCGAACGGCAGCTGCAGGGTGCCGTGGTATTAGCCGATGGACAAATTCAATACCACAAGCCCGTCAGCCAGGAACCTCGTGCGATTTCCCGAATTTCTTCAATGACTGGTGACCTATCAATGCTTACCTTAGGAAAGAATGCACGCGTTACACTGAAGTCGCAAGTATTGGACAATGACAAACCTGTTGCCGAATTTACCGGACAGTTTGTTGTGCTCGCCAATAGCAAAAAATAAGAAGGACGTTAACATGAGTGATAATTTATCTGCCCAGCAGTTGTTACGTATTCGGAGCAAGTTAGAAACAATTGTCAATGAACAACCCAATACCCGCCAAGCGGAAAGTGCCGCTGCAGCCTTACAGCGCATGCGTGAGGGCGAGTATGGGTACTGTGTCGAATGTGGTGATGAGATTTCAGCTGCTCGTTTAGCAGCGAAGCCTGACGTCGCACTGTGTGTGGACTGCCAGGCGTTGAAGGATGAAGACGAAGAGGACGCTTAAGCGTCCTCTAATAGTGCCCCTTCACAGATTAAATCACCTAATCCCCCCTGCTCGATCAAGCCAGCGATAGCCGCGATATCTGGGGCAAAATAGCGATCTTGGTCATAAAATGGCACCAATGCTCGCACCCGCTCATGAGCGACTTCAATGGCATCAGCTGCGCGTAGTGGACGTCTGAAGTCGACCCCCTGTGCAGCTTCCAGCAACTCGATGGCCACGATATCCCGAATATTGCCCGCAATATCTGTTAAGCGACGAGCCGCGAACGTTGCCATCGAAACATGGTCCTCTTGGTTTGCTGAGGTTGGCATACTGTCCACTGACGCCGGGTGTGCAAGCGTTTTGTTTTCTGACGCTAACGCTGCAGCGGTCACTTGTGCCAGCATAAAGCCTGAGTTCACCCCGCCGTCATTCACCAGGAACGGCGGTAAATTACTTAAGTGATGATCAATCAGTAACGCGCTACGGCGTTCTGACAACGCACCAATTTCGCTGGCAGCGATGGCGAGAATGTCGGCAGCCATGGCCACCGGCTCAGCATGGAAGTTACCACCTGAGATAATGTCGCCATTATCACTAAACACGAGCGGGTTATCGGTGACCCCGTTCGCTTCCCGCACTAATATTTTGCTGGCGTGTACCATTTGATCAAAAACCGCACCCATCACCTGTGGTTGACAACGCAATGAGTATGGATCTTGAACTTTTTCACAGTTTGCGTGCGCCTGACCAATCTCAGAGGTCTCACCTAACAATTGGCGGAAACTTTGTGCGACGGCGATTTGCCCTGGCTGCCCGCGAACAGCATGGATCCGTGAATCAAATGGTGCTCGCGAACCCATCGCAGCTTCCACCGCCATTGCACCTGTAACTAGCGCGGCATGGAACACCCGCTCAATTTGGAACAAGCCATGCAACGCCAACGCCGTTGATGCTTGAGTACCATTGAGTAATGCCAGCCCTTCTTTAGGTGCCAACGTACCAATAGGTTTTAAACCAACTTTGGCAAGCCCTTCAACAGCTGGGTAAATCTTACCTTCAATTCGTACCGTGCCTTCACCTAACAGAGGTAACACCAAATGGGCCAACGGCGCTAAGTCACCAGATGCTCCGACCGAACCTTTGCTTGGAACGCACGGGTACACTTGCTGATTTAGCATGTCGACCAATGCTTCAATCACTTCTAACCGTACGCCCGAATAACCACGGCTGAGTGAGTTAATTTTTAGCAATAACATTAACCGAACCACAGTGTCGCTCATGAGCTCCTGCGTACCTGCAGCGTGCGACAAGACGATACGACGTTGTAAGTCATTCAGCCTATCTGGCGGGATCCGCGTATTCGCCAACAACCCAAAACCCGTGTTAATGCCGTACACCACCTTGCCGTCTGCCAAGATGTTGAGAACGGTTTGCTGTGAACGTTCAATCACCTGCTGAGCATCAGCATGTAACGCAAGTTGTTGTGGTGCATCCCACCACTGGCGTAATTGCGCCAAGCTCAGGGTGCCTGGTTGTAGCGTAAATGTCGTATTCATTAGCGGTTCTCCAGCATCGGTAAATCTAACCCTTGTTCACGGGCACAGTGTTGCGCAATGTCATACCCCGCATCCGCGTGACGCATTACACCAGTACCTGGATCGTTCCAGAGCACTCGGCTCAAGCGCTGCTCAGCAGCATCGCTACCATCGGCAACAATCACTACCCCAGCATGTTGTGAGTAGCCCATCCCAACCCCACCACCATGGTGTAAGCTCACCCAAGTCGCGCCGCTTGCGGTGTTCAATAGCGCATTCAATAACGGCCAATCGGATACGGCATCAGAACCATCCAACATGCTTTCTGTTTCACGGTTAGGGCTTGCAACTGAACCCGAATCGAGGTGGTCGCGCCCAATCACGATCGGCGCAGACAACTCACCGCGACGCACCATGTCATTGAACGCCCGCGCGATCCGTGCTCGGTCTTTTAAACCAATCCAGCAAATACGCGCTGGCAGGCCTTGGAAGCTAATACGTTCACGTGCCATGTCGAGCCAATTATGTAGGTGCGGATTATCTGGGATCAGTTCTTTGACTTTGGCATCGGTTTTATAAATATCCTCTGGATCACCTGATAATGCGACCCAACGGAATGGTCCGATACCTTCGCAGAATAAGGGGCGAATGTAAGCAGGGACAAAGCCTGGGAAATCAAAGGCATTTTCAACACCAACATCTTTGGCCATTTGTCGAATGTTGTTGCCGTAATCCAAGGTTGCCGCACCCCGTTCTTGTAGCGCGAGCATCGCACGTACTTGGACCGCCATTGATTGTTTGGCTGCTTGCACCGTGCCTTGTGGATCAGTCTGTTGCCGCTCGCGATACTCGGCCAGGCTCCACCCCTGTGGCACATAGCCATGCAGTGGATCATGTGCAGAGGTTTGGTCGGTCACCACATCTGGCGTGATACCGCGCGCAACGAGATCATGGAATACGTCGGCTGCATTACCCAGCAGACCAACGGAAATTGCACGGCCTTCTGCACGCGCCTCATCAATAAGTTGTAACGCCTCATCTAAATTGGCTGCTTTATGATCCAAATAGCGTGTGCGAAGACGGAAATCAATGCGTGTTTCATCCACTTCCACCGCCAACATGCAGTAGCCCGCCATAGTCGCTGCAAGCGGTTGTGCGCCACCCATACCACCTAACCCGCCGGTTAAAATCCAACGCCCTTTGGTGGCACCATCAAAATGTTGACGCGCTACTGACACAAAAGTCTCGTAGGTGCCTTGCACAATGCCTTGTGAGCCAATGTAAATCCACGAACCCGCGGTCATTTGGCCGTACATCATCAGGCCTTTTTTATCGAGCTCATTAAAATGTTCCCAGGTCGCCCACTGTGGCACTAAATTGGAGTTAGCAATCAACACACGTGGTGCATCTTCGTGAGTCGTGAATACCCCAACTGGTTTGCCTGACTGCACCAAAAGGGTTTCGTTTGGCTTTAACCGCTCGAGCACTGCTACAATTTTATCAAATGCTTCCCAGCTTCGTGCCGCTCGGCCAATCCCACCATAAACCACCAAGGCATGGGGATGTTCCGCTACTTCAGCATCGAGGTTATTCATCAACATCCGTTTGGCTGCTTCAATTTGCCAGTTCGCTGTTGTCAATTGCGTGCCTCGGTCGGCACGAATGGTGCGGCTGGTATCAAGTCGAGTAAAATTCATCATGTTAATCCTTTTAAGAACAATGCCAATCATGGCTTAAAGGTTAAATGGCCACCGAGTACGAAACGTGAACCTGGGTGCGTTAACACCGCATAGGTCACCACGCCTGCATCACTCCATGTACGCCGAATAATTCGTAAACAGGGTTCTGGTTTGCTCAATTCAAGCCACTCACACACCATGGCACTTGGGCTCACCGCTTCAATTTGATGGCTCGCTTCCGTTAATGGGGCAACGGCACTTAAATATTCATGAGGAGTCATGATGTGGAAATCTTGCTTCAGGTAATCTTTTGCCACTGCTGGATTTACGTAGCGTTCCTCAACCTGTACTGGAACACCATTTTCGCTATGGGTAATCACCGAAAAAAATACCGGCGTACCCACAGCCACTTCAAGCTGCTCAGCGACTGGACCGGAGGCAGGAACTTGACGCAGTGTATGCACGTAGGCGGTATACTCATGTTGCCGTGCTCGGATCTCATCGGCAATATTGCGAATGGCCATAAACGAGGTTTGTGATTTTAGTGGCGCTACATAAGTACCTGAGCCTTTCGAACGGACGACCAAACCTTCATCAGCAAGCTCTTGTAGTGCGCGGCGGGCCGTCATTCGGCTCACGCTGAATTGTTGTGCCAGCGCATTTTCAGAACTTACTGGATGGTTTTCAGGCCACTCACCTGAAGCGATTTTGCTATAAATATATTGTTTTATTTTGGAAAACTTCACGAATGTATAACCCGTGCCATAACCTACGAAGGTTAACTGAAACCATTCAGACTAGAATGAGACTGTGCTAAAGTGTAGGCATCTTTAATTGTATATACAAGTAAACAGGTGGGGATTTTTCATGGCGACAACTATGCAGCGCATCAGCAACGTCAATCTCGCAACTATGGTCGGCGACGGCTACGGCATTATTCACGATGGTGTGCTCATCTTCGATGAACAGCAGATCCACTACGCTGGCCCACGTCGTACTGCACCGCACACCGCTGCTGAAGAAATTGACGGCCGTGGGGGCTTCATCACCCCAGGTTTGATTGATTGCCATACCCACTTAGTCTGGGCCGGCTCGCGTGCCGATGAGTTTGCCCAGCGCCTCCATGGTGCAAGCTACGCAGATATTGCCGCCAAGGGGGGCGGTATTGCAGCCACCGTCCGTGCTACACGAGCGGCCAGTGAAGACGAGTTAGTGCAAGTAACCACACCCCGCCTTAACGCATTAATGGCTGAAGGCGTCACGACCGTGGAAATTAAATCAGGGTATGGCTTAAGTTTAGCTGACGAACGCAAGCAATTGCGGGCAGCTCGTAAACTCGCTGAGCAACATCCCGTGTCAATAACCACCACTTTATTAGCTGCCCACGCGGTTCCGCCAGAATACCGTGACGATGCCGACGGCTACATTCAGCTCGTCTGCGATACCATTATTCCTACCCTCGCCAGCGAAGGCTTGGCCGATGCGATCGATGCGTTCTGCGAAACCGTTGGCTTTACCCCGGCCCAAACCGAACGCGTGTTCCAAGCGGCGCAAGCGGTGGGATTACCGGTCAAACTGCATGCAGAACAACTCAGCAATCAACATGGCTGTGCCTTGGCAGCGCGGTATCAGGCGCTATCCTGTGATCATTTGGAACATCTCGATGAAGCCGGTATTCAAGCCATGGCAGCAGCAGGCACGGTTGCCGTTTTACTACCAGGTGCGTTCTACTTTTTGCGTGATACTCATGTGCCGCCCATCGCGTTATTGCGCCAGTATCAGGTTCCTATTGCATTGGCAACCGATGCCAACCCTGGTACCTCACCAATCTTCAGTTTGCTATTGATGTTACAAATGGGAGCGACGCTATTCCGTCTCACTCCAGAGGAATGTTTACGTGGTGTTACTGTCAACGCGGCGAAAGCACTGGGTTATCACGATCGGGGACAACTCAAGCAAGGCATGCGTGCAGATTTATGTTGGTGGGACGTGGACGATTTAGCCACATTAACTTATCAGTACGGTATTAACCCATTACTCGCGTGCTGGCATCAAGGCTCGCGGCGTTGAAAACCGTGTAGATACGCAAGGACTAACTCACTTAATAACTGAGCACAAGCCATATCACCTGCTTCGCGGCCAGCTGGGTGTAAACTCGGTGCCGCCTCGGCTAAATGCAAATAGCGCGTGTGCGGTAATTGTGCCAACCGCTCTACAAAACTGTACGCATGGGCGATATTTAATCCATTGAAGTTAATTGCACTGGCAGGAACGCCGTGCAACGCATCCACATCCACTTCAATCCCTAATGGCACTTGCCATGCCTCTGCCTTGTTAGCAATAGCTGTTAACTCACTGTGCCAGTCAGCTACATACAGATGATGAATACTGCAATAGCTGAAGTTTGCGTGGGTTAACGTGGCGAGGATCTCCGCGTTATTTTTCCCTTCATGCAAACCCACCACATGGTAATGGCGCAGCGAGCCTTCATGGTAAGCATAACTAAAGCCGTTGCCACTATGGCGCCCTTCACGAGTACGGCAATCTGCATGGGGATCTAAATTGACAGCCCCAACGGGGTGATTGGTTGCCTGATATAACGCACTAATCAATGGATAAGCATTGTTATGCCCACCACCAATCAAGATGACATCAAAACCTGTTTCAAAGATTGGTGTTAACGCTGCTTGTACACGCTGATCAAGGCGTCCGACTAACGCGCGTAGTTGCGCAAGCTCACTCGGATCACTGCTACGTAAGGCATCCCCTTGCTGTTGTAGATCAGTACAATCGACCTGACCCACCAAGAGCAACTCTTGGGCTGGTATCATGGGGTTATCTTGCAACGATAACAGCCCTCGCAATGCTGCTGCGAAAGCATGCTCAGCACCACCACGCCCTAAATTAGCGCGCGGGCCTATCGATTCAGGGACGCCTAGGATAGCAATGCGTTGCCCTTGATCCCAAGCTCGGTGTAATTGTTCCCGATAGGCTGCGGCAGTGTCCACTGCCGGCAAGCAATGGACCCGTTGCCCTAAACGTAATTCGCCAGCGCGTGGTGTAAACCAAGCTGCCGCTTCAATGGGCGTTAAGAACATCGTTGGTTATTCGATATCAAGTGGCTCAGGAGAAATGATAATACCGGTGCTGTCGGCGTAAAGGTGATCTTCTGGTAAGAAGGTGACGCCGCCGAAGTTCACTGCCACATCAACTTCACCGATACCTTCACTAGGTGCACCAACCGGGATGGCAGCTATCGCCATAATTCCCATATCCAGCTCTTCCAGCGCATCAACATCACGCACGGCACCATAGCAGATAATCCCTTCCCAATCGTTATCAAAAGCGATGTCAGCCACGGCAATATCGATTAACGCACGGCGCATTGAACCACCACCGTCAACTAACAATACTTTGCCAGTGCCTGGCTGTTGCACCACCTCTTCAATCACACCTTTGTCTTCAAAACATTTGACCACCACGAGCTGGCCACCGAATGACAAACGCCCGCCATAGTGAATGAACATGGGTTCAACCACATCGACAAGGTCTGGGTAGAGATCACAAAGTTCTGATGTGTTGTATTCCATTATTTTTCCCCTGAGATGATGACTTAGCGCTTAGTTGCTAAGCCACAGTATAGCCGCTTCTGCGTGACTGCAAAAGCGGCGGAGGGAATGGACTACAAAATAAAGCGACTTAAATCTTCATCTTGTGCTAATTCACCAAGATGAGCAGTCACATAATCTGCGTCAATGGTGATATGTTGACCGGTCAGATCACTGGCTTTGAACGAAATGTCTTCCATGAGTCGCTCGAGCACTGTGTGTAATCGACGGGCACCAATATTTTCTGTCGTTTCATTGACCTGGAAAGCCATTTCAGCAATTTTTTCAATACCGTCCGAGGTGAAGTCAATGTTGACCCCTTCGGTTGCCATTAACGCCTTGTATTGGGTGGTCAATGACGCATTTGGCTCAGTTAAAATTCGTACAAAGTCAGCACTGGTTAAGGCTTGCAACTCAACCCGAATGGGTAATCGACCTTGTAACTCAGGGATCAAATCCGACGGCTTCGACATTTGGAATGCACCTGAAGCAATAAACAAGATGTGATCGGTTTTTACCATACCATGTTTAGTGGACACCGTCGTGCCTTCCACCAGGGGTAGTAAGTCGCGTTGTACTCCTTCACGAGAAACATCAGGACCTGACACGTCGCCACGCTTACAAATCTTGTCTATTTCATCGAGGAACACAATGCCGTTTTGCTCAACGGATTGCAGCGCTTGCTCTTTAATATCTTCAGGGTTCAGCATTTTCGCTGCTTCCTCTTCGACGAGCTGCTTCATTGCATCTTTGATCTTCATCTTCTTCGGCTTGCTGCGACCGCTGTTAATATTCTGGAAGAGACTCTGCAATTGTGATGTCATTTCTTCCATGCCAGGCGGTGCCATAATTTCCACACCAAGCTGTGGCATGCTGATTTCAATTTCAATTTCTTTATCGTCTAATTGGCCTTCACGCAGCTTTTTCCGAAAAATTTGCCGCGTATTAGATTGCTCACGTGGCTCTTCCTGCTCATCCGCCCAACCCCCCTTTTTCGGCGGGGGTAGCAAAGCATCCAAAATCCGCTCTTCCGCGGCTTCTTCCGCGCGATGGCGAACTTTCTGCATCATTTGCTCACGGGTTTGCTTCACCGCAGCATCGGTCAAGTCGCGAATAATAGATTCAACTTCTTTACCCACATAACCCACTTCAGTGAACTTGGTTGCTTCCACTTTTATAAATGGAGCGTTGGCTAACTTTGCCAAACGGCGGGCAATTTCAGTTTTACCCACGCCGGTTGGGCCAATCATGAGAATGTTTTTCGGCGTTACTTCGTGCCGCAGATCTTCATCCAACTGCATCCGCCGCCAACGGTTACGCAATGCCACAGCAACTGCTTTCTTGGCATTCTCTTGACCAACAATGTGGCGATTTAATTCATCGACGATTTCGCGGGGGGTCATATCAGACATGAGCGACCGACTCCTGTTCTTCAATGGTTTGATAGCTGTTGGTGTAGACACAAATATTGCCTGCAATCGTCAGCGCTTTTTCAACGATTTCACGAGCACTTAAGTCAGTGTTCTCGAGCAATGCGGTGGCGGCAGCTTGGGCATAGGCGCCCCCGGAACCAATCGCAATTAAGTCATTTTCTGGCTCAATCACATCACCGTTACCGCTAATGAGCAAAGAATAATGCTTATCAGCAACCACCAACATGGCTTCTAACCGACGCAGAGCACGGTCTGTTCGCCAATCTTTGGCGAGTTCAACAGCGGCCCGCATCAAGTTACCTTGATGGGTTTCTAACTTCTTGTCTAAACGTTCAAATAGGGTGAAGGCATCGGCAGTACCGCCAGCAAAGCCGGCCAACACTTGATTGTTGTACAAACGGCGAACTTTACGAGCGTTACCTTTCATAATGGTATTGCCAAGGGAAACTTGGCCATCGCCACCGATGACAACTTTGTCACCGCGACGGACAGATACGATAGTAGTCACAGATACGTCCTCTTGGTTGCTATGAACCAGTTATGAGGACGTATTTGCGAATTTCAATGGGGAAGGGTTATAAATTCCAGTTCCAGATTTGGCACCCGTTGATTTTACCGCGCTGCAACTTATGGCGATCAGCCTCAGCAGCACGACGGCCTTCATAGGGGCCTAAAATAACGCGGTGCCAAACACCGTTCGAACCTTCAGTAGTGCGCACTTGGGCTTCCATCCCTAGCATCGCTATCATCGCTCGCATTTCTTCCGCATCAGAGCGATTACGGAATGAGCCACACTGCATCAGTTTAGGTGGCCCCACTTCACGCTCAGGAACATCCACGATGACTTCCTGATTTTCCAACTCTTCAATATATTGCCAACGCTCTTCAGGCTTTTCTGGCAATTTTTGCTGGGGTTGCTGCTGTATCGCGGGCACCTCCACTGTTGGACTAGAGGACGGTACTTGTTTAGATTGACCCGAAATGGTCACCAATAACCAAACGAACCCCGTGACTAGGACAATAGCAAGCAGCACCACCCACCATGAAACAGCAGGACGAGCTGCTGCTTTCTTGGTTTTTTTAGGTGATCTTCGAGGGGCTGGACGCTTCCGATTGGCGTAATCCATAGTTACATCTTCTCAAGCGTAGGAATACCAAGTAACGCTAGCCCTTGGCGCAAGGTTTTTGCGGTCAAAGCAGCTAGCTTTAAGCGACTTTGACGAATCGCTTCGTCATCATGGTGCAAAATAGAGCACGCCTCGTAGAAACTCGAGAATGCTCCGGCAACATCATACAGGTAACCGCACAAAAAGTGGGGCATTGCTTTATCCGCAACGCTATGCACCACTTCATTGAACCGCACCAACAGGTTAGCGAGATTCAACTCACGTTCATCATTCAGCACAAACTGCCCGTCAATGGCAGAAGGGTCAACTTGCGCCCGACTAAACACACTATTAACGCGGGTGTAGGCATAGAGCAAGTATGGCGCAGTATTGCCTTCAAAACTTAGCATGGTGTCCCAATCAAAAATGTAATCACTCATGCGGTTTTTAGAGAGATCGGCATATTTAACCGAACTGATCCCAACCACGCGAGCGACGTTAAGCTGTTCTTCTGCGGTCAGGGTATTATTTTTTTCTTGTACCAACGCCAGTGCCCGCTTCTCAGCTTCATCCAGCAAATCAGCCAGCTTGGTCACACCACCATCACGGCTCTTATAAGGTCGCCCATCTTTACCCATAACGGTACCAAAGCCAAAGTGATCCAGCTGTAAATCAGGACGGGCAAAGCCAGCTTTACGCGCTAACGTAAATATTTGTTGGAAATGCAGCCCTTGCCGTTGGTCGACAAAGTACATCAGGTGATCACCCTTTAACACGTTCTGACGGTAACGGATAGCGGCAAGATCTGTGGTGGCATACAAGTAACCACCCCCTGATTTTTGGACGATAACCGGCAGCGCTTCACCATCTTTGTTCTTAAACTCTTCTAAGAACACACACTGTGCGCCTTGGTCTTCAACTAACAAGCCTTGCTTGCGCAAATCTTCAACTACATTGGGTAAATCATCGTTGTAGGCGCTCTCAGCCATAACGTCAGCGCGGGTCAATTGGACTCCCAAGCGATCATAGACTTCCTGACAATGACTGAGTGAGATATCTATAAACTGCTGCCACAACGCCCGGCACTTAGGTTCACCTGATTGTAGGGCAACCACCAACTCACGTGCACGCTGTGCAAATTCCTCGCTTTCGTCAAAGCGCTTTTTGGCTGCTTTATAGAAGGTTTCAAGGTTACTCAGCTCCATATTCAGAGCATCAGTATCCAGCTCTTCCATATAAGCCAACAACATTCCAAACTGAGTACCCCAGTCGCCGACGTGGTTCTGCCGAATAACACGATGTCCTAAAAACTCCACGACGCGTGCGACTGAGTCACCAATAATAGCCGACCGCAAGTGTCCAACGTGCATTTCTTTGGCAAGGTTCGGTGAGGAATAATCAATCACCACAGTTTTTGGCGTGGCGGTTCGTTCAACACCTAAGCGCTCATCCGCGTATGCTCGTTCTAGCTGTTGCAATAATTGCTGTTGGCTAATGGTGAAGTTAATAAACCCTGGCCCTGCAATATCACTGGCTGCCAAAATCGAATTAGCTGGAATCGCAGCAATAATCGCTTCTGCCAACGCCCGCGGATTCATTTGCGCAGGTTTTGCCAACATCATCGCTAAGTTAGTCGCAAAATCACCATGGCTTTTATCTCGTGGACGATCTAACTGAATACGCACAGAGGCATCAGCAGGGAGGGTTCCTTGTTGCTGTAATGTTGCCACTGCAGTGGCAAGGAGGGATTCCAACTGTTCTTTCATTCACTCTAACCTTACATGAAAACGCGTGATTCGATGGTCGTCCGATGGGCGATCTAGTAAACACTGTATTTTAGCGGTTTTTAGGAGCTAACTAAAGTCTTGTGGGTCAACATCCAGCGACCAACGGACTTTCCTTAATTGTGGCAACTGCTCCAATTGCGGCACCACATAACGTAATGCCTGTGCTCGTAAACCGCGTTGCGTTGTTTGCAGCAATAATTGATAACGATACCGACCCGCCCGGCGTTCCATCACGGCAGGAATTGGACCAAACACAATCATATCATCACGCTGTGGAAATAATGCTGCAATAGCCATTAATGCTTCAATTGCTGAGCTTGCGTGAGTCGCTTCAGCACGAAATAAGGCTTGATAGCTAAACGGTGGCAGTTGCGTCAGTTGCCGTTCTAACAACGCAGTCGTTGAAAAGTGATGATACCCGTTATGGATCAAATCTTGAATCAATTCATGTTCTGGATGATGAGTTTGGATCACGACTGTGCCAGCCTTACTAGCTCGCCCCGAGCGCCCTGCAACTTGTGTGTACAACTGACCAAGCCGCTCTGCTGCACGAAAATCCGAACTATACAAAGCGCCATCAACATCTAACAATGCAACGAGGGTAACATCTGGAAAATGATGCCCTTTTGCCAGCATTTGGGTACCCACCAGGATGGAATACTTATGGTCATGCGCATCTTGCAAATGACGCTGTAAACTTCCCTTACGGCGCGTGCTATCGCGATCAATCCGTAGCACTTTATAGTCGGGAAATTCAGCTTGTAACACTTGCTCTAACTGTTCCGTACCCACCCCCCGGCCAATCAACTGTGTCGATCCGCAATCACCACATTGAGGGGTTAATGGTTGCTGCGCGCCACAATGATGGCACAACAGTTGGCGACTGCCTTGATGAACAGTGTAATACGCATCACAGCGCTGGCATTGTGCGAGCCAACCACATTCATGACACAACAAGGCGGGCGCATAACCCCGTCGATTCAAAAACAATAAAACTTGCTGGCCAGCGGCTAAGTGCTCACCCATTAATTTCAACAACGGTGTTGATAATCCCGCCTTGAGCTGTTGATTTTTGATATCCAACAGCACTTGTTGCACCGGCTTCGCTTGCCCCGCTCGCCGTCGTAATTGCAAATGGGCATAACGTTGATTTAGGGCATTGTTCAACGTTTCAAATGAGGGGGTCGCTGAGCCTAGAACAACTGGAACACCTTCCTCATAGCCACGTTTAACCGCTAAATCACGTGCATGATAGCGAAAGCCGTCTTGCTGCTTTAACGAGGCATCATGTTCCTCATCGACAATAATCATGCCCAAGGCTTTGCAGGGCGTAAAAATTGCCGAGCGTGTCCCAATAATAATGGCTGCATGCCCACCGCGGGCATCTAACCATGCATCGAGTCGTTCGCGATCAGTTAATGCTGAATGCAACATGACAATTGGAACGGCAAAACGCTCTTGAAAGCGCTTAAGTGTTTGCGGCGTCAACCCAATCTCAGGAACAAGAACCAGTACCTGTTGACCACGGCGCAAAACCTCTGCCATGACCTGTAAATAAACCTCAGTTTTACCACTGCCAGTCACCCCTTCGAGCAAAAATGTTTGATGATCGTTCACAGCACTAATGGCAGCCACCGCTAACGCTTGTTCGGGGTTTAATTGCAGCGGTTCTGCGGCCACTTCAAGCTGCCAACTTTGGGCTGGTGCCGGATGGTGTTCAATAGCGGCTACCCAGCCTTTATCTTGTAATGCTTTCAGGGCACTGGATGAGTATTCGTGCAGACGAATATCACGACTCAACAATGGCGCATGTTGAAGCGCTGCGAGAAGACGCTGCTGCTGCATAGCTCGTTTCACGTCAGTGAGCTGGACCTGTCGTCCTGCAGCCGTTAACTCATAGCGAATCGTCGCTTGATAGTTCGCCGGTTCACCCTGACGGAGTAATACCGGCATAGCATGATGTATTACCTCACCCAACGGATGATGATAGTAGTCTGCGGCCCACAGTAACAACTCCCATAAAGGAGTGGGCCACAACGGTTCGGTATCGAGAACGGCCGTGATTGGTTTACGTTGAAAACGTTCATCTGCGGTTGTGGTAGTACCTGTCACAACACCGACGAGCTGCCGTCGCCCAAAGGGTACGCGTACACGCACCCCCGCTGGCAGTGCGGAGGTGTGATCATAGTCAAATACCCGTGCTAGTGGTACCGGCAGTGCGGCCTGAATTATCGCTGTCATGCCGCACAGTGTACCTTGAAACGCCGCAGGCGTTAATCATTCGGGGAATTATTCCGCCATATAATTTTTAGGAAGATCAATTCGTGCAACACCCGAGACGACAGCGGCTTCAGCAACCGCTTTTGAGACTCGCGTCCGCAACCGTGGATCCATTGGTTTCGGAATAATGTACTCTGGGCCAAATTCTAACTTGCTCACGCCAGCGGCCTTTAACACAGTTTCTGGTACTGGCTCTTTGGCTAATTGTCGAATTGCCTCCACCGCGGCAAGCTTCATTTCGTCGTTAATTGCTTTGGCACGGACATCGAGTGCGCCACGGAAAATAAACGGGAAACACAACACATTGTTGACTTGGTTCGGGTAATCCGAACGGCCCGTTGCCATGATTAAATCGTCTCGTGCGGCAAGGGCGATTTCTGGCTTAATTTCAGGATCAGGGTTCGAACAAGCAAACACGATCGGGTTGGCTGCCATTAATTTCAAATCATCTGGTGCTAATAAGTTTGGCCCTGATACCCCAACAAATACGTCAGCTTCCGTAATGACTTCTTGCAACGTGCGCTTATCGGTGTTGTTGGCAAACAACGACTTATATTCATTTAAATCTTCGCGGCGGGTATGAATGACCCCTTTCGAATCAAGCATATAAATATTTTCTCGCTGCGCGCCGCACTTGATCAATAATTCCATACAAGCAATCGCAGCTGCGCCAGCACCCAAACACACGATTCTGGACTTCGGCAACGATTTGCCTTGTATTTCCAACGCATTGAGCAGGCCTGCTGCGGTGACAATGGCAGTACCATGCTGGTCATCATGGAAAATGGGGACTTCACACCGATTAATAAGCGCTTGTTCAATTTCAAAGCATTCGGGTGCTTTAATATCTTCAAGGTTAACGCCACCAAAACTATCAGCAATGTTGGCAACGGTATTGATGAAGTCTTGCGTGGTTCGATGGGTCACTTCAATATCAATGGCGTCCAACCCAGCAAAACGCTTGAATAATAAGGCTTTCCCCTCCATAACAGGCTTTGATGCCATGGGTCCTAAATTCCCTAATCCGAGAATCGCAGTGCCATTTGATATGACCGCTACTAAATTGCCTTTAGCCGTGTATTTATACACATCATCAGGATTTTCCGCGATGGCACGAACAGGCTCAGCGACTCCAGGACTATAGGCTAATGCTAAATCTTTACTCGTTTCCGCAGGTTTGGTCAGTTCAATGCTGATTTTGCCAGGGGTGGGGAGTGCGTGATAGTCCAACGCTTGTTTGCGAAAATCGGTCATAGTGTGGTGTACCTAAATCAATCGAATAGAGAAAATAACCATGGTGAATAGTGACATTGTAGAGGGAATTAGCGCAATAAGAAATCTTACCTGATTGTTCCCCGATAAAAATTAAGTGAGGCAGGTATTTTTAGTGGCTATAAACGACACAAGGCAGCGTTTGGCTGCCTTGTGTGAACATGCTATGTCGTGTGTTTGGTGCAGTAGAATTATTTCTTGCCGCCCAACACGTTGAAACGCTTGTTGAACTTCTCGATACGACCACCCGTATCCATAACACGCTGTTTACCTGTATAGAAAGGGTGACATTCTGAACAAACGTCCAAGTGCAAGTCGCCGCCTCGGGTTGATCTAGTCACAAATGAGTGACCGCAAGAGCAAGAGACTTTCATCTCTGTATATTCTGGGTGAATACCTGATTTCATGGGTTACCTCGTTAGGCTGCATCGCCATCCGATCCAATGCCGGATACCATGCAAATTATCGTTTAAACAAGCGCTGCTTTATCCATCAACGCGGCAAATTAGGGCGCGAATTATAAACAGCCACCGAACCAAGATCAAGCAATCCCTGCAAAAGGATCGCCACCCCCTGCTTAACTGCTAAATAAAAAATTACGCAAATAGAATTTTTATGCTTGTTTAGTGGATTTTTATTCCTTAAAATACGCCCCTATTATGACCCTTACCTGGTGATACGGTTTTAACAAGTGAAGCAACATTCATCTATCCCTTGCGCAATTTTTGGTGCCAGCGGATACAGCGGCGTTGAGCTTTCCTGGCTGCTGCATAACCATCCACAGTTTTCGCTAAAATACGCGTTCTCTTCTGGTGCACGTGATACTGCGGTATCGCTTGCTCAGCTATATCCAGCATTGACTGGTCAATTGGAAATTTCCGTGCAACCATGGCATGCGGATCGCCTCATTGATCTCAGCCAACAGGTCCGCGTCGTTTTCCTGGCCCTGCCCCATGAAGCCAGCGCTACACTTGCCCCACAGTTAATTGCTGCTGGTCTTGTGGTCTTTGATCTATCTGGCGCATACCGCCTACGCGACGCGGCAGAACATGAGCATGTTTACGGCTTTGCTCGTGGTGGTGAATTGCCAGTACACATTCCATATGGCTTAGCTGAGTGGACAACACTAACTGGTACAGAACAATTGATTGCAGTACCAGGTTGCTACCCAACCGTAGCAAGCCTAGCACTCAAGCCAGTCATGACAATGCTCGCTGGTACACCGGTAATCAATGCCGTCAGTGGAGTTTCTGGTGCTGGCCGTAAGGCCGCTACCCATACTAGCTTTTGTGAAGTAAGCCTAGCGGCCTATGGCGTCGCGTCCCACCGTCACCAACCAGAGATCGCGCAAACCTTAGGCCGTGACGTACTGTTTGTACCTCATTTAGGTAACTTCAAGCGGGGCATCTTGGCGACCATTTATGCGCCCCTGCAATCTGGTGTTAGCAGCGCTGACATTCATGCTGCGTACCATGCTGCTTATGCTGAGCAACCCCTGGTTCGGTTACGCCAGCAACCGCCAGCGGTCAACGATGTGGTTGGTACTTCTTATTGTGATATTCATGTAGTTGTAGCACAGCAACACCTGATTGTGTGTGCAGCTATCGATAACTTACTCAAAGGTGCGGCTGCTCAGGCAGTGCAATTAGCCAATCAATATTTTGGCCTAGCACCTGCGACTGGATTGTTGCAGCGTGGCGGTGTCGTATGAGCAGCCCACTCATTATCAAGCTCGGTGGGCGCGTATTGCAAAGTACCGAACACCTCCATCAGTTGTTGACCACGGTCGAACAATTGGCACGCTTGCGGCCATTAGTGCTGGTGCATGGTGGCGGTGATCAAGTTCAAGAGGTGCTCACCCAACTCGGCTATACCAGCGAGAAAGTCGGTGGCCAACGGGTTACGCCTGCGGCCCATATTCCTATTGTTGCTGGTGTTCTTGCCGGCGATGTCAACAGTCAGTTGGTGGCATTGGCACAACAGCATCAATTAAATGCCGTTGGTCTATTTTTGGCCGCTGGCCAGAGCATTAGCTGCGATATCGATCACAGTCGTGGTTCGGTAGGCATTCCTTGCCCAAACGACGCCACCTTGCTCGAGCTATTATTGGATAACAATTTCTTACCCATTATGAGTTCAATTGGCATCAGTCCTACGGGTGAGCGCTTAAATGTCAACGCTGATTTGGCCGCTGCCGCTGTAGCACAACTGCTGCATGCTGATTTGATCCTCCTCACCGATGTTCCAGGGATTTTGGATCAGCACGGTGAGCTCATCGACACCATTGATGCCGAACACGCAGATGCCCTCATAGCCGCTGGCACCGTCCGTGACGGAATGCTGGTGAAGCTCAAGGCGGCGCTGCAAGCTGCCCAAGCTTCGCGACGAAGCATCGCGGTGGCCGGCTGGCAAGATGCCAAAGCGCTCACTCGATTGGCAAAGGGTGAAGCAGCCGGAACCCGCATCCGTCTTTAATTGCCACCAATCTTAGTATGTATTTAACGAGTAGGTGAGAACCCGCTAATGAACGATTTAATTGATATGTGGACGTTGCAGCCGCAGCAAACCACCGAGCTATTGCAATTAGCTCAAACCATTAAGCAACGCCCTGCTGCATGGTCTACTTTTTTACAAGGTAAAAGCATTGCCCTGTTATTTGAAAAGCCGTCGTTACGCACGCGCGCTAGTTTTGCGGCTGGCATCCATCGGTTAGGTGGACACAGCATTTATCTCGATGCGCAAAACCTCATTGGTGCACGTGAACCAGCTACTGATGTCGGTGCTAACCTAGCATTATGGCATGACGCTATTGTTGCGCGTGTGTTTTCGCAGCAAACCATTGTGGATTTAGCAGCAGCTTCAGCTAAGCCGGTCATCAATGCGTTGAGTGATACCTGCCACCCATGCCAAGCCTTAGCTGATTTACTCACTTTGCAAGAGCAGGTGGGGGCCTTAAACGAAATCCATTGCACCTATATAGGCGATGGTAATAACGTCTGCCAAGCCTTAATGGCGGGAGCTGCACATACCGGTATGCATCTGCAAGTTGTGACTCCCGTCGGCTATGCGCCAGATGCTGATATGCTGGCGCAGGCTCAGCAATTAGCCGCACAATCAGGAGGCTCTATCACCCTGATTCATGATCTTGAACAGCTGCAGCCAACGGATGTGATTTACACCGATACTTGGGTTTCTATGGGGCAGGAGCGAGACCACAATGCCGTGCTGCAGGATTTAGCTCCATACCAAGTGAATCGTGCCCTGATGCAACAACTCAATGCACGTTATTTCATGCATTGTTTACCTGCTTATCGTGGTCGTGAAGTGACCGCTGAGGTGATCGATAGTCCACAAAGTTTGGTGCTATTCCAAGCGGAAAACCGGCTCCACGCCCAAAATGCTATTTTAGTTAAACTATTTGAAGGAACTCACGCATGAGTAAGTCAATTAATAAAGTCGTTCTCGCTTACTCCGGTGGCTTGGACACCTCAGCTATTGTGCCATGGTTAAAAGAAAACTATGACTGTGAAGTCGTTGCGTTCGTCGCTGACGTTGGTCAGGGTGATGATGAGCTTGAAGGAGTTGAAGCCAAAGCCATCGCTTCAGGCGCCAGCAGCTGCCACATTGTGGATTTAAAAGATAAATTCGCTCGTGAAGTTATTTATCCCACCTTAAAAACGGGTGCTATTTACGAAGGCCAATATTTGTTAGGTACCGCATTGGCGCGGCCCATTATTGCCGAAGCGCAAGTGGCAGTAGCACGCCAAGTTGGAGCTGATGCATTGGCTCACGGCTGCACCGGCAAAGGTAACGACCAAGTTCGCTTCGAGTCAGCGTTTGCTGCACTTGCACCTGAGCTAACAGTGATTGCCCCATGGCGTGAATGGACCATGCGTTCCCGGCCACAATTATTGGCATACTTAGCTGAGCGCAACATCCCGTGCAGTGCATCAGCCACGAAAATTTACAGCCGCGATGCTAACCTTTGGCACATTTCTACCGAAGGTGGTGAGTTAGAAGATCCGTGGAATGAGCCAACTGAACAGGTATGGACCTGGACCGTTGCTCCGGAGCAAGCTCCAGATCAACCTCACTACTTGCAATTGTCTTTTAAACACGGTGAGTTAACTCATATTGACGGGCAGGCCTACCTGCCGGTTGACGCGATTTTACACCTTAACAAAATTGCTGGCGCACATGGTGTCGGCCGTTTGGATATGGTGGAAAACCGTTTAGTGGGGATGAAATCACGGGGTTGTTATGAAACGCCAGCCGGGGAAGTACTACGGGCTGCGTTAATCGGTTTAGAAAGCTTGGTGCTCGACCGTACCACGCAAGATTATCGTATTCGCTTAGGTAACGAGTTTGCCCAACTGATGTACGATGGTCGCTGGTTCACCCCACTGAAAGATGTCATGTTAGCAGCTGCAACCAAAATTGCAGAGCCGCTCACCGGTGATATTGTGGTGAAACTATATAAAGGCCAAGTTACCGTGACGCAAAAACGTTCACCAAACAGCCTCTACTCCAACGCATTTGCTACCTTTGATGAAGACGAAGTCTATAATCAACAGCATGCCGAAGGGTTTATCCGTCTGTATAGCTTAGCCAGCCGCATTCGTGCATTGCACCAGCAAGCCGATGTCGACGGTGCGGGCAAGGAGTAAGCGATGAGCTTATGGGGTGGTCGTTTCAGCCAGCCAAGCGCGGCTGAATTCAAACAATTTAACGACTCGCTACGGTTCGACTACGTGTTGGCGCCGTTCGATATTCAAGCGTCGAAAGCTTGGGCCGGTGCCTTACAGCATGCAGGCCTAATCACGGCTGCTGAAAATAGCCAGTTGCAACAAGCACTATCTACCTTAGCGAAGCAAGTAGCTAAACAACCCGAGCTGCCATTGGCAACATCTGCAGAAGATATCCACAGCTGGGTGGAGGCTGAGCTTATCGCTTTGATTGGTGATACTGCCAAAAAGCTACACACTGGACGCAGCCGCAATGACTTAGTAGCAACCGATTTACGCTTATTCTGTAAACAATATGCGCAAACCTTAATCACCGCAAATCTTGCGGCTATTGAAAACCTATTGCAGTTTGCGCAAACCTATCAGGATGCCATGTTACCCGGTTACACCCACTTGCAGCGCGCCCAGCCGATAGTTGCTGGGCATTGGGCTATGGCCTATGTCAGCATGTTACAACGTGACGTGAGTCGGTTACGGGAAACGGTTCGGCGCATGGACGTCAGCCCACTGGGTAGCGGTGCATTGGCAGGCACTACCGCTGCGGTTGATCGAGAAGCCTTAGCGCACGAGTTAGGTTTCCGCCATGCATGTGAAAACAGCTTAGATGGTGTTTCTGACCGTGACTTTGTGCTTGATCTGTTACACGCGGCAAGCACTGGAATGATTCATTTATCGCGACTTGCCGAGGATGTGATTTTTTACTGCTCGGGCGAATCAGGCTGCTTTAGCATGAGTGATCGCATCAGTAGCGGTTCATCACTGATGCCACAAAAGAAGAACCCTGATTTATTTGAGTTGTTGCGAGGTAAAACTGGCCGCGTTATTGGCCACCAACATGCCATGCAAATTACCTTAAAGGGCTTACCGTTAGCCTATAACAAGGATATGCAAGAAGATAAAGAAGGGCTCTTTGATGCACTTCACACGTATTTGCAATGTTTGCAGATGTTGGCGTTTGCCTTGCCTGAGTTGTCCGTCAACCGTGATCACGCTGCTCGGCAAGCGGCACTGGGCTACAGCAATGCCACTGAATTGGCCGATTATATGGTAAGTAAAGGTATTCCGTTCCGAGATGCCCACCACCTTACTGGCGAATTAGTGTTGCTAGCGCAACAACAAGGTGTCGCTTTGGAGCAATTGCGCTTAGCCGAGTTCCAACAAGTGTGTGACCGCATCACGGATGATGTCTACACCAGCTTAGCTTTGAACTATGGCTTACAACAACGGAAAGCCTACGGCGGTACTGCACCAACGGCGGTAAAATCAGCTATCAAAAAGGCACAAGATTGGCTACAAGCGGCAGAAGCGGCGAGTAAGCACGTCCGCCAAGCACGCTTAAGTGACGTGGATAAAATTTGTGAGCTGATTGCATACTGGGCAGAGCAAGGCGAAAACTTGCCACGCGATAAGGCGGACATTCTGCAAGCCATTCAAAGCTTCGCGGTTGCCGAAGTTGACGATGAAGTGGTCGGTTGCGCAGCATTATACGTGTACAACACCGGCCTTGCGGAAATTCGTAGCTTGGGATTATTCCCCAGCGCTCAGGGCAAAGGTTTGGGTGCCGAGTTAGTAGCATTCTTACTGTGGAAGGCTCGCGAGCTGGGTATCACTCGTACTATCGTGTTAACACGCGTGCCTGAGTTTTTTGGGAAATTGAACTTCCGTTTGACGCTGAAGGAAAAGCTGCCGGAAAAAGTGATGAAAGATTGTGACTTATGTCCGCGTAAGCACAACTGTGATGAGACAGCGTTGGAGTACTTGCTGTAGCCATTAAGGCTACAGCACCTTATTGATCGGGGTTGTCGTCGCTACAACAGTCAGGGATTGGTAACCCTCGTCGCGCCAACTCTTCGCGAACTGCTTTTGGCACACGATGTGGGTTATCTTTGCGTAAATCGTCATCGGTCGGGAGCGGTTGGCCGGTGAACGCATGTAAAAACGCTTCACACAGTAATTCACTGTTGGTGGCGTGGCGCAAATTATTGACTTGTCGCCGCGTCCGCTCATCAGTCAACACTTTGAGGACACGTGTAGGAATTGAGACGGTTATTTTCTTAACGTGCTCACTTTTTTTACCGTGTTCAACATACGGATAAATGTATTCTCCGTTCCATTCCATCATGTACTCCTTAATTGAAAGATCCCAAAGACCTTACGCGATGTGTTGAATTGTACTGCCGAATTTATCCCAGTCAACTTTATACGCATAGGGGTCTATACGTCTTTTTGTGCTAACCTAGCGTAATGGTGCTTTATTGCGCCCGCGACGCGCCGTATAATCAGTACTATTTTCTGTCCACCCGTCCCACAGGAGAACGCACACGCATCATGACGGTTGAGCTTCAAGTCACTCCAGCACAAATCCAGGCAGTTGCCGACACGGTTCAGGTTCATAAGTTTGGCGGCAGCAGTCTAGCGGACGCCTACTGCTATCGCCGCGTCGCTCGTATTGTCACTGAATATGCGGGAGCGAGCGACTTAGTGGTGGTATCAGCCGCTGGCGATACCACCAACCGTATCCTCGCGATCATTGATGCCCAAGCGGACGATTTAGGTGTGGCAGAAGTGCTACTGAAGCAGCTCCAAAAGTACCAACAAGGGTTGATCACCGAGCTGCTTAATGGTGACTTGCAAGCACAATTACTCGCGCTTTCAAATCAGGATTTTGCCCGCTGGTGGGGATGGCTACAAGGCGACGAAATCATCACCCATCGACCAGAATTGCTATCCTATGGTGAACTTTGGAGTGCTCGTCTCCTAGCTGCATTGTTGAAACAACAAGGCATCAAAGCGGATTACATTGATGCGCGCGATTTCTTAATTGCCGACGATGCCCCGGAACCTCACATTCGTGTTGAGGTATCTCGTATTGGGTTATTGAATCGAATTGCACCCCATCCGGGCGTGCGCTTTATCGTTACCGGTTTCATTTGCTCCGACCCAACCGGGCGGTCGTTGATTCTTGGGCGTAATGGTAGTGACTATTCAGCCACACTAGTTGGGAGTCTTATCGATTCCAAACAAGTCACTATATGGAAAGATGTGGCCGGCGTATATTCTGCAGACCCTCGCAAAGTTGAACGCGTGGTCAGCCTGCCGTTACTTGATTGGCATGAAGCCGAAGAGCTAGCACGTCTCGGTAGCCCCGTGCTGCACCCACGTACCTTCCAACCGGTCAATCGGAAACGGATGGTGATCGCGGTACGCTCCAGCCTCAAAGTAGAAAACCAACAAACGCGTATTGGGCAGTACGATGATACTGAACCCAAAGGCAAAGTCTTAACGTCATTAACCGATGTCGTGCTATTCCGCGTTAATTTGAGCAATGCCAAACTGATACAGCAATTCGAAGAATTAGAATTAGTGCCTCTCATTAGCTGGAATGAGATTTCTCAGCACCATGCTTATTACGCCTACCATCAAAACCACTTAGATTACATCGAACGTTGGCTTGAGCATGTCGACGAAGCCGATGAAGTGGTGCAAATGCAAGGCTACTCGATGATTGCCCTGGTCGGGAATCGTATTCAGGAAACCACGCAATACCAAACATTTAAAACTGAGCTCAGTGCCCAGAACTTGCGTCGGTTAGCTTTTTCACCAGACAACAATGCGGTTATCGCGATCCTTGAGCAAAAACTCGAAAACCGCCTGTTAAACCGTCTTCATAGCCAGCTCTTTAATTACCGTCGTAGTTTAGGTGTACTGGTGGTAGGTCGCGGCAACATCGGGAGTGCTTGGCTAGCGCTATACCGCCGCTTGCAAGAGCGTATCAATGAGCAAATGGATGTGCGCATCCTTGGTATTTTAAACTCCACGCGAATGTGGCTGGATTACCATGGGCTAGAACTTGATGACTGGGAAAGCAGTTTTGATAAATTTGCTCGCCCCTACGAACTTAGCCAATTAATTCCAGAGCTAGCTAATGCTGGCTGTGATGAGCTCGTCATGCTTGATCTGACTGACTCTACTGAAGTAGCACAACTCTACCCAAGCTTCTTTGCTAATGGGGTGCACATTATCAGTGCCAATAAACGCGCTGGCGCATCGCGAGAATCACAGTACAACGAAATTCGTACGATTCAACGTGAATACGAACGTGAATGGTATTACAACACCACAGTGGGCGCCGGCTTGCCGTTAAACTACACCATCAATGACTTAATTAATTCTGGTGACACCATTCGCAGTATTTCCGGTATTTTCTCAGGAACCATGAGTTGGTTGTTCGAGAATTTCAACGCTGAGGTGAAGTTCAGTGACTTAGTTCGCGAAGCCAAGCACCGCGGCCTTACTGAACCTGATCCACGGGCCGACTTAACCGGCCAGGATATTATTCGTAAACTACTGATTTTAGCGAGGGAAATCGGCTTAAAACTCGATTGGCAAGATATCCGAGTAGATAGCCTGTTACCCGAACAATTACACGGTATTTCTTACGAGGAATTCATGCAGCGTCTGCCTGAACTCGATGCGCCCATGCAGGAGCTGTATCGTACCGCTCAACAACAAGGCAAGGTACCACGGGTGCTTGCGAGTTTTGCGGTGCAACCTGACGATAGTGTTGAGGCGCGTGTAGGTATCGAATTTATCCCAGCAGGAGATATGCTCGCTAACCTGATTCCAGGTGAGAATATTTTCGTGATTTATACCGACTGGTACCACGAAATGCCGCTGGTCATTAGTGGTCCTGGTGCCGGTAAAGAAGTAACTGCTGGTGGCGTACAATCAGACTTGAACCAATTGCTGAGTCACCTCAGCAATCGGCATCAAGGCTAAGCACACATTAGAAGATTGAGTCTTCGTTGCTAAAGATATCGCGATTCGCCGGCTTGGAATCAGCAAACTCGGTCGGTGCCGTTCCTGGCAGGAAGTATTCGAATCGCGACGTGTGATCATTTTTGCGACTCAGTTTACCCGTTTCCAGATCAATCCGTGCCATCACTAATCCTGGTGGCACTTGGAACGGCTCAATGGTCGCTTCCTCTAACGCTACTTCCATGAAATCAATCCACATCGGGAGTGCTGTTTTAGCACCACCCTCAGCACCGGTAATGGCCTGTTCTTCAGCCGTCAGGTTACTGTTCATCGTTGTACTACCCAATGCGCGCTCAAGGTTGTCAAAACCAACCCAAGCGGTGCTTACTAAGCCACTCACATAACCTGAGAACCAAGCATCTTTAATATCGTTCGTGGTACCCGTTTTACCAACAATATTACGGCCTGCTAAATCCACAATTGGCTTCGACCGCTGGATCCGCCATGCGGTACCGTTCCAACCAGTCTTGTGCTGCCAGCTACCCCCACCCCATACGGCCGAACTTAATGCTTCAGTGATTAAGAATGCATTTTGCTCAGTAATCACTTGCGGAGCCTGCACCACGTCTCGAGAGCCATCTTCACAGGGTACACAGGCGACCGTCGGCTGTGCCTTAAAAATCACGTGGTCATTGTCATCAACCACACGTTCAATAAAGTACGGCTCAACCAAATAACCACCATTTGCAAACACAGCGTAGCCGCGTGCTACCTCAAGCGGAGTCATGGATGCTGAACCTAACGACAAGGATTCATTGCGCGGCAATTCATCAATGTTGAAGCCAAATCGGGCCAGATATTCGACCGTAGTATCTATCCCAATAGCGCGTAGCAAACGCACCGACACGACGTTCTTAGATTTCGCTAACCCTTGCCGAACGCGAATTGGTCCTTCGTATACATCAGGTGAATTACGTGGACGCCAAGCAATACCACTACCAGGATTCCATTGGTTGATCGGGGCATCATTCACCAAAGTTGCTAATGTAAAGCCATTTTCTAATGCTGCCGAATAAATAAACGGCTTAATATTTGAACCTGATTGCCGTTTCGCCTGAATTGCCCGGTTATATTGGCTAATCGCAAAGCTATAACCACCGACAGCGGCGGCAATACTGCCATCTTGTGGACGCAGTGCAATCACCGCCGCACTTGGTTCAGGAATCTGCGCTAAGCGTAACCCTTGATCTGTGCTACGAATACGTACCAGTTGCCCTGGCTGTAGCACATCACTCGCCACTTGGGGTGGCGGCCCTTGCCGATCGGCATGCATATATGCGCGCGCCCAAGCCAAGCCTGACCATGGTATCTCGTGCGGTTGCCCGCTAGCGGTCAAAACCACCGCCGATTGTTCAGCCACACGCATGACTATTGCGGGGACTGTCATACCAATGCTGCTTTGCTCACGTAAATAGTCGATAACTTGGTCAAGCGGCCAGGGCTCCTCGTCAGGCTGCCACACCACCGCTTCTGGCCCACGATACCCATGGCGCTCATCGTATAGATGCAGATGGGTTTGTAGGGCGTGCTGGGCTGCTCGTTGTTGTTTCGCGCTTACCGTAGTGAATACTTTCAAGCCTGAGTTATAGGCATAATCTTCACCATAACGAACAACCATTTCGGCACGCACCATTTCCGCCAAGTATGGTGCATGCATCGTTACTTCGGCACCATGCAGGCGGGATTCAATCGGCTCAGCCAAAGCCTCACGATACTCTCGGTCCGTGATAACATTTTCCGCAAGCATCCGCCCCAGCACGACTGCACGACGCTCCCGCGCACGCTCTGGATTAGTAATAGGGTTCATGGTTGATGGTGCCTTGGGTAAGCCCGCGATCATCGCCATTTGGGCAATACTGAGCTCACGCACATCTTTACCGTAATACACTTGCGCGGCAGCACCCACGCCATGCGCTCGTTGTCCAAACGCAATTTTATTCAGATATAACTCGAGAATTTCATCCTTGGTCAACTCACGCTCCATGCGCAGCGCAATGAACGCCTCTTTTATTTTGCGAGACCACGTTTGTTCAAAGCTCAAATACACGTTACGAGCTAATTGCTGGGTAATGGTACTACCACCACCTTGAATCTCACCGCTGGTCAACAATAGGAAAAATGCCCGTGCAACCCCAATCGGGTCGATACCAAAATGCTGATAAAACCGTTGATCCTCGGTCGCTAAGAAAGCATTGATAAGTGGTTGCGGAATCTCTTCTAATTTCAGTGGAATTCGCCGAATCTCACCGAACTGTGCAATCAGCTCACCGTCGGCAGAATAAACCTGCATGGGGGTTTGTAAGCGCACCTCACGCAGCTCGGCAACACTTGGTAAATCATCTTTCCAATAGAAATATAGGCCCACAACGGCAGTTGAGCCGACTAAAATTGCGACGGCTAAAACACCCAGCACCCACTTTAAAATTTTCAACGAAGAACCCCTTTCTTATCCGCTTTGTTCAAATAACCAATTTGCACACGAATCAAACTTATTATAGAAACTTACGTTCGGAAACGTAACGATTATTTCAAGCCCAACGCTGGGCTTTGCATAATGCTTACTTTTTGCACAACAACTCAGGACGAGTTTTAGGGAGAACACATGGACCGCTTCGCCGGTGCTCGGCCGCCAGTGGGATTAGGGATTTCCATCCAGCCAGATCATTTTCGTTGGCTGGCGTGCTCGCGGAAGGCGACAGAAATTCAAATTATTGCAGCGGCCGAATGTCAATTACCCACCAACTTTTGGCAGCAAGGGAACCTCGCAGCGCCAGCCTTGGCGGCACTTGCAAAACCAATTAAACCACCACGCCATCGCTACACCACGACCATGGCGATAGCCGCTGCAGCGACTCAAACTAAGCAATTAACCATCGCCACTGAGGCAGACGATGACAGCATCATGGCGCAAATACAACGAGAGTCGCTCAGCTTATTTGGGGCGCCGTTCAGTGATCTCTATGTAGATTATCTGCTCACCACAACGTCCCAGTCAGCAGCTGGGGCAAATCAGTCGCGGCAGCAGGTGCAGGTGATTGCTGCCCCTACAGCTATAGTTGACCCTCCATTGCAGGGTTTAACCCAAGCAGGTTATCGGATCGATGCGATTGAACTTGATAGCCACGCTATTATTCGTGCCTGTCATATGCTGACCCCTTACCTGCAACAGAGTTGGCAGCAACAACCACAGCTACTCCTCATTCATTGCTCCGCAACTGCCACCTCTTGGTGGCGTGTGCGAGGAACCCATCAACTCGATGCCGGCCTGCCACAACGCGATTCTCGTTCAGTTCCCGAACGCCTACAGGCACTGGTATCGGTGTTAGTACAGCCGACTGATGAGGGGGTTCTGGTGGTTAGTGACCAGTTAATAGAGCCCACTGTGTTACACCAGCTTGCCACAACGGCAGAGTGCTACGTTGACGTCGTCAATCCACTTGCTCTCGTACCCATTGCGCCAAGGCTAAGCCCGCTTCTTCCAACCGGCACAGGTTTCGTTGAAGCGTTCGGGTTAGCGTTGCGTGGAGTCATGGATGAAACTCATTAATCTGTTGCCATGGCGTGAGCGTGAGCGCCGGCGGGCTTATCAGCGCTGCATGATACACATTGGGATCGCTATCGGCAGCGCGGTGGCACTCTGGGGAATCATGACAGTATTGGGTTGGCACCAACTCTTGGCACCAACATCGTCTCAATACACAGCAGCGACGCTGACTGAGGCGACCACTATCGAACCACTGCGGCAGGAGCCCGCCTATGCATTAGTGTTGTTACAAACGTTGCCCCGACTCGTCACTCCTACGCTGCAGCTCCAGCAACTACATTTGTTGCAGCCCCGGCTGACCGTAACCGGTGTGGCTCTAAACCATCAAGCCGTTGTGACCTTTTTACAGGCGTTGCAATCGCAAGCGTGGATTGCACAAGCTCAGCTTGACCAACTGACACATCATGACGAACAACACCAAGAACCGTTTGCGTACACATTCACTATCCAAGCTATCCTAACTACCAGAGCGATTGCCCATGACGTCAGTTACTGAGCTTGATTTACGTGACCTACCTTGGTGGCCATGGCCGTGGCGTTTGGTTGTTTATGTGGGCATCAGTCTTGGCGTCTTGGGAGCTGGCTTATATTGGCACCCATGGCTAACAAATGAACCTCGTCAGAACATAACCATGACGACACCATTGCCATCGTTTACCGAAAGCCTGCCACCGACCCCAACAACCACTGAGGTTGTTCACACAGTGAGTGAACTAACAGCTGCTAACAGGGTAGCGTTGCGGCAATTCACATGGCAAGACCCCTCTGCCACTAACCAGCAACGCACGGCACAGGTTGAGATTTGGGGGTATTACGCAGCGTTACAGCAATTCACTGTGCAGCTACAACAGCGACTTGTAAACGTCAATATTACTGAACTAAAACTGCACCAGCGGGACGCCATACTCCAGCTTAGTCTACAGTTACAGCTAACGTCGCCGCGTGTACATGCATTACCTACTACGCCCGAGTCACCCGAAGCCCAAACCATGCTCAGTGGGCTTGATCCATTTGGCCCGGCGACAGCAGATCTAACCAACACTGCTGGCACGGCAAGCTGTCACACCCCACCCATTGCAGTGCAACCGGATGATGTTCCAGAGCCGATTCAATTTCTTGGCGGGTGGCGTTATCCCGATGCCGCGGCTAAAGCAGTGGTTGCTACCGCAACAGGGCAACTTATGACACTTGCACTAGGCCAGACATATGGGCGCCAACAAGTTCTACAAATTACCGACCAGGCGCTAGTACTCAACGAGTGGTTGCAGTCCGCACCCGATTGCTGGACCCTGCGCGAACGGACCATTCCACTGGCTCATCTAAACCCCGCCGCTGGAGACGCAGTGCCATGAAACACATGACCCGTAGCCTCTTAACAACCTGTGCATTAATACTATTCCTTGTTCTTGTCATGACGACGAGTTGGGCGGCATCAAACGTTAGTAATCACTTACTCAACGTTCATGTAGCACAAAGCCCTGCACGCACCCTGACCATTCAAGCTCAGTTTGAACAGCCGGTCGGGTTTAAGCTGCACACCACGGAACAGCCGAGTCATCTTCATGAATTTGTGCTCCCATTCACCCAAGCGCCACAACCTCATGGTCAAGCACCAGCGCACCCGTTACTCGCTACTCTTGAATGGCATCAACAGCAGCAACATACATTGCTACGCATCCTCACGCACGGTGACACTGTGGCGCACATACAACGTCATGGTGAGCTGTTGCAGTTTGCATTTACCACGACCGCTGCAGCAACCACGGTAACAACGACTGAGCCACCGGTTTCACCCATCGAACAAACGCCACCTAATGTTTCATTCAACTTCCAGAACATTGCTGTGCGGGAACTGTTGCAATTACTCGCAGCAGAACGCAAGCTCAACTTAGTGGCAAGTGATAGTGTGCAAGGCCAACTTACCTTGCGGTTGGATGATGTCCCTTGGGAAGTCGCCCTGAATACTATCTTACAGGTGCATGGTTTAGCACAGCGCCTCGAACACAACATTCTAGTCGTTGCGCCAGCCACTGAAATGGCACAACTGGAAGCCGATGAGCTGGCACGGCAGCAACACAAATTAGAACTTATTCCACTTGTAAGTGATTACATTCAGATTAATTACGCCAAGGTCGAAGACATCGCGCAAATCCTTCGAACTGAACGTGCCGATATGCTTTCTAGCCGGGGTACCGTGACCATTGATCAACGCACGAATACCCTCCTTATTCGGGATACCCCACAGCATTTAGCGGCAGCAAAAGAGTTGGTTGCAGTACTGGATGTGCCTATCAAGCAAGTCATTATCGAAGCTCATATGGTTACTGTCCGTGACAACATTAGCGACGAATTGGGGATTCAATGGGGAATTAGTGAAGCCGACCTTGAGCAACACAACCGCTTCGACGGAGATTTTGAACTGACGCTGCCGGTAGCAGCTCCAGCTGCCACCTTAGGTCTACAAGTTGCTCGGTTTATTGATAATCGCCTACTGAGTTTAGAACTCAGTGCTCTTGAGCGAGAAAATAAAGGGGAGATTATTGCCAACCCAAGAATTACCACAGCCAACCAAAAACAAGCGTATATTGAACAGGGTACGGAAATCCCTTATGTGGAAAGTGCAGCATCGGGTGCCACCTCGGTGCAATTCAAAAAAGCCGTCCTAGGACTTACGGTAACGCCACAAATCACACCGGACAATCGGGTTATTCTGGACTTGGTCATCACCCAAAATACCCGTGGTGAAACAGTGACTACGCCAACCGGACCTGCGGTGTCTATCGATACCCAAGAAATTAATACACAAGTACTGGTGGAAAATGGCGAGACTATTGTGCTGGGCGGCATCTATCAGCAGCAGATTTTAAACGATATTGCTAAAGTGCCTTGGCTTGGTGATATCCCGTACGTGGGCGTGTTATTTCGCAACGCCGCCAAAGTTGCTGAAAAACGTGAATTACTGATATTTGTGACGCCAAGAATTGTAAGCAACGACCCTTAAACCTTGCTAATACGACTACGTCTTGCGATAATCCCGCATCTTTTTGATTAGGTAAAGGATGGTCTTGAGACACTCCGAGTTTCGTGAGTCACAGCGAGTTATATCAAGTGAAGTAACACATCAATTATGGCTGAAAAACGTAACATTTTCTTAGTGGGCCCTATGGGGGCCGGCAAAAGCACCATCGGGCGTCAATTGGCCCGTCAACTCCACCTCGAATTTTTTGACTCTGACCAAGAAATTGAACGCCGCACCGGCGCAGATATTGCTTGGGTCTTTGAGCTCGAAGGCGAGGAAGGTTTTCGCATGCGCGAAGAAAAGGTTATCGAGGAGCTAACCGAAAACACTGGTATTGTACTTGCAACGGGCGGCGGCTCAATTATGAGCAAAGAAAGCCGCAATCGTCTTTCTGCTCGTGGTGTTGTAGTGTATCTACAAACGACCATTGAGAAACAACTAGACCGTACCCAACGTGACAAACGACGGCCCTTGATTGCTAATGCGGATGACCCGCGAGCTGTCTTAGAGCAGCTTGCTGAAATACGTAATCCACTTTATGAAGAAATTGCTGATATTATTATCCGTACCGACGATCAAACGACCAAAGTGGTGATTGATCAAATTATTGCTCAGGTAGGTCGGTAAACTTTTTGCATCGATAACTGTTCGGAGGCGCTCATGACATCTGCCACACAACAATTAACAGTGGAACTCCATGAGCGCAGCTATCCAATTGATATTGGTGCTGAGTTGCTCCACCGCACGCCGTTATTTCCAGCATTACCCAAGCAATTGCTGCTAGTTACCAACGCGCCAATCAACGCCTTGTATGGGGAGACTGTACGCCGTGCACTAGCCGCCCATCACGTCATCACCTACTGCATCGGAGACAGCGAGCACGCGAAAGGTATCGACACTTACGCCGCCGTTCTTGATACCCTTATCCAACACAGTTTTAACCGTGATTGCGCCATTATCGCTCTTGGCGGTGGCGTGGTTGGCGATCTGGCGGGTTTTGTGGCAGCAACGTATCAACGCGGTGTAGCCTTTTATCAAATCCCGACCACATTATTAGCACAAGTGGATTCTTCCGTGGGTGGCAAAACGGCCATTAATCATTCGGGCGGGAAGAACTTAATTGGCGCTTTCCATCAGCCGCAGGCGGTATTGATCGATACCACCTGTCTAGCATCACTTCCACTGCGGGATTACGTATGCGGGTTAGCGGAAATGGTCAAGTATGGCATTATTGCAGATGGCGACTTTTTTACGTGGTTAGAGCAACATAGCGCCGCCTTGATGGCTCGTGATCCGCATGCACTCCAAACTGCAATTTATCGTAGTTGTGCAATTAAAGCTGAGATTGTTGCTAAAGATGAGCGCGAACAATCGGTGCGAGCGTTGCTCAATTTGGGGCACACCTTTGGGCACGCCATTGAAACAGAATTCACATCGACTTGGAAACATGGGGAAGCAGTCGCTGCCGGTATCATGATTGCAGCAACCTTAATGGTGCAGCAAGGTCGTCTACAATTAACTGACCAACAACGTATTGAGAGACTGCTCGAACAGTTCCAATTACCGACACGTGCACCAATGATGTCATTTGACCGGTGGCAGACATTGCTGCAACGTGATAAAAAAGTACAAGCAGGCACGGTACGCTTAGTGGTTCCGACTGCAATTGGGCAAGCCCAAGTGGAACCTTGGTCTGACTGGCAAGCCATCCAGCAAGCCATTGTCAGCATGAGCAGCGCCACCGCAAAAACTCGATAAAAATAAAGAGCTGAACCGCATGACGAAACAGCGCTCCTTCCTAAAATGGGCTGGTGGGAAATACAACCTCATTGAACCAATCACAGCCATGCTGCCCGATGGTAATAAGCTCATTGAGCCTTTTGTGGGCGCCGGATCAGTCTTTTTAAATACGGATTACCCTAAGTACCTGCTAAACGATGTAAACCCAGATTTAATTACGTTGTTTAAATACGTAAAACGCCGTCCTAAGCGCTTTATTGAAGACGCACGTAAACTATTCACCGCGGCTAACAACACCGCAGAAGCCTATTATAGTTTGCGGCAGCAATTTAACCAAAGTTGCGACCCGTACGAGCGTTCATTACTATTTTTGTACCTCAATCGGCATGGCTACAACGGCTTATGTCGTTACAACTTGTCAGGGCAATTCAACGTACCATTTGGACAGTACTTGCGCCCCTATTTTCCACAGACCGAACTGGAATTATTCGCCGAAAAAGCTCAGCATGCTACCTTTACCTGTATGAGTTTTGAGCATGTATTTCGGCGGGCTCGTAAAGGTGATGTAATTTATTGTGATCCGCCTTATGCACCATTAAGTTTAACGGCAAACTTCACCAGCTATGCCAGCGGTGGGTTTACCTTAGACGACCAATCAGAATTAGCACGCCGTGCTGAAGCAGCTGCTTACAAGCGTGGTATCCCCGTATTGATCAGCAACCACGATACGGATTTTACGCGGTTGCTCTACCGTCGCGCGCAGCTAAGTAAATTACAAGTGTCGCGGTTTATTAGTCCTAATGCTGACAGTCGTGGCAAAGTCGCAGAACTATTAGCGCTGTATTCACGAGCGCACGATAATGTTGTTCCACTAACCGCGCGAATCCGGAAATTAGCACCATGATTGAATGGCACTGTAAAGCCTTTGCTGAGTTGACTGTGCACGAGCTCTATATGATATTGCAGCAGCGTGCAGCGGTGTTTGTCGTGGAACAAACCTGTCCATATTTAGATAGTGATGGTGCCGACCCTCAAGCCATTCATTTATGGGCTACCGAAGGCATACAACTTGTTGGCTACGCACGAGTTTTTATCGGTACCAGCACAACAGGATACAGTCGTATTGGTCGCGTTCTCACTACGGCCAATGGCCGTGGTCGTGGCATCGGCCGAGAAGTAATGCGCCGTGCCATTGAGTTGTGTCACACCCATGCGCCAACTCTACCGATTCGCTTAAGTGCCCAAGTTTATCTCCATGATTTTTACGCAAGCTTTGGCTTTATGGACATCAGTGCCGAGTATCTCGAAGATGGGATCCCACATATCGACATGGAACTGCAACAATGAGCAGCACGTCTCTGCCCTCTGATTTTGCGTTGGAACCTCACCCAGATGGCTTACAGTTACGCTGGTTAAGCCAGCCTAAAATGACGCCTTTACGAATTGATTTTTTAAGCGGCAAAAATGCCTTTCGTGCCGCGCACGCCAGCATCAAAGATGAAGCGATTGCGCGTGCATGTGGGTTGGGTAAACCGAACCATAGCAGCTTGCTTGATGCTACCGCAGGGCTAGCTCGAGATGCGTTTATTTTGGCGTGGTTGGGGGCGCAGGTGGCTCTCAATGAGCGTCACACTGTGGTGCGGGCCTTGCTAGCTGATGCACTCCAGCGTTTGTACGAACAACACCCCGATTGGCAAACACGTCTATACTTACTACCTATTGCCAGTTTAGCTGAAGTCGCCACAGCAAGTTTCGATGTGGTTTACTTAGACCCGATGTATCCAAGCTCTGACCGTAAAGTCAAAGCTGCGGTCAAAAAAGATATGCAAATGTTCCACCAGTTGGTGGGGCCTGATGCTGACGCCGATGACTTGTTAGCCCCGGCTCGGCGCATAGCGCGTCAACGTGTGGTGGTCAAACGCCCACAACATGCTGGCTTTTTAGGTGGTGTTGTACCACATACCCAAGTGGTGAGTAAAAAACACCGCTTTGATATTTATTTTCCGGAGTAAAGCCATGATTAAAGTTAACGATAACTTGCCTGCTGGCACCCTCACCACGTTAGGTGACGTCGGCTTACAGCACATCAATCCAGCTGAGTTGTTTGCCCAAGGTACCCACGTGATGTTCGCGGTACCGGGTGCATTTACCCCAACATGCTCAGAACAGCATTTACCGAGCTTTATTAAACATGCCGATGAACTGCGTAAATTAGGCGTGCAAACCATTGCTTGCGTTGCCGTGAATGATGCCTTCGTCATGCGTGCATGGAGTAAAGCGCAAGATCCAGACCAAATCGTACAGTTTCTATCCGATGGCGATGCCTCATATCACCAAACACTCGGCTTAACCAAAGCAACAGGGACATTTGGCGGTATCCGTGCAGAGCGCTACGCAATGGTCATTAAGGATGGTGTCATCACCCACTTATTTGTTGAAGGTGAAAAAACCTACGGAGTAAGCAGCGCCGAACACGTGCTTGAAGCATTACAAGGGTAACTCTGTGGCGCAGACTGAATCTCATGATGTGATTATTATAGGGGCCGGCGCTGCCGGCCTTCTTTGTGCTGCCATTGCCGCGCAGCGCGGTCGACGGGTATTAGTTGTTGATCACGCCAAGCAGGCCGGCAAAAAAATTCTTATTTCCGGTGGGGGACGCTGCAACTTCACCAATTTATACGCTGGCCCTGAAAACTATCTGTCCGACAATCCGCACTTCTGTAAATCGGCGTTAAGCCGCTTCACCCAGTGGGATTTTATTGACATGGTCACTCGACACGGGATTGCCTACCACGAAAAAACCTTGGGGCAACTGTTTTGTGATCATAGCGCCAAAGACATCGTTACCATGCTGCTGACAGAATGCCGCCAAGCTGGTGCCCGCATTCAGCTACGCACGCAAATCTCCACCGTCGACTATGGTCGTGATGGTTACCTGTTAACGACTGACCAGGGTACCCTTCGGGCTGAGCAATTAGTTGTTGCCTGCGGTGGATTGTCCATGCCAAAGTTGGGCGCCACGCCATTTGGGTACCAATTGGCAGAACAATTTGGGCATCACATCGTGCCAGTTCGCGCCGGCTTAGTCCCGTTCACCTTGCATGATAGTGATAAACAACAGTTCGCTGAATTATCAGGGCTTGCTGTTGATGTCATTGCAACCAACCAACGCTGTCAGTTCAAGGAAGCCATGTTGTTTACTCATCGTGGCTTATCTGGACCTGCTATGTTGCAGATTTCGTCTTTCTGGCACCCCGGTGAAACCATTCAGATCAACTTACTCCCACACCACGCAGTGTTCGATGCACTCATCGACCTACGCCAACAGCGACCGCGACTGGGCTTGCGAACGGCTGTACAAGAATGGCTGCCAAAGCGCCTCGCCTTAGCATTAGCTGAGCACTATCAATGGCCTGATAAAAATCTCGCTGACTGTAGCAATGCCTTGTTACAGCAAATCGCTGATACCCTGACCAGCTGGACGATTAAACCTAATGGTACGGAAGGTTATCGCACCGCCGAAGTTACCTTAGGCGGCGTCGATACACGTGAAGTAAACTCCAAAACCATGGCCAGCACCCGCCAGCCTGGGCTCTATTTTATTGGCGAAGTGCTCGATGTCACTGGCTGGTTAGGTGGCTACAACTTCCAATGGGCATGGTCCAGTGGCTGGGCCTGCGGGCAAAGCCTTTA
>Ga0209075_1000121_pt1 | contig 66374 bp, 56 predicted proteins | sample Stecom2011_FD_187523 | JGI IMG/M metagenome (GOLD analysis project Ga0209075, IMG submission 187523) | Agricultural soil microbial communities from Utah to study Nitrogen management - Steer compost 2011 (SPAdes) (version 2) | ecosystem: Environmental > Terrestrial > Soil > Agricultural land... | reverse complement strand
CCTGCGGATTCCGCCTGGCTGGCCTTGGAGTCCCCCAAAAACCCTATGACTATCACCGTCATGTTTCGGGTCGAAGGCCTGACTGCGCCCAGACTCCGGGAGTTTATGCAGGTTTACTGGATGGCGTGGGAGCGCTTCCGGTATATGCCGGTCAAACGTGCGCCAGCGTGGTATTGGGAGCCAGATCCGGTTTTTGATATCCGGCACCATCTGGATGTGGTGCTTGATCGCTTCACGGAAACGTCTCTGCAGGAGTGGGTTTCAGAGCGACTTAATCAGCCATTTCCTGCCTACCGCCCCCCATGGAAGTTTTGGTTGGTGCCTAATGCTGAGGGCGGCGCCGCATTGTTACTTCGAATACACCACTGCTATGCCGATGGCGTTTCTCTAACGGATATTTTTGACCGCCTGTGCTCGGCTTCGCCACAGCAATACCCAGCAATATATGGCGTGCAGCAAACGGAAGGCTTTTCCCCTTGGGTATCCGCGGCCAAAGACCGGCTTGAGCAACTGGTTAGCGGAGACTTGGCTTCTGACGCGGGTACTGATAACCAGAGCCCGGAATCGGAAACTCAGGGGGGCAGCTACAGCGAATGGTTGGAGAAGCTGGCTCACAATGGCTTGAAGTTGGTTAATGAGATGAGTGATTTTCTGGCTGAGCCGGAGGATACACCGTCAGATCTCAAGCGGCCGTTACTGGGCCAGCGCCATTGTCGCTGGTCGGAACCAGTCCCTATCGACCAGTTTCGGTCAATTGCCAAGGCGACCAATGTCACCATTAATGATGTTTTGCTCAGTTGTGTAGCGGCAGCAGTTCGACCCCGCCTTGGAATTGCTGGACCTGCACTGGACGACGCCATGTTGCATGTTGCGGTTCCTGTGGATATTCGCAGCCGCCTGCCGGAAGACCTGCAACCAGAGCCGGGAGCACTTGGCAATTATTTCGGTACTGTGTTTGTCCCTCTGCCCATCGATGGTGAGAGTGCGTTGGAGCGGCTCTATCGCATCAAGCAGGAAACCCGTCGCCTCAAAAAGAGTTGGCAGCCCGGCATAGCCTGGGGTTTGGCGGCCTGTGCCTCTCTTATCCCGGAAGCATTGCGCCAGCCACTATCGGATATGTTCTATCGCAAAGCCAGTGCTGTGGTCTCCAACGTTCCCGGTACACGGGAGGCGCGCTACATTGCCGGTTGCCGAATAACCGAACAGATGTTCTGGGTGCCTCAGGCAGGCGATATCGGGCTTGGAGTCAGCATTGTCAGCTATGCCGGGCAGGTTCAGTTCGGTGTGGTTGCAGATGAAGCAATTCTGGCAGACCCCCAGGAGTTTCTTGAAGACTGCGTGCAGGAGTTGTCAGAACTCCCCGGAGGTTCACCTATTGTTGTTTGAGGTCTACAGTGAATGAGTAAACGCGTATGACCGCGTTGTCATTCACAACCACAACAAAAGGTGACGACCATGATATATGCACAACCTGGAAAAGACGGCTCCGTCGTTTCCTTCAAAACCCGTTACGGAAACTACATTGGTGGCGAGTGGGTTGCTCCGGTTAAAGGTGAGTATTTCGAGAACATAACGCCGGTGACTGGTGATGTGATTTGCGAGATTCCCCGTTCCACCGCTGAAGATATTGATTTGGCTCTGGATGCTGCGCACAAGGCTGCACCCGCCTGGGGCAAAACCTCTCCGGCAGAACGCTCTAACATTCTGCTCAAAATTGCTGATCGCATTGACGCCAATCTGGAAAAGCTGGCTGTCGCAGAAACCTGGGACAATGGCAAGGCGATACGTGAAACCCTGAATGCTGACATTCCATTGGCAGCAGACCACTTTCGTTATTTTGCCGGTTGCATCCGCGCCCAGGAAGGGCACATGGGCGAGATCGACCACAATACGGTGGCCTATCATTTCCATGAGCCCCTCGGAGTGGTGGGGCAAATCATTCCCTGGAACTTCCCGATTCTGATGGCTGTATGGAAGCTTGGCCCTTGCCTGGCGGCCGGCAACTGTACGGTGCTCAAGCCGGCAGAACAGACGCCCGCCAGTATTCTGGTGCTTATGGAAATCATCGGTGACCTGCTGCCGCCGGGCGTCGTTAACATTGTTAACGGCTACGGCATCGAAGCGGGTGAAGCGCTGGCAACCAGCAAGCGCATTGCCAAAATTGCCTTCACAGGCTCAACCCCGGTGGGCTCGCACATTCTTAAGTGCGCGGCGGAAAACATCATTCCGTCAACGGTTGAGCTGGGTGGCAAATCTGCCAACATCTACTTCTCTGATGTTATGAAGTCTGAGCCTGAGTTCGTGAGCAAGTGTGTGGAAGGTCTGGTTCTGGCGTTCTTCAATCAGGGTGAGGTGTGCACCTGCCCATCTCGAGCGCTGGTGCAGGAAGATATGTACGAAGAGTTTATGCAGAAGGTAATTGAGCGAACCAAATCCATCAAACGTGGTAACCCGCTGGATACGGATGTGCAGGTGGGTGCCCAGGCCAGCAAGGAACAATACGACAAGATTATGTCTTACCTTGAGATTGGCAAGCAGGAGGGCGCCGAGCTACTCACCGGAGGGTTCAAGGAAGAAATGGGTGCCGAATTCAAAGACGGCTTCTATATTCAGCCCACTCTGTTCAAGGGCGACAACAAGATGCGGGTGTTCCAGGAGGAGATCTTTGGCCCGGTTGTAGGCGTGACTACGTTCAAAACCGAAGAGGAAGCTGTGGCGATTGCCAACGATTCCGAGTTCGGCCTGGGTGCGGGCGTCTGGACCCGCGACACCAATCGAGCTTATCGGGTAGGGCGTAACCTTGAGGCCGGCCGGGTGTGGATGAACTGTTATCACGCCTACCCGGCACACGCAGCCTTTGGCGGTTACAAGAAATCCGGTATTGGCCGTGAAACCCATAAGATGGCGCTGGAACACTATCAGCAGACCAAGTGTATGCTGACCAGCTACGACATCAACCCATTGGGCTTTTTCTGAGCCTCTAACAAACGCAGGCGGCCTTGGTGAAGGCCGCCTGCTGTATTCTTGAGGTTCAGCCAGCCATCCTGACACAGGAGCAGCCATGAGTGAAAATGGAGTCAGTGGAATAAATACCCAAACCAGAATAGAAACCGACAGCCTGGGCGATGTTCACGTTCCCACAGATGCACTTTGGGGCGCCCAGACCCAGCGTGCCGTTGATAACTTCCCGGTTAGTGGTCAGCCCATGCCGCCGGCTTTTATTGCGGCGGTTGCCCACGTTAAACAGGCCGCTGCGGAAGCCAATGCCAGTTTGGGGCTGCTTGATAACAACCGTTGCGATGCGATTACCGACGCATGCCAAGCGCTCATTCGCGGAGAGTTTGCTGACCAGTTCCCGATTGACCGTTATCAGACCGGCTCGGGTACCAGCACCAATATGAATGTGAATGAGGTGATTGCGTCCATTGCCGGCAGAAACGGCGTAGAGGTGCACCCTAACGATCATGTGAATATGAGCCAGAGCTCTAACGATGTGATACCAACCGCTATTCACGTGAGTTCAGTAATAGGCATTCGGGAGCGGCTCATTCCGGCACTCATGCATATGTGCGGCGTAATATACGAGCGCGAAGCCCAGTTCTCTGAACAGGTGAAAACAGGCCGCACCCATCTTATGGATGCCATGCCGATTACCCTTGGGCAGGAATTGCGCACCTGGCGCGAGCAGCTTCTGGCTGTTGAGAAGCGCCTCGATGCTGCAGCAAATGAACTGCTTGCCGTTCCTCAGGGCGGCACTGCCGTGGGTACCGGCGTGAATGCCTTGTCGGAGTTTTCCGGTCAGTTTGTGAAGTTCCTCAAAACCAACACCGGATACTCGTTCCGTTCCATGGAACACAAGTTTGTAGGGATAAGTGCAGTGGATGGCCCGGTGGCGCTGTCAGCTCAATTGCGCGGGATGGGCATCGTTCTAACCAAAATTGCCAACGATTTGCGCTGGATGAACAGTGGCCCGATTCATGGGCTGGCGGAAATCAGCCTTCCAGCCCTGCAGCCCGGTAGCAGTATCATGCCCGGCAAGGTAAACCCGGTAGTTCCCGAGTCTGTGGCCATGGTGGGCGCACAAGTAATGGGGCTGGACAGCGCCAATGCGATCGCAGGGCAGTCTGGTAACTTTCAACTCAACGTTATGCTGCCGCTTCTGGGGGCTAACCTGCTGGACATGATTGGCCTGCTTGGCAATGCAACCAACATGCTGGCGGACAAGAGCGTCCGGGGTTTTACTGTGAACACAGACACGCTGAATGCCAGCGTGGGCCGCAACCCGGTGCTGGTAACAGCACTGAACCCGGAGATTGGTTACAGCCTGGCGTCGGAGATCGCCAAGGAAGCATACAAAACGGGTCGTCCGGTTATTGATGTTGCAGAAGAGAGAAGTGGTCTTGCCCGAAAGCACCTGGAAGAGCTTATGGACCCGCTAAAGCTGACACGGGGCGGAGGCGATTGATGGGGGAACATTGATAAACTGATCTGTTTGCGGCCACAATCAGTAAACTGGTAAAGACACGCACACTACTAGCAGAGGTCATTATGACATCATCTTGCAGCATTCCAGGCCTGACAGTACCTCGCAGCCGCTTCCCGGAGCCGGAGCAGGATCTGCCAGCGGGAGACAGTGAGCAGAGAGTGGTTCTTGCCGGTGGCTGCTTCTGGTGTGTGGAGGCAGTGGTTCTGGCTCTGGATGGCGTTACACGGGTTGAATCCGGTTATGCCGGCGGATCAGCAGATACAGCCAATTACGACGCTGTGTGCTCGGGCACCACGGGCCACGCAGAGGTTGTGAACGTTCACTACGACCCCCGCCAGATTAGCTTCGGGGAGATACTCAGAGTGTTTTTCTCGGTGGCGCACGATCCAACCCAGCTGAATCGGCAGGGTAACGACCGGGGTACGCAATACCGCTCTGCGGTGTTTTATGAAACACCGGAACAGCGGCGGGTGGTGGAATCCTACATTCGTCAGCTTGATGAAGCCGGGGTATATCCTGACCCTGTTGTAACAACACTGGAGCCTCTGCAAGCATTTTATCCGGCTGAGGCACATCATCAGAATTTTGCGGCGAGGAATCCGTACCAGCCATACATCATGGCTGTTGCCGCCCCCAAAATGGAAAAGCTGGTTGAGGGCTTCAGTGATCGACTAAAACCGGAATACACCGATTCCAACGACAACCTGGCTTGAGGAGATAGGTAATGAGCAGTTCTGCTGCAGGTTATGACCTGACACCTCTTACAGAGGCACAGATTCAAGAGAAAGCCGCAAGCCTGACGCCAGAAGAGCGTCAGGTATTGCTGGATCATGGAACGGAGCATCCATTTTGTGGCACTTTGCTGGATAACAAGCTGGCTGGGGTCTACCACTGCCGGCTGTGTGATCTTCCGTTGTTCAGTTCAAGCGCAAAGTTTGATTCCGGCACTGGCTGGCCGAGCTTTTTTCAGCCATTCAACAAGGAACATATTCACTACATTGAGGATACAAGCCTGGGAATGTCTCGCACGGAAGTACGCTGCCCCCGTTGCGATAGCCACCTCGGGCACGTATTCCCGGATGGCCCGCCTCCCACGGGGCAACGCTATTGCCTGAACTCGATTGCCATGGTGTTCAAAGAGGGCGATTGAGCGTCGTTTATCATCAGCAGCAACGACAGTTGCTGTCAGCTAGCGCTGGCAGCAACAACGGTTGATAGCAGGTAGCCGGTATAGGCAACGTAAACCAGCAAAAGAATAGAACCATCAAACCGGCTGATCATCTTGCGCCAACCGGTCATTCCGAAACCCATCACCAGCAGGCCAACCGTTAGCGCCAGCATCAGCGTCCAGTCCCGGTAAAGGACCTCCGGTTCTACCGATAGCGGTTGAATAACCGCAGCCAAACCCACAACCGCAAGCGTATTGAAGATGCCTGAGCCGAGAATGTTGCCCAGGATCAGGTCATGTTCGTTCTTCCTTACAGCGGCCAGAGCTGAGGCCAGTTCCGGCAGCGATGTGCCAATGGCTACGATGGTCAGGCCGATTACCAGGTCGCTCACACCAAGACTTTGGGCAATAGTAACTGCGCCCCAGACCAGCAGGCGGGAGCTGACAACAAGGAGAATGAGGCCAATGATCAGCCAGATTATGGCGGATCTCATGGGCATCAGATTATCGGTCAGCTGGGCATCGGTTTCTCCTCCCAGCGCGTCCCCCTTGCCTCGTAAGCCCTGAAAGATCGACCAGCCCATTACCACAGCAAACACACCCAGGAGTATCCAGCCATCCAGCCTGGAGAGTTCACCATCCAGTAATTGCGCACCGGCAATCAGGGTAAGGACCACCAACAGGGGAAGTTCTTTGCGGATTACCTGGGAGTGCACGGCGATAGGTGCGATAACGGCCGTAAGGCCAACAATTAACGCAATATTGGTGATGTTGGAGCCATAGCCATTGCCCAGGGCGAGCCCCGGGTTACCATCGGCCGCGGCCATAGCGGATACGGCCAACTCGGGTGCAGATGTGCCGAACCCGATGATGACCATGCCGATAAGTAGCGCGGGCATGCCCAGATGCTTGGCAACGGCGGCAGCGCCTTCAACAAATTTGTCTGCACTCCAGACCAGTAATACAAGGCCGGCGATAATTGCGCCAATAGCCATAACCATAGATTCAGCCCCAGTCATGTTGCATCTGAAAAGCAGGTGCATGAGCGCTCTGTGTAATCAGAGGCGCAAGCACCGGAAAGGTGTGCAAGATACCGCATATGTGCGGTTGAGGTCAGCCCCTTTCGGATGAGCTGGCGTGATCACAGGTTCACGGCGGCCTGCCGCCAGCCACATCAGGATTATTACCTATGATTCAGCGCAAGCCACCGTTCGTATGCAGGGCTAACAACCGTTAAACTAACGTGCAATTTACGCACAGGTCCGGGTTCTTTAATAATCACAATTTATATTTTTGTGAAAACCCGGATAATTACGCGCTCATTCAAAACGGACGCCCAAGGCAGCGCCACTTACCTCGCGACTTGCCCGCGCCCGTCAGACCTCTTCTTGAATCTTGAAGGGGCGAAAGGCTCAATACTAGCTAGGATGAAAAACCAATGGCCGCTAAACAGGCAGACGTAGTGCTGGTCGGAGGTGGTGTCATGAGCGCCACCCTCGGCGTAATGCTCAGGCAGTTGGACCCGTCCCTGAAAATTATCATGCTGGAGCGTTTGGATCACGTTGCCCATGAAAGTACGGACGGATGGAACAACGCAGGAACGGGGCACGCAGGATACTGCGAGCTGAATTACACGCCCGAGACCGAAGACGGCGATGTAGCGATCGAGCGTGCGCTCCAGATCAATGCGCAATATGAGGTTTCGCTTCAGCTGTGGTCGCATCTGGTAGAGCAGGGCATGCTGCCCGAGCCATCAAAGTTCATAAACCGTACGCCGCACCAGAGCTTTGTTTGGGGTGAAAAAGATGTCGCCTTTCTCAAGCGTCGTTATGAACTTCTGAGCGCACACCACCTGTTCCGCGAAATGGAATACACCGAGTCCCCGCGAGAGCTTGAAAGCTGGATGCCTCTCGTTGTTGAAGGCAGGGACCCAATGCAGCGGGTTGCTGCAACCCGCATTCGCCATGGCTCGGATGTGGATTTTGGTTCGCTTACCCGCAGCATGGTTGAGTACCTGCAAAGTCAGCCCAACTTTGAGTTGATGTTGAGCTGCCCGGTGCATTACATCGACCAGCGCGATAATGGCCGTTGGAAAGTCAGGGTTAAAAACCAGCACACCGGTGAGCTCACAAAGCTGGAAACCGGCTTTGTATTCCTGGGTGCCGGTGGTGGTGCGCTACCATTGTTGCAGAAATCCGGCATTGCAGAAGCCCGAGGCTATGGTGGCTTCCCCGTTAGCGGGCAGTGGCTGGTATGCCGCAAGCCTGAGGTCGTAAAACAGCACCACGCCAAGGTATACGGCAAGGCACCCATTGGCGCACCGCCCATGTCGGTACCGCACCTGGATACCCGTATAATCAACGGCGAACCGGCACTGCTGTTTGGCCCGTTTGCCGGCTTCACGACCCGCTTCCTCAAGCAAGGCTCCATCTTCGATCTGTTTGGCTCGGTGCGCACCAGCAACCTCAAACCCATGTTGTCGGTGAGCAAGAGCAACATGGATCTTACCCGCTACCTGATCGGCGAAGTTTTCCAGTCCCACAGCGACCGTGTGGAAGCGCTCCGTAACTTCTTCCCGGAAGCTGAGGAAGAAAACTGGGAGTTGCGGAATGCCGGTCAGCGCGTGCAGATAATCAAGCAGGCTGAAGGCGGTGGCGGGAAACTGGAGTTCGGGACTGAAATCGTGGCCTCGAAAGACGGTACCCTGGCGGCTCTTCTTGGGGCATCCCCTGGTGCATCGACAGCTGCAAATGCAATGATCAGCGTTATTGAGCGCTGCTTTGCACAGAGCATGCAGACACCTGAATGGCAGGAGCGCATGAAGGTGATGGTGCCTTCCTACGGCCAGTCACTGGTGAATGACGGTGAATTGCTGGCGAAAGTACGAGAAAGAACGCTCTCTACCCTGAAGTTGAACGGATAATCGCTGAAACATCAGGGCGATCGGGATATCTATGTATAATCGGGTGATGCACTAACATCTAAGGGGTTTGGTGCAAGCCCCGAGGAACATCGTTTGAACGATCAATCATCTGACCATGCAGGTCCGGCAACGGATCTGCATGGTTTGGCGCACAAGCTGGATGATGCTATCCGTGCCTTGGACGAAAGCGAGAGTTTGGCCAGATTTGGCAAGCTCACCCTTGTATTCGAACTTGTGCGCCAGATACTCGTGCAGCCGGAAGGTTGCGCATTTGTTGAAGCGCGCGCAGAGCGCCTTGAAAAAGCCGGTGTATTCACAGGTTCGGACTGGGCAGAGCCCGCCACCTTGCTCCCCTCCTTAACCACCCACTCTTTGCAAAGCCCGAACGCAGATACGGTAGTAATCGAAGCACTTAGCGAGCTTCGTTTGCTGGCGGTTGTCCGGGGCGCCTATTTGCATCCTCTGGTGTCTGCTGAGCAGGCACGGGACTACCTGACGCAGGTTCTGGCAATTAACCTTGGCCTGCTGTTCGGTATGGCCGGCGAGGCGGAGCGTGAGCAGGGCAAGCTGGCACTTATCAGCCAGCACGTTGTGCAGCACGTGGCCGAGCATATTGGCTACGAACACGTTATTGATAGCCTGATTGAGGAAATTTGGCGGATTCTGCAGCAGCGCCCGATTCAGGTGGGTGACGCGCGCAAGATGATTACCCAGATTGCCATTTGCAGGGCTGAGCCCAATGTCGATTTGGGCAACGCGGGACGTGGTGCGGACCGACTCATCTCCAGCTTGTACGGGCCGACTCGGGCGTGCAGCGAAGACCCGGGTATTGTGGTGTACCAGCAGCGGCTGGAATCCATGGATGGCCCAACGCTGCAGAATGAAGCTACCGGCTTTGCCCGTTCCATGCACGATACCGGCCTGGTGTCGCCCTACCATGCCTGCTTTGTGCGCTACATACTGGAGGGGCAGGATTACCTGCTCAGCGAAGCCCTGGGGCTCTCAAGTACCGGCCGCGATTGCATGATGTGCTACCGGGAACTGGTGTATGCCCTCATCACTGAAGGTGTTTTTCCTGAGACAGCGCAGGGGCTGTATGGCCTTGCACTGATGCTGGAGCGGGGCATTCTTTATCAGCCCCCAGTGGCACCCGCGCTCTGGCGCCAAGCCAGATTGAATCTTTGCCCAGAGGCCCGTGAACGCCTGCAGCTTGCCTATGGCTATCAACCTCAGGCTGGCGCCTGGTTGATCCAGGGTGTGCTTAATATGCTGGGGCAGCCTTTGGGCGTGGGGCAGGGTAACAATCCAACCTGTCAGTCTGCTCGAGCTCTGTCCATGTGGGCCTACAACGACCCTGACTATCTCTTGCAGATGGTTGCCTGGGCGGCCAGAGACAACGAAATTGTCATGCATTTTGAAGGGCAGCCGGTTTCTTCAACGCAAAGCCTTGGTGGTGTTGCTTCGGAAGTGACCTTGGATCTCGACCCGGTCTCGCTGGTTGTGGTGCCCCACCTTGACCGGGTATACGGGGAGATGGGCCGCATGTGCATAGGGCGTGAGGGCGACCCGCACCGCTGGGTGAACCCGGAGTTCCACGGCTGGTCGGCTGGGCGGGGATTTGCCATTAACGTAGATGTGGCTACGGGTAACCTGCAGGATCTCGAGGGGTTCATCAGGCATTTCTATGCCAGTTACCACCCTTATTACAATGGCAATCAGCCTCTGATACACCCCCAGCCTGCAGGGATTGCCGTAACCGACAGGGCCGCACGTTTCATTGGCTGGCACGCGATTACCCTTCTGCGGATAGCATTGGATCCGGAAGGCGAGATGCGCGCGTATTTCTACAACCCCAATAACGACAGTGGCCAAAACTGGGGTGATGATGTGCACGTGAGCACGGAAGGCATGGGGGAGCGGTTTGGAGAAGCGTCTCTGCCGTTCGAGCAGTTTACCTCCCGGCTATACATCTTCCACTTCGATCCACTTGAGCGGGGTGAGCCGGCGAATGTTGGTGAGGAAGAGCTAAAGCGGGTAATGGCACGGGTCTATCGTAGTTGGGGAGAAGACCGGATGCCCGTTAATCATCTTCAGGCTGAACCACCCCAAGCAGAATAATCCGGTCATTCTCCTATTGCCTGGGCGGGCAGCCTCTGAGCATGGCGTTTAGCAATTCGTCTGCATCAAACTTGGTTAAGGCCTCGTTTGCGCCTACCTGATTGGCATAGCTCAGGCTCATTTGGCTGTTCAAGGATGTGTGCAGAATGATGAATGGCTGTTTCAGGGTAGCCCTGTCCCGAACGTTAAACGTCAATTCGTAGCCGTCGAGACCGGGCATCTCGATATCGCTCACCAGAATATCGACCGGTCTACCGAGTTCGTTGTCGTTCAGCAGGATTTTCAGCGCTTCGTCACCGTTGGTGGTGACCTGGTAGGGGATGCCTTTGGCGTCGAGCACATCACACAGTTGCTTGCGAGCAACTCTGGAATCATCCACTAAAAGAATGTTCAGGGTTTTCAAGGCTTCGCGTTGCACGTCTGTGAGCGCAACATCGCGGGTTTCCAGCGAATCGGGGTATACGTTCGCCAGCAGAAGCTCAACATCCAACAGCTGAACAATCTCGTCATCCACGTTCAGCAGGCCGGTAATAAATGCCCTGTCGCCCAGCATCGCCGGTGGGGACTTCACCTTCTTCCAGTCTGTCTCGATGATTTTCTGCACACTACGCACCAGAAAGCCTGTTTCCTGGCGTTGAACGTCCGTGATAATAATGGTCGACGTTTTTTGCTCGTCTGCGGTTAACGCCGTATAACCAACGGCCGCAGCCATATCAATAACCGGCACGGCTGAACCACGGAAACTCGTTGCTCCTACAACCGCGGGATGACTGTGAGGCATTTTGGTGAGCGGTTTGAAGGGCAGTATTTCGCGGATTTTCAGTGTGCCAATCCCGAATAGCCGCTTGCCGGACAGGTTGAATAACAGCAATTTCTGGGATTGTGTGGCTTTACTGGACATAACACCCGGATCCTTGAAGATAGCCCCCCTTCATAATGCCAGAGCGAGTAAGGGGAGCAGATCACATTCGATACGGGCTAACGATAGCAAGCTTACGAGCCGTTATCATCAGAAAAGTTAGAGCCGTGATGGCAATGAGTGTTCGTGGCTTAAGGTACAACCGCATACGCGAGGATTTCCACCAGCATTTCTTCACGGGCAAACCCGGACACAATAATGGCGGCGCGGTTGGGGTAAGGCTCGGATACACGGCTCCCCGCGCTATCCAGTGTGTGCTTCAGATTGGCCAGGGTCTGGATAATCTGAGGCTCAATACCACCATCCACAACCTTTCCCTCTGCATCAATGGGAATCTGTGCTGTAAACAGCATGCCATTGCCCACGGTTGCCCAAGCCAGAGGGGACTTGGAAGCAGGTAAGTCTGTTTTAACCGGATATGGGTTCATCAGTGACTCCTTAGTCGTTATCGGTTGTTCCGGCGCCTGCGCCCTGACGTGAATCGTCGGAAGCTTCCACCAGCATTTTCGTTGCCAGTACTTTGAGTCGCTCCCAAAGAACAGTGTCTACTTCGATGCCATCAACGAGTGACCGCTCGTGCCAGTCGAGCATTGCGGCGCGGTTTTGCAAAATCAGGTCATTTGCTGGCGCTTCGGGCTTAAGGTTTGGCAGAAGGTCTACGTGGTTCACCATCACCAGTGTTATGCCGTTATTGGGCTCGGTGTCATCTGGAATGGATGGCAAGCCGTACATGCATATCTCTGGTTCAGCCTCGCCTGATTTAAAGCTCACCAGAATTTCCGTCAACGGCTCGTGAGAGTTGCGCCAGAATGCGGTAACACTCATGTCACGGCGGGCGATGCGGGAAAGGTATCCCACAATCAGCATCCGATTATGGCAGTGGCGAATTTTGGTAACCGAGAGGCCTCTGGCCCGGCACTTTGCATAGCCCAGCTCAATTGCCAGGCTGGCGTGGCCCAGAATCGTCTTGTTCTGGGCATCTACAACGCACAAATCCGCATCCTGGTAGATCAGCTTGGGTGGCTGGGATTTGTCTTCGTTGAGCAGAAAGTCCAGACCTTTCCCCAGAGCCGCCAAGCCATTAAGACCATGGGCTTCCATCCAGGCCACCATGTCAGCCGCATCGCTGGCATCACCATCGTCAAAACCAATGCCTATGAATGCTTTTCGGGAGAGCCCTTGCAGCTCGTTGTATGACACTTTCATAGCTTGCCGCCCCGGTTTTTCTGGTCGTTATCAATACTTTCGAGGCCAGGTTCCAAAGGAAAACCCCAGTCATCCAATTGGTGTAACGGTAGCCGCGGATCGTTCAGCTCACCGGGCAGCGGCGCCCCCTGAAACAACGTGATGCGAACCCAGCGGTCAGACTTCGGATCAAACCGGCTGGCGCCAAAAAATGACAGTTTGGTTCTTAACAGGTGCATGGGTTTCATATCCCTGTGCCAGAGGTTTGCGCGGATCTCTCCGTAAGGTGTATCTCCGATGGTCTGGATGCGGCGTACGCACTCCTTTTGCCCCGGGTTGGCCAGGAGGAACTCCACTACTATGGCATTCGGGTTGCTCACCAGAAATTCATCGAGCTTTGTAAGACAGCGACTAATCCGTGGGCCAACCGCGAGGGCCAGTTCCTTCTCGGCGCCAGACTCCGTTCCGCGAATGCCTAACCTGGGTTCTTCTTTTTCGACGGAGCGATACCAGAACCAGTAGTTGTCATCCGGGCAGTCCTCGCGGTAACTCAGAGCCCAGTCAAATTTCTCGTGAATCAGGTCGCGCAGTTTCGAGGCTTTCATGTCCGGCTTCAGATCCATGGATTCCTGACAGCCCAGTTCATCATCAATAGGCTCAACCAGTTCCGGGTACAGCTCTATCAGCATGGTGTTGATGAGTTCCTGGGCTTCCAGGGAGCAGTGATTCCCGGCCCAGCTTATGAGTTCTTCATAAAGCCCCTGGTGCGCTGGCGTGCGATCGAGCCATTCAACTACTTCAATAACCGACTTGGCTGTTTCCCGATTGCGCAGGGTCTGTTCTTCATCTTCAGTGATGGTCTGTTGCAGGTGCTTCAGGGCGCGAGCCATCAGAGATCGCAACGCCTTGTGGGTTTGTTCATTCGCAGGCTCTGCACGGGCAAAGGCCAGAGCGCGCTCCCTACCGTAAACCCACTGCTGAATCAGTTGCGGGTGGTTGATAAGAAACGGAGCCATACCAAGCCCCGTGGAATTAGCAGCGAGCTTTCTGCTTCGCCTTCAACCAGGGCAAAGGTGACATCCCATGCTTCTGCTATTACCCGGTCGGACCGCTGTTCTGGCTCCAGATCCCTGGAAAAAATCACACACTCGTAGTAGTTACCCGGTGTTGTGATGCGGTAGATCGCCAGGCCGTGGCCCTTTGAATCCAGATCAAACACCGTGTTGGTAATCTGCCAACTTTCAGCGATCATTTTTCGCATTAGCGATCTGACAAAACTGAGCCGGCTGGCAAACATGCTGCCCAGCCGTTCCAGCTTCATCACCTCACTTGCAGGGCGTAGGTTGTCTTGTGGTGCGGATGCTGAGGTTGCTGAAATCATGATCTCACCCTTGCCCTTACAGGCATATCTACAGGCTAGTGTTCAAAGTTATCAGGATATGAGTTTCTGCTCTCGTGCCATGGCATAGGCCGCTTTGGGCCCAAGCCACAGCGACGGCAGAAGTACCAGTGACACCGGAATAGCGGTGATCACAATAAACTGTTGAAGCACACTGATCTGCCCGGCGCCCATGTACAGCAGGATGGCGGCCATGCCGGCCATTGCCAGGCCCCAGAAGGTCCGCACAAAGGTATTTGGCTGGTCGTGGCCTGAGCTTACTACGGCAAGGTCAATCACGCCGGTCATCTGGTAGTAAATGCCTGAGCCGCCCAGCAAGGTAAACCAGATAGTGGTGGCAATAGGCGCCATCACGGCAACCGCCAGAATCATGTCGCGGATGGTTCTACCGCGAGAGATGCGGGCCACGAAGATTGCCATCAGCGGTGCATAACCAATAAACCAGGCAAAGAAGAATACGGTCCACCACTGCATCCACCAGCCCGGCGCCGTTTCAGCGGTCATGGTGGCCATTTCCATGAATGAAGACACATACTGCCCCATGCTCTGGAAATAGGTGTTGGTGAGGAACAGTGTTGGGCCAAACACGAAAATTATCGCGGCGACAGCCAGCGCCAGAAACACGTTTAGCCGGCTGAGGAACTGTATGCCGCGGTGAATACCCGTTACCGCGGAGGTCACGTAGATAATTGCGAGAACCACCAGAATGGCCATTTGTGTGGCGAGGCCGTCTGTCATGCCGAATAATTCGCTAAGCCCAAAGCTCATCTGGGTGGCCAAAAAGCCGATGGGGCCCACGGTTCCGGCAACGACAGCAATCACGCAGCAGGCATCCACCACACTGCCCAGCCAACCGCACATAATGCGTTCACCAAATACCGGGTACAGCAGTGTTGTGTTTTTTGGGGTGATTTCGAATGCAGACGGGGAAAGCTTGGAACCATCTAAATTTGAGGTGCTCATAGGTGGCTCCTATGTAGGGGGCACTGTAAACGCATGCGGCCAGTGATATGCAGATGTTTCTGTTAACGCTTCGCCTAAAAGCACTGCTTTAGAAACGAAAAAAGCCCCTGAAGTCAGGAGCTTTTTTCGGTTAAGTTGGTGGAGACGGCGGGAATTGAACCCGCGTCCGCCAGCACTATGCCTTGAGATCTACATGTTTATGTCCTTCTATTGATTTAACCTCAAACGACCCGAAGGCCAGGGTGTAAGAGGCGAGTTCTTTAAATCTTAGCCGTTAGCCAGTGAACTCTGGATAACGGAGCATCCCGTAAGCGATGACGTCCTGAGATGTTGCTCTGAGCTACGGGCGACCCAGTCAGGACGACTAGCGGCCCTTAGGCTGCTAGTGCGTAGTTTTCGTCGTTTGCGACTATTGCATTGCAGCTTTGGATTTACGAGATTCGCTGCCATCTCGACATGCACCCAAGGGTTCGCCACCAGCGTCGAAGCCATGTCGTCCCCTCGCTTACAGTATATGTGGGCGCCGCTCTGAACTTCAAGGCCTGTTTCTTGTTGTTTTGCGAAGGCGGGTATCTCGCCTCGTTAATCCACTGACGGAACCCCGGCCTTTAAGCCGTTCTGCGTGCCGGGCTGGCTGATGGTTCAAGGTGCCCTGGCTGCCGGCCGGCAAGGGCGGCATGGCTCAGGGCCTCGAAGCTTTCACGGAAGTAGCCCATTACGGCATCCGGGTCTGCATCAATGGCTTTATCCACTGTAATGCCGAACTGAACCGTGCCTGCATAGCTGAATATGCTCATACCAATGCCAATGTTGCCGCTTTGTGGTACCCAGAACATTGGCTGTATCAGTTTACTGCCTGCCAGATAAACCGGTTCCCTCGGGCCGGGTACGTTGGTCAGCACTGCAGAGGCCTTGTTGCTGAGCAGGTCCAGGGCTCGCCGCTCCAGAACGTCCGGGCCGCGTCCGAACAGATCCAGCAGGCTGTAGGTTACCTGGGCCTGATAGGACTGTTTGAGGCGGTTCATATTCTCCTGCACCTGCCGGAAGCACATTATCGGGTCGGCAATTTCTACTGGCAGGCTAACAAGCACCAGGCCAAACTGGTTCCCCAGGGTTTCGATGGGCTGGTTAAGTGGCCGCAAGTTGAAGGGCACGGCAACACGTATCCCGCAGCCCGGGATAACTTCCTTGCTCGCTTTAAAGTGCCTGTGGAGTGCGCCGGTTGTGGCGCACAGGAGGACATCGTTAATAGTGCCACCCAGCGCCTTGGCACAGGCTTTTACTTCCGCAAGATCCAGTGGTTCCGCCCACGCTACCTGCTTGCGGCCAGAAAGTGGGTTTTTGAGGCCTGTTTTGGGTTCAAAGGGCGAAAGGCCCAGCTTTAGCAGGTCCACTGCAACACCGCTGGCAGTGCTGGCAAGCTTTAGGGGGTAGTTGGGTTGGTCCCTTACCGCCTGCATAAACAGGCGAGCCTGCTGTGTTGCTGCTTCGGTGGTATCAAGGGCGCGATGTAGAACCCGGCCCACGATTGAAGATGAGGGCTGTTTTTGGGCTCGTGTCGGGAATGCTCTCTTGCTGCCGGGTTCCGGTGTTTTGTCTGTGAGTGACAGCAGCACCCGTACAAGGGAAATGCCATCTGCAATGCAATGGTGGATGCGGATCAGGAGCGCGCATCCGCCCCGGTAATTATCGATGTAATGTATCTGCCAGAGGGGGCGACGAAAATCCAGCGAGGTGCTGTTCAGATCACTGGTCAATGCCTGGAGTTCATTCTTTCCGGCTTTGCCAGGGAGGGCTATTCGGTGCAGGTGGTTGTCAATATCGAAGAGCGGGTCGTTCTGCCAGTATACCTTGTCACCTTCATCAACAATGTGCTGGCGGAACCTCTGAAAACGCAGGAAACGCTCATTGAGGATGAGCTTGAGGCGGCTTGTTGCGATCGGTTTATCGAAAACCAGTACCGCCGAGATCATCATCGGGTTACTGGCCGTGTCCATCCGCAACCATGAGCGGTCTACCGCCGTCATTGGGGTTCGTTTAGGTGGCATAGTTCCTCCCTCCCAGGTGCACCGAAACCGCAGTATAGGCAGGATAAAAAACGGTGCATAGAGAGGGAGTATGCGACACAAAGCACCTGCACTTTATGACGCGGATCAGTATAGGGTCGGCTAAAAACTGGTGTCAGGCGTTGCCATCACGCAGAATACGCTGCTTCTGGCGGTCCCAGTCGCGCTCTTTCTCAGTAGCGCGTTTGTCGAATAGCTTCTTGCCCTTCACCAAGGCGATCTCGCACTTTACCTTGTTGTTTTTCCAGTACAGTGCCAAAGGCACGCAAGTCTGACCTGCCTGGCTTGTTTCCCCGATCAGCTTCGCCAACTCCTTGGCGTGCAGCAGCAATTTGCGGGTGCGAGTAGGATCGGCAATAACATGGGTGGAGGCTTCTGTAAGGGGCTGAAAATGCCCGCCCAGCAGAAAAGCCTCGCCGTCTTTTAATAATACATAGGCGTCGGTTATCTGGGCCTTGCCGGCTCGCAGTGATTTTACTTCCCAGCCGAGTAAGACCATACCCGCTTCGAAGCGTTCTTCTATGTGGTATTCGTGTTTCGCCTTTTTGTTCAGGGCGATGGTACTACTCGGCGTACCGGGTTTTTTCTTGCTCATGAATCAATTATCCGGATGCGGACGAATGAACGGGCCGGCCTGTCGCAGGTCGGCAAAAGGCGCATTGTAGCTCAGGAGTGCCAGACTGGTCACGAAATCACCCTCAAAGGTACAGGCGGTTCGTGCGTGGAGGAGTCCTTCGGCTACAATACTTGGCCAGACACTTTCCGAGGCGAAAATGCCTACGCCATACCAAACACATATCGGGTCGTTTACCCGAAAATCAACCTTTTTCTGGGCTGCAGTGGGTGCAACTGTGGGCTTGGCAAACCTGTGGCAGTTCCCTTATCTGGCGAGCTTGCATGGTGGTGGGCTATTTATTCTCCTGTATCTCGGATGCCTGTTGCTGGTTACCCTGCCTCTAATGATTACTGAGGCGGTCATTGGCCGGCATGCCCGTCACGGTATTGTGTTGGCGATGGACGGGCTTATACGCAGCGCTAAACGTTCGAGAGTCTGGATGGCCGTGGGTCGACTCAGTATTTTGGGCGCATTCCTGGTCCTGTCGTTTACGGCGGTTTTCGGAGCGATTGCACTGGCCTTTGTGTTTTACGGTGCCGTAGGACGGTTTTCCGGAGTTGGTCAGGCAGAGGCTACCGGGATTCTTGCTGCGCTGGTTTCCGACCCCCGCGAGTTTCGCGTATTCATGGGTTGGCATGGGTTCTTCCTGGTGATGGTCTTGTGGGTGTCTGGGCAGGGTGTAGTTGGCGGGCTTGAGCGGGCCTTCAGAATCGTTGTGCCAGGTACGCTGATGCTTATGCTGGCGCTATTTGGGCTTGCTGCCTGGTATGGCCGGATTGATGGCGCCATGAGCCAGATACTCGAGATGCATCCACAGGATCTCACATGGGGCAGCCTGAGCGCGGCATTGTTTCATGCCTTTTATACCCTGGGATTAGGTATGGGTGTGTGGGCGGTTCTGGGTGCTTACACCACACCGAATACGCAACTCAAACGATCCATTCTGGCCGTTGTGTTGATGGATACGCTGGTTGCGATTCTGGCGGGGTTAATGATTTTCGCCATGGCGACGCAAGGCAGTGCTTTTGATGGTGAACGAGGCTTTAGCCTTCTGTTCGTATCGCTTCCGGTTTCGCTTGCTGAACTGCCTGCGAGTCAGTTTGTGATCGCAACTGTCTTTCTGATGGTAGTGATGATCGTCTGGTCGACGGCACTTGCACTGCTGGAGCCGGTAGTTGGCTGGTTCCGTGAGTGGACGGGAGCGCCCCGAGGGTTGTCTGTTTTGTTAGTGGGGTTGGTCGTGTGGCTTGCGGGGCTCGCTTCTTTGTTTTCATTCAATTTGTGGTCGCAATACCGGCTTGGCGGCGCCACGGTATTCCGCTGGCTTGAGTTGTTAACCGGCGGGTTGATGATTCCTTTAGTTGCGATTCTTATAGCGCTCTTTACTGGCTGGTGCCTGACACGCAATCTCTCAAAAAGCATGCTCGGAAAGACCCCGGGGCTTTTTGGCACAATCTGGTTCTGGGTTATGCGCCTGGTCCTGCCTCTGGTCGTTGCTTACATTGGCATTCGCTACACTGCAGGTTCACTGGTAAATATGTGCGACACAGGCAGTGAGGCACTCTGGTGCGAACCCGGGCCTGGGCTGGTGCTCCAGGAACAAAATGGCACTCCACCACAAATAATTGAAACGGGTAGTGCGGGTGTTGTCGACGACGGGGCAGGAGAGGGTGCGGGTGAGTTGCTACCAGCAGAGCAGGCGACTGAGAACAAACCTGACCTGCCTCAGTCCCTCCCTCAAAATGCCCCTAAAGACGGTGATATCCTTTATCATAGCGTTTGATCGCAGGTGTGATTGTTGTTGTAGGGCCTGTAGTCGGCCTTAAAGTGTATTTGTAAGCAGGACAACCGGTTCCGATGGCTCATCAGATTGATAAAACAGCCCTGGTTATGCACTCCGCGGAGCGCATGTTTCACTTGGTTAACGATATTGCCCGCTACCCCGAGTTTCTTCCCTGGTGTGCGGGTGCTGAGATTCATCAGCAAAACCCTGAGCAAATTATGGCGTCGCTGGAAATTGCCAAGGGAGGCGTTCGCCATAAGCTCACCACCCGCAACCAGTTGCTGATGCCCGAAGCCATTGAAATGAATCTGGTGGATGGCCCGTTTCGCAACCTGAAGGGCCGCTGGCACTTTAAAGCTCTGGATGAAAATGCCTGCAAGGTGATTCTGACGCTGGAATTCGAGTTCTCGGGTTCTCTTTCGCGGATGACCTTCGGGCCTGTATTCAATCAGGCAGCAACAACCATGGTGGATGCCTTCTGTCGTCGTGCGGATGACATCTACAAAAGGGGTGGCTGATGCTCAGGGTTGAAGTGGCTTACGCGCGGCCAGACAAGCAGGAAATAATATCGGTACAAGTGCCTGATGGCGCGACAGCCGTCGATGCTGCCCGGCTGTCAGGAATTGCCACTATTTTCCCGGAGATTGATGTGGACTCCATCAGTATGGGGATATTTGGCAAGGTGATAAAAAAGCCCGCGGATCACGAACTGCGAGAAGGGGATAGAGTTGAGCTATACCGCCCGCTCCAGATTGATCCGAAGCAGGCGCGATTGAACCGGGCTAAAAAGAAGCCCGCAGCTGATCAGTAGGCCGGGGTCTCGTTCAGGAGTTCTGCTTCATAGTGGGTATAACGGTCAGCGTCGTAAAAGACGATGATGCGCTGCTCTTCAATAGAGCCGCCTCTGCGTTGGAAGGTGTATACATAGTACTCCCGGGAGCTATCAACCGGGTTGAGCATCAAAGGGGTCCCGAGTAACGCCTGAACCTGGCTACGGGGCATGCCTTCGTTAAGTTTGGACAGCTCTTCATCGGTAACAATGTTGCCTTGCTGGACATTGATCTTGTATACGCCCGGGAAAGCGCAACCGGAGAGAATGATAGTAAGAATGAGAGCTGTGAGCTTTTGCATCGCCGGAGGAAATCCTCTATCTTGAAATCGCCTGCCAAGGGCAGGTGTGGCACGGGTTAACCGTTAAATGGCGGCTTCATCATACCGGAAGCCGTGAGGCACACCAAAGAGTGAATAGTAACATGTCATCTGAAAACGCCGAACTACGAAAAGTCGGTCTCAAGGTAACTCTGCCAAGAGTGAAGATCTTCAACATCCTGGAAAACGCCAAGGACCATCATCTCAGCGCAGAAGATGTGTACAAACGGCTCCTGGATCAGGGTGATGATGTGGGTCTGGCCACCGTATACCGCGTACTTACTCAGTTTGAGACAGCGGGACTGGTGTTACGTCACAACTTTGAAGGCGGCCATGCAGTATTTGAGATGGCCGGCGAAGATCATCATGATCACATGGTTTGTACCCAGACAGGGCAAGTGATTGAGTTTGTTGATGAAGTGATTGAGGAGCGTCAGCAGATAATTGCGAAAGAGCACGGCTATGAAATAGTCGAGCACAGTCTGATTCTGTATGTGAAACCCCTGAAGTCCTGAAGCCGCAGAGTTATCCCCGAATAAAAAAGGGGCAGGCCGTGAAGCCTGCCCCAACAGCTCTCAGGGTCGAGAGGGGGAGTGTTTGGCGGCATCCGTTCAGTGGTGGGTCGCCTGTCCTTTGGAAAACATTTCTGTTGCGTGGGCTATGGTGTGCTCTGTCATATCAACACCCCCCAGCATTCTTGCCACCTCACTGATTCTTCCCTGATCGTCCAGCGATTCGATTTTCGAGAAAGTTGCGTCTTGCTGGGTGAATTTGCTCACAAACAAGTGCTGGTGACACTGGGCCGCAACCTGCGGCAAGTGAGTGACGCAGATAACCTGTCCGTTGGCTCCCAGCGAGCGCAGTAGCTTGCCAACCACCTCAGCTGTGCCGCCGCCAATGCCCACGTCGACTTCGTCAAAGATCAGGGTTGGAGTGGTAGACGTTTGCGCGACTACTACCTGAATTGCCAAGCTGATTCGTGAAAGTTCGCCGCCGGAGGCAACTTTTGCCAAAGGTCTTGCGGGTTGCCCCGGGTTTGCGCTAACCAGAAATTCCACTTCTTCCAGCCCATGAGGTGCCGGTTCGTTCTGGTTGTTGTTGCTCAGGTGGGTAACAAACTGAACCGATGGCATGCTCAGCTGGGCAAGTTCACCGGCAATGCGCTGATCCAGCTCAGCTGCTGCTTTAGCGCGGAGATCGGAGAGTTTGCCTGCCAGTTCATTGAAGGTGGTGCGGTGGCTTTCAAGGTCTATTTCCAGTTGTTCCAGGCTGCCTTCGCCGCCATCCAGTTCGGCCAGTTCCGCACTTTGCCGCAAATGAAACTCCGGGAGATCTTCGGGGTTGATGCGGTGTTTGCGCGCCATCTGGTAGATGGCGCTTAGTCTGTCTTCAACTTCGGTCAGGCGCGCAGGGTCGGCTTCGTAGTCATCTACAAAGTGGCGAAGGTTGTCGCCCGCTTCACTGATCTGGATCTGCGCTTCGTTGAGCATTTGAATCGTGTCGGCCAGCGCAGGTATTTCAACCGGTAACTGCTCTAATTGCTGTAGCGCCTGGCGCAATAAGCCAGCTGCGCTGGTTTCATCTTCTGTGCACAGCAGTGCTGCCTGATGGCTATTGTGAAGAATGGCATCGGCCTGGCTCAGTTGTTCCTGCTCTTGCTCAAGTTGCTCTTGCTCCCCGATTTCGAGAGCAAGGCGGTCAAGTTCTTCCACTTGATAGCGCAGCAACTGCAGTCGGGCTTCGGACTCCTCTGCATTTTGCTGGCGTTCGATCAGTTTTGTCCGAATCTGGTTCCAGGCTTTCCATGCTTCGCGAGTCTGGTCGGCAAGATTTTCCGCGCCCGCGTATTCATCTATCAGCTTGCGATGGGTTTCTTTTCGCAGGAGTGATTGGTGCTGGTGTTGACTGTGGATGTCCATCAGCAGTCCACCCAGATCTTTCAGATGCGCCAGAGGGCAGGGTTGGCCATTAATGTATGCTCGAGACCGACCGTCCTTGCTGATGACGCGGCGCAAAATGCAGTCGTTGTCGTCATCCAGCTCGTGGTTTTCCAGCCACTGTTGGGCATCTGATATGCCCGAAACATCAAAAGTGGCTGTAATGTCTGCACGCTTGGCGCCATGGCGCACAGCACCCGCATCGGCGCGCCCGCCCATGGCCAACCCCAGTGCGTCCAGCACAATGGATTTGCCTGCTCCTGTCTCGCCAGTAAGAGCTGTCATGCCCTTGCTGAATTGCAGTTCTACTCTTTCGGCGATCGCGTAGTTGGAAACGGTGAGCTGTGTGAGCATGCAGATAACCTCCGCTCTTGAAAATATACTGTTCGTTCATACAGTGACTGTGAATATATACAGGGGTTTTCGGGTTTGCAATCACTTCGCAGATATTTTCTCAAGGAATGGTGCTTTTAACGGTTGAAACCTGAGCGCTGAACCCCATATCGGTTCGCAATAGCATTCTTCTGGCTCCGTGGGGTCAGAGCCTATGTTCAATTGGCCGCGTTCAAGCCGGCCGCCGAAGATCTGGCAGGAGTATTCATGAGCACCGAAGAAAACCGCAACGAGCAGTTGGATGAGTTGAATGAAGCCGCCAAGGCAGCAGCTGAGGATGCGCAGTCTGGCGAGCAGAGAGTAGAGCAGGAAGAGGTTTCCGAGCTGGACTCCCTGAAAGAGCAGCTTCAGGATTCGCAGGAGCAAATGTTGCGCTTGCATGCGGAAATGCAAAACGTGCGTCGCCGCGCCGAGATGGATGTTGAGAAGGCGCATAAGTTTGCCTTGGAAAAGTTTGTTAAAGAGTTGCTGCCTGTGGCAGACAGTCTTGAGAAGGCGGTTGAGAGCACAGAAGGGCAGGAAGGTGCTGGTGAGTTAGTGGCGTCTATCCGTCAGGGCGTGGAAATGACGCTCAGCTTGTTTGTTTCCAGTCTGAAAAAATTCAATGTGGAGCCGCTGAACCCTGTGGGCGAGCCGTTTGATCCCCAGCAGCACGAAGCCATGTCGATGGTGCCAGCACCCAATGCTGAGCCCAACAGCGTGGTAGCGGTAATCCAGAAGGGCTACCTGCTGAACGGGCGCGTAGTGCGTCCGGCAATGGTGATGGTGGCCAAGGCTCAGGATGCACCAAAAATTGATGAGCAGGCTTGAAAAGTCACTTAAAGCGCCAATATAGCCATTAAGCAAAACTAACCGGATTTATATTTTTCCGGGCAACCATTAAGTACCGCATTCAGAAGAACTGGAGTGATTAAATGAGCAGAATTATCGGTATTGACCTTGGAACAACGAACTCGTGTGTCGCCATTATGGATGGCGATAAAGTCCGGGTTATTGAAAACGCAGAGGGTGATCGCACCACTCCATCTATCATCGCTTACGCTGATGACAATGAAATTCTGGTGGGTCAGTCTGCCAAGCGTCAGGCGGTTACTAACCCGCAAAACACAATCTTCGCTATCAAGCGTTTGATTGGTCGTCGTTTTAAAGATGATGTTGTTCAGAAAGACATCAAAATGGTGCCTTACAAGATTGCCGAGGCAGATAACGGCGATGCGTGGGTAGAAGTAAAAGGCCAGAAAATGGCTCCTCCCCAGGTGTCTGCAGAAATCCTGAAGAAAATGAAGAAGACTGCAGAGGACTATCTGGGCGAGAAAGTAACCGAAGCGGTAATTACTGTTCCGGCCTACTTTAACGACAGTCAGCGTCAGGCTACTAAAGACGCGGGCCGGATTGCAGGTCTGGATGTGAAGCGCATCATTAACGAACCGACTGCTGCAGCCCTGGCTTATGGTCTGGACAAGAAAACTGGCGACCGCACAGTAGCAGTTTACGACTTGGGTGGTGGTACGTTTGACCTCTCCATTATCGAAATTGCAGATGTTGATGGCGAGCACCAGTTTGAAGTTCTGGCGACCAACGGTGACACCTTCCTGGGTGGTGAAGATTTCGATATGAAAATCATCGAATTCCTGGCCGACCAGTTCAAGAAAGACAGCGGCATTGATCTGCGCGGCGACTCACTGGCCATGCAGCGCCTGAAAGAAGCGGGTGAGAAGGCCAAGATTGAGCTTTCCAGCAGCCAGCAGACCGACGTTAACCTGCCGTACATCACTGCAGATGCTAGCGGTCCCAAGCACATGAACGTGAAGCTGACCCGTTCCAAGCTTGAATCTCTGGTAGAAGATCTCGTTGAACGCAGTCTCGAGCCTTGTAAGGTTGCCCTGAAAGACTCAGGTTTGAGCGTTGGTGAGATCGACGAAGTTATCCTGGTTGGTGGTCAGACACGTATGCCGCTGGTTCAGGAAAAAGTTAAGGCATTCTTTGGCAAAGAAGCGCGTAAGGATGTGAACCCGGACGAAGCTGTTGCAATGGGTGCAGCGATTCAGGCGGCCGTACTGTCTGGCGATGTGAAAGACGTTCTGCTTCTGGACGTAACTCCGCTGACCTTGGGCATTGAGACCATGGGTGGCGTTGCTACACCAGTAATCGACAAGAACACCACGATCCCGACCAAGAAGTCGCAGACCTTCTCTACGGCAGAAGACAACCAGACAGCGGTTACCATTCACGTTGTTCAGGGTGAGCGCAAGCAGGCGACGCAGAACAAGTCCCTGGGACGTTTCGATCTGGCTGATATTCCACCTGCTTCACGTGGCGTGCCGCAGATCGAGGTTACTTTCGATATCGATGCCAACGGTATTCTGAACGTGTCTGCGAAAGATAAGGCTACCGGCAAAGAGCAGTCCATCGTTATCAAGGCCTCTTCTGGCTTGAGCGATGACGAAATCGAAAAAATGGTGCAGGACGCCGAAGCGAATGCTGAGGAAGATCGCAAGTTTGAAGAGTTGGTTCAGGCTCGCAACCAGGGTGACGGCATGGTTCACGCCGTGCGCAAGACCCTGACTGACGCTGGAGACAAAGTCAGCGACAGCGAGAAAGAGTCTATTGAAGCGGCCATCAAGGACTTGGAAGAAGCACTGACCGGTTCTGATAAAGACGACATCGAAGCTAAAACGCAGAAGCTCACGGAGGTTTCTGGTGAGTTGGCTCAGAAGATGTACGCAGATCAGGATGGCCAGGCACAGCAGGCTGGTGGACAGGAAGAAGCTCAGTCCGCCGACGATGCAGTGGATGCCGAGTTCGAAGAAGTTAAAGACGACGAAAAGAAGTAATTCGGACGTTTATCAGGTAGTTGGTTGGAAAACGCGGAGTTGATCCGCGTTTTCCGCGTTTAAAAAACAGGGTTTTGAAGCATGGCCAAGCGCGATTATTACGAAGTTCTCGGGGTTTCCCGGAGCGCGGACGAGAAAGAGATTAAGCGAGCTTACAGAAAGCTTGCGATGAAATACCATCCCGATCGCAACTCCGAAGACAAAGATGCCGAGAGCAAATTCAAAGAGGCCACTGAAGCCTACGAAGTGCTGGCAGACCAGACCAAGCGTGCGGCATACGACCAATATGGCCATGCCGGCGTAGATGGGCAAGCCGGCGGTGGATTCGGCGGTGGTGGTAACTTCTCCGATATCTTCGGTGATGTGTTTGGCGACATCTTTGGTGGCGGTGGCAGAGGCGGCCGCAATACCCGTGGTTCGGATCTGCGTTACACCCTGGAACTGGATCTTGAAGAAGCGGTAAAAGGCAAAACCGTAAAAATAACCATTCCCGGACACAGGGAGTGCGATACCTGTGATGGCAGTGGTGCGGAAAAAGGCTCCCGTCCTGAAACCTGCGGTACTTGTAAGGGTATGGGGCAAGTGCGCATGCAGCAGGGTTTCTTTGCCGTGCAGCAGGCGTGTCCCACTTGCCGTGGTTCCGGTCAGATTATCAAGAACCCCTGTAAGTCCTGTCATGGACAGGGCAGGGTGCAGGAAGAGAAAACCCTCTCCGTTAAAGTGCCGCCCGGTGTTGATACTGGCGACCGTATAAGGCTCTCCGGTGAAGGCGAGATGGGCATAGATGGTGGTCCGTCAGGCGATCTGTATGTGCAGATGTCGGTTCGTGAGCACTCAATCTTTACCCGCGACGGGCGCAACCTGTACTGTGAAGTGCCGATCAGCATTATTGACGCCACGCTGGGTGGTGAGCTGGAAGTGCCAACGCTGGATGGTCGCGTGAAGCTGAAAATCCCGGCCGAGACCCAAACAGGTAAGTTGTTCCGGTTGCGCAACAAAGGCGTTAGCCCTGTGCGCGGTGGCCCATCAGGTGATCTCTTGTGCCGTGTGATTATCGAAACACCGGTTAACCTGACCAAACGCCAGAAAGAACTGCTTCAGGAGTTTCAGGTAACTCTCGACGGCAGCAACAACGGCACGAACCATGCCCCGAAGAAAACGTCCTGGTTTGAGGGTGTTAAGAGCTTCTTCGACGAAATGAAATTCTGATCAGCTTCACATAAGGAAAAGGCCATGAGGGTAGCAATCATCGGCGCCGCCGGGCGCATGGGTAAAGTGCTGATTGAGGCGGTTGACGGCACAGAGGGGCTCGAGTTGGGCGCGGCCATTGTCGAGCCAGGCAGCAGCCTTATCGGAGCCGATGCCGGCGAAATGAGCAGCATCGGCAAAACCGGCGTAAAGATGGCGGGCGCCCTGGCTGACGTGAAAGATGATTTCGACGTGCTTGTCGATTTCACCTTCCCGGACCTCACCCTGGAAAACGCCGAGTTCTGCGCAGCCAACGGCAAAATGCTGATTATCGGAACCACCGGCCTGACCGATGCCGAAAAGCAGCAGTTGGCCATGGCGGCAGAATCTACCCAGGTAGTATTTGCGCCCAATATGAGCGTTGGCGTTAACGTAGTGCTCAACCTCCTGCGCACCGCTGCAGCAACGCTGGGCGACGACTATGACGTCGAAATCATCGAAGCCCATCATCGCCATAAAAAAGACGCGCCCTCCGGCACAGCTCTGCGCATGGGCGAAGTGGTTGCTGATGCACTGGGCCGCGATCTCAAAGAGTGTGCAGTCTATGGCCGTGAAGGCTTCACTGGCGAGCGTACCCGCAAGGAAATCGGTTTCGAAACCATCCGCGCCGGTGACGTAGTGGGCGATCACACAGTCCTGTTCGCCACCGAAGGTGAGCGCATTGAAATTACTCACAAGGCAAGCAGCCGGATGACCTTCGCAAAAGGCGCCATGCGAGCAGCTCTGTGGCTGAAAGACAAGCCTGCTGGCTTGTACGACATGCAGGATGTTTTGAGCTTGAAGTGAGCATTCTTTCCGAGGAGTTCTGACGACTTGCTCTGAGGCAGGGGCTTGGGATCTTTGCTCCGGGAATGTCGTAGGCCAGGGATGGCCGGAGACAAGCGCACATGGATGTGCTCGTAGCGGTTCCCGGAGCAAAGATCCCAAGTGCCGGCCGGTGTTTCAGCCGTACTCTAAAGCAGGGCGATTTTACATGGACACAAAACCGCAAATTTCATACAATAAGGCGGTTTAACTGCACCAAGCGTAGGCTTCGAAAAGCCCAAGGGACCAAAAAGTCCCCGGATAACAATAAGCGGGACGGAGTTTTTACTCCCTCTCGCTTTTTTGCGACCTGAATTTGCGCTTGCGTTCCTGCACGTGACGAAACGAAACGCCACTCGATGAGGATACAAGCCTTGAGCACACCCGCAATCCTTGCACTCGCAGACGGAAGCCTGTTTTACGGCACCGCCATTGGCGCTGACGGCGAAACCAGCGGCGAAGTGGTGTTCAACACCGCGATGACCGGCTACCAGGAAATACTGACCGATCCGTCCTACGCCCGCCAACTCGTTACCCTGACCTACCCGCACATCGGCAACACAGGTGTAAACGAAGAAGACGTAGAATCAGACCGTATACAGGCTGCCGGCCTGATTATCCGCGACCTGCCACTGGTTGCCAGCAACTGGCGCAGCACCGGATCGCTCGACGAATACCTGCGAAGCAACAACATTGTCGGAATAGCCGATATAGACACCCGACGCCTAACGCGCATCCTCCGCGACAAAGGCTCACAAAGCGGCGCCATTGTGGCTGGTGCTGACGCCACTGCCGAGCGCGCACTGGAACTCGCAAACGCGTTTCCCGGGCTCGAAGGTATGGATTTGGCAAAAGTGGTTAGCTGCAAAAAGCCGTACAAGTGGACCCAGGGAGACTGGACGCTCGGTAAAGGATACGCAGAAGGCGGCGAGACCAAGTTTAAAGTAGTGGCCTGGGATTACGGAGTTAAGTTCAACATCTTGCGCATGCTTGCCTCCCGCGGCTGCGAAGTCACTGTTGTGCCTGCCCAAACCCCTGCCTCCGAAGTGCTGGCCATGAATCCGGATGGCATCTTCCTGTCTAACGGCCCGGGCGATCCAGAGCCCTGCGATTATGCAATCAAGGCAATCCAGGAAGTGCTCGAAACCGAAATTCCGGTGTTTGGCATCTGCTTGGGGCATCAGCTTCTTGCCATTGCCAGCGGTGCGAAAAGCATGAAGATGAAGCACGGCCACCACGGTGCTAACCACCCGGTTCAGAGGATACCCAACGGCACAGTCATGATTACCAGCCAAAACCACGGCTTTGCAGTGGATGAGGCATCCTTGCCTGCGGTGTTGGAAGTTACCCACAAGTCGCTGTTTGATGGCACCTTGCAGGGTGTTCGCCGTACCGACAAACCAGCATTCAGTTTTCAGGGGCACCCCGAAGCAAGCCCGGGTCCCGGTGATGTGGCGTCATTGTTTGATGAGTTTGTCCAGCTGATGGAAGCCAGAACGGCCTGAAGCCGATTCATGGCAAAAGTGCCACACCAGACACGCGCCGCGTTTATGCGCTGCAAGAATTTAAATGTTGCTTACAGGTTTACCAAGACATGCCAAAACGGACCGATATTAAAAGCATCCTGATTCTGGGCGCAGGCCCGATTGTAATCGGGCAGGCGTGCGAATTTGACTACTCCGGAGCCCAGGCCTGTAAAGCCCTGCGTGAGGAAGGCTACCGCGTCATCCTGGTTAACTCGAACCCGGCCACCATTATGACCGACCCGGTGATGGCGGATGCCACCTACATCGAGCCGATTACCTGGCAAACCGTTGCCAAAATTATAGAAAAAGAAAGACCTGATGCCGTACTGCCAACCATGGGCGGCCAAACGGCACTGAACTGCGCACTGGAATTGGAAAAGCACGGAGTGCTGGCCCAGTACGGTGTGGAAATGATTGGCGCCAACGCCGACACCATCGACAAAGCCGAAGATCGGAGCCGTTTCGACAAGGCAATGAAGGCAATTGGCCTTGAGTGTCCTCGTGCCTCCATTGCACACACTATGGAAGAGGCGTGGAAGGTCGCTGCAGACATCGGCTTCCCATGCATCATTCGTCCCTCGTTCACCATGGGTGGCTCCGGCGGTGGTATTGCATACAACCGGGACGAGTTTGAGGAGATCTGTACCCGCGGGCTTGATCTCTCGCCCACCAACGAGCTGCTCATCGATGAGTCGCTGATTGGCTGGAAAGAGTATGAGATGGAAGTTGTGCGCGACAAGGCAGATAACTGCATAATCGTGTGCTCCATCGAGAACTTCGATGCCATGGGTGTCCACACAGGTGACTCCATCACCGTCGCACCAGCGCAGACGCTGACTGATAAAGAATATCAAATCATGCGGGACGCCTCCCTGGCTGTACTGCGTGAAATCGGCGTGGAAACCGGTGGTTCCAACGTGCAGTTTGGTATCCATCCGGACACCGGCCGCATGGTTGTTATTGAAATGAACCCAAGGGTTTCCAGATCATCGGCGCTGGCCTCCAAAGCAACGGGTTTCCCGATTGCCAAGGTTGCTGCCAAGTTGGCCGTTGGTTACACGCTGGACGAGCTGCGCAATGAAATTACCGGTGGTATAACACCGGCATCGTTCGAGCCCAGCATCGACTATGTCGTTACCAAAATCCCCCGGTTTACATTCGAAAAATTCCCCCAGGCCGACGCCCGCCTTACCACCCAGATGAAATCTGTGGGTGAGGTCATGGCCATCGGTCGCACCTTCCAGGAATCCCTGCAGAAAGCCCTTCGTGGGCTGGAGGTCGGCTCAGACGGATTTGATGAGCGGCTCGAAGAATTTACCTCGGAAACCTCTCGTGAAACCCTCACTCGCGAACTCAGTGTTCCCGGTGCCGAGCGTATTTGGTACATCGGTGATGCGTTCCGTGCCGGGCTAACCGTGGAAGATGTATTCGAGTACACCCATGTAGACCCTTGGTATCTGGTGCAGATCGAAGATCTGATTCGAGAAGAGCAGGCGCTGAAATCAGCCGGTAAGGCCGATATTGATCACGCCACCCTGTTCCGTCTGAAGCGTAAAGGCTTCTCGGATGCCCGTTTGGCCAAGTTGCTGGGCATTACGGACGTAAGCATGCGTAAGCTGCGGCACGATCTGAATATTCGCCCCGTATACAAACGTGTTGATAGTTGTGCAGCAGAGTTTGCCTCCGATACCGCTTACATGTACTCCACCTACGAGGAAGAGTGCGAAGCAGAGCCGACTGATCGCGAAAAAATCGTGGTTATTGGTGGTGGCCCTAACCGGATTGGTCAGGGCATCGAGTTCGATTACTGTTGTGTTCACGCGGCACTGGCCATGCGGGAAGATGGCTACGAAACCATCATGATCAACTGCAACCCGGAGACGGTATCCACCGATTACGATACCTCTGACCGCTTGTACTTTGAGTCAATTACTCTGGAAGACGTGCTGGAAATTATCCACATAGAAAAGCCCAAAGGCGTGATTGTCCAGTATGGCGGGCAGACACCCCTGAAACTGGCTCGTGGCCTGGAAGCCGCCGGTGTGCCCATTATTGGTACCAGCCCGGATGCGATAGACCGCGCGGAAGATCGTGAGCGGTTCCAGCAGATGATTCAGCGCCTTGGGCTCAAGCAGCCGGAAAACGCCACCGTGCGCAGTCTTGAAGAAGGGATTGTTGCAGCCAGTAAGATTGGCTATCCGCTGGTGGTTCGCCCCTCCTACGTGTTGGGTGGCCGGGCAATGGAGATTGTTTACGGCGAGGACGAGTTGGTGCGTTACATGCGCAGCGCCGTGCTGGTTTCCAACGACAGCCCGGTTTTGCTGGACCACTTCCTGAATGCAGCCATTGAAGTCGATATCGATGCCATCTGCGACGGTACCGATGTCGTTATTGGTGGAATCATGCAGCATATTGAGCAGGCGGGTATTCACTCCGGTGACTCTGCGTGCTCCTTACCGCCATACACGCTGCCGCCGGAAGTTCAGGATGCCATGCGTGATGCGGTCAGGAAGATGGCTCTCGAGCTTGAGGTTGTCGGGTTGATGAACGTTCAGTTGGCATGGCAGGATGACGAGATCTACGTGATCGAGGTCAACCCGCGTGCTTCAAGAACGGTGCCTTTCGTATCCAAGGCTATTGGAGTGTCTCTGGCCAAGGTTGCAGCGCGTGTTATGGCGGGCACCTCACTTGCCGAGCAGGGCTTCACCAAAGAAGTCGTGCCCAGCTACTATGCGGTAAAAGAGTCTGTATTCCCGTTCAACAAGTTCCCCTCGGTTGATCCGATCCTGGGGCCCGAAATGAAGTCCACGGGTGAGGTAATGGGGCTTGGTGATAGCTTTGACGAGGCCTTTGCCAAGGCGTCGCTGGCGATTGGCGAGCGTTTGCCGTCCAGCGGAACCGTATTTATGTCGGTTCGTGATGTAGATAAGGCAGGAGCAATTCAGGTTGCCCGTGATCTGGTGGCTATTGGCTTCGAACTTGTTGCTACCACTGGAACTGCGAAAGCGCTCCGTGCTGAGGGCATCGAAGTGGAGCGGGTTAACAAGGTTGGCGAAGGGCGCCCGCATATTGTGGACGCCATCAAGAATGGCCAGGTTCAGCTCATCATTAATACTACCGAAGGTCGCAAGGCTGTGTCTGATTCGGCGCAGATTCGCCAGTCAGCTCTGCAGACCAAAGTAGCTTATACAACAACACTGGCGGGCGGCGAAGCCTTCTGTCGGGCCATCAAATTTGGCCCGGAGCGTACAGTACGCCGCCTGCAAGACCTCCACGCAGGGAAGTAAGATTATGAGTGATAGAGTGCCTATGACCAAGGCGGGCGAAGCCCGCTTACGTGAGGAGCTCCAGCAGCTGAAATCCAAGGATCGGCCGCGGGTTATTGCGGCCATTTCGGATGCTCGCGAGCACGGTGATCTCAAGGAAAATGCTGAATACCATGCTGCCCGTGAGCAACAGAGTTTCATAGAGGGCCGTATTCAGGAAATCGAAGGCAAGCTTTCTGCGGCGCAGGTAATCGACGTAACGGAAATGGAAAATACCGGCAGGGTGATCTTCGGCACCACGGTCCATCTGTTGAATATGGATACTGACGAAGAGGTGGTTTACAAAATCGTCGGTGAAGATGAGGCGGATATCAAGGAAGGCAAATTATCGATCTCTTCGCCCATTGCGCGGGCACTGGTAGGCAAGAGCGAAGATGATGTTGTCGCCATCCGTGTGCCATCAGGTACTGTGGAGTACGAAATCGGAAAGGTTGAATACATCTGATTTTGCAGCGCTGGTAAATCCAGCCCACAAAGAAAAGCCGGCTGAGTGATATGCAGCCGGCTTTTTGTTTTATGAGTTACAGGAAAGTCAGTTCCTGAGGCGCAAGAGGTTAGACAGCTTCGGGTTTGGCTTCTTGGCTCTGCGCAGCAACACAGCAATCTTGCCAATGGTTTGCACTAGCTCAGCGCCACTGGCTTCACACAGGGCAGTGATTGCTTCCTGGCGGGCTTCCCGATCCTGGCTCGCCACTTTGATCTTGATAAGCTCGTGGTCGTTCAGGGCGCGCTCCAGTTCTTCCTGGAGGTTTTCGGAGAGTCCCTTGTCGCCCACAATGATGACGGGTTTCAGGTTGTGGGCGATGGCCCGGTATTCCCGGCGCTGTTCCGCTGAAAGGCTCATGATGTATTCTCTTTATCGGTGCAATTAACAAAAGGTCAGCGGCATATTCGCTGGCAACGTCGTATAATCGGCGGATTGTAACAGACAACCTTGTATACAGATCACCCTGCAGGCGTTGTAATTTCCGAGATAAGGCCCACATACAAGGAACATGGGGATTTATCCGGCGTTCAGGAACGTCTTCAGGTTGATCCGCAGCTACGTTTTTCTGTGGCCGTTACGGATGGGCCGTTTCTGGTGGATAGACGTATAATTGGTGTAAGGTGTCAGTAAAGAGTAGTTCCTTCGATGGCCTGCTCTTCAATTCACAGGTGATGATCCTTGAACGATATGGCAAAAAATCTGGTTCTCTGGCTGATAATAGCCGCGGTACTGTTGATGGTGTTTCAGAACTTCTCTCCCACCACCACCGGTCAGCAAGTCAATTACTCCCAATTCGTTGAGATGGTCCAGCAGGGCCAGGTCAATAAAGTCACTATTGATGGTCTGGAAATTCAGGGCACCCGTGGCGATGGTTCCCAGTTTCAGACAATTCGCCCACAAGTGGCGGACAACAAGCTGATGGACGATCTGCTGGCGAACAAGGTGGAGGTGATCGGTAAAGAACCCGAGCGCCAGAGCCTGTGGACGCAGTTGTTGGTTGCAGCTTTCCCGATTCTGATCATCATTGCGCTGTTTGTGTTCTTCATGCGCCAGATGCAGGGCGGAGGTGGTGGCAAAGGCCCCATGTCGTTCGGCAAGAGTAAAGCGCGCCTGATGAGCGAAGATCAGATCAAAACCACATTTGCCGATGTGGCCGGTGTGGATGAGGCCAAAGAAGATGTCAAAGAACTGGTGGATTTCCTTCGGGATCCCAGTAAGTTCCAGCGTCTTGGTGGCAGCATTCCCAAAGGCGTATTGATGGTGGGGCAGCCAGGTACAGGTAAAACCCTGCTGGCCAAGGCCATTGCCGGCGAAGCGAAGGTTCCGTTCTTCTCGATTTCCGGTTCGGACTTTGTTGAGATGTTCGTGGGTGTTGGTGCATCCCGTGTGCGGGACATGTTCGAACAGGCGAAGAAACAAAGCCCTTGCATCATCTTCATTGACGAAATTGATGCGGTCGGTCGTCACCGTGGCGCTGGCATGGGTGGTGGTCACGACGAGCGTGAGCAGACCCTTAACCAGTTGCTGGTTGAAATGGACGGCTTTGAAGGCAACGAAGGCGTTATCGTTATCGCTGCCACTAACCGCCCGGACGTTCTGGATCCGGCGCTGCTGCGCCCAGGTCGTTTCGATCGCCAGGTGGTTGTTGGTCTGCCCGACATCATTGGTCGTGAGCAAATTCTCAAGGTGCATATGAAAAAAGTGCCCCTGGATGAGAACGTTGAACCTGCGCTGATTGCTCGTGGTACTCCGGGCTTCTCCGGTGCTGATCTTGCAAACCTGGTTAACGAGGCAGCGCTCTTTGCAGCTCGCCGGAATATGCGCCTGGTATCCATGGAAGAATTTGAGCTCGCGAAAGATAAAATCATGATGGGCGCCGAGCGCAAGTCCATGGTGATGAGTGAAAAGGAAAAGCTGAATACTGCTTTCCACGAGGCGGGCCACGCGATTGTTGGCCGGTTGATGCCTGAGCATGATCCGGTTTACAAGGTGAGCATTATTCCTCGTGGTCGCGCTCTGGGTGTGACCATGTTCCTGCCCGAAGAGGACAGGTACAGCCACAGCAAGCGCTTCCTGATCAGCTCTATTTGTAGTTTGTTTGGCGGTCGTATTGCGGAAGAGTTGACGCTAGGCTTTGACGGCGTTACCACCGGTGCCTCGAATGATATTGAGCGTGCCACCAGTCTGGCGCGTAATATGGTCACTCGTTGGGGCTTGTCCGAAAAGCTCGGGCCATTGCAGTACGATACTGACAGCGAAGAGCCGTTCCTTGGTCGTTCGGCCGGCCAGGCGCAAACGGTATACTCTCCCGAAACGGCGCAGCGTATTGATGAGGAAGTCAGAAATATCATCGATTCGTGCTACGAGAAGGCGACAGAGATTCTGGTCGCTAACCGGGATAAGCTCGATGCTATGGCAGAAGCCTTGATGAAGTACGAGACCATTGATCGTCATCAGATCGATGACATTATGGAAGGTCGCACTCCGCGTCCGCCCAAAGGTTGGGATGATCGGGGTTCAGCAGGTGGTGCCAAAGCAGGCGGTTCCGACAGTGCTTCCGAATCCAGGCCGGCTGACGATGGCAAGCGGCCAGATGTAGGTCGTCCAGCGGGAGAGCATTAAACTTCCTGGCTTCAAAGCGCTCAAGCTGATTGACGCCGCCCTGACTATGGGCGGCGTTTGTTTTTGCAAGTTGCTCTTCTCCCGGTTCAGGTATGCCAGTCCAGAAAGGTTTTTTATGGAAATGAAATTTGCCGGACGAGCGTTGGACATGTCCCGTTGTCATGTAATGGGTGTCCTTAACGTGACACCAGATTCGTTCTCCGATGGCGGTCGGTTCAATCAGCTTGATGTGGCGCTTCTGAAAGCCCGTCAGATGGTCGCTGATGGTGCAGCATTTATTGATGTGGGTGGTGAGTCAACCCGCCCTGGTGCTGCAGTTGTGTCGGTCCAGGAAGAGCTTGATCGGGTTTGTTCTGTGGTTGAGGCTATTTCCCGGGAGCTGGATGTGGTGGTTTCCGTCGACACAAGTACTCCGGCAGTCATGGCTCAGGCGGTTGAACTGGGGGCTGGGCTCATTAACGATGTACGTGCACTGCAAAGAGATGGAGCCTTGGCTGCAGCAGCAGCTGCCGATGTGCCTGTGTGCATTATGCATATTCAGGGGGAGCCGCAAACCATGCAGGAGCGCCCCGAATATCAGAACGTAATGCGAGAGGTGGGGGAGTTTTTGGTTCAGCGCGTTCACCTTGCAGCGAAGGCTGGAATTTCTGCGGAGAACATCATTCTCGATCCTGGCTTTGGGTTTGGGAAAAACCTTGAGCATAATTTGCGCCTGCTGGCTAATCTGGATCAGCTTCGGGCGCTGGGGCATCCGTTGCTGGTGGGTATGTCCCGAAAGTCCATGCTTGGCCATATTACGGGCCGGGACGTTGATGAAAGGTTGCCGGCGAGCCTCGCGGCCGCGACAATATCTGCAATGAAGGGTGCCAGTATTATTCGTGTGCACGATGTCAGGGAAACTATAGATGCCGTCAAGATCGCGACGGCCGTAAAGGAGGCAGGTTAATGGCCGGTAGAAAATATTTCGGCACGGACGGCATACGCGGCAGGGTTGGTGAGCATCCAATTACCCCTGAGTTTATGTTGCATTTGGGTTGGGCTGCCGGACAGGCATTCAAGAAAGCGGGTCAGCGCAACAGTGTGCTGATTGGCAAAGATACCCGCTTATCTGGCTATATGTTCGAATCTGCGCTCGAGGCAGGTCTGTCAGCAGCGGGAGTGGATGTGAAGCTTCTGGGGCCAATGCCCACGCCGGCCATAGCCTATCTGACTCGTACATTTCGGGCATCTGCAGGTATCGTGATCAGTGCCTCCCACAATCCCCATCACGACAACGGTATCAAGTTCTTCTCCGCTGAGGGCACCAAACTCGATGATGCTCTGGAGGCAGAAATTGAGCGTTGGCTCGAGACGCCCATTGAGGTTTGCGGTCCGGGAGAGTTGGGTAAGGCCTCAAGAATAGAGGATGCGCCGGGGCGTTACGTTGAATTCTGCAAGAGCACCGTGCCGAATGAGTTTACCCTGGATAACCTGAAGATCGTACTTGACTGCGCGCACGGCGCTACGTACCACGTAGCACCAAAGGTATTTCGCGAGCTGGGAGCCAAGGTGTTTGTTATTGGTGCGGAGCCAGACGGGCTGAACATCAATCTGAAAGTTGGCTCTACACATCTGGATGCTCTCAAGCAGGCAGTTATCGATAAAGATGCTGATCTGGGAATTGCCTTCGATGGCGATGGTGACCGGGTACTTATGGTTGACCGTGACGGCTCCGAAGTTGATGGCGACGAGTTACTGTACGTCATGGCTGCCCAGAGGTTTGAAGAGGGGCGTCTCAAGGGTGGCGTGGTTGGTACGCTTATGACCAATCTTGGGGTTGAGTTGGCCCTGACAGAAATGGGAATATCATTCGAGCGTGCCAATGTCGGTGACCGCTATGTGATGGAGCGGTTGATCGCAAATGATTGGGTGCTAGGTGGCGAGGGCTCTGGGCATATGGTCATTCGGGATTGCACCAGCACCGGTGATGGTATCGTTTCGGCGCTCCAGGTGCTTTTGTCAATCTGGAAGTCTGGAAAAACGCTTGCTGAAATGCGCAAAGGCATGAGTAAGTTGCCCCAGACCATGATAAACGTGCGCGTAGAGCAGCGCTTTGATCCATTCAGTCGTGCGGATATTGTTGAGGCCGTGAAGAAAGCAGAGCTGGAGCTTGGTGATGCGGGCAGGATTTTGCTACGGGCATCGGGGACTGAGCCCTTGATTCGAGTGATGGCGGAAGGCCGGAATGCCGGAGATATACGTCGCGTTGTGGAAAAGCTGGTGAAAGTTGTAGAAAACTCAACGCCCTGATTTTGTTGAATTCAGGCGGTTGTCTGTTATGAGGGACTGCTGTATAGTGCGCCCTCCCTTACATTCGGGAACTGTTATGCGTCGCAGGATTGTAGCCGGTAACTGGAAAATGAACGGGTCGAAAGACCTTTCGGAAAAACTGGTTGGCTATGTCCGGTCTGAGACCGGATCTCTTGATAATGGCGTGGAGGTTGTTATTATTCCTCCCGCACTATATGTCGGGGATGTGTTGAGGCTGGCGCAGGATGCTGTTTCAGTTGGCGTCCAGAATGTAGGGCAGTGGCAGGCAGGCGCCTATACCGGAGAGATTTCTTCGGAAATGGCAAAAGATGCCGGCTGTCGTTATGTGCTGGTTGGGCACTCGGAGCGGCGTCAGCTTTTCGGTGAAACTGATGAGCAGGTCGCTGAGAAGGTGTCGCTGGTTCTTGCCAGTGGTTTGACGGCCATTGTGTGTGTTGGCGAAACGCTCGAAGAGCGGGAGTCCGGGCAGGCAGAATCGGTTGTTGCTGCTCAGGTTCGTGCAGGATTGTCGTCAGTAGTTCGGGCGGCAAGTAGCGCAAGTGCATGGAAGAATATCGTAGTCGCCTACGAGCCAGTTTGGGCTATCGGTACCGGTAAGACGGCTACTGCAGAAGACGCTCAGGCTATGCATGCATCAATACGCGGCGTACTTAAAGATATGGGCGCCCCGGCCGAAGAGATTTCATTGCTTTACGGCGGCAGTGTAAAAGCGGATAATGCAGCGGCGCTTTTTTCTGAGCCCGATATAGACGGCGGTTTAATCGGTGGCGCATCGCTGGTCGCAGAAGATTTTGTTAGTATTTGCCGGTATTTCCCGGCGGGTGCATAAAGTTAAAGGTTTGCGAGAATCGATATGGATTGGATGGAGACACTGGTAGTCGTTGTGCACGTGGTTATCGCGGTGGCACTGGTGGGTCTTGTTCTGATCCAGCAAGGCAAAGGTGCGGACGCAGGTGCAGCCTTCGGTGGCGGCGCGTCGCAAACGGTATTCGGTAGTCAGGGTAGTGGCAGTTTCCTGACCCGCATGACAACCTTGCTTGCAATCGTGTTTTTTGTAACAAGTTTTTCGTTGGCAGTATTTGCCAAGCAGCGCGCTGAGGTGGCTGGAGAAGCCGGTATTCCAACTGTTAAGGAATCCCGCCAGGCTCCGGTTCAGGATGCGGCTGGAAGCGAAACCGGGAGCGGGGAGTCTGATCTTCCCGAGCTCGAGTGAGGTTTGCCCAAGTGGTGGAACTGGTAGACACGCTATCTTGAGGGGGTAGTGGCGAAAGCTGTGCCGGTTCGAGTCCGGCCTTGGGCACCAATTGAATGAGAAAACGGCTTGGATTATCCAGGCCGTTTTTTTGAGCAGTCCTTGACCAGTCCGTTCGGCGTCTCTATACTCCGGCGGATATTGGAGTCTGACATCTTTTGTTGTTGGGCTTCTGGCAGGCCAGGTGTCTGTCAGCAGGAAGCGGTTTACCGGTTTGCTTCCTGCGAGTTCTTGCAACAAAAGGCCCCGGTTATCGGGGCTTTTTGATTAAGGGGCCTGGCGCAACAGGCCCTGGTGCGTAAAAAGGGCTGATCAACAGCCCTTTTTTTGTTTTTTGGGCCGGTAAATTTCATACGGAGACCGCCTAACTTGTCAGGCAAGCTTAAACAACTGGAAGACATTCTTCGCCCTGTGGTCGAAGGCATGGGTTACGAGTATTGGGGCATTGAGTATCGCTCCAAGGGCTATCAGTCCATGCTTCGGGTATTTATAGACGATGCCGAGAAAGGCATTGGTATCGACGATTGCGAGAAAGTCAGCCGTCAGATTAGTGGTGTTATGGATGTAGAAGACCCCATCCAGACCGAGTACACGCTTGAGGTTTCATCACCGGGAATGGATCGACCGCTGTTCCGGCCTGAGCAATATCAGGCGTTTGTGGGGCATCAAGTACAAATTCGCTTGCGCATGGCGTTTGAAGGTCGACGCAAGTTTCAAGGGCTTATAAAGGGTGTGGAAGACGACGAAGTTGTGATTGTTGTAGACGATCATGAGTATTTGTTGCCTTTTGACAGCATTGAAAAAGCCCAAATCATTCCGGTATTCGAGTGAGCTATTTGAACAACTCAGTAGATGCACAGTTTATTTTCAGGGCAGGGCAATCCAATGAGTAAAGAGATCTTGCTGGTAGTTGAGGCCGTCTCGAACGAAAAAGGCGTCGAGAAGGAAGTGATTTTCGAGGCAATCGAACTGGCACTCGCCACCGCGGCAAAAAAACGCTATGAAGATGAAGAGTCGGATGTGCGTGTTTCTATCGACCGTCGCACCGGAGAGTATGAAACTTTCCGTCGCTGGCTGATCGTTGATAACGATGCGGTGCCTGCTCTTGGCACCGAGCTGACGCTTCAGGAAGCCGAAGAAATTGATCCCGAACTGAAACCGGGCGATACCTATGAAGAAAAGGCTGAGTCGGTTGCCTTCGGTCGCATCGGGGCTCAGGCCGCGAAGCAGATTATCTTCCAGAAGGTTCGTGAAGCTGAGCGCAGCAAAATTGTTGACAGCTACCGTGACCGTGTTGGCGAGCTGGTTTCAGGTACCGTCAAAAAGGTTACTCGGGATAACGTAATTGTCGATCTTGGCGCTAATGCTGAAGCCTTGCTGCCCAGAGAACACCTGATTCCGCGTGAAACCTTCCGCATGGGCGACCGGGTTCGTTCGCTGTTGCTGGAGATCCGCACGGATCACCGCGGTCCACAGCTGATTCTTAGCCGTTCGGCTCCGCAGATGTTGGTTGAACTGTTCCGCATTGAGGTTCCCGAGATCGCCGAGGACTTGATCGAAATTCGTGGTGCTGCCCGTGATCCTGGCTCCCGCGCCAAGATTGCAGTGAAAACCAACGACCGTCGTATTGACCCTGTTGGTGCTTGTGTAGGTATGCGCGGCTCCCGTGTTCAGGCTGTTTCCAACGAACTGGGCGGTGAGCGTGTTGATATCGTTCTTTGGGACGACAACCCCGCACAGTTGGTTATTAATGCCATGTCTCCGGCAGAAGTGGCCTCCATTGTGATGGATGAAGATCGCCACACCATGGAAGTAGCTGTAGCGGCAGACAACCTGGCTCAAGCTATAGGCCGTAACGGTCAGAACGTGCGCCTGGCGACCGAGCTGACAGGCTGGACTCTTAACGTTATGACTGAAGAGGAGGCCGGTGAGCGTCAGGAGCAGGAGTACAATACTCTGGTTGAAACATTTACTGCGCATCTTGATGTGGATGAAGAATTTGCCGGCGTGCTCATTGACGAAGGCTTTACCTCTATTGAAGAGGTTGCCTATGTACCCATGGAAGAAATGCTGGCAATTGAAGGTTTTGATGAAGACACAGTCACCGAGCTGCGCCGCAGAGCCAAAGATGTCCTGTTGAACCAGGCTCTGGCTAGCGAAGAGGCCCTCGACGGCGCAGAACCCTCAGAAGATCTTCTGGGCATGGACGGAATGGATCGTGGTCTGGCGTTTAAACTCGCCGGCATGGGTGTACGTACCATGGAAGATCTGGCGGAGCAGTCGGTTGATGATTTGCTCGATATCGAAGGTATGGATGAAGAGCGTGCAGGCCAGTTGATTATGGCAGCACGCGCCCCCTGGTTTGAAGACCAGGCTTAATTCGGGAGGAGACCAGTATGGCTGAAGTAACGGTAAAACAACTGGCCGAAGATGTAGGCGCTCCCGTGGATCGTTTGCTGAAACAGATCGTGGAAGCTGGCCTGAAAGCCCGCTCGGAAAACGACGCTGTATCCAGTGATGAGAGGCAGCAGCTGCTGACCTATCTGAGAAAGACCCACGGTGAAGCAGGCGCTGAGCCGAACAAGATTACTCTCAAGCGTAAGACCACTACCACGCTCAAGGCTGGTAAAGCCAAGACCGTTAATGTGGAAGTACGCAAGCGCCGCACTTATGTCAAGCGTGCGGAGCTGCAACCGGAGCCAGAAGTGGCAACGCCAGCACCAGTAGCAGAAGAGTTGCCGGAAGAGCAAAAAGTAGAGCAGTCCCAGGCAGAGCAGGCGCCAAAGGTAACTGCGCCTCAGGCCGAGACGGAAGTGCCTTCTGAGGCAGCCAAGGTGGAAGCACCGGTTGTGGACGAGCCGGCAGCAGCTGAAAAAGCTGAGCCCAAGAAAGCGGCAGAAGCTGATCCGGTGATTGCTCCGGAAGATATCCCGATGCCGCCGCCTGAGGGTGATGGTAAAGATCGCAAGCCCAAGAAGAAGAAAGAAAAAGTTCGCGAACGTGGCGACGATGCTGAAGATGGTAAGCCCAAGAAAAAGCAGGCTGGACATCGTGGGCCACGCAGTCGTCCTGCAGATGCACCGCTGGTAGTCTCGGAAGATGATGATGACACCACGCTGCGCAAACCACTGCGGGCGAAAAAGAAACCCAAAGAGAAGCGTCATGGCTTCGAGAGGCCGACCAAACCAATGGTCAGAGAAGTAGAAGTTCCCGAAGTGATTACCGTTGGCGATCTTGCCCAGCGGATGGCCGTCAAATCCGGTGATGTCATCAAAGCATTGATGGGCATGGGCGTGATGGCAACCATTAACCAACCTCTGGACCAGGAAACATCGACACTGGTTGTTGAGGAGCTGGGTCACAAGGCCAAGCCGATTAGCGATGACGCTTTTGAGCATGACGTGCTCAGCGAATTCAAAGTGGAAGGCCAGGAAAAGGCCAAGCGTGCCCCTGTTGTGAGTGTTATGGGCCACGTTGACCATGGTAAGACGTCGCTGCTGGATTACATTCGGCGTACCAAGGTCGCTTCAGGTGAATCCGGTGGCATTACGCAGCACATTGGCGCATACCACGTTGAAACCGACCACGGCATGATTTCGTTCCTGGATACCCCGGGCCACGCGGCTTTCACAGCGATGCGTGCTCGTGGAGCCCAGTGTACGGATATCGTTATCCTGGTAGTTGCATCTGATGATGGCGTTATGCCACAGACTAAAGAAGCGGTGCAGCATGCCCGCTCTGCTGGTGTGCCCATTGTTGTGGCAATCACCAAAATGGACAAAGAGCAGGCCGACCCGGATCGCGTAAAGAACGAGCTCTCTGCTATCGAAGTTATCCCGGAAGACTGGGGCGGCGACGTACAGTTCGTACCAATCTCCGCGCACACGGGCGAAGGCGTTGATACGCTTCTGGAAGCAGTTTTGCTTCAGGCCGAAATTCTTGAGCTTGAAGCCTCTCCTGACGCGCCAGCTAATGGCGTTGTTGTTGAGTCCAGTCTTGAGCGCGGTCGTGGTTCTGTAGCTACTGTATTGGTTCAGAACGGTACATTGCGCCGGGGCGATATGGTTGTAGCTGGGTCCTTCTTCGGTAAGGTCCGGGCAATGACTGATGAGGCTGGCAAGCAAGTTAAAGAAGCGGGTCCGTCTATCCCTGTTGAGATTCTGGGTTTGAACGGTACGCCTAACGCCGGTGATGAGTTCTTCGCTGTAGCTGATGAGCGCAAGGCGAAAGAGCTGGCAGAGTTCCGCCACGTACGTGAGCGCGAGCAGCGTTTGCAGCGGGCACAGGCAGCCAAGCTTGAGAACCTGTTCGAGAACATGGGTAAGGATGAAGTTAAAACCCTCAACCTGGTTCTCAAGACAGACGTGCGCGGTTCTCTGGAAGCGATTACCAAGTCGCTGCAGGATCTGGGTAACGAAGAAGTTCAGGTGAAAATTGTGTCGTCTGGCGTTGGTGGTATTGCTGAGACAGATGTAAGCCTGGCTATGGCAACCAATGCCGTAATTTTCGGCTTCAACGTGCGTGCTGATACATCAGCCAAGCGCCTGGTTGAACAGGAAGGTCTGGATCTGCGCTACTACAGCATCATTTACAACTTGCTGGACGATGTCAAAGGCGCGTTGACAGGTATGTTGGCACCGGAATTCCGCGAAGATATTGTTGGCATTGCCGATGTTCGCGACGTGTTCCGTTCACCAAAGTTTGGTCAGGTAGCTGGCTGCATGGTGACCGAGGGCAACGTATACCGGAACAAGCCGATTCGTGTGCTGCGTGACAACGTGGTTATCTTTGAAGGTGAGCTGGAATCCCTGCGCCGCTTCAAGGACGACGTACCCGAAGTCCGTAACGGCATGGAATGTGGTATCGGTGTTAAGGGATACGATGTGAAGGTCGGTGACCAGATCGAAGTCTTTGATCGTATCAGGGTCGAGCGTAAGCTCGAATCCACGGGGGCCTAATGGCTAGAGAGTTCAGTCGTATTGATCGCATTGGCGATCAGATGCAGCGTGAGCTTGCCCTGCTGATTCAGCGTGAGGTCAAGGATCCGCGGTTAGGCATGGTAACGGTGAATGCGGTCAAGGTCAGTCGTGACCTTGGCTACGCCGATATCTATGTCTCCCTGTTGACTACCGAGGAGCTCACTGCTGAGTCTCCCGAGGTCGTGGATTCAATTTCCGTACTGAACAGAGCGGCGGGGTTCCTGCGTGGGCAAGTGGGAAGAGCCATGAAACTGCGGGTTATACCGCAACTTCGCTTCCACTTTGATGCGCTTCAAGGCTACAGCCGCAGAATGGACAACCTGATTCGCGAGGCGGTTGGCGACAAGCCAGCCGTTACGCTGAATGAAGAAAGTCAGGACGACAGTCAGAGTGATCCGGAGTCAAACGCTTGAGCCGCAGACGCAAAGGCCGTGAAGTTAATGGCATTCTGGTAATCGATAAGCCGTTGGGTATTACCTCCAACGGCATTTTGCAGCAGGTAAAGCGCCTTTACGGTGCTGCCAAGGCTGGCCATACCGGTGCTCTCGACCCGCTTGCAACTGGCGTGCTTCCCCTGTGTTTCGGCGAAGCGACAAAGTTCTCCCAAATGATGCTGGACAGCGATAAAGCCTACATCGCTACCGCGCGGCTCGGTGAGCGTACCGAAACCGGTGACAGTGAAGGCGCTGTGGTTGCTACCAAACCAGTACCTGAAAATCTTACACCGGAAGTGCTTGAGCCGGTGCTTGAACAGTTCCGTGGTGATATCCAGCAAGTCCCTTCCATGTATTCCGCGCTCAAGCACAATGGACGTCCGCTCTATGAATATGCCCGCGAAGGCATCGAAATTGAGCGCCCGGCACGCCCGGTAACCATTTACGAACTTGAGCTTCTGGCTGTGCGCGAAAATGAGCTGGATATTGCGGTTAAATGCACCAAGGGTACGTACATTCGCTCACTCGTTGAAGATATCGGCGAGGCCTTGGGTTGCGGGGCTCATGTGATTGAGCTGAGGCGCACTCTGGCTGCCGGGTTTACCCTGGCGGATGTGCATGCAGTGCCTGATCTTGAGGCTATGCGAGAGCGTGATGAAAGTCTGGATGGCCTTCTGGTTGCACCGGATGCAGCACTTTCGATGTTCCCGGAACACCGCCTGTCGGGGCAGCCTTTGGTGTCGATATTGAATGGACAACCGGTTAGAATACCGGGTCAGGCTTATGACGGCTTCGTTCGCATTTATGGCAACGAAGGTTTTGTCGGGCTGGCAGAAGCATTGCCGGAAGGCGAGGAGACCAAACTGGTTCCACGTCGGCTGGTGAGTGACAGCGGCAAGCGTTAAGCACGCCGCTGTTTAGCCGGGCTGTAGAGATGCGCGGTTCGGCCGGATTAGACAGCATCGCAAACATTGAGGTGAGTTATGGCATTGTCTGCCAATGAGAAAGCACAGATCGTTAAAGATTATCAGCAAGCTGAAGGTGATACTGGTTCCCCGGAAGTGCAGGTTGCACTGCTGAGCGCCAACATCAACAAGCTGCAGGATCACTTCAAGGTTAACAAGCAGGATCACCACTCCCGCCGCGGCCTTATTCGGATGGTAAACCAGCGTCGTAAGCTGCTGGACTACCTTCGTAAGAAGAACGGCGATCGTTACCTGGAGCTGATCAAGCGCCTGGGTCTGCGTCGCTAAATCCGGTCTTACGACCTGACGGCTGCTCCGGCATTGTTCCGGAAGTAGCCACCAGCCGGCGGGTTCCTCAGGGGGCCTGCCGGTTGTGCTTTTCATCACTGCATTGAGTAATTTGGTGAAACTGGGCTTTTCTGTCGTATTGGAAAGCTGAATTAGATAGCAGGTTGTTGAAAGCCCGGGCGGTACGCGATGTCAGCGTGCCGACTATCCAGCCGGGGTTTTACAACAGCCTGTTAGCTTTCAGGCAGAGTGTCTTCAGAATCACACTTCAATCATTCTGAACAGATAACGCAGGAGTTCGTTGTGGATCTGCAACCGCGTAAGAAATCATTTGAACTGGGTGGCGAAACCGTCACTCTGGAAACGGGCCGTATTGCTCGTCAAGCCACAGGTTCCGTTCTGGTCACCATTGGTGATATTTCGGTTCTGGGTACTGTTGTTGGCGCCAAAGAAGCCAAGCCGGGTCAGCCATTCTTCCCGCTGACTGTTAACTATTTTGAAAAAACCTACGCTGTGGGCAAAATCCCCGGCGGTTTCTTCAAGCGTGAAGGACGTCCTTCCGAGAAAGAAACTCTGACGTCCCGTCTGATCGACCGTCCGATTCGTCCGCTGTTCCCGAGCGGGTACATGAACGAAACCCAGGTCATCTGTACGGTAATGTCGTCCAGCAAGAAGCAGGATCCGGATATTGCTGCCATGCTGGCTGCTTCAGCCGCTCTGGCTATCTCCGGTATTCCTTTTGACGGCCCTATTGGTGCTTGTCGCGTTGGTTACACCAACGAAAGAGGTTACTTCGTAAACCCAAGCTTTGAAGAGCTGGAAAGCTCACTGCTGGATATGGTTGTGGCCGGTACGGACGAAGCCGTACTTATGGTTGAGTCTGAGGCCAAAGGCCTGACCGAAGACCAGATGCTTGGCGGCGTGCTTTATGCTCACCAGGAAATGCAGGCAGCCGTTACTGCAATCAAGGAATTCGCAGCTGAAAATGGCAAGCCCCGTTGGGATTGGCAGCCAGCTGCTGAAAACACTGAACTACTGGGCGCGATCAAAGCCGAGTTTGCCGGTGCGATCGAAGAAGCCTATGGAATTCGCGACAAGATGGCTCGTTACGAGCGTCTTGGCGAAATCAAAGCCGCTGCGGTTGAAAAGCTTGCCGGCGAAGAGGAAGGCGAGCCTTCTGCAGAAGATGTTAAGAAGAACTTCGGTAAGATCGAGAAGGCAGTTGTTCGTCAGCAGGTTATCGACGGTAAGCCCCGTATCGATGGCCGTGACAACAAGACAGTTCGTCCGATCGAAATCGAAGTGGGCATTCTGCCAAGCGTTCACGGTTCTGCACTGTTTACCCGTGGTGAAACTCAGGCAATCGTTACGACGACTCTGGGTACTTCCCGCGACGTGCAAACTATCGATGCACTCGAAGGCGAGCGTAAGGATCCGTTCCTGTTCCATTACAACTTCCCTCCGTACTCGGTAGGTGAAGCGGGCCGTGTTGGCACCCCAGGTCGTCGTGAAGTTGGCCACGGGCGTCTTGCCAAGCGCGGTGTGATGGCTGTTATGCCGACTTTGGAAGAATTCCCGTATGCCGTTCGTTCGGTGTCCGAGATTACTGAGTCCAACGGCTCCAGCTCTATGGCGTCTGTTTGTGGTTCAAGCTTGGCGTTGATGGATGCTGGTGTTCCGCTGAAGGCAGCAGTTGCCGGTATCGCCATGGGTCTGGTCAAGGAAGGCGACAAGTTTGCCATCCTGACCGACATTCTGGGTGATGAGGATCACCTGGGTGATATGGACTTCAAGGTTGCTGGTACCAAAGACGGTATTACTGCACTGCAGATGGACATCAAGATCCAGGGTATTACTGACGAAATCATGGAACTTGCTCTTGAGCAGGCTTATGGCGCGCGTCAGCACATTCTGGGTGAGATGAACAAGGTTATCTCTGAGTCGCGTACCGAGCTTTCTCCGCGCGCTCCAAGCATCACTGCGATCAAGATCAACCCTGAGAAGATTCGTGACGTTATCGGTAAGGGCGGCTCCATGATCCGTTCTATCTGTGACGAAACTGGCGCTTCCATTGATCTGGACGACGACGGTAACGTGAAGATTTACGCAGATAACCAGGAAGCGGCTCAGGCGGCGGTTAACCGGGTTAAGGAAATTACTGCTGAGATTGAGGTTGGTGCTATCTACAAGGGCCGCGTTGAGCGCATTGTGGACTTTGGTGCCTTTGTTAACATTCTGCCTGGCAAGGATGGTCTGGTGCACATTTCCCAGATCTCCGAGCGCCGGATTGAGAACGTGACTGACGAGCTGAGTGAAGGTCAGGAAGTTCTGGTCAAGGTTCTGGATGTTGATAACCGAGGCCGTGTGAAGCTGTCCATGAAGGAAGTGAAAGAAGGCGAGCAGCCGACTGACTTTTCTGACTGATAGTTAGCAGCTAATAAAAACCCGCCTTTCCTATGGATTGGCGGGTTTTTTTTGCCTCCCTGCTTGGGTGGCGGCCTCAGCCGAAAGAACCTTTTCAAAACACGCTACGAGCACATCCATGTGCGCTTGTTTCGGGCCGTCCTTGGCCCTCTACAGTTTTGAAAAGGTTCTTCCGACTGAGGCTTATGTATCTGAGTTGCCTATTTGCCTTCTAAAAACTCCAATACGGCGTCCTTATACGCAGGAATTATGAACGTAGCCGTATGAGGAGTATCTGTTGGCAGGAATTGCTTTGGTTCGCCAGCAGCTTCATAAAGCGCCTGCCCGTGATGGAAAGGGATGATGCCGTCGCGCACGCTGTGGATGATCATAATCGGGGTGGGGCTAATATTGGCGATAAGGTCTACGCCTTCGTATTCGTCCGGGATGGTCCAGCTCAGGGGGATCTGGAAGGCCCAGGTTAACCAGAACTCTGAGAGCTTTTCTCTCGCAATGCCACGGAAGCCGGAGAAGGTGCCGTCGAGGATGACGCCGTTGAGTTCCGGGGTTTCGTTTCTTTGTACCCATTCGCTGGCGAGAGTTAGCCCTAAGGCGCCGCCCAGGCTTTGGCCCAGGAGGAAGATGGGGGTGTTTTTGGTTTCAGGCTTTGTGGCTAGCCAGCGCAGGCCGGTTTCGGAATCGTGCAGGGCGCCTTCTATGTCGGGTGCGCCTGTTGAGTTACCGTAGCCCCGGTAGTCGATGGCGAATACGTTGTAGCCTTCGGCTGGCAGCCAAGCCACGTTGAGCAGGTGGCTGCTGATGTTTTGGGCGTTGCCATGGAGGAAGTATACGGTGCCTTGTACTTCGCCCTTTGCGGGTAACCACCAGCCGTGGAGGGTTTCACCGTCTGCGGTGTTGAGGTGGATGTTTTCGTAGGAAAGATTCAGGCGATCGGGGGTGATGTAGGTGTTCTTGTCCGGAAAGAAGAACAGGCTGCTGCAGCCGCCCTGCATAAGTACTGCGGCTGAGACGAAAAGCGCCAGCAGGGGCGCTTTCAGCGAGCGTGTTTTCAGAAGTAAACGTGGAGTCCGGCGTGCCATGCGCTCTGGTACCTGTCGTAGTGATCTTCTCTGGTAAATTCGGCGAAGAGGCTGAATTCGCGGCCGAAGTGCCAGTCGCCTTTGGCGTAAAGTTGATCTTGCCGGTGTTGACTGCTGACGATCCAGGCCTTGGTTTTTGCACCGGCCAGCAGGCTGAATTGGTTGTTCTGGTGCAACAGGCCGATGTCAGCGCCGGGTGCCGCATCGTAGCCGCGACGAAGGTCGTCATCGATTTCCACATCTGCAGTAAAAACGGCGAAGGCCTGCGTTTGCTGGCCCAAGCGCCAGCTCCCACCTGCACCACCTTCCAGGTAGGGCGTCAGAACCCGTTTGTAGCCGGTATCGGTACGACGACCACCAAAGCCCACCTGCCAGGATAAAGGTGAGAAAAACGCATCTCTCGGGCTCAGGGAGCGGATTTCAACGCCAGTAAGCTGCTCTAGCTGAAGTTCGTCGTTGTTTGTGTAGTAGCGAGCATCCAGGCGCAGGAATTGTAACTGTGCCCCACTGCGATAGCCGGCCGGTGGGTCAAGAACGTCGTGGTAGGCCGGTCGGAATGTGAGCTGGGTAAACTCACGATGGTCCAACTGGCCGGCTCCCAGGCTTATGCGGAAAGTGTCATGTCCCTGATCGTCACGCACCTGAGGTTCTGGTGGTTCATCAAGGGAAACTACACCGTGAATTTTGCTGCGCTCGCGTAGAAGGTTGTGGGATAGAGGAGCAGCGACCTCTCTAGGCCAGCTATCCGCCTCAGTTTGATAGCGCACGTAATCGTAGGTGGCGTCTAGCAGGTGCGCCCGTTCTTGAGCTGGCAGGGCAAGTACTTCGTCGCTGTCTGGCTCCACATAGCCATTTGCGATGGCTGCGGCAAGAGTCTGCTGTGGTTTGGGTAGCGCATCCAGGCTGTGGGCTACAGCCGTGGCGGCAGACGCACGGTAGTGCACCTTCTCAACCAGATCTTTATCGACCACCCAGCGCACGGTGTCAGAAGGAATGGCGTGAGTGCTGACTTCGCCCAGGAGGTTGGTGCCAGGGCGCGCGATGTCGATGAGTGCAAGCAGCCGGTAGGCGCAGTTTTCATCGAAAAAGTAGTAATCAAAATTCCGGTCCCGGATTTCCCAGGCGTGAGCCAGCATGAAGTCTACTTCCTGCTGATTCAGGTTGAGTTTGTATTCCCAAAGATCCCGGTGCTCTATATCCGAGTAGAGCCGGATTTTTTCGTAATAAGGCTGAATGGTTGTAATGCCGGGGTAACCACCAAAGATTCCACGATAGGCGAACAGCAATTCGCTGTCGTGGGCAGCGGCATCAGCCGCATAGGAGATCGTATTGGCGAGCAGCAGGTTGGTTTGCTCGTCTTCCTGGGGTGGGTCCAGTCGCAGAAATGTGTGCCCGAACATTGATGAAGGGCTGTTCAGATATGAGGCAGCAAAAACCAGCGTAACGCTTTCAGTATTCAGCGTTTCCGTCCATTTCTGATAACCCGGGCACGCTGCTGCCGTTGCCGGTAGGTCCAGACGTTCACGAAGCCAGGCATCCCGCGCAGGAAAACGGCATCGGGCATGATTATCGCCGCTGCCAGTTTGTTGTATTGCTGCCAGTGTCGCCTCCAGTTCTGCCTTGGGGGAGGTTTTGCCATCCTCGCTCAGAAAAAAGTCCGGGTCGTCGGCTTGGCTGGTATGGCCATTCCCGAGCAGGTCGGGCTGATAATGAATGAGTGTGAGCCAGGCCGGATCCAGATGGAGCGGGTCTTTGGTGGCCTGAGTCTGAGCCTGTAGAGGTAAACTGGCGATGAGCCAAAGCACCACTGGCCCAATGCGAAGCGTTTTGCCCATGGGTTAATACAAGGTCCGGTCGGGAGTTATGAAGCGAGGGGAGCGCGCCATCCTTGGCGCTTGGTGCATCCCTGCGGTTTAGCTATCAGGCCGCTACGTATTTGCTCAGCGACTCATTCTTCTCCAGCAGGGCGACGATTGCGTCTACTGCTTCACCAGAAGTGGTGTCGGAGCTTGGGAAGATAGCAGCAAAGTTGTCCTGCAGAATCTGACGGAAATCGCCACGATCTGCTTCTTCAACACCCAGAAGAACTGCCAGAGTCTCCAGGTTCTCGCCGTTGCCGCGAGACATGTCGCGAGCTACTTTGTCGATGTTGCTGTCCATGTACATAGCCATTGACTGAACAGACTCGTTGGTCGTGCAGCCCAATGTGCCAGAAGTCATGCCGAAGGTCTGGTTGCCGAATGTGCCGTTAGTTGTAGCAGCCAGTACGTGCGGAGCAATACCTGATTGGCCTTTCCAGATCATGGCGCCAACGCCACAGCCAGGCTGAGCAAAAGCCATGGAAGAAGCACCCAGAAGAATTGCACCTGCGATCAATTTTTTCATTATCCACTCCTTTGTATTTTATACAGTCGTCGCAAAATCCACATGGCCAGCTCGGTTGCTGGCTGTGGGGAACGGCCCTGACGGGCTCCCGTGGAGACAGGCATTAAGACCGTTGCCTTGAGTATAGTGCAGATTTGATAAAGGCAAGTCTACACTTCTGTGACTATTTGATGTCGCCAGACTATTTGCCTTTTTTCATTTTGCCGGGATAGAAAACGGGCATAAAAAAACCGGAGCAGGCTCCGGTTTTGAGTCACGCGAATTGACGCTTAGCCCCCCAGATAGGCGTTTTGCACGTCCGGATTGGCGAGCAGGTTTTTGCCTGTGTCATGCAGGCGAATTTTCCCTGTTTCCAATACATAGCCACGGTCGGCGAGATTCAATGCCTGGTGAGCGTTCTGCTCCACCAGGAACACCGTAATGCCTTCGTCCCGCAGGTGGCCGATGATCTCGAAGATCTGTTTGATGATCAGTGGCGCCAGCCCGAGTGAGGGTTCGTCCAGGATGATCATGTGGGGGCTGCTCATCAGTGCCCGGCCTATGGCCAGCATCTGCTGCTCGCCACCAGACATGGTGCCCGCGCGTTGATTCTCACGTTCTTTCAGGCGAGGGAAGAGCTCGTATACATGGGCCTGGCTTTTGCGAATCTCGGATTTGCTGGTGAAGAACCCGCCCATGTGCAGGTTCTCTTCAACCGTCAGGCCAGAGAATATACGCCGACCTTCAGGCACTATTGCCAACCCGGAGCGCATGATCTGCGCGGTAGGAAGATTGGTGATATCCCGGCCTTCCAGAATGATGCGGCCAGAACTGGCCTGAGGCATTCCGCACACCGTCATCAGAAGGGTTGTTTTGCCGGCGCCGTTGGCCCCGATCAACGAAACAATTTCCCCTTTGTTTACCTCAACAGAAACCCCGTGCAGGGCCTCTATCTTGCCGTAGTGGGTGTGGACATCTTCTAGTACAAGCATGCTCATAGTCAGGCCTCGCCCAGGTAGGCTTTGATCACGTCGTCGTTGTGGCGGATTTCTTCCGGGGTGCCGCTGGCCAGGGGTTTGCCCTGGTTGATGACGTTAATCCGGTCGGAAATATCCATTACCAGGCTCATGTCGTGCTCAATCAGCACCACGGAAACGTTATAATCCTCTTTCAGGCTCACAATCAGCTGATTGAGCTCTTTGGTTTCCGCCGGGTTCAGGCCAGCCGCGGGCTCGTCGAGCATTAGCAGTTTGGGCTCGGTGACCATGCAGCGAGCAATTTCAAGCCGCCGCTGCTGGCCGTAAGCCAGATTGCCTGCATCCCGGTTGGCGAGATCCAGAAGGCCAACACGCTCCAGCCAATAGGCTGCGCGATCCAGCGCTTTCTGTTCCCGTTCCTTGTAATTGGGGGTGCCCAGCAGGCCGGCAATCATGTTGGTGTTAAGGTGGCGGTGCTGGGCTACAAGCAGGTTCTCCACAACGGTCATCTGAGTGAACAGGCGCACGTGCTGAAAGGTTCGCACCATACCCAGCCGGGAAATCTTGTAGTCCGGTATACCCTGTATCTCTTTGCCTTCAAAAATGACTTTGCCGCCCGTGGGCTTGTAAAACCCGCTCAGGCAGTTGAATACGGTGGTTTTTCCGGCGCCGTTAGGGCCGATGATGGAAACGATTTCCCGTTCCTGCACGTCCAGTGAAACGCCGTCAACTGCCAGCAGGCCGCCAAAACGCATGGACAGATTTTGTACTTCAAGCATCGTCTGTCACCCCTGCTTGTTCAGTGTGATTTGGACACGGCGCACAGGCAGCAAGCCTTGTGGTCGCCACACCATCATCAGCACCATGGCAGCGCCGAAAATAAGCATGCGGTACTCGGAAAACTCTCGTGCCAGTTCCGGCAGGATGGTTACCGCAATAGCCGCCAATATGACGCCAAGCTGAGAGCCCATGCCGCCCAGAACCACGATTGCCAGGATGATGGCGGATTCAAGGAACACGAAAGATTCGGGGCTGATAAACCCCTGCTTGGAGGCAAATACAGTGCCCGCAAACCCGGCAAAGAAAGCGCCAATGGTGAAGGCAGATAGCTTGACGGCCGTTCGGCTAAGGCCAAGGGAGCGAGCTGCGATTTCGTCTTCCCGCAAGGCTTCCCAGGCCCGGCCAACGGGCATCCGCATGAAGCGTCGGATGATCAGCGCCGTAATAACCGCAAGCACCAGAGCAATCAGATACAGGAAGATAACCTTGTGCTCGCCGCTATAAGCAATGCCAAAGGTTTCGTGGAAGGAGGTGTTGCCTTCTTCCTTCACGCGACGGCCGAACTCCATGCCAAACAGGGTGGGCTCGGGAATGCCGCCAATGCCATTGGGGCCGCCGGTCAGAGTTGTCCAGTTGTTGAGCAGGATGCGGATGATCTCGCCAAAGCCCAGGGTGACGATCGCCAGATAATCCCCCCTCAGCCGTAATACCGGGAAGCCCAGAATCATTCCGGTCAAACCGGCCAGCAAGGCCCCGATAGGCAAGGCCATCCAGAACGAAATGCCAGTGTACTGGGACAGCAGGGCGAAGGTGTAAGCACCAACTGCATAGAATGCCACGTACCCGAGATCCAGCAGGCCCGCGAGGCCTACGACTACGTTAAGGCCCAGAGCCAGCATGATATAGATCAGTACCAGCGTTGCCAGATCCACCGAGCCCCGTGACACAAGGAACGGCCAGAACAGTGCAAACACCACGATACCTGTCAGTAACCAGGATTCGAGCTTTACCCGTTTGTTCTGTTCCATTGGCTCTCTGCCGGCCAAGGGGTTGAGGTTGGGTAGCTTGCCCAGCGCGCCCATGAATGTATCGCGGAAGATCTGGAACACAAACACGGCAACCGCAGCCAGCACTATGGCGACATAGGTTGAGGTTTTTGCGCCGGAGAGCGTGATGTTGACGCCCTTGGCTTCGAGGCTAAGGCCAAGAATAGGGAAAGAAATGATTAGTGTGACAATTGCGCAGAACAGGGCGTGTCTTATGTTGTTAGCAGCCATCAGATCTTCTCAACCTCCGGTTTGCCGAGCAGGCCCGTGGGTTTGAACAGCAGTATGAGAATGAGCAGGCCGAAGGAGACCACGTCTTTATACTCACCGCTGAGATAGCCAGATGTCATGCTTTCCGAGACCCCGAGAATCAGGCCGCCAAGCATGGCGCCGGGAATGCTGCCGATACCTCCAAGTACTGCCGCGGTAAAGGCTTTGAGCCCCGCGATAAAGCCGAATAATGGATCAACCGAGCCGTAGTACATGCCAAGGAGCAGGCCGGCAACTGCTGCCAGTGCTGCGCCGATGATAAAGGTGGCGGAAATGATGCGGTTGGTGTCTATGCCCAGCAGGCTGGCCATGCCGATATCCTGGGAAACAGCCCGGCAGGCTCTGCCTGTGCGGGAGCGGGAAATAAAGAGCGACAGTGCGGTCATACAAATCAATGTGGTAATAAAGATGGTGATTTGCATATAGGAGAGCGACATCTCGAATGCACCATCAGCGCTGAAGTTGAACCCGCCTTCTATGAGCGCAGGAAAGCCGATGTTGCGGGAGCCCTGAGCCAGGTGAACATAGTTTTGCAAAAAGATGGACATGCCGATTGCAGAGATCAATGGGATCAGGCGGTGACGGCCGCGAACTGGCCGATAGGCGACTCGTTCTACTGCCCAGCCCATGGAACTGGAGACGAGCATGGCACACAGAAGTGCAACGATAAGAATCAGTGGTAGCCAGGCAAGGCCGAGCGCTGTCAGGCCGGTAATGGCGATGAGCGCGGTGTAGGCGCCGATCATGTAGATCTCACCATGGGCAAAGTTGATCATGCCAATGATGCCGTAAACCATCGTGTAGCCGATGGCGATCAGGGCATAGGCACTCCCGATCGTAAGCCCGTTAATGAGCTGCTGAGAGAAATAAAGGAGGTCTTGCATTATTGTTTGACTCCGGAGGCCCGCTCCCTCCGCTGTATCAGCCTGGCGCAGGATAACTGCGCCAGAAATGAGACAGAATTAACGGGAGCCTAGAAAAACACCTTCTCCCGGATCGCGGTGAGAAGGTGCTCTTTTGATTACCGTTTAGTAACGATCTGGCTTAGTTTACCGGAGTTTTGCTGCCATCTGAATGCCATTCGTACACAACAAACTCGAATGACTTCATATCGCCGGCTTTGTCGTACTGCACTGTGCCGATTGGCGTTTCAAAGCTGCCACTGCGAAGTGCTGCTGCCACGTCGAATGCATCCGTGGATTTCGCTGCTTCAATGCCTTGGGCGACCAACTGGACAGCGGCGTAAGATGTCAGCACAAACGGGCCTGATGGATCTTCACCTTTGGCTTCGAATGCTTTAACCAGTTCCTTGTTCTCGGCCTTTTCATCAAAGCTGGGTGGCAGAGTTACCAGAAGGCCTTCTGCGGCTTCGCCGGCAATAGTGTTGATGTCTTTGTTGCCAACGCCTTCAGGACCCATGAACTTGGCTTTCAGGTCTGCCTGGCGCGCCTGGCGCAGAATCAGGCCCAGTTCAGGGTGATAGCCGCCAAAGTAAACGTAGTCCACGTCGGCTTGCTTGAGCTTTGTCACCAGAGAAGAGAAGTCTTTGTCACCGGCGGTGACACCTTCAAACATGGCGATTTCAACGCCTTTGTCTTTCAGAGTGTCGCGAACGGCGGTGGCGATACCTTCACCGTACTGCTGCTTGTCGTGCACGACAGCAACGCGCTTGGGGTTCTGGCTGGCGATGTAGTTGCCGGCAACCGGGCCTTGCATGCTATCGAGGCCGATGGTGCGGAACACCAGTTCATAACCACGCTCGGTGATTTCCGGGCTGGTTGATGCAGGCGTGATCATCAGAATGCCTTCGTCTTCATAAATGTCAGACGCAGGCTGGGTTGAACTTGAGCAGAGGTGGCCAATGACATACTTGACGCCATCATTTACCAACCGGTTCGCAACAGTAACGGCCTGTTTGGGGTCGCAAACGTCGTCGTACTCTACAGCGACGAGCTTCTCGCCCATTACACCACCGGCTGCGTTGATCTGTGCAATGGCCATACGGGCACCGGAGAACTGCATGTCGCCATACTGGGCAACCGGGCCGGTCATTGGGCCAGCGATACCAATCTGGATGTCTGCAGCTGCGTAGCCTGCGCCCATGAGTGCAACGGAAGTGCTAACGGCGGTTACGAGTTTTTTTAGTGAAGTTGTCATTGAGTCTGTCCTGTTAGGTTCAGGGTTATTCTTATGTTCTCAGATAGCTAAACAAACACTACACATCCTGCCTTGTCAAGCTAGCCCGAGGCTTCTGCGATCATTTAACATTTTCCAGTTAAAGTCCCGGTGATGTAGAGATGATCTGTGAGTGCCAGTGTGCGGAAGCTTTCGTTGTCGCGCAACTGTTCAAAGCTCACATTAAAAAAGTATTGCGTGCAGTGGGGAAAAAAGGAAACAGGCGCGTGTATTTGCTTGCATTCAGGGGTACGAAAACCTCTAATAGTTAGTGGTGTAAGCAATGGCCGGTAGGCCTTATTGGAGCAGTAATACAGTGCAGAATTATGAACATGTTCTGGTGGCACTCCGACGTGTTATCCGGGCAACAGATCTTCATTCCAAGCGACTCAGCAAGAATGCGGGGCTTACCGGGCCGCAACTCCTGATTATGCGGACCATCCGGGATCTGGGTGAAGTCACGATTGGCACCATTGCCGACAAGGTGAGCCTGAGCCAGGCAACCGTCACTACCATTCTTGATCGCCTGGAGCATCGGCAACTGGTTTACCGTGTTCGCAGTACGCAAGACAAACGCAAGGTTCATGCGCATCTGACGGAGAGTGGTGCCGACATACTTTCTCGCGCGCCCAACCCCTTGCAAGAAGACTTCATCAAGAAATTCCAGAGCCTTCATGAATGGGAGCAGAACATGATTCTGGCCTCCCTTCAGCGAGTCGCCAACATGATGGATGCCGACGACATTGATGCTTCACCCGTGCTGGATGTCGGCCCTGTGCTGAAGGATGATGGCTGGAAAGAAAAGGCCTGAGCCTTTTCTTTCCCCGGCCTCAATGCACTACTGAGCCGGTTTTGGGTTTGTTGCCAAAGCACACCTGGAACACATCGTTATAGTGTCGGGCAAAGTTAACGGTCAGACCCTCTTTGAGATAGTCCGGTAGTTCGTCGTAATCTCCTCGGTTCGCTTCCGGAAGAATCAGGTTGCTGATTTTCTGTCGGCGGGCCGCGATGACCTTTTCGCGAATGCCTCCCACGGGTAGCACTTGGCCGGTGAGTGTCAGCTCTCCTGTCATTGCTGTGTTTTGCTGAGGTGCTTCCCGGCGGGCAATGGAAAGCAGTGCTGTTGCCATGGTGACACCTGCACTTGGCCCATCCTTAGGTGTTGCGCCTTCAGGTACATGAAGGTGTACGAATGACTTGTCGAAAAAGCCAGGGTCGCCCTTGAAGCGCTTCAGATTCGAAGCAACGTAGCTGTAGGCGATCTCTGCGGATTCCTTCATGACATCACCAAGCTGGCCGGTCAGCTTGAAGCCTCGTTGGCTACTATGAATTCGTGACGCCTCAATGCTCAGCGTTGCGCCGCCCATAGAGGTCCAGGCCAATCCGGTGACCACCCCAATTCCTTTCAGGGCTTTCTCTTTGCGGAACGCAGGCTGGCCCAGATATTCCTGCAAGTCCGATACGCCTACCCTTATTGGCTCGTCCGGGGATTCGAGCAGCTTTACTATGCCTTTACGCATGACCTTGTGAAGCATCTTTTCCAGGTTCCGCACCCCCGCCTCCCGGGCATAGCCTTCAATAATCTGGCGGATGGCAGCATCGGTAATATTGAACTGCTTCTTGAGCAATCCGGCCCGCTTCAGTAAACGTGGAAGCAGGTGGTGTTTGGCTATCGCCAGCTTTTCTTCGGTGATATACCCGGACAGGCGAATAACATCCATGCGATCCAGCAACGGGCGGGGAATGGTATCCAGTTGGTTGGCTGTGCAAATAAACAGCACCTTGGACAAGTCCATACGCACATCCAGATAGTGATCCAGAAACTCCTTGTTCTGTTCCGGATCCAGGGTTTCCAGCAGTGCAGACGCGGGGTCGCCCTGATAAGACGCACCGATCTTGTCGATTTCGTCCAGCATGATCACCGGGTTGGCCACTTTTGTGTCTTTCAGTGCCTGCACAAATTTACCGGGCATGGCGCCGATATAAGTGCGCCTGTGGCCCTTGATTTCAGCTTCATCGCGCATGCCGCCAACGCTGAATCTGTAGAACTTGCGCCCGAGCGCGTCCGCCACTGAGTGGCCAATGGATGTTTTACCCACACCCGGCGGGCCAACAAGCAGTAGTATGGAACCGCTCACTTCGCCCTTGAACGTACCCTCGGCGAGGAACTCGATAATCCGGTCTTTTACATCATCGAGGCCATCGTGATCGCGGTTCAGAATGCTGCGGGCTTTTGCCAGATCAAACTGATCCTCGGAATGCTGGCCCCAGGGCACCTGGGTGAGCCAGTCGAGGTAGTTGCGGGTAACACCATACTCCGGCGATCCCTGTTCCAGAATCTGCAGCTTTTGCAGTTCTTCATCAAAGCGCTCCTGCACAGCCTCGGGCGGATCAAGTTCCGCCATGCGCGCTTCGAAGCGCTCTGCATCGGCCGTTTTGTCGTCTTTCGACATGCCCAGTTCGCGCTGAATAACCTTGAGCTGTTCTTTCAGGAAGAAGTCACGCTGGTGCTTCTGCACCTTCTCATTCACTTCGTCGCTGATTTCAGTCTGGAGTCGTGCAACTTCCAGCTCTTTGCGCATCAGTAACAGCACCTTTTCCATGCGTCGGAGCAGCGGGACAGTGTCTATAACTTCTTGCAGCTCCGAGCCGGGCGCGCTGGTCATGGATGCGCCAAAATCTGTCAGCGGGGAGCTGTCTTCCGGACCAAAGCGGGAGAGATACTGCTTTACTTCCTCGCCATAGAGCGGGTTGGTGCGCAGCAGTTCTTTAATGGCGCTGATAATGGCGAGGGTGTATGCCTTTGTTTCATCGGCGTCTTCTTCGGGCTCCTGAGGGTATTCCACTTCGACCAGATACGGCGGTTTGCGGCGCAGCCACTGAACTATGCGAAAGCGCTGCAGACCCTGGGCTATAAATTGAACGTTGCCATCCTTGTTCTGCGCATGGTGAACCCGTACAGCGCAGCCAATCGTGGCCAGTTCGCCGCTCTCGGGTATGTTCTGCCCAGGCTGGTGATCATCGACGAAACAAATGCCAAGCATTTTGTGGTCGGTTTCGGCTACGCGTTTGAGGGTCTCCTGCCATGGGTTTTGATTAACCACGACAGGTTGCACCTGTGCCGGAAAAAATGGCCGGTTTGATACAGGCAATACATACATCCGCTTGGGCAAGGATTGTGCCGGCAGTGCCAACTCCTTGCTGTGTTCATTTTTGCCAATGTATTCGGTGATGTCTTCCTCGAATTCTTCCAGCGAGTCTTTGTCGGTGTCGTGATTCATGCTGCTAATGCTTCCTGATAAGAGGCGTGTCTGTTCACTACCTAGAGCCTAAAGTTATATTTTCAAGCTCAAGGGCACACAAGCCTTGGCCTGACGCTCTTGAATTCCAGTTCTGTAACCCCATTTATGCTTTAACCAATATACGAACATTTCAGGTGCCCTACATGAGCAGCTCTCCCCATATTTTTGAAGCCACCATGGAAAACTTCCAGCAGGAGGTTATGGATGCCTCCTCTACCACGCCCGTACTTGTGGATGTGTGGGCCGAGTGGTGCGCGCCCTGCAAACAGCTAATGCCTTTGCTGGAAAAGCTGGCTATCGAGTACGAGGGGGCCTTTCGGCTTGCGAAGGTCAATGCGGATGAGCAGGAGCAGCTAACTACCAGCCTGGGTGTGCGCAGCCTGCCAACCGTTATTATGGTGAAGGATGGACAGGCCGTTGATGGATTCAACGGGGCATTGCCTGAGAGTGAAATCCGCAAGGTGCTAGAGAAACATGTTGAGCTTCCTGAGGAAGCGCCATACGAGAAAGCCCACCGCATCTGGGAGGAAGGTGATGTTGATGGAGCGTTGGCTATTCTCACTGAGATGAACCGGAAAGATCCGGAAAATATGAAGGTGCTGATCGATCTGGCCCAGCTGAAAGCCGAAAGTGGTGACATAGAAACCGCCGAGCAGGTGCTTGAAAGCCTTCCGCCAGAGGAAAAGCTGCAGCATCAGGCAAAACAGCTGGCGGCCAGAATAAAGTTCCTGAAGCAGTCTGCAGAGCTACCGCCCATGAAGGATCTTGAAATGGCGCTGGAGCAGAACCCGAAAGACCCCAATGCCTTGCACCTTTTGGCGCTGCACAATGTGCTGCAGGACAAAAATGCGGAAGCGATGGAACTACTCATCAAACTTATGCAGGTAGACAGTAAATACAAAGACGAGGTGGCTAAAACCACCTTGGTTGAGTTGTTTGAGAAGCTGGGGAATAACAACCCGGATGTGCGCGTATACCGGCGCAAGCTTTATACCCTTATGCACTGATCCCATTATTTAGCGGGTTGTCCGCCATGACGATGGCCCGCTAACTTCCTCGAAAATCCCTGATAGCCCGTTTTTCTCTACATATCGTTGAGTTTCTTCTATAGTTTGGTTAGCGGAAGCAAGTAATAAGTTCCCGTAACAATAAAAACCAACTACGTGGGAGAGCTGATGGAGTCTCAATCGCTTCATGGGGCATATAGCCACCAGGAAGTCCTTCCTGTCACTGAGCCCGAATGAAAAAGCGGCGTTACGGTAATTTCCTGCAATGCTGGCAGCGTTACCGGCAGGTGCGGTGGAAACGGCCACTTCATTTTCAACGAAATCCCCTATTTCACTTTCCAGGGCTGCAAAAACGGCGTCCAGATTGGCTGCGGCTGCCAGAGTGATGTCAAACTCCTCCACTCGGCCAGAAAGCTTAACAACATCCGATACTGCCAGTTGGTCCAGTGCTGCGCCTTGGTCGATGAACTTCTGCAGCACGAACTCGGATACCGGCGAGATGTCCACATCCCTCTCTACTACTTAGGCGTGGAGAGCATCATTGCTACCGGTAATTCTTACAACCAGGTTGCCTGCAAGATTGACTCCTTCAGGAAGGGTGAGGGTATAGTCCCCGGTGATTGAGGTTGCTGTAGTTGCCAGCACACCCCCTACTTGGGCCCCACTATTGTCGACCCGGATAAGTTCAACCGTCGCACCTTCGATAGGCTCAAGGCCTGTAATCGCTGCTGCAAGTGGCGATATGAAAAAACTCAGCGCCAACTCAAACGCATTTTGATCCTCGTACTGCGCAACCAAGCCTGCGGGCGCAGTTGCTGTTCCGGAGATTGCTCGAGAATTGTCCGCCGCACCACTCTCGCTGCTCGATGATCCACCACAGCCAACAAGTAACAATGTGGAGGACAGCGCGCCCGCCATAGCAATATGTTTTATTTTTTTCACTGGAAACCCCTTATGAATCGACAATGTTAACGGCGAAGAAGTTAGCATGTGCCTTTTGGGGTGCATGCCCCTATATGGGGGTGTCCCGGGTTCAGTATTTTCGAGGTGGTTGTAGCAAAAAGAGGGTTTAGCCCAGTAAGGGCAGGCTTTCGAGGGGGGTAGGTGGTTAAACTGCAGATATATAAAGAAACACAATTCTACATTGTTTGACAGATTTTGAAGAGAAGACAGCATACTAAAAGGCCGGGTTAATCCTTCCACCCGGCCTCACTCGCAATCTGCGATGCTGCTCATGCAGCAGCGTTAGCCAATCCCCTGCTTCATCGCCTCAAACTCATCCTCAAAGAAGAATTTCTCCTCTCCAAACGCTGGTTCCAGTTCATGCAGCCAGGTAGCCGTCTCGCTGTATTTCGCGAAGAAAGGACGCTGTACCCAATCCGGGTTGCGGCCCTGCAGGAAGCGCAGCACGAAGACTTTCTCGCCAGCGACTTCCGCAATGCCCTGAACTTCAACCTTGCCGGGGCCTGCGCTCATGCTGGGGCCGCGGGCGGTTCGGGCCAGGCCGCTGACCTTTTTCATGGCCTCGCGGTAAATGTTAAAGGCTTCGGCCAGGGGCACTTCAAAGTAGTTCTTGGCGCCTGTGTCCCGCTCCACAAACATGTAGTAAGGGATGATGCCCAGCTGTACTTCTTTCTTCCAGAGCCTGGCCCAATCATCCGCATTGTCGTTAACGTGCTTGATCAGCGGGCCTTGCGCGCGAATTTCAGCGCCCGTGGCGCGAATGCGGCGAATGGCCTCTTCGGCGATGTCGGTGGTGATTTCCTGCCAGTGGTTGTAATGGGCCATGATCGCAATGTGTTTGCCCGCATCCACCAACTTGGCGAACAGGTCAATCAGCTCATCTGCATCCTTGTCGGTTACAAAGCGGTAAGGCCAGAAGGTCAAAGCCTTGGTGCCAATGCGAATGGTCTGGATGTGGTCGAATTCCGGCTGCAGCAGAGGCTCAAGGTACTGAGCCAGGCTCTTGGTTTTCATCACCATGGGGTCGCCACCGGTAACCAGAAGGTCAGTTACTTCGGTGTGCTCCTGCAGGTAGCCGTGCAGCTTGTCTGCCTCGGTGCTGGACATCTTCAGGTCTTTGTCGCCCACAAACTGCGCCCAGCGGAAGCAGAAGGTGCAGTAGGAGTGGCAGGTCTGGCCCTGGGCCGGGAAAAACAGCACGGTTTCGCGGTATTTGTGCTGCACGCCGTCGAGCACTTCGCCTTCCAGTTCCGGCATGTTCATTTCCATCTGGCCAGCCGGGTGCGGGTTCAGGTCGTCGCGGATCTCTTTGGCGACGGCCTGAATCTCTTTTTTCTCGGCACCTTCACGGTGCAGCTTGGCCATGCGCTCAAAGTGTTCGTCTTTGAGCATGCCCTTTTGCGGGAATACCAGTTGGTAGATGGGGTCGTTGGGTACTTTGTCCCAGTTGATCAGCTCATTGATCACGTATTCGTTTACGCGAAACGGCAGCACGCTGGCCACCACCTTCATTTCAAACAGAGTCTCTTCCGGAAGGTTCTGGATGATTTCGATTTTGTCTAGCTGGCGGTCTGTATAAACCTTGAAGCGTCGCTCCTCGAATTCTGTGGTGGGAATCCGATTAGGGAAGGTGACGATTGAATTCATAGTTCGCCCTCTGTGGTTAAAAGAATGAAGTGACTGGAGGGCAAAAGTAACGCCGCTCCGATGGTCAAAAAATGGGCAGGCGAGTATACATAAATTGTTGTTTAGTTTCAGGTCTAATTAAAAATGAGTTGAATAAAGTTGCTCCAGGTTTCAGTTGTTTTCTATAGCGTTGAAATATAAGAGTATTGTTTGAGTTTTTTCTCGGGTAGTTTCTGTTTTGATCATTTAGCGTGGTAATTAAAAAGTGATGGTTTGCGGGACTAAGACGTTGGTCTGAGGCTGGTTGTTTGGTGTTCGGAAAAAAGGCATTATTGCGTAACTAATCGAAATAATTTTGCTGTTTTCCGCAAGGCATCACGTTCTCAAGGGTGGATTTGGAGTTTTGTGTAGTAAAAAGACTACGGAATTTGGGCTCTTGTCCAGGGGGTTGGTCGAGTTCGTGTTGCAAGTTGGCCATCCTTATAGGGGGCAGGCAGTAAAAGTGGAAAAGCTGTTCTATGCTTGATGAATACAGTTTGTACCCTTGGCCGGTAAGTCTTCCGGCAGAACACTCATAGAAAAAACTGTCGTTGTCACAGTTTTTATTGTTACCGCATGCGCGGATGCCACGACTGGCACCTGCAGCATTTTTGGATGCGAAGGGGGAAGGTTTGATGTACCAGGATGATGATCCCATTGAAACGAGCGAATGGCTTGAAGCGCTTGAATCGCTCATGGAGAACGAAGGAATAGATCGGGTTAAGTACATTCTGGAGCGCCTCTCCGAACGCGCCAGCCGGGATGGTACCGAATTACCTTATTCGATCACGACGCCTTTCCGGAACACCATTCCAGCAACGCAGGAAGCGAGGATGCCGGGCGATCTGTTTATGGAGCGCCGGATTCGTTCGCTGATTCGATGGAACGCCATGGCCATGGTAGTGCGGGCGAACAAGCGCCCGGGCGATCTGGGCGGCCACATTTCCACATTTTCTTCGGCAGCCACGCTTTACGACGTGGGCTTCAACTACTTCTTCCACGGCGGTGATGAAAAGCGCGAGTCTGATCTGGTTTATTTCCAGGGCCACGCATCGCCGGGGAATTATGCCCGCTCCTTTCTGGAAGGGCGGTTCACAGAAGAGCAGCTTGATAAATATCGCGAAGAAGTTGATGGAGACGGCCTTTCTTCCTACCCGCACCCGTGGTTGATGCCGGATTACTGGCAGTTCCCTACAGTTTCCATGGGCCTTGGGCCGATTCAGGCTATCTACCAGGCCCACGTAATGAAGTATCTGGACAGCCGCGAACTCGTTGAAATGGGTGACCGCAAAGTCTGGTGTTTTGTAGGTGACGGTGAAACTGACGAGCCTGAAACGCTCGGGTGTATTTCAAAGGCTGGTCGGGAGAATCTCGATAACCTTGTGTTCGTAGTGAACTGTAACCTGCAGCGTCTGGATGGGCCGGTGCGGGGTAACGGCAAGATTATCCAGGAACTGGAAGGCGCCTTCCGGGGTGCTGGCTGGAACGTGATCAAGGTAGTCTGGGGCAGGGTGTGGGACACCTTGTTCGATCAGGACGAACACGGCGTTATGCAGCGTGCCATGGACGAGATCTGCGATGGCGATCTGCAGAACTTTACCCACAACGGGCCTGCTCACACCCGCAAGCATTTCTTCGGCAAGTACCCGCAGTTGGCCAAGTTGGTAGAAGGCTGGACGGACGAAGACATCAACAAGCTCAACCGTGGTGGTCACGACCCATACAAAGTATATGCCGCGTATAAAAAAGCGGCGACTGAGGCCAATGGCAAGCCCACTGTTATTCTCGCCCACACCATCAAGGGCTACGGTTTTGGTGCAGCGGGTGAGTCCCAGAATACGGCTCACTCCTTGAAGAAGCTGGATCTTGAAACCCTCAAATCATTCCGTGATCGCTTTGCGATCCCACTGAAAGACGAAGAGCTTGAAGAGGTTCCCTATTATCGCCCGGCACCAGACAGCCCCGAGCTGATGTATATGAACAAACGCCGACAGGAGCTCGGCGGCTTCTATCCTCGGCGCCGCAAGGATTGTCAGCCACTCAAGATACCCGAGTTGGATATTTTCAAGCAGGTTCTGGAAGGTTCAAATGGTCGGGAAATTTCCACAACCATGGCCTTTGTGAGGGTGTTGGGTGCACTGG
>Ga0209075_1000120_pt1 | contig 66402 bp, 54 predicted proteins | sample Stecom2011_FD_187523 | JGI IMG/M metagenome (GOLD analysis project Ga0209075, IMG submission 187523) | Agricultural soil microbial communities from Utah to study Nitrogen management - Steer compost 2011 (SPAdes) (version 2) | ecosystem: Environmental > Terrestrial > Soil > Agricultural land... | reverse complement strand
AAAGAAGAAGCCAAAGAGGAAGTGACTGAAGAAAAAGCAGAAGCAAAAGAAGAAGCCACAGCAGAAGCCACCGAAGAAAAGGAAGAGCCTGCAAAAGAAGAAACTGAAGTTTTAGAAGCTAAAACCGAAACTGCAGAAAGTGTAGAGTCCACTGAAACAAAAGTTGCCCAAGAAGAAGCCAAAGAGGAAGCGACTCGAGAAGATGCTCCTGCCAAACCATCAAAATCAGTTTTAGAAAATCCTTGGGAGTTTTTAATTGTGTCGGCTGCTTTTGTTGCTACTGTTTTAGCCATTATTTTCACTGGTGGTAAAGACTAAAACTTTATCTAATAATTGAAATTGAAGCTCTAGTGTTTACTAGGGCTTTTTTTATCTTCTCGGTCATTTTTACATGATTTTTATCACAAAATTACCCTTAGTTGGGGTTTTAAAATTTTTAATTCATTTTTTTTTATGAATTTTACTTTTGAATCATTGCTTTATTAAAGAATAAACCTATTTTATACACGATGGATTTGGGTTGATGTACTAAAACTTTTTGAGTTTTAGTCTGTTGTTTTAATGGAATTTTAAAGGAGAACTTGTGCCTGCTTATTTATTATTACTGTTATTTGTTTTTTCTGTAACTAATGCACAACAAAATTTACCGACTCCATACGATTTAATTCGGCCTGTTTTTCCTTTGAAATGGGATAGTACAGTTTTTAATCGCTACGACACCACCGTCACTAGAAAAAGAAATATGCTTCCTGCTGTTAAAACACCCGAGGCTTTTGCTCCTACTGCACTCATCCCCGATACTTTGAATCAAGCTTATTTAGATGCTATTAACTTAGACATTTCTCCTATTCGAGTCAATCAAGCTGGATATTTAGAAAAAGACGCAGAAAGGCTCTTTTATTATGTGGGTTCTGAAAGCTCTTTTGAAGTGGTAGATTCTATGGGAAATTCTTTTTCTCCCCCTATCACGGGCTCTCTCACTTCTACTGGTGCAAGCACTGTTTCGGATTGGACTATTATAGCGGGGACTAACGCCGCTACCAATGACCAAACTCGTTACAAAGTTTCTACCACAGGCCCATCTGGAACCATTCAAAAAGGGAATATCCCTATGAATTTGCCCGTGAATGAACGATTGCGTATCAAAGTGGGCAAGCATATTTCGGCCACCTTTGTGATTAGCGATAGAGTTTATTCTATGGTCCGTTCGGCCACCCTTAAATTTTATGGAATCAATCGAAGCGGGGATTCTGAGTCATGGTTTCACCCTGCTAGCCATACCAAAGACGGTGGTGGGCCTATTGTGAGTTTAAACGGTGCAGCAGTCACAGGACTTACACCCAAAGAAGGGGCGCTTTCTGGAGGTTGGTACGATTGTGGTGACCACCTTAAAGAATCATCAACTCAAGCCGCTGCTTTTATGGCACTTGCTGTAGCAGCGGCAGCTAACCCCGATGCCGACGAAGACTTATACGATTTTAACCACGCCAACACTAGTATTGATGGTATTCCTGATTTATTACGAGAAGCCAAACACGGTGCTGATTTTGCATTAAAAGCCTATGACTTTGCAAACGGTGTCATTGATAACATGGCCCTTTCTGTGGGTAACTTTGGAGCCGACCACGGTTGGTGGGGACGACCAGAAAACCAAGACCATATCCCCACCAGTGTTACCGGAAGGGGTGGTCCACACGAGAGAGACACTCGTTTGGGTGAATTGGGTTCTAATATTTCTGGTCAATATGCTGCTGGTTTAGCCATTTTAGCTAAAGACTATGCTATTTACGACCCTGTATTTGCTGCAAAAGCCCTTAAAGTCGCCGAAGAAATGTACGATTTTGCTAAAAGCTTAGCTCAAGGGAAAAGCACTTATGGAAATGGCCAGCCTTTTGTGCACAACACCAACCCTGCTGGTTGGTCTTCTTCTGCCTACAATGGTAATAACGAGTACTTTGATGATTTGGCCTTGGCTTCTATTTGTCTTTTTTATGCGACCAAAGACCCTAAATACCTAAATGATGCCGCAGAGAGTCGAAATTTAAACCCCACCATCAGTCAAGAGTTTAGCGAAGGGGCGGGATTTTTTAATGGTGGTTGGTTTGTGACTGGAGACAAGGGTTTCTTAAAAAATGGCAAAAACACCTCTTGGGCTAACTCTTATTCTTATGCCCTTTATGCTTTTTATAAACTCATCTTAAAATCCGAGGCCAGAGCTCAAGAATATGGTATTTCAAACGAGAAAAGACTTGAATATATAGAAGATGTGGTCGCCAATATGATTTACAATCTAGGTGATATGGGAACTACGGGTTCTGCTTCTATTACTTTGCCCCAAGGCGATATAGGGTGGAAAAGCTCTCGTATTTCTTATGATCCTATTTGGTTTACAATGTTTACCGATCAAGACTGGATTTACAATCGATACCAAGCAGGGAATATTTTTGAAGTCTTAGCTTATGCTGATGTAGCCAAAGATTTAAAGGAACTTCGATTGCCCAAAATGGGAACTCCAGATTGGAAAGCCGAAGAGATGTATCAACTAGGACTCAATCAACTCAATTATATGCTGGGTCTAAACCCATGGGATGTTTCTTTTTTACTGGGAGTCGGAGACAAAAACGATGCCCACCCTCACCACCGAGCCTCTAATCCAGAAGGCAAGAATGTGGCTGGAGCTAATTACAAATATAGGCCTCCAACAGGTGCGTTGTTTGGAGGAGTAAGACCTAGTGATGTCAATAGTTGGATTCCCTCGAATCATAGTTGGGAAGATTATCACCTTTCAGAAACTTGTATTGACGGTACAGCTATTTTTATCACAGGCGCCATGCTCACCTCTCAAAAATTTAATCGCTCTAAAGCTCCAGAAGTGCAAGTCGAAATTTTACATGTGGCCATGGACTCTGCTTTGGTAAGAGTCAAGCTCAATACAATGGGCACAGCTGCTTTATTTTATGGCACTGACGAAAATGACATGCGTATGATAGCTGCTCCCGACAAAAACGATGCTGGTGTGGAACACCTAATCCCTATGCGTGATCTTAAAAACGGAACGACCTATTACTTTTTTGCTGGTGGCTTTAACGCTTTTGACGAAAACAATATGACCGCAAAGTATTTAGTCGATAGTACGCAAGTCCCTTATTCTTTCACTACCTTTAATAGCATTGAAAGTGCTCTGATTGAAAATGTAATCGTCTGTAATGTGAGTGCCGATACTGCAGAAATCATGTGGTACACCCCTAATGGAGAGTATGAATCCAAAATTTATTGGGATACACTACTGGTTTCTCCTTCTGAAATGAAGTGGAATACTGGAGAAAAAAATGCCGATGTTGCTGGTGTACCCACCAAATTCCATTATGTGAAAATCGGAGGCCTCAAAGAAAAAACAACCTATTATTTTGCAGTAGAAAGCAATGGTGAATTGCAATCAGTCTCCCCCACTGGAGAACCCCTCCAATTTAGAACTCCTGTCACTCAATATGACTTTTCTGTTCGTACTTATCAATACCACTGGGCAGACATGTCTGGCATTAACATCAATGTGTTTAACAATGAAGGACGAGCTTTTGATAGTTTGACTATTAGGCTTTATATGCGTGGGAAAGACGATATTTATAAGGATATTGGTATTCGTATGGATATTTGTCAGGCTTACGATGAAGCTGGATTTAACAAGCCTTGCTCTCCAGAAACTATCACAGAGCTCACCACTTTGCTTAGACTCGTCCACCCTGAAAAAATCGAAGATACTTACGACGCGGCCACCGGTACTTGGCAATGGTATTTTCCTATCCCTCTAGGCAGTACTGTGATTAAGTCTTCTAGTCGCTTCCGTATTGATGTGTTGTTTGACAAGCGAAGTCCTTATCCTCCTCACTTAGACTTAATGAACTCTGCTCCAGATAAGTCCGTGTATTGTAGGGCGGGGGCTTCTTGGTATAGTCCTTCTAACGAAGCTCCTGCAGACACCAAAAATGCTAATCCTGGAGATTGGAGTTGGATGCCTCATTCAAGGGCCAATGGAGATTATGCCGACTACCCTGGTATGCCTTGTTTAAGTAAGGACGAAGGAGACACAGATTTTGAAGCAGCTCCTATCAATCCTTTTGTTTCAGTGTATCGAAAAGATGAATTTGTTTGGGGTTATAGTCCATCTTACACAGAAATGTCCACCAAGCGAGCCAACTACGAATTAGCCCTTACACTCGATGCTCCATTTAATTTATCTAATGGTTCTCACATTAAATTAGACCAAACCGGTAGTACCGTCTATGTGACTGGAACCGCAAAAATCACAGAAGGTGGTTTTATCACCAAAATTTTGGCTAACGGAACCGATATTAAAGATGTTTATTCAGCTGCAGTCTATAACTTACAGACCGATATGTGGGATCTTAATATCCCTGTAAAAATGGGCATAGGGTCTAACAAAGTAGATATCACTGTATTTGCTGGACCAGACCCGCTTTGTGCTGGATGTCAAAACAATGGAAGCTGTGCTTTTGAGAATAGAAATTTCTTTGTAGAATTTACTAGAGGAGATGCCTCCGCAAGTGCACTTCGTCTTGCAGATGCCGATGGAAACCCTATATCAAGTCCAGCAGAACCGGGCAATACTTCTTTTTATATTTACTTGAATGATAAAGACAAAGCCAAATATAGCGGTATTTTATATGCTCTTGTGATTAACAATAGACAAGGTGATACCTTACGAGTCAAGCTAGATCCAGAAGGCAAAGAGACTGGGAACTTTAGAAGCAACACTTTAGTTTCTGCTGTTTCCAAATCACCTGCAGATAGAAACGACACCAAAGAAATATCCTTTTTCGGTGGAGACACCATTCAAGTGATATATATAGACCCAGAAGACGACGAAGACCAGTCTCGTCAAAGTTTCTATGCAGAGTCCACCTATCCCCTTCCTCAAAGTGTTATAGCTTTAGACACAGACTGTGATGATATGGCAGACTATTTGCAAATCAACTTTAGCACAAACTTCACAGAAAATATTCGTATCGATAGTATTTTAGTGAAATTCATAGATCCAAAAAATGAAAAAGAGAACTCCGGAAACATGCTTCATATTCAGTCTAATTTTATAGGCGAAAACATAGTCCACATTCCACTCACTGGTGTTTCTGTGCCCCCAACCGCTTCTCCTAGAGGCAATGTTACAATATATCTTTCTGAAGACAATGTGGTCACCAAAGAAAGTGTAGAAATTAGTGATGGAATTGCCCCGACTTTGATTAGTGTGACTCTACTAGAAAACCCAGAACCTAGAGGAGATGAAGACACTCTTAAAATCGCATTTTCTGAAAAGGTCACACTGGCCTCTAACTCTACTTGGCCCTTAGTGATCCACGATTCTGATGGAAATTTAGTGGAGCAATCGACCATCACTATCATAGGCAATGCACAGTCCGATGACGATGGAAAAAGCTACTTGTACTCCATCAAAGGAAACACAGCTGGGTCTCTTATAAAAAAAGGCTATAAAGCTTCTATTGCCCCTAGCTTTATGGTTACAGATTCTAAAACCAATCGACTAGACCCTGTGAATGGTTGCAACCCATCTGTGATCATTGCAGAAACTCCAAAACCTGTGGCCATCAAGTTAGCAGAAATGAGAGACTTCACGGGAGACGGAGAATTAGACGAGATATACTTGCTGTTTGAAAAGAAGTTAAGAGAAAAAGACATGCTCGACAGCTTTGAAATAGATTGGGGCTCTCCCTCTACCATCAAGAATTTTTCACCCAAAGACTGGGTCCATGATTTTGTAGTTTCTGATCCTTATATGAAATACGAAGGCCACCTCGATACTATTGACGGTAAAATTACGAATGTAATCACTGACTCTACCGAAGTTCGAGACTCTTTATCCAAAATAATTATCACCATTCCTTCTGATAAAAGTTATCCCTTAGGGACAAGTTCTGGTGATTACAATGGCTACGGAAAGGTAAAACCTCGATTGGGTCCAGAAGGCGGTTTCTTTGACAAAAGCTACCCATTAGTTGACAAAGCTCCTCCTATTCTATTGAGTGCCCAAAAAAGTAGCACTAATTCTTTGGAAGTTCTGGATTTAAGAGTTTCAGAATCTATAAAAGAAGCAGAAGATGGCCAAGAAATAATCCAAAGGAAACGCGGTTCCGAAATCACTTCCTTTTCTCCAACAAAACATAGCCTTTCTCAAAGTAGAATTTCTTTAATTTACGATGCGGAGGCTCCGGATGCTATTCGTATTGGTGATTGGATTCGTTTGGTCCCAGAAAATATGCTTTCAAAAATTCATGATGTCGCTGGAAACTACCCAGGAGAAGAAAATCCTTGGATTCAAGTCAAAGGGGCTACAGCAGAGAAGACTTCTTTTAAAGTAAACATCCTCAACAGCCTTAGCTCTTCTGGATCAAAAGAAAATATTTATAATGGAGACTTGCCTAGTAAAGAGGAGCACTTTAGACTCACAGTCTTAAATAAAGACAAAGAACACCCCTTGGCCAAAGGAAAAAAACAGTTGTATTCTACTTTTGGTGAAGCTAGCTACGATACCTCCACTTATAAACACGGAGGACCTGTCTTTAATATCGAGATCACCATGCCCTCTGCTTTGGTAGAAGTTGCTGGTGAAAAATCTTGGGACTTCCTAATTTCTTTTGAATTGTCGCTCTATGACAATCTGGGACAATTTGTAAATGCCACTGAATATAAATTTATACTCTCTCAAATTGGATACGAACACATTACAATAGATGGAGTACTATCTCTAAATCTAGAATGGATCAGTCAAGATTTTCAAGCTCCCGTATCCATCGATGGTAAAAAAATTGCCACTGGCCCTTATATAGCTCGTTTTAATTTCTCATCTATAGCGACCTATTTAATAGACGCTACAGGCGAAGAAGACTCTTATAAAAAAGGAGACCGTATAAAAACAAAAGAAGAAAAGACATCTTCCTTTGGGTTTAGACGACAAGAAAAAAGGTGAAAAGAATGAGATATTTAAACCACATTCTCCTGTTACTGATTTTATTCATAGAGTTTAACTATGCTTTGCCAGAAATAGACAACACTTGTATGGATTGTGACAGGAGGTACTTGGACTCTTTAAATGTTTATAATCGACGATCCATAAGGGTAAACCAAGTCGGCTTTAGACCTCAAGACTTACATAAATATGCTTTTGTGGCCGACCCCACGGCAACTTCATTTAAGGTGATCGACGCCTCTAACAATGAAGAAGCTTGGAGTGGTAACTTAAGCTCCTTAGGAGTATTTAACAAACCCAATATCTGGGTCAACGGTGCATTTAACTCTATCAGTCAAGTCTATGACTTTGGCTCTAATAGCCCTAGTTCTAATACAGAGACTTTGTATAGAGCAGATTTTTCAAGTTTAACTAAACCAGGTCGTTACTATTTAGTCGTTGGCACAGACACTTCGGCTACTTTTTGGTTGCACGATGCCATTTTTAATGCAATTTTTGAAAACTCTCTTAAATTTTTTGGGGTGAATCGCTGTGGAGACACTCACTCTCAACTACACGGGCCCTGCCATCTTCAAGATGGTTCCGAAATTGGCCACGATTTAACAGGTGGCTGGCACGACTGTGGAGACCACTTTAAGGTATCGCAAACTCTTGGTTATGCGGCTTATGTACTTGCCATGACTTACAATGTTTACCAAGACAAAGCCGAGGATCGCTACGGCAAATCTTATGATGATACCGTTTTCACAGATGGTATTCCCGATGTTTTGTACGAAGCAAAAATAGGGGTTGATTATATTTATAAACTATACAAAGCCTCTAAAAAAGACGGCCTGATAGATCAAGGAGATATGTACCATTCTGTAGGTGTAGCCATGCCCGACCATTTGTTTTGGGATGTTCCCGAAAAGCAAGACGCTCAATCTCCCGACAAGGGGGGCCCTGATCGTGTGGTAGGTAAAGGGATAGGCTCCAATGTCGCAGGAGTTTACATTGCTGCTATGACTCACTTTGCTATGGGTTGGGAGGTCTTTGACGCCGACTATTCTCAAGAACTCATCGAAGCTGCCAAAGAAATTTACGCCAAAGTTTTAAAGCCCAACTACCCCAAAAACACCGATGACTTGAATGGTTTTTATACTGGTGGTGGAGAAAAATATGACGATGCGGCTGCAGCTGCTTTGGGACTCTGGTACGCGACCAAAGACACCATTTATGCTTTTGACTTGTACAAAAACACAGCCATCAATGACAATGCCACCAACTACCTATACAATTTACCATATTTTAGAGGTGGATTTATGGGTCACCAGAGTGGATTTTATCCTGGTGGATGGATGACGGACTACGAAAATGTCCACGCTTATGTGCTTTTTTCTTTTGCTAAACTCATTTTACCTACTGAAGAAATAGCACAGAGTTATGGTATTAGTGAAAGTGAAAGAGACACCCTCATGACTCGAATTATAGCCACCTTCACACGCCTCACCGATGATGGCTCTCAAGGAGACTCTATTGTAAGCACCAATGCCTATGGAAACTTCACGGTGGAAGCCCCTTATAACTTGGTGTGGACCTCTTCGGATTGGGGTTTTAATCGCTACAATATGGGAGCCACTAATGCCGTCTTTATGCTCTACGATATTACCAAAGATGAACAATACCTAAAAGTAGCCCTTGACAACATTTATTATAATCTTGGGGCCAATCCATGGGACATTTCTTTTTTAATGGGAGCAGGAGATAAAAACTTAAACCACCCTCACAACCGTGCTGCAAACCCAGATGGCTACAACGCAGGAGGGCTCCCCTATGCATACAAATGCCCAAGAGGGGCATTAATGGGAGGAGCACACCCAGAAGCAGTGCTTTTGGATGATTGGGAAGACTATACAGCCACAGAAACTTGTATTGACTTTTCGGCACAACTTATTATTCCAGCTCAATCTTTGGCCAAAAATTTACCCCCCGACAACGAAGGGCCTCTTTTTAGTAATATACATGCTGTGCCCATCTCTGACACTTCGGCTATTATTAGTTGGGATACCGATGAAATCGCCAAAGTCACTGTTTTTTATGGGACCACCACAGATCCAAGCAAAGCTCTAAATAAAAGCACCCCCAGTGCAAGCAAAGGAGGTTCACTGCAAATCGACGGGCTCCAAAGCGGTGTAACTTATTACTTCTTTTTAGAAGGGATCGATGTGCGTCGAAATATTTCTACCGATGATAATCATGGATACTGGTATTCTTTTACTATGGACCCCGTGCTTGCAAGTATCGAAGGGCTCACTATATGCCAAGTAGACAACCGAAGTGCAAAAATTTACTGGTGGACTCCAGATGCTATGACTAATGGTTTAGTTCGATACGGGACTAGCCCCAACAATTTAGATAAAGAACAAATAGGCAACAATGGTCAAGCCGTTTTGTTTCACGAGGTGAGTCTTCAAAATTTATCTCCTAATACCACTTATCACTTTGTAGCCTCTTCTGGAGCTAGCACTTCTGCTCCTTTAAGCTTTAAAACCACAGAACACGCCACTCTAGTGGACTTAGAAATAGTCATAAAACCCACCACCAAAAACACAAACTGTACAGATTACAAAGACTGCAACACATTTTTCTTTATTGTAACCAACCAAGATACAGTACACTACACCGACTTAGAACTTCGCTTGTATTTGAGTGCACCTGCTGTAGGGACTAGCTATAACAGCTCTATATGGGATGGCACGGGTCAAATGAAAGGAGCAGGCAACTTAAATATTGGCTCTGCAGTACCTGATGCAGTTTCTGGAGGCTACTATTTGCCTATCACTTTAAAAGGAAACTTAGCTGTTTCTGGTAGCTACATGTTTGAACTGATGCTGAGTACCACTTATAGCTCTTTAGAAAACTCTTGGTCATTAAGACCCCATTTGAATCCAGACGATCCAGTTCCTTTTGTAGGCATTGACCTCACTAAAGGTCCGCTCTACACAGGTACAGAAACTACTTATTTAGAAAAAGTCAATGGAAAAAACGAATTTGCTTACACCCAAAGTCCTTATGTGGCGGCTTACTATCATGGAAAACACATCTACGGATACACTCCAGACTACACTCCCGAAAGTGGCCCTGCAACTCCCAAAAATATCGACTTGACCTTTAATTCTCCATTCGTTAGCCCTCGATATTCACTCGAAAAAACCACTTATGAAACTAATTACGCTGGAGAAAGTTCGGTTTCTCCTACAGGGAATTTAGATGCTTTTGAATACAATGGAAGCTTATTAAATGTGCTTTACGATCCCCCCAGTCGCAAAGATCATTTTTTCTTTGGCTTAGACACTGTTTTAAGCTATGGAAACAATTACATCGAGTGGGTTTCTTGGGACAATCGCTATGCCAACCTATCGAATAGCTATGACTGTGCTTGTACAGTGGTACGCACCAATGTAGAAATAGACACCATTACCACCCCACTCATTCCTCGCTTTTTCTATTTCAGTCCCGATAGCATTTTAGTTTATGAAAACAAAAGGATTGAATTACAGGTAGTGATGACCGATAGCATTGGAGACTTTATAAGTGACGAAGAGATGACTATTTCTTTGTTTTCAGATGATTCCAAAGTACAATTTTGGAGTTCCCCTACTTCTACACAGCCAATCACGAATATTCCCTTAAAAAACGGTATGGTCACCATCTATGTGAGTGCACCAGAAGCCAATAAAACTCATATTTATGCAGACGCATACACCAGCTCTTCTGTCTATAAATACCACCAAGCAGTTGCTTTTTTGAATATAGAAGAGCTCCCTCCTTGGCCTATCATAGATGTAGCTAAAATCATAGATACAGACTGTGATGGACTTGGAGACGCCATAGAAATCACACTCTCTAATGAATATCAAGACGGACAAAAATTTGAAAAAATCCTTTTCACTTATCAAGGGCATCCTTATGAGACAAGTGATGCGGTGATTCAAGGAAAAGTTTTAACAGCCAAAATATCTATTCAAGACTCTTCTTCGCTTACCAACCCTAGTGGTTCTTTGGTTTTAATCAGTAAAATAGATGGAAAATCAATAGAACACGCCGATTTTTATACCGATGGTATTAGTCCTCATGTTTTATCAGTATCTGTTTTAGAAAGACTGCCCGAAGCCATATTCGATCGAGTATTCATCGAGTTTAGTGAGCCTATTTTATCTCCAGATGCTATTTTTCCTTTAAATCTCTATTCTAGCGATAAAGCCTTAACCGATGCAAATCCACAAGTGCTTTCTGCTTCTTTGTATAATGACTCCTTGAATGTATGGGTTTTTGACATTTCATTTTCTGACGATGAATCTTCTGTAGTACAAGAAGGCATGTATGGACAACTCCAATCAGAATCTTCCATTAAAGATTTGGCTCAAAATGGAGTTTCTGACTGTCCTCAAGCAAAGCTCCCTATTTCATTAAAAATCCTTCCAGTGCCTCTCACTTATGCAAGCATCTCAGATGCAAACGAAGACGGCTTAGCGGAACACATTCGACTTGTATTTAGCCGCCCTGTAGATGAAAGACATAAACCTGACCATGTTTCTATTATTTTTGGAGTGGCTCCAGCCGAAACCTTATCTACCAATCAATATAACTTTATTAATGATTCTATTGCTACCATCAACCTGAACCCTGCATTTTCCCATGGAAATACCCACGGGCCTTATCAAGGTTCATATCAAGGTCGTCCTTTGTTAGGTGCAGGAAAAGTCATTCAACACAAAGGTAGCGGTGCCACTTATGAAAGCAATTCTATATTAGCCGAAGACCTCGCTGGCCCTGTTCTAGTTTCTTCTACTATTCAAGAAGCCTCTTTTTATAACCTCAGTGTGATTGCCAGTGAACCCTTGAATACCATAGACTCTTCTTTAGAAATACTTCAAAGAGAAAGGTCTGGTCCTTTACCTATTCTAGAAAAGGATTTTTCTTCTTTCAACTTAATCAATAACAACTCACAAATGTCTATTTTTTACCCCCTTGAAGTCGATGCTATCATCAAAGAAGGAGATCGAATTCGTCTGTCGTCCTTTGGTGCTAGTGCTTTTACTGACAAAAGTGGAAATTTTCCTGTCACAGATAATCCTTGGGTGAGCGTGATTGGAGCAGGAAATCCAAAAATAAAATTCTCAGTGAAATTAAAAGACTTTGTTTCTCAAATCAAAGCCAATGAAAGTAGCCCTTACTCTTCACCATCTAGAACTTGTATGTATAACTACTCTAGCTCCAAATTAGATTGTTTTATTAATAATAGCTTAGTAGAATCTATAGACACCACACAAAACCCCTTAAATGGAGTGGTTTGGGAAATCAAACTAGATGTGCCTCGAGGGTCAGCTAATAGTGAAGACCCTGCTTGGGACTCTTTACTTCTACAATATGACATCCCTGTTTACACCAATTTGGGGGCTTTTGTGCAACGATTCTCAGAAGATTTGGTCATTCCATCTCATTCTTATTTTTCGAGTACAGGGGCTTTGTCTCTCTTTGTAGAATGGGCACCACGCCGTAGCAACTCTTTATTGTCTGTGGACAAAAAAAATGTGGGTACAGGAGCGTATATTACCAAAATAGACCTAAAGACAAAATTCTTCCCTAATCCCAATAAAGATAAAGAAACCATAGAGAGATTTTCCAATAAATCCACTTACGATAAAACTTTGCGTTTTGGAATTCAAAGAAAAAAATAAAGCTTCTATATTTTTAAGGAAAGAATTTTAGCATTTAACATGTTATTTAACAAATAACATGTTATTGATGGTGTTTTTTTTTATAAATTCAGAGTGTATGGAAGTTTTACTCTTCAAGCAAAATCTTTTACTAATCTATGCTTATGCCATTGAGTTTTTAATTTTAGTGGCTGTTTTATTCCATTTGCGGCTCAAAAGAAAAAAAACGGTGGCTTCACAGGAATTAAAAAATCTAACAAAAGTAAGCATTGCATGGGTAAAACTAGCCCTACTCACCCAAATTTTTGTAAGCCCTTCCAATCAAATTTTTTGGTTTTATTTACAAGCTTTTTTTTGGGTTCAAATTGGCTATTATATGATTCAAGTTGTTTTTCAGTTTTTTGAAGAAACTTCAATCAATTTTTGGAAACATTGGAAAAACACAGGGATGGCAACCAGTGTATTGCTCTTTTTAGCACACTTTTTATATCCCGATAAAATTCTTTATTTATTGGGCCCCTTTTCTATTATCATCACCGCTCATATCCTTCTTTATTTGTATTTTTTACTTCCAATTGCATATTTGTTTTTATTCATACTACTTAAAAAATATGAGATCAAGAGAAAAGATGAAGCCCTTGCATTCCATCGAATCATTCCCATTTATTTCCTTAGTTTTTTTATTGGTTTTTTATTCGACATCATTATCCCCAAAATCCACCACAACACCTCCACTAATTTCCTATCCTTTACTTTAATTTCTATCGGTTTTTTAATTGTATTTTTACATTTCAGCTTTAGATCTCTTTTTATTTGGAGTGGGGATTTAAAATATGTGTTTCACCATTTGGTTGAAAACTTAAGCGATGGGATCTTGTTTATAAACAAAAAAGGCACTATTTTATTTGCCAACAAAAGTGTGCATCAAATTTTAAAAGTAGAAAACAATTCATTACTCAACAAACGGATTCAATCTTTCTTAAATAATATCGATCCCTATACAGAAAAAAAAGACTTTCCCATTCTATTAAAAAATGACATTTCTTTTAAATTATCCATTATAAAAAACAATCTCCAAGAAAACTCTTACGATTATATCCTCATTTTAACCAGCAATGATATAGAAGTACAATACAGAAAAAAAATTGAAAAGATTAAAAAAGTCGCCAAGCTCGAAGAAATAAAACAACAAAATATGATTAAAGAAATCAAAAAAGTCATATTAGAAAAAGAAATTTATTTGCACACTCTTATCAATCACCTACCTTTTAGATTATGGTCCAAAAATAATCGAGGCGTTTATACCATACAAAACAAAAACGACGAAGCCTTTTCTGGTAATAAAATTGGACAAAGTGTATTGGCCGAAAATGATTTTGAAAAACAAGCAGAAGAGGGCAAGTTTATTGAATTTGACTCTAAAATAATAGATGAAAATCATGAAGAACGCTATTATCACAACACTTACATACCTATTTTCAACCAAGAAGAACAAAATGGAATTATTGGACTCTCAGAAGACATTACAGAAAAAGTTCTATTACAAAAAGAGCAAAATGCTCTTAAAGAGCGTCTCTTTAATGCCTCTCGAGTCGAAGATTTAGGAAGTCTAGCTGGAGGAATTGCTCATGATTTCAACAATATTTTGGGCTCTCAAATTGGATTTTGTGAACTGGCACTAGAAAGTCTAAAAGACGACGAACCTGCAAAATCTTATATTTATGAAGTCTTAAAAGCTTCTTTAAGGGGCAAAAAAACCGTAAAAAAACTACTAGGGACCATCAATAGCAAAGAAAACGAAGATCCTATGGAGTTTATTGCCAATCTAATTTTAGACGAAGTGGTCCGTCTTTTAAAAAGTTCTTGCCCACCCAATATCCAAATAAAAACAGAGGTCGAAAATGACAAAGTGAAAATATTAGGTTATGCGGAAGCTTTTCACAGAATACTTTTTAATTTATCTTCAAATGCCATTGCAGCTATGAAACAAAAAGGTGGTGTTTTACTCATAAAATCAAGCACCGTTGCTTTGACTACCGAAAAGAAAATCCCTTATGGAGAACCTATTCCTGTTGGCACTTACCTTAAAATTGAAGTGATAGATTCTGGTGAGGGAATTTCTCCAAACGCACTACAACGAATTTTTAGCCCATTTTTCACCACAAAAGCACCAAAAGAGGGCTTAGGTTTAGGTTTATCTACTACTATGTTACTTTTAAAAGAAGCAAATTCTTATATTACAGTAAAGACAATTATTGGAAAAGGTTCTACATTTACTGTGTATTGGCCCAACCCCACAATTTAACTTAAAGAGGAGCATTTATGCCTAAAATACTAGTTATCGATGACGATGAATCTTTTAACTTGATGTTAAAAACAACTCTTGGCTTGGCAGGCTACGATGTAGATACTGCCAAAAACGGCTTAGAAGCAAAAAAACTATACTCTGTTCAAAAATATGATGTAGTGATCACAGACATCATTATGCCTGAACAAGATGGTTTTGAAGTGATACTCGAGCTCCGTCGTCTCAATCAAGCCCAAAATGTGATAGCCATTAGCGGTGGTGGTCGTACCAGTGCCAATGATTATTTAGCGGTGGCCAAACAATTTAATATTGCTGCTGTTTTTCACAAGCCTATAGACCGTAAAGCTCTCTTAAAGAAAGTGGGAGAACTTACTGTTTAATCTTTTTTTATTAAAGAATCGCCTCCATGGCTATCTTTAAAATATGAAAATACTTTTAGCTGATTCAAATAAATTTTTTGCACAGTCTATTTTAAACGATTGGAAAACTGATGACTCTACCATAGAGGTGGTCACTCAATTGGAAGACTTTATTTTGTCTATTGATCGTTCAAAATTCGACATTGCTTTTTTGAGTGTAGAGTTTTTATTTTATAAAAACATGGACATGATAAGCTACCTCAATGAAAAAAATCCCAATATCGAAATCATTGTTCTATGCGAGGCAAAAAGTTTACCTGCAGCAGAATCAGCTGTTTCAAGAGGGGCTCAAGCTTACCTTTTAAAACCTATATCCATTGAAGTTTTAGAGTCAAAGGTTAAAAAATTAGCCTCTAAATTACGCCAAAAATCTGACTCGCGTCTCATGGAAGACCATTTACTAGACAGTCTTTTGGGTGACACGCCAGAAATGCGTAAAATCTTAAAAACTTTGTACAAAATTGCTCCCACAACCAGTACCATCCTCATTACTGGAGAGTCTGGTTCGGGTAAAGAGTTTTTGGCCAATACCATCCATAGACTAAGCAAAAGATCCGAAGAAGCCTTTGTTCCAGTAAACTCTGGAGCCATTCCAGAAAACATTGTAGAAAGCGAACTTTTTGGAAGTAAAAAAGGAGCTTTTACAGGAGCCGTCGCAGATAAAAAGGGGCTATTTGAAACCGCTTCTAAAGGCACTTTGTTTTTAGATGAAGTCGGAGAACTTTCCCTTGCCACTCAGGTAAAATTACTCCGTTTTTTACAAAATCACGAAATTCGTCGTGTAGGAGAAACAGAAAACAGATATTTAGATGTACGAATTATCGCTGCCACCAACCAAAATCTGCAAAAAGCAATGGAAGAAGGTACTTTTAGAGAAGACTTGTACTACCGCTTGAACACCTTTCACATCCACCTGCCTCCTTTACGAAATCGAAAAGTAGTGATTCCTAGAATTATTAAATACTTCTCTTTAAAATACAACGAACAACACGGCAAATCTATTCAAAACATAGACCCTGCAGCTCAGATGGCCTTATTTGCTTATGATTATCCAGGCAATATTAGGGAATTAGAAAACATCATAGAACACGCTATTGTACTATCCGAAAACGGCTGGATCCGTTTAGAAGATTTGCCCGAACATGTGAGTCAAGTCCAAACAACTTCTCCAAATAAATTCTTGACGCATCACCAAGACACCAGTATCAAAAGTCTTTCTCAAGAAAGCCCTTCAGAAGAAATCGAATCTCTAAGTCAAATAGAAAAAAAACACATCATTAAAGTTTTAGACCTCATGAAAGGCAATAAAACAGAAACTGCAAACAAACTAGGAATTAGCCGAGCTACCCTATGGAGAAAGCTAAAAGAACACGAAATTGATCTAGATGACTAAGGATCAAAACGGCTCATCAAACTCTTTGTATCAGTCTAAAGGCCTTAAAAAAATGCATGCTTCAATCCAATCTATCATTATCTATGAAAATAAAAAGCTAGAAAAGGAATAAGCTCAAAAAGAAGCATTCTCTTAAACTTTATAAAGTAAAACAGCAGACAAACAACTTTCTTTAGCTTGCCCTACCGCTCTAAAATCTTTATCTTGACTTTGGGACCACTCCAATTTAACTGTCTCGCTCGATGAGTTCAATAAAGAGATGGCATCCTTAGCCAAGGATTCTGGACTAAAGTCACTATAATTAGAGCTCACCATCAAAAAACCACCTTTTTTCAATAAAGAAACACAGATTTCCACATAATTCAAAAGGTCTTTTTTAACACTAAACACATGCTTTTTGTTCCTAGAAAAACTGGGAGGGTCCAAAACAATCCCATCAAAAAGAATGGATTTTTTTTGAGCATAACTCAAATATTCCATAGCATTTCCTTTAAAAAATTCGCCAGGCAACTGCTCTAAATGGTTGATTTGATAATTCTCTTTGGCTTTTTCTAAGATTTTTGAACTGATATCCACATTCACCACTTTTATAGCCCCATTCAAACGAGCCTGCACGGCAAAACTCCCCGTATAAGAGAATAAATTTAAAAGACACTTCGACTTGGATCTAGAGGCAATATCTAAACGAACCGCCCGCATATCCAAAAAAAGACCCGGATTCACAGTATCTAATAAATCAACGACAAACAAAGCCCTTCCTTCTTTTACAATAGTAGAAGAAGCCTCTTTATCTCCAATCTCTACCTCCATCATAGGGTATTCCAAATGCTGTCCAGAAGCGTCCAAGCGATATTTTGAAACCAAAAACACAGGCTTAAAAACTTGTTTGATCGCATGGATTATTTCTTTTTTTTGTGATAAATACTCCGAAGAAAAAAACTGAAGTTGAAAATGCTGATGGTATTGATCTAAATATACCCCAGAAAGCCCATCCACAGCACCATTAAAAACCCTATAAGCATTGCTAATAGAAGACAAGGAAAGCATACTTTTATTTTTTGCACTTTCAAAAAGTGAAATAAAAGAAGGACTCATTCTGTTTTTGTCGAAGGGGGTGTTAAAGCTCGGACTTGATCGACAAACTCATCGACCTCTTTGAACTCTCGATACACAGAAGCAAAACGAACATAAGCAACAGGGTCTAGTTTACGAAGCTCTTGCATCACCAAGTTACCGATTTGATCGTATTGCACTTCTAAAGAGTCAGAAAGCATTAAGCTATTTTCGATAGTAGTGGCAATATCATCTATAGTTTGTCTGCTAATAGGTCGTTTTTTACAAGCCATGGTGATACCAGCAAGTAGCTTCTCTCTTTGAAAAGCCTCTCGACTATTGTCTCGTTTCACTACAGTTAAAGGGACAATTTCGATGTATTCATAGGTTGTAAAACGCCTAGAACACTCTAAACATTCTCTACGCCTACGGATAGAAGACCCACTGACTCGGCTATCCACCACTTTATCGCCATCATGTTTACAGTATGGACAAATCATATGCAAAATATACATTATTTAATCACAAAACTAAAACTACACCAAGAAATTTTGCTTTTATTTAAAACGCACTTTTATCTTTGATTTTTCATTAAATCTGCTAAATTATATGAATATTTAAATCCAACTCCTTTATTCCCTGAATTCAAATGAAAAAAATCATAGTCCTCAGTGACACTAAAAACTGGCGTCTTCATGTACCAGACATCCAAATTGTTTCGGCAAAAGACTACTTGACTAATCCTGATTATTCCATTGAAAAAAATTTAAGGGTATTTAATCTTTGCAATGACTACAGTTATCAAAGCAAAGGATATTATGTATCACTTTTAGCAGAAGCCAGAGGACAAAAAGTCATCCCTAGTGTCAAAAGCATTAGAGACTTCAAAGCACCCGCTGTAGTAAAAATAGTGTCCGATGACATAGAAAATTTAATTCAAAAAAAACTAGCTAAACTCACTGGGACTAAATTTGTTTTATCCATTTATTTTGGTCAAAATGTCAGTGCTCAATATTTAGAATTATCTCAAGAATTATACCGTATCTTTCAAGCACCACTTTTAAGGGCCAAGTTCATTTATAAAAACAAATGGTATATTCAAAACATTAGACCCATTAGCATCAGTGAAATCCCAGAAACTCACCTTCCAATGGTTGATTTATTTGCTAAAGAATACTTTAAAAAAAATCGTTACCACTCTAATAAATCTAAAAACTATCTATACGATTTAGCTATTTTGGTCAATCCCACAGAAACAGCCCCTCCTAGCAATGAAAAAGCCCTGCAGCACTTTATTAATGCTGGTGAAAAACTAGGTTTTAGAGTAGAACTTATCCATCAAAAAGACTATCACCGCGTAGGAGAATTTGACGCATTATTTATCAGAGAAACAACCAATGTGAATAAAGCGACCTATAGCTTTGCTAGGCGGGCACAATCAGAAGGGCTGGCTGTTATTGACGACCCAGACAGCATATTAAGGTGTTCCAACAAAGTCTATTTACAAGAATTAATGCATGTCGCCAAAATCCCTAGCCCAAAAACAATTATCACTCATTCTGAAAACAAAAACACTATAGAAAAACAACTCGGTTTCCCTTTAATACTAAAATCTCCGGACTCCAGTTTTTCTCAAGGGGTTGTAAAAGTAAAAAACAAAGAGGAACTAAAAAAAGAACTCAACTTACTCTTTAACAAAAGCGACTTGATCATTGCACAAGAATTTATCCCCACCCCCTTTGATTGGCGTATTGGAGTCTTAGACTCCAAAGTTTTATTCGCTTGTAAATATTATATGGCCAAAGACCACTGGCAAATATACAATTGGAACTCCAAAGAAAAAGCAGAGATTTCAGGTCAATTTGAATCCATACCTATAGAACATGTGCCACATGGGGTGATCAAAACCGCCTTACGCGTATCTGCTTTAATTGGAAATGGTCTGTACGGAGTAGATTTAAAAGAAGTCCATGGAAAAGCCATAGTCATAGAAGTCAATGACAACCCTAATATCGACGCAGGAGTCGAAGACTTGGTTTACAAAAAGAAAATCTATCTCAGTGTGATTCGCTCCCTCAAAAACAGAATAGAAACACGGCTTAAAAACGCCCAATTAAAAATAGAAAAACAAGAATAAAACTCGCCCCAAATCACAAAGTCATATCCTTATATAAAACAGAAAAACTCAAGAACAATTCCACAAAAACTTAAAAATTCAAGTCTGCCTGTTCCAAATTCTAAAAAAGCGAATAAAAAAACCTTTTTATTTTGAAGTCTCACAAACGCCTGGCTTTTTTAAGTTGGAAGTGAGAAGTTAGAAGTTTTTAAAGATGAACGACAATTTCTGGCACGCACTTCGACAAGCTCAATGAAACACTTTTCGGAGAGTTTTACCTCACATTTCAAGCACGCATCCCCGCATTTTTTGGCACGCTTTTCGTATGGATTGCTCCGGCAATGAAGAGGATGGGATATACGAAAATAGTCGAGTTGAACCTGTCGAAGTCTCGATAAAGAAGTGTTTTGTGTGTGTATATGGGGTGTTTTTGAAGAAAAATCTTTATTTTTAGTTGATTGACATTTTTTGTCAAACTTCTTTACTATGTTTTATATATCCTTTTGTTTAGTGGTGGAAAGACCGTGATAGATTAGGGGGATTCTGTCACGGTCTTTTTTATTTTCATTACTTGTGCTCCTATAGTCTAAATTCTTGAAATGCGATCATTTTATTGAAAGACTTTCAGAATAAAAGCCAGGCGTGTGTGAGACTTCGTAAAAAATAGAGTCAAATATCGTAAAACACTTTATAAGGATGTGTTTTGTTTACTATGCTAAAAGGGCTTTATTGAATGTATGAGTGAGTTTATTCTAAAGATTAAAAATAAAAGAAAACTGTATTATTGACTTGAATTCGATAATATCAAAAGGAAATAAGTTTTTTGTGTGTGAATATGAGGTGTTTTTAGAGATTAAAAAAGTTTCTGGCACTCGCTTCGCATGAATTGTCACGAGCAAAGTTCGTAAACAGACTTTATTCCTCGTAATGAAGAGGATAGGAGATTCGAAAATCGTCGATTTGAGTTTGTTGATGCCGATAATGAAGTTTTTTGTGTTTGGATTAGAGCTGTAAATGTAAAATCAAGATGAAGTAAAATATTAGGGTTTTTGTTTTTTTTGCGAAGCTATAGATCTTGGAAAAAGCGATTGAAAAAGAATCTATTGTCATAAATTATACTAGAAATTTTCAATTGTATTCTTTGAGTAGCTTCTATAGTGTAATGAAAGAGTGCCTAAGAGGTGCGAAATACCGTGAGAGCAATTGCGTTTAAATAAAAAAAAACAGCACAAAACATGCTGTTTAAACATTAAAAAAAATATTAAATGTAAAACTAAAATGCGTTGACGACTTTAGCTACTTTTGCTTTGTAGTTAGAAGCTGCATTTTTAGTAAAACCAGCACGACCTTTGGCAGCCGCTTTGTCTAACATACTAAAAAGCCTTGGCATTTCTTGGAGTGCTTCCTCTTTGGTACTGGCAGTACGAATGGTTTTTAAACTAGTGCGAATAGCAGATCGAACGGAACGATTCACTGCATTGGCTTTGGCTTCTTGGCGTAAACTTTTTTTATAAGATTTGTGATTAGGCACCTTAAAATCTCCGGGTGAAAATCTGACTTCAATTTTGTAATACAATTTTAGTTTTTATTCTAAAATTGGTCAAGTGTTTTTATAAGTAAAAGCTAGAATATTCTAGGATACGAATAAAAAACTGCATAAAAGGACCCAAAATAAAAGAAATAGGGCCTGGAATGGGTAAAAACCACTCCCAAAGTACAAAAAGAAGCAAAGGACGAGCCCCATGCTTGATAAAAAAGGAGTCCACCATTCGACTCCACTCGGCTGGAAGTAAAGAGGATAAAACTTTTGCACCATCTAAGGGGTAAATAGGCAACAAGTTAAAAGCACTGAGGGCTATATTCACTCGAATAAAAACATTTAGAAAGTCCACAATTAAAGCTTCTATGACAAAAGGAACGGAAAAATTTGAGAACAAAAAAGCTTGGACTAAGATTAAAACTTGAAAAGCTAGCAAGGCCATTAATAAATTAGATAAAGGGCCAGCCAAAGCCACAAGACCTATCATTCGATTTTTGCGAAGGGCATAAGTGTCCACCGGGACCGGCTTTGCCCAGCCAATCCCCATCCCTTGAAAAGCTAAAATAGCAAGCATCACAGTTCCAAAAGGATCTAAATGAGCTAAAGGATTCAAAGTCAATCGCCCCCTTTCTTTTGCCGTAGAGTCTCCGCAAAAGAGTGCCACCAAAGCGTGAAAAAACTCATGCACACTCAAAGACACCACTAAAGCCACAAAAAACAAGCTTCCCAAACGCAAGGGTTCGTTTTGACTCAACATAAAACCTCGATTATAAGACCTAATAAAGATAACCACATTAAAATTCAAATGCAACTCCAATAAAATAACAAGACACAATCTTTCTATAAAGAAAAATAAAACAGCACAAACTAGATTAATGGATGTTTTTTTTATAAATTACAAGTCTATGAAAGCCTTTATCGATTTAGCGAGTTCTTATCAAAAACACCAAAAAGAAATGGAAGAAAGCATCCAAAAAGTACTCCTATCTGGAGAATATATTGGGGGTTCTATGGTACAAAGTTTAGAAAAGGAACTTTCTAGTTACACTCAATCTCCTTATGTTGTCACTTGTGGCAGTGGAACAGACGCTCTAATGCTTGCCCTCAAGGCTTTTGGATTAAAACCAGGAGACCAAGTGATAGTGCCGGATTTTTCTTTTATTGCACCTGCCGAAACGGTCCGTTTTTTGGGGGGAGAACCCATTTTTTGTGATATTGACGAATACTTTTTAATAGACACTCACAGCCTTGAATCTTGGATTGGCCCCAAGACAAAAGGAATTATAGCGGTGAATCTATTTGGTCAGTGTGCTGACTACGAGGCTCTCTCTTTGATTGCAGAAAAACATGGACTTTGGATGATTGAAGATGCCGCTCAAAGTTTTGGAGCTCAACAAAGAAACATTTATTCTTGCAATTTAGCTTCTATCTCCATTACCAGTTTTTACCCAACCAAAACACTATCCATTTATGGCGATGGAGGTGCAGTTTTTTGTAAATCGAAGTTCCATGCTGATTTTATACGAGCTATGGCAAATCATGGTTCTACTGAACGCTACAAACACAAATACATTGGAATAAACAGTCGCCTAGATAGTTTACAAGCGGCTATTTTGCAAGTTAAACTTCAATACTTTCAAGAAGAACTTTTACTCAGAAAAAGCAAGGTCGATCACTACAATCAATTTTTTAAAGACTATGATTTTATCACCGCTCCAGCGATCAAAGAATACAACACTTCTAGCTACGCTCAATACACACTACGAGTTTCTAGTCGAGATCAATTTATAAAAGTCCTAGAAAAAGCAGAAATCCCCTATCAAATTTATTACCCTATTGCTTTGAGTCATCAAGCTTGCTTTAGTGATCTCCTCCAAAATCCCGAAAACAAAAACACACTCCAAGCATGCCAAGAAGTCCTCAGTTTGCCATTGTGTGCTTATACTAATGTAGAAGCTATCACAGAAAAACTTAAAAAGGCATTAGCATAAAAGTTTATCGAGTTTCATTTGAAAAAGCCTCTAGATTTTTCAGAGGCAAAAGGGATTCGTAATCGTCTTTTAAAAGGTTCAAAACAGCCCCAACCAAATAAAGAGAACCCACCACTAAAATAGGTTTATCTTGTGACAAATTTTGACAATCTTCTAAAAACTCTTTAGAAAGCTCACCACTTAAAGAAGCTTTTAATTCTTGAGTTTCTAGAATATCTTTTAAATTTTCTATCTCAATGAATCGATTGTAATCTGTTTTTGTTAAAAACCAATCAGAAACAAAAGCCTTTAATTCCACAAACATGGATTGTACATCTTTATCTTGAACTGCAGCGAAAAGGCATGGAAATTTTTGATGGGGAAAATTCTCTTGAAGGCTTTGAATTAATCGATGGAGAGCCGCGGGATTATGGGCTCCATCTAAAATAAAACAGAGTTTTTTTTCTTTGTTTTTTAGCACTTGCATACGCCCCAGCCAAGCAGATTGAGATAAAGATTTTAAAGCCAGTGAATGTGAGTATTCATTTTCAAGTAAAATTTTTGCCATCGCCAAAGATAGACTTGCATTTTCTTGATAATGTTTGCCTAGATTTTCTAATTTCAGTGTAGTATCTGTCAAAACGATCTGAGTATTAAAACCAAAAGAAGTCTCTATAACTTTTGCATGGTTTTCTAATGAAGTCCCCAAATTGTGCCTCACTAGCACCGATCCCTTTTTGCCAATAGCGAGCTTTTCTTTGAGTATCTGCTCTTTAGAATTTCCTAGAATTTCTGTATGGTCTAGCCCCACACTCGTCAAAATCAAATGGGCCCCTTTGGCGATAGCAGTGCTATCCAAACGCCCTCCAAGCCCCGCCTCAAGCACGGCATACTCCACTTTTTGATCTCTAAAATACAGCAAAGTGAGCATGCTTAGAATCTCAAAAAAAGTAGGCGAAATCTTTTCTATTTTAGAAGCTTGCTGGATTTTTTTTAAATAAAACTCTAAATCTTCCTTTGAAATAAATACCCCACTCACTCGAATTCGTTCTTGCAAACTCACCAAATGAGGGCTAGAGAAAAAGCCCGTTTTTTTGCCATGCGCTTCTAAAACTTCACTCAAATAAAAAGCCGTAGAACCTTTGCCATTGGTGCCAATCACATGAATACTTTTAAAACTTTGCTCTGGATTTCCAAAGTGAGTGCACAATTTTTTCATATTTTCTAGACCGGGTTTCATTCCAAAAACCAAAGCATCTTGTAAAAAACGAATTCCTTGCATAAATTCCTCGAGCTGAACCTTCAAAATTTAGCAATTAAACAAGTTCAAACACATCCATCGCTGGATATTTTTAATTTTTATGAAGTCTCACACACGCCTGGCTAAAATAAACTCAAAGATAAGTCCTTCGCTTGGCTTGAATTCTTTTATTTTTTAAATTCTTCTGCATCAATTTTATAAATTTATAAAAGCAAACCAAAGAGGCCCTGTGATTTATTCTCCAAACCCTGATCGATACAACACCATGCTCTACCGCCGAGTCGGAAACAGTGGGCTAAAACTCCCCGCCATCTCTCTTGGATTTTGGCATAATTTTGGTGCAAAAGAAAGCCTCGAAAGCTCCAAAGAAAAAACGCTCTATGCCTTTGATCATGGAATTTGCCATTTTGATTTAGCCAACAACTATGGGCCTCCTCCTGGCAGTGCCGAAAGTGTATTTGGAGAGATTTTAAAAAAAGACCTGCTCCCCTTTAGAGACGAAATCACCATCGCCACCAAAGCAGGCTGGCAAATGTGGCCTGGCCCTTATGGAGACTTTGGGAGTCGAAAGTATTTAATCGCTAGTCTGGACCAAAGTTTAAAGCGAATGGGTTTAGAATATGTGGATATTTTTTATCACCACCGCCGAGACCCAGAAACTCCATTAGAAGAAACTATGCAAGCTTTGGACTATATTGTCCGTAGTGGGCGTGCCCTGTATGTAGGGATTTCTAGCTATGACGCTCCTAGCACTCAACAAGCATATGACTTGTTAAAATCCATGGGGACTCCCTGCCTTATACACCAACCGCAATACAACATGTTCAATCGATCCTTAGAAGAAGAGTTACACCGTGTTTTAATCCAAAATAAAATAGGCTGTATCACATTTTCTCCTTTGGCACAGGGCTTGTTAACGGATCGTTATTTGAATGGAATCCCCAAAGATTCTCGAGTAAAAAAAAGCATCTTTTTAACAGAAAATCAAGTTGAAGAGTCCATGCAAAAAGTGACTCAACTCCATCAAATAGCCAAAAATCGAAATCAAAAACTCTCTCAAATGGCTCTCGCTTTTAATTTACGATTAGACGCAGTCAGTTCTGTATTGATTGGAGCCAGCCATGTGTCTCAAATCCAAGACGCTATAGGGAGCCTTCAAAACCTAGACTTTTCTGCAGAAGAACTTCAAGCCATTGATCGTATTTTAAATCCATCATAAACAACTTGCCACCTTTCTAAACCATTCACTCTATTTTTCATTTTTACATTTTATAGATTCATATGATTAATAAATTTAAGACGATTGCATCAAAACGAATCACAGTCCTATTTGTCTTTATAGTCTTTGTGACGCTTTTACTTTTGAATAATCCTATTTTAGCTCAAAACACAAAGCACTACAACTATAGAGGGGCATCTAGGCAAATGGAAAAAATATACCATGGAGAACTGAGAGAGACCATTTATTGTGGCTGCGAGTATTTCGACAAAAAACATATTAATTTTGAGTCCTGTGAATTTAAACCCAGAAACAACCCTCGTCGCAAAAGCTTTGTAAGAGCCAACCGTATTGAATGGGAGCATATCGTCACTGCTCATAATATGGGGCACTTCTTAGAGTGTTGGCGAGAAGGCGGGCGAAAAAACTGTTCTAATAAAGACGAAAAATTTGATCTAATGGAAGGAGACTTGCACAATTTATACCCTGCCATCGGTGAAATAAATGGCGATAGAGGGAACTTTATGTTTTCACAATGGAGCAATGAACCTACTCTAATGTATGGCTCTTGCGAAACGGTGGTTGATTTTAAATTAAAAAAAATACAACCCAGAAAAGAAGTTCGAGGCCTTATAGCTCGAGTGCACTTTTACATGGAAAAAACATATGGAATACGACTATCCAATCAAGACCGTCGATTGTTTGAAGCATGGGATAAAATGTACCCAGTCACAGCTAAAGAATGCCTTCGAGACGAACGAATTTTTCAAATCCAAGGGGATAGAAACCCTTTTGTAGAAAAACAATGTTTAGAAAATAATTTATATTGATATAGGATTTCAAATGCAAAACAAAGAAACTTATAGAGAATTAGAAATCGGTGAATTGCCTTGCCCAGTAGAAAACTGCAAAGGCATTCTAGTGGTCAATCCAGACAATAGCTATCGATGGACCTGCGAATTATGCGGTCACATAAAGGAGTCCTAATGGAAGATTCAAAACCTTTAAAAGACGCTTGGAGCGATCACTCCAGACTCTGGGAAAATAACATTTGGGTCTATCCAGTCATTAGCAGGCGAGCCGAAGGCTTATCTATTGGAATCAACCTGAATTTAGATAAGATATGCTCTTTTGATTGCGTCTATTGCCAAGTAGATAGAAAAATTCCTGGCCCTCCACAAAGAGTCGATATCGCCGCTATTCAAAAAGAACTGAAACTCATCATCGGTGAATATGAAAGCAATGGACTGGCTTCGTTCACAAACTTCTCTCAAATCGATGCCTCTAAAAGACAAATCAAAGATATAGCCCTCTCTGGTGACGGTGAACCTACCATGATAAAAGAGTTCACAGCCGTCTGTAAAATGCTTTTAGAAGTACAAGAAAACTATAGTCAATACAATCTAAAATTAACCCTCATCACAAACTCCACGCTTTTAAACCAAAAAAGAGTTCAAGAAGGGCTTCGCTATTTAACTCAAAAGAACGGAGAGATTTGGGCCAAATTAGATGCAGGATCAGAAGAATGGTTCCAAAAAATCAACATTAGCCCCTACCACTTAAAACACATACAAAAAAACATCGAAGAAGCTATCCTTCAATTTCCCATAAAAATACAAAGCATGTGGTGTTCTTACAACGGAGAGCTTCCATCTTCTACAGAAATCGATCTCTACATCAACAGAGTCCAAAACATTTACTTTAAAAACCCCAAAAACTTTTTAGGAGTGCAACTCTATACCGTCGTCAGGCAAACCGCAAGGCCCAATGTCTTATCTGTACCCAAAGAATTTATGGAGCACATAGCCCAACTCATCCAAAAAGAAATCCCTGTAAATGTAAAGATTTACGAATAAAATTCAATCCCGAGAGGTATAAAAAAAGATATAATAATTAAAAAATAAGTGAAATGTTTTGGAGCCATCATTTCGCAAAGCTTATACAGAGAATAAACGAAACATTGAAAGCTATTGTGTTCTATACATCATTGAGCTTTGAATGCTTCGTGAAATCTCATCTACAAGAGATTTCTTTTTTTAGTTTCTCCCAAGTGTCTTCTGAGATTTGTGGCCCCATCACTTGCACCACTTCTGCTGCCACTCGACTCCCCCATTCTCCGCAAGTCAGGAGAGGCTTTTCGCAAAGGTAAGCCAAAAGGAATCCAGCTGCCCAAAAATCCCCTGCTCCAGTGGTGTCTATGGCTTTGACTTGCAATGCACTGGCTTTTTGAAAATCTGTTTTTGAGGCAATGAGTGAGCCTTGACTACCAAGTTTCACCACCGCTATTTCATTGACTTTATCCCTTAAAACATGAAGTGCTTCTATTTCTTTTTTTTGAGTATAAGCATAGGCTTCTTCTTCATTTGCCAAGATAATATCAATTAAATTTTCAGAAAACAAATTATCAAATAAAGATCGACACGCATGGATGACTTCAAACGATCCAAAATCCACCACTGTTTTGAGTCCAGCATTTTTTGCTAAAAGCAAAGATTTTTTAAACACATCGGCATTAAAAGCCCTATAACCTTCTACATAAAACACCGAAAAACCCTTAAATAATTCGGGCTTTAAATCGGCTTTGTCTATTTCATCTGAAGCACCCAAATAAGTAAACATGGTGCGCTCTGCATCGGGACTCACCGCAACTACCACAGCACCTGTTGGAGTTTCTGAATTTAAAAGTTTAGATTCTACCCCTGATTTTTTTAAATGATCTTGAAACATTGTCCCTAAATCATCTTTGCCCACCTTAGAAAAAAAAGAAGACGAGACTCCCAACCTAGAAAGAGCAGCTATAGTATTACAAGCAGAACCTCCGGGCACATATTCTGGAGTGTCTAGCATAGCTTGTAAAGACTTGCTTTTTTCTGCGTCTACTAGCGTCATTCCCCCTTTGAGGCTTCCCGATTGTTCTACCCAGCTATCATCCACCAAAGAAAGGATGTCCACTAAAGCGGCTCCAAAACCTAAAACTTTTTTCATTTTTACCTCTTATAGTCCTCGACGACGACGAGCCCTTTTCCCTGCTTTTAGTAAGTATTCTTTTTCTGCTTCTGTCAAAGCATTCAAACCTTCTCTACTGACTTTAGATAAAATAGCATCCATTTGTTTATCGGCATCCATATAAGCCACTTCGCCTTCTAAAACTTTAGGCGAAGAACTTTTCGGAGAGCGGGGACGAAATTTCAAACCCAAACGAAAGTCCTTTTCATACAAATACATGTAAATAAAACCCGCTAAAACACCACCCAAATGAGTAAAATGAGCCACAGAGTCACCTGATCTTGAGAACAAAATATCAATAGCTACAAGCAACCAGATCGCATGTTTTATTTTGATAGGGATCACCATAAACAAAAAAATCGTCCTTTCGGGGAAAAATTTATAATAAGCCACAAAAATTCCCATTAAAGCACCAGACGCACCTATAATACTTGCATATGGCGATAGTGCCCCAGACAAATAAAAGGGCACACTAAAAACACCCGCAAAAACTCCTGAAAACAAATAAAGTTGTAAAAATCGTTTATTTCCCATTTGGGTGGCGACTTCATCTCCAAACATCCAAAGCATTAGCATATTAAACAAAAAGTGAAAAAACTGAATGTGGATAAAATTATAGGTCAAAAACCGCCAAGCCTGTTCAAAGTATAGCGGAACAAGCGCACCGTAACCTACGATAAGATTATTCAAAGGAATTCTAAATAGACTGGCAAACAAAACAAGACCAAAAACACCTGCATTGATTTGTATTAAGATTTGCACAGGCTTAGGGAGGTATCGAAATGGTTTTAAACCTAACATTTTAAAAGACTCCATTCTAAATCAAAAGCTTTTTGCATGGATTTAGGGATATAAGAATACACAGGGTGTCGATAAGAAAGCAGCTCTCGCACCAGGCTACTAGACACAGCTAAATGTTCGGGAGCACTCATCAAAAAAAATGTATCGATTTCTGGGTTTATACTTTTATTGTTCCAAGATAAATGCTGCTCTTTTTCTAAATCACCCACAGAACGAATCCCTCTCAATAAAAATTGAATTTGGTGATTTTTTAAGTAATCGACAGTAAGAGAATCATAAGTGTCTATACGAATATTGGTTTGCTGGCCAAAAACAGCTTGGAGCATACGAATACGAGCTTCTATAGAAAACAGCGATTTTTTAGAGTGATTTGGAAGGACTAAAAGTATCAGCTCATCAAACAAATGAAGAGCCCTTTTCACTATATCGTGATGCCCAACGGTAAAAGGGTCAAAAGAACCCGCATACACTGCTTTTTTAATCGATTTACTCATGCAATTACAAATTACAAAGTTTTACTTAAAAATAAAAGGGTGGATTCTCCATAACGCTTTTGTTTTAAGGATTTACCCCATGGTGGAATCGACCTCGATGGACATTCTAACACAAGGCTACCTCTGTCACTCAAGTGTTTTTGTAAAAAGCTCAAATCTGGATAATCTTTTGTAAAAGGCGGATCTGCATAAATTAAATCAAAGTTTTCTTTTAAGCTTTCTGTATAAACAAGCACATTAGACTTTAGGGCTTTGCAAGATTCGTGGATCCCTAAATTTTGATAAGCTTGAGAAATTAAAGAAATTTGTTTGGCATCATTTTCTATGGCCGTTAATTTGGTGGCACCTCGACTCACAGCCTCTATGCCTATAATACCACTGCCTGCATACAAATCTAAAACAGAAAAGCCTTCTACACTATACAGTATATTAAACAAAGCTTCTCGAAGCATAGACGAAGATGGTCTAGTGCTATTGTTAAAAGGAGACTCTATATAACGGCCTTTGAATCGACCGCCTGTAATTCGAATGGACATTAAGAGGCTACATACATCACTAATTGCATTTTAGCAACTAAATTTCTTTGACTCGCTTCTATTTTTAGTTTTTGAATACCTACACGAAGCTCTGATTTTTGAAGTTCGGCAATAAAACTCATAAAAGCAGCATAATCTGTATTTAATGTGACATCAAAGCTATGCTTTTTGTAAATTCCAAACTCTTCTATTATTCCCTTATCTAAACCTTTGAATTTTAAAGATTTTTGTTTGTCCAAAGCTAAAAAAGTTTTAAGCTCTTCTTGAACTTCTGTGGGCAATACAAATTTTTTCAAATGCTCTATATTAACATTGTTCACATTGTATTCTCCGAATATTGATATATCCGTAACAGGAGCATTTTCTGCATGAGGAGGAGTTTTAACTGCTTTACTTACAGATTTTAATCGATCCACAAAACTCCTTTGTGTAGCTGGTGTTTCTGCAATACCCCGTATATAATAATAATTAGGAGCTTCAAAAACTAAATCAGAAAAACTAATGTTATCTGGAGTAGCCGTATTAATAAAAACCAAAAACTGAGCAATAGCTTCTTTTTGATAAGCAATTTGTTCTAAGGGAAGGAAGCTAAAATAATTATTTGACTTAGCTTTATTAAAAAGACTGGGATTTAAATCCGTTATCACTGTTTCTAAACTCAAAGCTTTTTGTGCTGCTTCAACTGCTTTTTCGGATTCTAATTGTTTGTCTAACAGATTTATCTTTCCTTTAGCTGACATGTTGAACACATCTTGTGCAGGATCTTGTACTCCAACAATAGCCAGAACTTTTGTAGGAATCACTCCATGCAATGGTTTTGGAACTCCTAAAATTTTAACTAAGCCTATGCTAAATACCAAAAACGCCGCCAGAACAGAGAATCTTAACATCCACTTAGTGTTAGATTTTTTTGTTTTCACTGCAACACGAGGCGTTCTCACTTTTTTTTCAGAATCAATGGTTTTTGAAGCAGCTTCAATTAAATTCAATTGGATCATGATGCACCTCCACTGGAACGAAGCGAAGCCCCAATTGCCCCAACACAGCTTAATATACTAGAAACACTTTCTTCGTCCACAGGCAAACGAATATTATTAAAAAAGTCTAAAAGTTTCAATTCATAGGAGTCAAACTTTGATTTAAAAATTTCAAAAAAACTTGGATCGTTTAACAACTCTCCGCACAAAGTCAATGTTTTTACATGGGCTCCATTTTCAGAGGCAGCTAAGTTTACTTGCTCTAAAATTCGTTGCGATAACAAGTTAAATGCATCGTCTTTTGATTTACCAACCAATTCCAATGTAGAAACACTGCGAATGGCCTTGATATCGTCTTGAGAGAAAAACATCAGCACCACGCCTGCTACATCCACTTTGATAACAGCTTGTACTTCATCCTCTATAAAGACACCATCTTGTTTTAAAAGATTAAATATCGAAACAACATCTAACTCAAAAATCTGAGGGCTTATTTTCTTACTTCTAAAACCTTTTCGAACAGCATCGACCCAAACTCGACGAACCGCAATTAAAACAACCGTGAAGCCAACAATTTTGTCACCTCGCAAAACATGATAATCAAAATAAAAAGTATCTGGCTTTAGACCTGTTAGTAAGTTCAACTTCCAAGTTAAATATTCTTTTATGTTAGAAGAGGCTTCTGGTGGTATATAAATTTGACGGAAGACCCCTCGAAAAACAGATAGAGTCAATGTGATGGTGTCTATAGAATCATATCCGTGTTGATCTAGCCACGCTTGTAAAACGGATTCAAAAGTATAGATATCATCCAAAGGACTAACCTCTGTAGCCAAGTATGCCGTATTCAAAACCTTTTTTGCCTCGGGGTCAAATAAGGCTAACTTTAAGGCGGCATCACCTATTTCTATGCCTAACTGTAATTTCATATCGCTCATACATTCAACAACTTATAAGGATTTATTAAAGAACTTCTTCACTAAAACTAATCAAAATTTATGTCAAGTAACATACTTTTTACTTTTTTCTCACCAATTCCTTTCACTTTTTTCAAATCAGACTCATTTTTAATGCTTCCAACAGTTTCTCTATAAGAAATTATCGCTTCTGCAAGTTTTGGACCTACTCCTTTTAAATGACACAATTCCTCTAAACTAGCTTTATTTATGTGAATAGGTAAAATAATTTTTGCTTTTTTCACTGTTTTACTTTTTTTTGACTTATTCTTTGTCGGCTTTTTTTTAGTAGTAAGCTCTTTTTTTAGAGAAGGCTTCGCTTCCCAGTTCGAAAACTCCATTTGTTCTTCTACAGGGAACTCATCCATCACTGGAACGGGCTTGTCTGGTAAAAAACGAATCACACTCCCTATACCAAGAAAAATAAGGATAAGAAAAAACACTTTTTTTTCAGCTTTGTTCATCTGCGGCCTTTAGTAAACCTAAAAAAAGAGGTGCTGGATTTAAAAGCGAAGACTTTAATTCTGGATGGAATTGACATGCTAAAAAATAAGGATGCTTTTTTAACTCTATTAGCTGAGGGGTGGATGGCTCAAAAGAGTGTCCAGAAAACACAAGGCCAGCCGATTCCAATTGCTCTTTATAATGTAAATTCACATCGAAACAATGACGGAATCGTTCTCGAACAAACTCTTGTTGATACAAAGATACAGCTTTAGAATCTTCTTTTAGACGAACATCGTGTCCTCCTAGCCGCATAGAAGTGCTACAAGACCCTATAATAATCGGGTGTTCAATATGCGTTTCTTCTGACTCTGTAGTATGAGCCCCTGTCAAACCACATACATGTCGGGCAAACTCTACCACCGCTAGTTGCATTCCAGAGCAAATACCTAAAAATGGTATGTTCTTTTCTCTAGCATATCGGACAAGTAAAATTTTCCCTTCCATTCCTTTTTTCCCTGAAGAGCCGGGTACAATCACTGCATTGACACCTTTTAGGATCTTCTCTATGCTGTTGGGTCGTTTCTCCATTTTTTCTACATCTACCCAGCGAATTTCTACTTTTAGATCCAAGTGCGCAGAAGCATGATTCAAAGATTCAATCACACTTGCATAAGAGTCTTCTAAACTAAGATCTCTACCACACAAAGCCACTGTGATTACTTTTCGGGGATGCACTTGATTTTTATTTAATGAATCCACCAAGCAAGCCCATGTGTCTAGCTTAGGTGGCGCATAAATCCTTAATTTTTTTAGTAAAATTCCAGGAATACCTTCTTTATCGTAAACCAAAGGCACCTCATACACATGCTTTACATCTACGCCAGATATCACATTGGAGGCAGGTAAATTGCAAAAAAGCCCTATTTTTTCTTTGATATGAGGTTTTATAAATTCTTCACAACGGCCAATAATAATATCTGGATAAATTCCCAATTCATTTAAATCCCTCACCGACATCTGAGTGGGTTTAGATTTTTGCTCATTCACTCCTGGAGGGATTGGGATATAGGTCAAGTGTACAAAAACACAATTTTCTTGACCCACCTCGTGAGAGAGTTGACGCACAGCTTCTATATAAAACTGATTTTCTAAGTCTCCTACTGTACCGCCTATTTCTACAAGTAAAATATCTGCATCTTCTTTGTTGGCTATAGAGAATAAATTTTCTTTGATCACATTGGTGACATGAGGTATAAACTGCACTGTATGCCCCAAATAATCCCCTTGCTTTTCTTTGTCTAAGATGGTCTTAAAAATCCGTCCCATCGTTAGGCTCCATTCTTTTTTAGCCACCACATTTAGAAATCGTTCATAGTGCCCAAAATCCATATCTACTTCTCCGCCGTCGTCTAACACATAAACTTCGCCGTGTTCCGTAGGATTCATGGTGCCAGGGTCTGTATTCAAATAACCATCACATTTGACTGGTACTACTTTTAATTTATCCGAAAGGAGTGCTCCTATAGAAGCAGCTGCAACTCCCTTGCCTAAACCAGAAATAACACCCCCTGTGACAACGATGAATTTGGTTTTTCCATTATATATTTGAGATAAATTTTGTTTATTCACTGTAATACCATCTTGTGTTTAGATTTTTTTAAAACATTTTCTACTAATAATAAATCGGTGGGAGTGTCCACCGCCATCGAAGTGCTCGGACTAAAAATCACTTTAATTGGTCGTTTTCCCAAAACACGCAAAGGCTCAATAGAACGCAACAACTCATCTTTTGTTTGAGGGCTGTGTGAAAACTCTTGCATAGCTACCGATGAATAAGCATAAATACCACGATGCTCTAACCAAGATTTTGTTGGATTGGAAGAAATTTGCCTTTTGAAGTCCTGTGCATAATTATTTTGAACTTGGATTTTCACTACATTAGTGTTGTTATAATCCTCTCTTAAAAGAGGAGTAGCCGCAGTAATCCAAGATGTTGGCTCTAATTGAATGTTTTTGGCAACAGCCCTCAATAGATCTAGATCTATAAGTGGTTCATCTCCTTGTAAATTTACCACTAAGTCTAGGTTTAGTTTTTGTGCGGCTTCTATCACTCGATCTGTTCCAGTAGGGTGATCACGAGTGAGTATCGCTTCAAATCCATGTTTTTGAACCACAGAATATATCTCTTCGGAGTTTGTAGCACAAACAATTAAATCAAAACAAGAAGCTAACGCTGCTCGCTCTAAAGTATGTAAAACCATTTCTTTGCCATCAATCTTTGCCAAAGGCTTGTTTGGAAATCGCGTGGACTCCATTCGTGCAGGTATTACACAAGCAACTGACACTCTAGCCACCAATCACTTTGGGAATAGCAAAATGATCGCTTTCTACTTGAGGAGCATTTTTAAATACTTGAGCTTTAACAAATGAACCTTTGGGGCTATCTTGACGCAATACCGGCGGTGCTTTTTCTATGCCTATCGTAGGTCTTATTGCAGTCAAATCTAAGGCACGCAAAGACTCTAGTTGAGCCAAACTGTGGTTTAAGTAGTCTTTTGCTTTCTGTATTTCTGCTGTTGACATTTCTATTTTAGAAGATTTTGCTAAGAGCTCTACTTCTTCTGTTTTTAACATAAAACCTCCGTAAACAATGATATAAAGATAAAAAAATATCTCTATTTGGCATTATTGGATTAATTCTAAACTTGCAAATTTTAAAATAAGTGTACGAACCACTCCATCTTGAAAACGAACTTCTACCCTAGCATTTTCTCCTTGTCCAGAATTTTTTAAAATAACACCCGTTTTAAATCGAGAATGAAAAACTTTGACTCCAGGCTTAAAAGGCATTTCACTGTATTCATCATAGACAAGTCTTGGCTCATCTGGACTAGGTTTACTTACTTTTATTGGGTTTTTATAAACAATCCTTTGGGTGTCATTTTTCTTTTTACTAAAAGAATCAGGGCGTTTATAAGAAAAAGACCTTTGAAAAGAGGGTGTTTTTTTTGAAGATGAAAATGCCTTAGGATTTCTATCAAAAGTTTTAGAGTTTGAATTTCCATATTTTTTTTCAAAAGAATTTTCAAATGAAAAACCTGATGAATTTTCTAACTCAACATGAACAACAGTGGGGTCCATCTCTTCGAGGAAGCGAGAAGGGGCAAAATTTCTAAAGGAGCCTTGCCAGAAACGGCGTTCTGTATGGTACAAAAACAATTTTTTTTCTGCTCTTGTGCAGCCCACATAAAACAAACGCCTTTCTTCTTCTATTTGCTTTAGTTCTTCTTTTGGGTTCATCATTGTAGAAACACGAATTAAAGGAAAAAGCTCTTCGTCGCAACCTGCGATATGGACCGTATGAAACTCTAAGCCTTTTGCCATATGCATTGTCATAAGGGTCACCTTTTCAGTAGCCTCTTCTACCTTTTTATCTGCATCTGTGAGTAAAGAAATGTCTTGCAAAAAAGCATCTAATGAAGCATCGGGGTTTTCTTCATCAAACTCACGAATCGCATTAACCATTTCATCTAAGTTTAGCTCTCTTTCGTCCGAAGTAGCATCGTCTTCTTTTTTTAAAAAGCTTTTGTAATTTATATCTTCAATAATATGCTCTACCAGTATTGGCAAAGGGGTCTCAGCTTCTTCTATCATTTGAAACCATTTATTCACTAAATCACTGAAACTTTTAAATTTTGAAGAGGCCGGCCCTAAATCTATCATGGGTGAACTCAAAGTCTCCCATAAAGACAGACCCACTTCTTCTGCACTATTTAATAGACGGCTAATGCTCGCTGCTCCAATTTGTCTTGGGGGCACATTCACAATTCTAAGCAGTGCTGCATCATCTTTAGGGTTGGAAAGTACACGCAAATACGCTAAAATATCTTTGATCTCTTTTCTATCCCAAAAACGAGTCCCACCATAAATCACACAAGGAATTCTATAGTCATTCAAAGCTTTTTCTATGGCTCTTGACTGTGCATTTGTTCTATAAAAAATCGCTGTTTTTGAGTACATAGAAGTTCCTGCACCAAAAATTGTACTAGCAATGCGTTCCGCTTCACCCCTATCTTCGTCAAGGTGTATCACTTGAATCAAGTCTCCTTTTTCTTGCTTTGAAAACACCACTTTCTTCATTTCTTGAGGTCGTTCGTTGTTGGCTATAACCGAACCAGCTCCTTGCACAATATTTGAGGTAGATCTATAGTTTTCTTCAAGTTTCACAATCTTGACAGGGCTAAAATCCCTATGAAAATTTCGAATGATTTCGATATTGGCACCACGCCATCCATAAATACTTTGGTCGTCATCACCAACCACGGTCACATTTTTTTCTGGATTCATTAATAGTTTTAACAGCTCATACTGAACATCATTGGTGTCTTGGTACTCATCGACCACCACATACTTAAAACGACGAGCAAATTGTTCGGCTATAGGAGGTATTTTTTGTAAAATGTCTGTGGTATGAAACAATAAGTCATCGAAATCCATGGCATTCGATTCTGCTAATTTTTTTTGGTATGCTTTATAGTAAGAAGCTATTTTTTTGGCTTCTCCGTATTCTGCATTTTGTTCCACCACTGCAGGGCTTTGTAACACCACTTTATAAGAATCTACACCGTATTCTTTCTGAACCGAGTTTTTAAACTTTGAAATCAATGCACGAACTTTTCGAAGTTCACTTGCATCATACAAATCACCCATATCTTCTTTGAGTATTTGCCTTATCACTCTTTTTTGATCATCATCATCGTATATAGAAAACTGAGCTGTAAAAGGAGTTCGAATCGAATTTCTAATGCCTGGGTTGCCTAAACATGTCCTTAAAATCCGTACACAAATAGAGTGAAAAGTTCCCATCCATTGGAGTTCTACTCGTTCTCCTAAAATTTGATGGATTCTTTCTCTCATTTCTCTGGCCGCCTTATTGGTGAATGTCACCGCCAAAATAGAATTCGAGGGTACTCTATGAGCCGAAATCAAATGAGCCATTTTATAAGTAATAGTGCGAGTTTTGCCAGAACCTGCCCCCGCTATTATTAACATAGGGCCTTGGATTTGAAGGGCTGCAGCTGATTGTTCTTTGTTTAACTCTTTATTTAATACACTTGAATCTAATACAAAAGACATCACTCGTCCTTTGTAGAAGCAGCTAAAGCTTGCTCCAATGTGGTTAAGCCATCTAAAGCTTTTTGAATGCCATCCATTCGAAGTGTGATTAGATCGCATTCTTTAAGTGCAGCCCTTTTAATCTCATCTCCAGAAGATCTTTTGATAATCAAATCTCTCACTGTTTCATTAGGTACTAAATATTCATAAATACCCAAACGACCTTTGTAGCCCGAGCCATCGCACTTAGAACAACCCTTACCATGATAAAACTGCATATCGGGACTGAGTTTAAGGTCTTCTCGAAGTTCTTCTGAAATATCAACAGGTTCTTTGCATTCTTTACAAATTCGTCGCACAAGGCGTTGAGCAAGTACCCCTTTAATAGCCGTTGAGACTAAAAAGGGCTCTAACCCCATCTCTAACAAACGAGGAAAAGCTCCAGCGGCATCATTGGTGTGAAGCGTACTAAAAACCAAGTGACCTGTCAAAGCAGACTCAATGGCCATTGAAGCGGTTTCTTTGTCACGCATCTCACCAATCATAATCACATCGGGGTCTTGACGGAGCAAAGCCCTAATTCCTGCAGCAAAAGTAAAACCTGCAGCTACATTAATTTGCCCTTGATTGACTCCATCAATATTAAGCTCCACAGGATCTTCCATAGTCGAAATATTGGTGGTTGAATCTAAAATCTCGCGAATAGACGCATAAAGAGTGGTAGATTTACCAGAACCAGTAGGACCTGTCACCAAAACAATACCATTAGGTAAATTAATAGACTCCAAAAATTGTTTATAAACTCTGGGGTCAAAGCCCATATCCTTTAAGGGAAACTGCCCTGAATTGGGGTCTAAAATACGCATCACTATTTTTTCTGTAACACCTCGTTTACGCAAAGAGACCGGAAACGAACTCACACGAAGGTCCACTTCATTCCCTCTGTATCGAACTGTGAACCGGCCATCTAGTGGTTTTCGTTTTTCTGCAATATCCATTTTAGCTAACAGCTTAATCCTAGACAAGATTTGAGCCATCAATCTCGCTGGAATTGGAGGCTGAACTTGCAAATCTCCATCGATACGATAACGCATTTTCAAGTAAGTTTCTTGTGGTTCCAAATGAATATCAGAGGCTCCCCTAGCAATAGCTTCGTGCACTAGAGTGGTTACAATTTTAACCACTTGTTGGCCTTCTTCGTCAGTGAGTTCTGGTTCTTGATTGTAAGAATCTCTTTCTACTGTTTCTAGCTCTGAATCGTCATCGGACGCACTCAACAAAGTGGATAAGCTTTCATCGGACTCAGAAGTATCTATATACAAAGACTCAATGGCATTTATCACATCTTTTTCGGATGCCATCACAATATTCACCGCCATTTGAGACTTAAATTTAATAATGTCTATGACCCTCATGTTAGTAGGGTCTGACATGGCAATGGTTAAAACTTTTTCTGTCTTATTCACAAAAAGTGGAATGACTGTATAGCTTCGACAAATATCTTCGGATAGATAATTCACAATATCGGGATCAAAGCTAAAATTTTTTAAAGAAACATAGGGTAATTCGAACTGCAAAGAAAGAATTTCAATTAATTTTTCTTCGGGCATGTAACCCAAAGAAACTAAAGTTTTCCCCAGCCTTTGCCCTGTGACTTTTTGTTGTTCTAGTGCTTTTTCTAGTTGAGTTTCATTGATATAACCCTGAGCAATCAACATTTCACCTATGCGCATCTTATTGGTGGACTGCATTTGGACACCCAAAACATTGGTCAAAACATCTTCAGGAACCATGCCCAAGCGAACCAGTATTTTACTAAGCATTATTCCTGTTCGTTTGTGTTCACTTATGGCATGATTTAGTTGATCTTCGTCAATGATCCCTTGACGATACAATAATTCACCTATATTCACTTTTGAGTTTTTATTCATAAATGTGACCAAGCTTGAGCTTTAATTGGAACACCCAATCCTTTAGAATTAATCATGGTTACACCCTGGCCTTTTTTCACCCAACCTATATGAGTGGTAGGACCGGGTAATTCTTTATATAATATACTATTTGAAGTGCTACTTGTAAAAAGAATTTGATATTCCTCACCCCCATTTAAGGCAAAATCCAGAGGAGAAAGTCCATAAAATGCTGACAAAGCTAAAACTTCTGGATCTATAGGTAAAAAATCCCTATGAATGGATATAGATACACCAGAAGCTAAAGCAATATGATGCAATTCAGAACTCAAGCCATCACTGATATCAATAGTGGCGTGGATTCCTAGATTTTGCGATAAAAGGGCTCCAATGTTTTCGTGAATTTGTGGTTTTAAATGATAATCCACTAATTTACGCCATTTTTCTATGTCTTGAGGGGCATTTAAAAGAACCCAAAGCCCCGCCGCCGACTTTCCTAGTGTTCCCTGTACAAAAACACCATCTCCAAGTTGAGCTTTAGATCTTTGTAACGGTTCTTTTAGTTCTGTGTTTCCTAAAAGAGTGGTCGAAAAAAAACCTAAATCACTCACCACGGTGTCTCCTCCCAAAAGGCATATCCCTCTGGAGCTAAAAGCTTGTTGAAAGGCCCTTGCGATTTCTTTATTTTGATTTTTAGTCCAAGATCGATTGAGCGATAGCGTTAAAAATGCAATTTTTGCAATTCCACCCATAGATGCAATATCTGATATGTTGGAGATTACATGTTTTTCTACAGCTTGTTCAATACTTGAAAAACTAAAATCAAAATGTGTTTTTTCTACAGAGACATCATTGCTAATCAACCAACCATCTATAGCCGCGGCATCGTCTCCTACATCTAGCCAAAAACGATGTGAAGGGGCTTTTTCATTTAAACTAATACGAGTGGATAGGAGTTCATTTATATAGCGAAACTCCTCTAAATCTATTTTATTTGCTTTGTTTTCGCTCATGCATTTAAATTTAGTGAAAATAAAAGATAAAAGCCATTTATTCATCTCTTTTAAAAATAAAAAACTAATTTTACTAGAATGGGACACATATTTTTTATTAGCACCGACTCCAGTAGTAACATTGACGAAATTGCACAATGGACTCTTTTTTGGCTTTTAGATAATGACAGGGCTTTAGACACTTCTTTTTACACCTGTAGCGGCATAGAACAAGCATACAAAGCCTTAGAACAACCTCTTAAAAACGGAAACTCTCCTTCTCTTATTGTCATTGACCACCCAGTAAAGCCAAGCCCAAGCATGATCCAATTTGCAGAACAACTGCACAACGCTATTCCAGAAACTTGGATTGTCGAATTTATTTCTCCTAATATGCCTATCCCCTCTAAAAAAAACTCCCAGCACTTATTCTGGATGACCAAGCCCATTTCTCAAGAAAATTGGATCGAATCTTTGAACTATGTTTTGCTAGAATCTATTAGTCCTCAATGGTCTAAATCTATAACTTAACTATTACGATAGGGGCTCCAATGAAAAAAGGTGTCAGTTATTTTGGTGTTCGCAATCCTAAATGGGTTTTAGAAGACATGAAAGAAATCCTAGCTTGTGGATATACTCATGTACTACACACTTATTCAGAAACCGATTTTTCTTACTATCAAGAAACAATGGAAAAAATAATCCAAGATTCTGTGGATTTAGGCTTAAAAGTATATGTGAACCCTTGGGGAATCGGGCGAGTTTTTGGAGGAGAAGCCTTTTCCGAACTGGTAGGAAAAACTCCTTCTATGGCTCAAAAAACGGTAGATGGGGCTCATAAAATAGCTGCTTGTCCCAATCAAAAAGCTTTTAGAGATTATATGCACCAATGGATTGAAGTAGTGTGTAAAACTTCAATAGAAACTGTATTTTGGGATGAGCCTCACTTTTACTTCGAAAAAGGAAATCTTGAAAACTGGGCTTGCCGTTGTGAATTGTGCCAAAGTTTATTTGAGAAACAATACGGTTATACAATGCCTCAAAATTTAAGCCATGAAGTTTTAGAGTTTAGAGAAAACTCCCTGCTTGATTTTTTAAAAGAAATGACATACAGTGTTTGCCAAAAAGGCAAGCGAAATTCGGTGTGCTTGCTCCCCTATTGGTTTCCTGCTGGAATTGAAAATTGGGATAAAATCGCACAAATCCCCTATGTCGATGAAATTAGCTCTGATCCCTACTGGGAAAAAACGAGTAGTTCTGAAGATGCCATAAAAAATTATCAATACACCTCTAATAAACTTTTCGATTTATGCCAAAAATACCAAAAAGAAGCCCAAATTTGGATCAAGAATTATCACATTGTGGCCGGTAAAGAAAATGACATTGTAAATGCAACAAAAGAAGCCTATTTAGCTGGCATTCGAAATATTTTTGCTTGGTCTTTTAGAGGCTCCGAATACTTATCTTGGCTCCGTTCAGACAATCCCGAACTCGTCTGGAAAACTCAATGTGAAGCTCTCCAGAATCTAAAGTAAATAATTATTACTCTTCGTATTCGGAGTCTTCGTACTCATCTTCGTGTTCATCGTCAAAATCATCTTCGTAGTTTTCTTCACTTTCTACAGCTTGGCCTGTAGCAGGAGAAAGTTTTTGCTTTACAGGAGCTGCGTTTTGTCCAGAAACTTCGAGTGCTGGTTCAGAAGTTTGTACATTCCCAATATAATTTCTAATAATTCTGGGGGTCACAAAAATGACCAAGTCTTTTTTAATTTGTGACTTTTTGGTGTGTTTGAACAAATAGCCTAAAATAGGGATGTCTTTTAAAAATGGAACTCCTGTTTCAGATTCTACATTTTCATTTCGAGTCAAACCCCCAATCACCACCGTTTCACCGTCGGCGACTACCACCTTTGTGATGGCTTCTTGAGTGCTAATTACTATTTCACCTTTAGTGTCATAATCATAGGAGTTATTTTCAGGGTGTAAATCCAATAGAATTCGATTGTCTCCAGAAACATGTGGAGTCACAGTCAGCTTGATTCCTGTTTCTACTAATTGCGTAGAAGACTCTCCAGAATCATCAATGACTCGAATAGAGATTTTGTCTCCCATAAAAACAACCGCTTCTGTATTATCAAGAGTAGAAACTTGAGGACTAGCTAAAACTTCTGTAGAAGCATCTCCCATAATATTATTCAATGCAATTTGCATATTATTGTCTAAAATACTCGCACTAATAGAAGTGGTTGCTCCTGCTACTCCAGAAACTCCATTATTTGGAAAAGATTGAATAGCACCACTCACTCTTGTCCCAGAGTTTGCACCAGAAGGAGTCGATGCAACGCCTGGTGTTAAAGATGTAGAGCCCATGGCTGTAGTCCAATCAATCCCTAATTCTCTAGCTAAGTTGCTATTGACCACAACAAGCTTTGCTGTGATCATAATTTGTAATGTTTCTATATCTAACTCTTCTAAAGCGTTTGCCATCTGCTCTATACGAGCTTCGGTATCATAAACTATAATAGAATTGCTTCTTTCTACAACAGTTGTTTTTCCCCTTGGTGATTTCATGTTATCCAATACATTTAATAGCTCCGAGGCTTTGGCATGTCTAATAGGGAAGTTTTTACGAACTAAAGGTGCACTTTTTTCGAGTTGTTCTTCTTCTTCTGTGATTTTCTTTTGCTTTGCTTGGTATGTGGCAGACCTTAAAATAGTGATGTATTTATCTTGAATGAGCCATGTTAAGTCATGGAGTTCACATATAATGTCCAGTGCTTCTTGCCAAGTTTTTTGAGTGATTTTTAAATTCAATCGACCTTTTACTTCTGGTGTTAAAAGGATGTCAATACCCGACGCCATAGACAAAGAATTAAAGGCTGCTGCAAACTCCATATCTATAAAATTAAAGTCATATAATTTATTGTTGGGTTTAAGCACTTTGTTAGACGAATTGGCTAACAAAAAAGTGGAAAATAAAGCTACAATGCTTATCATTTTAATAAATGTTTTCATTTTAAACTCCCATATTTATCGGGCAATGCCATGGAATACCTACGACTGACACCAAACTCTTGAATTAAAAAAAGTATATCATTAGGATTAATTTTAAGGACTTTTCCATTTAATATTTTGTCTCCTTCTTTAACAGTATAAGAGACTGTTGGATTTTTAGATTCAGCTAAAATAGCAATGGGTTCCTCGGCTTCCCAAATAATACCCACCAATTCCACTTGATCAATGTTAATCCCTTCTTCTACTAAACCTTTCACTTCTAAAAAAGGATCTCTGCGACCAAAAGAACTATAAGACACTCTGTCCTCGATGAAATCTCTAAACTGTGCATTAATAGAATCTAAATCGCCACCTTTTTCAAATGCCAATTGTTTTAATCGTTCTAATTGAATACTCGATAGTTCATCTCTATAAGACACAGCTCTTTTATAAACATAGCCTACTTTATTTTCAAGTTCAACTTTTTGAAAAAGTCCAGAGCTTTCTAAATTCACCAGTCTATCTCCAAAAACTAATCGTTGCAAGACTTGTGCTTTGTCGCTTGGTTTTGCATAAAACTCTACTTCATCAGAAACCACGATAAGCTCTCTAGCCATGGGACGCAAGTAAAAAGTTTGAGCTTGAGAAATGATCTTCTTCTCGGTTTCTTCATATTTTTCTGTAAAGGAATCAAAAGAAAGGGATTTTGAATTTGGACTAAGCCACTTTCTCTCGTAAATTCCAGTGGGTTTCGCTTCCCAATAAGCTATTCCTTCTATTTTTTTAGCCGTATTTGTTTGTAAAGTTAAGACTCCCTTCCTTACCAAAATTGAAACTTCCACATTGGGGTGTAGTTCTAGGTTCAAACCATAAGGTCCCCAATAGACCGATTTTACAATACTACCATAGTTTAGGTTAAAAACAGGAGATTTAGTGGGGCCAGCAAGTCCAATGGTAATAATTTTATTTTTGATAGGGCTTATATTAGAAAGCAATATAGATTCATCAGTTAAAATTTGAAACTGCTCTAAGCCAAAACTAGAAAGCACGAGCATTTTTTGCACACCCTCTATTAACGCAGAAACTTCCTTGCTTTTTTCTTGATCTTTTGATTTAGGAACAGAAGATGAAGTGATTGATGCCTTGTCATTTGACGCTACACTAGATTTATTATCTTTGGCACTCTCATTATTTGTCAATTTTGAATTGCTTTTTTCTTGAATTTTATTTTTTTCATTTTCTGTTTTTTCCTGTGCTTCTTTGTTTAAAGTTTTTGACTTTTCTATAGGAATTTCTGCAGTGCTTTTGGAGTCTTTTTGAATGTCCTTCTGGTTGTTTTCTTTTGCGACTTGTTGAGACCGTTTGTCTTTGACTAGCTTAGACAATGCCCAAGGTTTTTCTGTGGACTTAGGAAGCACAATACTAAAACTAGTAGGGGTGCTTAACTCCACTTTATTTTTATCATCCTGAATTAAATCTCCTGTCACAAACTCAAATTTCAATAATTTCATTTGTTTTTTGTGTTCTTGAAAAACTCTCACTTTTTTTAAGAGAGAGGAGGATAAATTTAAGTCTATATACTCCGAACCCAAACTTAAAGCATTTATTTTTAAATCTGTTTGAGAGAAAGCCACGGTCAAAGTTTTTGATGAGGCATTGTATTGCTGATAAAAACTCGGCAAATTTTTATCGGAATCAAATTGAAAACTCAACTTGCACAAGGCGTTGGTACAGTTTAAGCGAAGTTCCTGAATTTGAGTAGAAAAAACGCTTGTAAACAAAAACAAAGTAAAAAGAAGGGTTTTTAGGTGTTTCATTGGGCTACCTTCTTTGAAGTATAAGTAGTCAATTTAAACGATACTGAAATAGTGATGGGTGTCCAACCATGTGATTCAGCTTTTTCTAATTCACTTGCAATTCCAGAATAACGATTGAGGCGAAGCTCTGTGATTGATGTTGGATAATTAAAGTTGGCTATTTCTGAAAAGAGGTAACCAAGCATGTGATATCCCGAATTGACGACTATAGAATATTTGTTTTCTATGTAATACTCTTTTGTAGTACGACCTTCTGGATTAAACTTTTGGATTTGAACTCCCGAACTTCTAAGGACTGCATACAAGTCCTGTAATCGTAAGGGAACTTTTTCTTCTTCTGGAAACATTTCCTTTAGCCGTTCAAACTCGTTTTCTGCTTTGGCGAGCTGCAAACTCAATTCAGCTATTCTATTTTTTTGAATATTTATTTTTGCTAAATCATCTTCTGCTTCTTTTAACTCTATTTCTAGCTTGGCTTTTTTTGCTTCAAACTCTAACCAATACATTTCATAAAAAGCAAAGCCCAAACCACCAATTGCCAAAATCATCACAATCACAAAAATATTTTTTTTATCTTTCCAATCAAAATTTCCCATATTCTAATCAGCTCCTTCAAGACCAAGATCCTTCTTAATACTAGCTTTAATAGTAAAGCTATAAGAATCTTCTCCACCGGTCTTTGTTGTTGCAATAGTAATTAGAGATACCGCACTAATACTGACTTGTTTTTCTAACTTCACCATATATTCGGCAACTTCAGAAAAATCATAAGTAAAACCTTTGAGTTCCATTTCGTTAGCACTCAGTTGATTCAAGTTCACCAACCACATATTAGGAGGTAGTACAGAAGAAATGTTTTCAAAAAGAATTACCCATCTTTTTTTGCTCACTTGAATGGATTTCAAAGCAGTGTTTTTCTGAGCAATGGCTAATAGCTTTTTATCTAACTCGCCTATTTTTTGCAATAAGGGTTTTTCTTTTTCTACCTCTGCTTGAGTGGATTTTATTTTGATTTCTAGTGTGCTTATGGTATCATTCATTTGTAGCAGGGCCATAAATAAACCAACTAATAAAACCAAAAGTGCCACCATTGGCCACACAATGCGTCGATCAAAAACCCATGATAAATCTCTTTTAGCTTTACGGTATTCTGGAGGGAGTAAATTTATTTCTACCGATAATTTATTCTTTTTTCTTGCCATTAGAACTTCCTCATGGCATACCCAAGAGCGGGTGCGTAAATATTAGACAATGCCTTTGACAAGTCTCCTTCATTGACAACATTTATATCTACGGGGACCTTATCAAAAGGATTCAAGTATTCGGTTTCATATCCTGTCCGTTCTTTTATATAATCTACCAAACCTGGTAAGCTAGCACCTCCACCACTCAATAAAACCTTAGATGGTTTTTCATCGGACTCTGAATTTGAAAAATAACGAAGCCCAAACTCAAAAGCACCAAGAATTTCTTCGTATGCTAAGTGAAATACGGATTCGATATCCGCTTCAGAAAAGCCCTCGACTTGAAAACTTTCACCTTTTTCAAATAATTCATGACACTGTGCTGAATCTAAACCCAAATGACGCATCAAAACAGCAATGACTGATTCAACAGAAACAGCCGTTAATGCTCTAGTGGAGTGAAAACCTCCATCCATTAAAAACACTAAACTGGAATACTTTTCTCCTATGTTAAACAAAGCAACCGTATCTTTCTTAGTTTCGGGTTCTACAAAAGCCATATAAACATTAGCCAGTGCAAAGACATCCACATCAATGGCGGTGAGTTGTACATCGACATCTTTATATAGCTCGGCCCAAGAATCCAAGATAACACTTTTTGCGGCCACCAGATTAACTTTGACCTCTCCGTCTTTTCGATCATAAACCTGAAATTCTAAAATATTATCTTTGTCGTCAAAAGGTGGACGAGACTCTGCGGTTTTAATGATAATATCACTTTCATTACTAGACTTTGCCACTTTCACAGTCAATTTATCAATCAGTACACCCGAGGCGCTGTTTATGCCGACTACAAAATCAAGTGCGTCTCTGTCATCTATTTGCCTCGCTAAAATTTTATTCAACGCCTCTCTTAAATTATCCATGTTTTTAATTTCACCGTCTTCGATTGTGTTTTCGGGCAAAACTTCTATATCTACAGCAGTCACTCGTATTTTACCTGTGTGATGATGAAACACACGAACTAACTTGATACTGTAATGACCAATATCAATACCAACGGTTTGTCTATCGCCACGAATTCTTGAAATAAAATCAAAAGACAAATTCATCTCCAACAAGAAAGGTTATCATCTCAATTCTACCTTTAGAAAGTAGAAATGTCAATAGAAAAATGCATAACTCATTAAAAAACAACTACTTAGGGGTATTTTCTTCTCTATTTTTCTGTTTTTTTTGGTTTTTATGGACTTCGAAAAGATATTGCAACACTCTTTCTTGTATCCTTCCAAATTCTCCAGAAAAAACAGCCGTGTATAAATATAAATCAGAATATTCCTCTTTTTTCTTACTCAAATTAGATAAGATCTCTATTTTCACTCTTTCTACACCAAAATTGGGCAATTCAAACTGTATTTCAAATTCATTGAATAATAATTCATAAGTAGGTAAGCCTAGCAATACACCACCTGCAGAAAGATCAAAAAGCATTCCCTCTAATTTATAAGTTTCTGTAATAAATGCCTCTAATGGAAAAAGGACGGGTTCACGAAGCCAACGACGCAATTGAACCTTTTCAAAATCCACCAAATGACTGAGCTCTAATTTATCTGGAAAAGCTTTTAAGACCTTGATGTCACCATAATACACTGCATCTTCAGGTCTGGTCCATCGTACATTGATGGATGCTCCAACCAAGGATTGATAATTGGGAGTCCAATGTCCAGAATACGCCACAGTCCAGCTATATTCATTAAGCTCTAAAATTTCTGTTTGCTCTTTTATAATAGATTCAAACAGTAAATTCACGCGTTCCTTAGGCACTAATTGTCTAGTGCTAGTAAAAGGAACTCCTTTTGTATCTACATAAAATCCGAGTTTTTGCCTTAAGACCCTGATAATATCTAGTGTCTCTTTACGGATAAGAGACACCCCTTTTAAGGTATAAAAATTATTCACTGCTTCTTCAAATAAAAGTGCTGAATTGAATAAAGCATCTTTATTAGAAAATGAAGAATGCCTGACTAATTTTTCTAAAATGCTGGCTTCTTTATCATCTAAATTATAAAAACTTTTTTTTTCTTCAAATGCCTCGAATCCAAACATTTCAGCGTCTTTTCGTTGCTTTATGTTTTTTAATAATTCCCACCCCAATAGTAGCAGAAGAAAGCTTACTACCAATGCAGAAATCCAAATTAAAACAAAATTAGAAAGCATAACTAAACTTGAGTCCAAGCTCCATATAAATAAGAAGCTTCTATAGCTGCAGGAAGCTCTGCACCCAATAGAGGAGAATTTTGAACTGCTCCTGCAAAATGACTGGCTTGAACCAAAGTCTTTTTTTCTGGATGGAGTATCACTAAATTAGCAGGTGAACCCAAAGATAATTTTTGTGGAGTAGCCAAAGCAATTTTTGCTGGATTCATAGAAAGAAGTTCTATAGCTCTTGACTCGCCAACAGCGGACACCAAAGGCTTCCATATCGCTGGAAGGGCCACTTCTAAAGAAAGAGCTCCTGGTGTGGCATCTTCAAAATTGACTTGTTTTTCTTGAGTTAAAACTGGTTTGTGATTACAACTGATAGCATCAATTAAACCGTTTTTAATACCATTCCAAAGGGCTTCTTTATCTGCTTTAGAGCGAAGAGGTGGGATCAAATAAAAGTGAGAGTGTAAGTCTAACAAGTTTTCATCGTCAAAAAGCAAGTGATATAAACTAACATCACAAGTAACATCTAAACCTCTTTGCCTTGCAATTTCAATCAACTTGAGTGATTCTGCACAAGTGATTTGCTTTAAATGCACACTTTGGCCCAAGAACAAAGCAGTTTCTAAAATAGTGTGCACCACAATGGTCTCTGCAATTCTAGGTATCCCTTTCATGCCCAACATGTCCGAAACAGCTCCTTCGTGTACACTCCCCGCACACCGGAGCGATAAATCTAAAGGCAAGAAGAAAAATCGCTTGCCAGTCATAGAACCATATTCCATGGATAGTCTTAAAAATCGTGTCGTTGCATTTAATAGATTGCCATCACCAAAACCAACCACCCCATATCGTGAAAGTTCTAACATTTCAGAAAGCTGAGAACACTTATAATTTTTACTGAAAGACGCTAAAATTTTCATTTCAAGAGGACTTGCAGAAAACGCTTGCTTTAGAGCACTCAGTCGCTGAATATCATCTATAGGATTTGCACTGCTTTCGTAGAGAGCCCCATAAAACCCACCCAAATGCATTGCTTTAAAACCTTTTTCAAAGGTGTAAACATCGTCTCTCATTGGTTCTTGAAAGTCCACTCCAAGTGCAAAAAGAGCAGGAATAGCCAGAGCTCCATTAGCATCAAAAACAGGCGCGTCTTGAGGTGCTTCAGCCACCCAATTTCCATTAACAAGAGCCATTGAACACAAACCGTCAAACCGTCCATTGACAAAAGGCCGTACATTTTGAATGACAAGACTATCCATGCCTTCCTCCGCTCAATAAAAAAAGAACCGCCATACGCACAGCGACTCCATTAGTAACCTGCTCTAGTATTACCGAATGCTTGCTATCAGCCATTTCTGAATCCAACTCCACCCCACGATTAATGGGACCAGGATGCATGATCAACGCAGAAGGATTAGCATGCTCCAAAAGCTCCCCAGTGATTCCAAAATAATTTCGATATTCTCGCATACTAGGCAATAAAGAGTCCTCCATTCTTTCTTTTTGCAAGCGAAGAGACATCACCACATCGGCATCTGTGACTGCTTTTCGAAGATTCGTTTCCCAAAAAGCCCCTTCAAAAAACTGAGTGTTTCTAGGGGTTAAAGTGCTTGGAGAACACAGTGTCACTTTGGCTCCCATAGTAGTGAGTCCCCATAAATTAGAACGAGCCACACGACTATGCCTGATATCGCCAATAATAGTGACTCTTTTGTTTTTTAAAGAGCCTAAGTGTTGTTGAATGGTGAGCATATCTAATAAAGCTTGGGTGGGATGTTCATTGGCACCATCCCCAGCATTGACGATAATAGCTTTACTATTTTTAGCTAAAAAACGAGGCACTCCTGTGCCTTGGTGTCTCACCACTACAAGGTCAATTTTCATGGCTTCAATGTTTTGTAAAGTATCTAAAAGCGACTCTCCTTTTTTGACACTGGAAGCAGAGGAGCTAAAATTCACAGTATCTGCAGAAAGCCTTTTTTCTGCTAGTTCAAAACTGGTTCTGGTTCGTGTGCTATTTTCAAAAAACAAATTAACAACAGTTAAACCTCTGAGCGAAGGGACTTTTTTCACCGGCCTTTCTAAAACCTGTCGAAATTCAGAGGCAGTGTCCAAAATAGTGGAAATATCCGATTTAGAAACTCCTCTTAAGCCAAATAAGTGTTTGATTTCTAATGCACTCATTTATTTGCCTCCACTTCAACCAGATACACTGCATTTTCATCGTCCATAGGCTCTATAAAAACTCGTACTTCTTGATTTTGCATGGTTTCAACACTCAAACCTACATAATCAGGAGCAATAGGGAGCTCTCGATTGCCCCTATCCACCAACACACACAAACGCACTGCAGCGGGTCGTCCCAAATCTAAAACAGCCTGAATAGCTGCCCGAACAGAACGACCTGTATAAAGCACATCATCGACTAAGATAATTTCTTTATTTTCTACCGAAGCGGGCATAGTTTTAATACGCATCTCTGTATTTTGGATACGATCTCTATAGTGAAAATCATCTCTATAAAAGGTGGCATCGATGCTCCCTAAGGGAATTTCAAAATCGTATTTTTGAGTTAATTTTTCGGCAAGTCTTTGGCCCAAGGGAATCCCTCTAGTCGCCATCCCTAGCACAATTAAGTTTTTTGGCGAAGGATGAGTCTTGGCAATTTTTGCTGCCATCTCATCTAATGCCCACTCCATAGCTTTTGCATCTAACAAAAGACGAATTGGTTTATAAGTATCTTTCAAAAAAAGCCCCTTTTTTGGTGTAGAACTTTTCGCATATTTCTTTAAATTTAGTTTTTTTTTAGAAAGAGACCTCTTTTTTTATAAAAAACTTAAAAAAACACTAAAGAAGCCTCTAAATTTCTTTTTTTTATTAAATAGACTTTAAAAGTTCATTTAAAATTTTAACTTCTGTTTTAATATATTGTAGATTTTTGTGCTTTCTAGTTAAATAGAATCTAGAACGGTCTAGATTCGTAGATGTTACCCTATAGCTAAACCGTGCACTGAAACTACAGCATTATTCAATTGGAGACCTTATGTTTAATCAATTAGATGCCCCCAAAACCGGCGAAACAATCGCCACCATCAAAACCACTCTCGGCGTAATGCAAGCTAGATTATTTCCAGAAATTGTAGGTGAAGCCGCCGAAAATTTTATAGAACTTGCTAAACAAGGAAAATACGAGGGAGTTCCTTTTCATCGTGTCATTAAAGACTTTATGATTCAGGGTGGCGATTTCACCAATCGAAATGGAACGGGCGGTCACTCTGCAAAAGGACCAGGCACCAATATTGGCGACAAATACGATGTAAGACTCACTCACCTTAGGGGAGCTCTTAGTTGGGCAAAAACTTCTAGTCCTAATTCTATTGGAAGCCAGTTTTTTATTGTACACCCAGAAAGCGGGACCCACTTCTTAGACCATCCTGCGAATGGAGGTCCAGCTGATGGATACTCTGTGTTCGGACAACTTTACAATGGATTTGATGTTCTAGACGCTATAGCCAACACAAAGACCGATTCGAGTGATAGACCACGCGAAGATATTTTAATCGAATCTATAAGCATTGAGACTTTTGCTTAACAAAAATAAAAAGAACCCTTGCAAAAGGGTTTTCTTTTGCTTATATTTGATTTCAAATTCGGGGTTATAGCTCAGTTGGTAGAGCATCACACTGGCAGTGTGAGGGTCTGCGGTTCGACTCCGCATAACTCCATTCAAGGACTATTCAAGTCCTTTTTTTATTTTAAAGGCATTTTTTATTCTGATTGCTTTTTTTCTTAATATATTACTATAATAAGTATAATATTATAAACTAAAGAAACTCAGGATTTAGCAATGATTCTAAAAAAAATATTTTTATTTGTTTTTATTTCTATTCCTTTACTTTTTGCTTCTGACTACAATCCTTTTCAAAAAGAAGCTTATTTGACTTCGTCTTTTGGTGAAAGTCGTGGTAGCCGCTATCATGCTGGAATTGATTATTCTACCAATATGGAGGAGGGGTGGACCATTTTTGCACCCGAAAACGGTGATATAGAGGATATTAAAATTTCTCCTTTTGGTTATGGAAAAGTTATTTATTTTAAAGGAGAAAGCGGAAAAACTTGGATTTTTGCTCATTTGCAATCCTTTCAAAAAGAAATTGAAGAACTGGTGCAAAAAAGACAAAAACATGAACGAAAAAATGATGTCTCCATAGCCCTTCCCTCTTTGCCTTCTTTTAAAAAAGGGGACACTTTGGCTTTTAGTGGAAGCACGGGCATTGGAAACCCTCATTTGCATTTAGAATTGAGACTGGATAGAAACAGCTTGATTTCACCCTGTCAAAATGGTGTTAAATGCTTTGACACCATTCCTCCCATGATACTAGAAGCTGCTGCTTGGAGAAAAAATAAGATCCATTTTACTGATCAAGATAATTTGGATAAGGGGTGTTTAGAGGTTCCCAACGAAGATGCACCTTTACGATTAGCCTTTAAAATAGTGGATTATAGTCGCACTCCTCTAGAAAACCCTATGTCTGTTTATCGAATAGAGCTTAAAGCAGGGAATCATAGCTTATTTAAAAGGACACAAGACACACTAGCATACACTAAAATGCTCCATATTCGAAACGAATTGCTTTGGTCAGAAAAAACAAATGAACGCGGTGATTGGCATTTAATTTTAGGCTCTATCCCAGAAGAACGATTATTGCGTTTAGAAGTAGAAGATTTCTCAAACAATGTATCTTTCAAAGAATTTCATATAAAAAATTCTTGTGAGCAAAAGTGGACACCTACTTTATTTCAAAATCAAGATTCGATTTTATTTAGCTCCCTTTCCAGAGCATTTTTAAACCTGAGTCTATGCCCTCAAAAAGGGTTTAAACTAAAAGACAGCCAAAACAAAACCATAGCTTCTAACCTATGCCAATTATACCCCAAAAAAGAAACACCTATTTCTATTTTCTTTGAAAAATTCCCAGATGCAGCAAAAATTTTGGTTACAAATTCAAGTCATGCAGTAGAAAGAGAAATTTTATTATTCCCATTAAAAAACAAAAAAAGCTTCAAGGCAAAACTAGAAGATCCTTACTATTTTGACTTTGAAATTAAAGGCTTGAAAAATCCCTATATTGAATCCATATTAGCCATTCAAAAAGTGAAAAAAGACTCTTTAGAATCCATTGAATTTCACCCTAAAGGTTTGCAATTCACCCAAAACCTTAAAGTCTGTTTTGAGAAGAAACACACCCCTAATCCTATTTATTGGTTGGGCGAAACAAGTCAAAAATGGTTTTTATTTCATAACCAAAAAAGTGATCGAAATAAAACATGCATACAAGTCAACGAGCTCAGAGACTTAAGCTCTATACTAGATACAATTCCACCTAAACCAGGTGTGCCTTACTTTAAAGAAGAACAACTTCGAATCCCGATCCTAGAAGGGCCCGCAGGAATATTAAACGGCAACTCCATTAAAGTCACTTCCACCAAAAACGAATGGATTATTTCTGAATATGATTCTGATCCTCAAGAATTAGTCATAAAAAAAGAAGCTATTCCACTCAACGACACTTTAAAAGTGTTTATGGAAGATGCACTTGGAAATTCCGATTCTTATTTTATTCTAAAACCCAAAAATTAAAAAGTATTGTCTTTATACCAGTCTAGATAACTTTTAAAAGCCCTTCGTTTTTTGGAATGCCCTATTAAATTCCAGATTGATGATCTAAATAAAGGAAAATCACTTGGGTGCAAGGCGATTCTTATATTACGAATAGGGCTACGAATCAAAAACATAGAAAAAGAAAAAATGAGTTTAGAAAATAGAACCGGTAAACCTGCAAAACTAATAGGAAAAGAAAAAAACTTAAAGGAATTTGATTTTATAAAAAATCGAGACTCATAAGTCATATTTAAAGATAAAACCTGCTTTTTAAGGGCAGTACTCCCATACCAGGCCGGTGGCACAAAAACTTTAGGACTTTTCAAGCCTAAATTTCTCCATGCTTCGATACTTTTTTTTAATTTTTCTGCTGATTCTTTGGCAGGTAAAGCACTAAATTCTGCTTCTCCATTGGTTAAATAATGACTGAATCTGGCTTTCCAAGATTTTTTGTTTGCAGCACTAATTTGATGCGTGTAACCGTGCAAGAGCAATTCATAAGAAGCTGCCTCCCACACTTTCAATTGATTTATGAATTTTTCTATTTGAATTTTAGAGGCATTGCTCGTGTCAGGAATAATTAAAAGAGCAAATGCTTTCCCTGTAAACTCTTCCAATTCTTTGATAATTGGAGTGAGTCTTTCAAAGTTTTCTACAGAAATATCGTGGAAACTTAAAAGCATTGTTTTATTTAAAGTAGGCAGCATTCAAAAAAAATACTAAATTTTAAAATATGAAATACCATATTGTCACATTTGGATGTCAAATGAATGAATATGACTCTGCTTTAATCGCTGGGTTATTAGAAGGGGCAGGCTTACGCGTCTCTAAAAACATTGAAGAAGCTGATTTTTTGTTTTATAATACATGTTCAGTTCGAGAAAAAGCAGAAGAAACTGCAATTGCTAAAATTTCTCAATCCAGACCCCTAAAGCAAAAAAACAAAAAGCTCAAAGTGATTGTGCTCGGGTGTATGGCAAAAAACAAAGGTGAGCAACTCTTTGAAAAACTCCCCTTTATAGACCATGTGATCGGGACAGACCACTACAGACAAATTCCAGAAATTGTCCTGGGTGCCAAAGCCAATGAAAGAGTGTTTACCGATTTTGATGAAAAAGAAAACTATGACGGCACTTACGCCCAAATACAAAATCCTTTTAGTACTTCGATCACTATTCAACGAGGTTGCAATAAAAGGTGTAGTTATTGTATTGTACCTTATGTTCGAGGGAATGAAAAAAACAAAGATCCTTTAGATATTTTGGCTGAAGTCCAGATGAGTGTAGAAAAAGGTATTTCTGAAATCACTTTGCTTGGGCAAACTGTAAATGCCTACAAAAAAGATGGCGAAACCTTTGCTTCATTGCTTGAAAAAATTTCTGAAATAAATGGAGTGAAACGAATTCGATTTGTAAGTCCACACCCTAGGCATTATGATGATGAACTGATTTCTGTGTTGCAAAGTAACTCTAAAATTTGCCACCATGTACACTTGCCTCTACAAAGTGGAAGTGATACTATTTTAAAAAAAATGAGAAGACAATACACTGCAGAACACTTTTTGTCGCTCATCGAAGCTTTGAGAAGCAAAGACCCATTTTATGCGGTGACTACAGATATTATCAGTGGATTTGTTGGCGAAACAGACAGCGATTTTGAAAAAACCCTTGAGGTGGTAAAACAAGCTCAATTTGATAATGCTTTTATGTTTATTTATAGCCCTCGTATTGGCACAGAGTCTTACTTAGAAAAAGAAATTTTATCACAAGAACAAAAACTCCTTAGACACCAGCAACTTGTCGAAATCCAAAATCAAATCACTTCTAATCGAAGTCAAAATATGTTAGGTAGAGTAGAGGAAATCTTGGTAGAACGACCTTCTAGTAAAGATCCTAGCGAATGGATGGGCAAAACAGATAATTTTAAAAAAGTCATTTTTAAACCCACAAGTACAGTCAGTCCTGGCGATTATTTGACATGTAAAATCAATGAAATCCGCGGCTGGACTCTTCGTGGAGAAGTTTTAAGTTAAAAACGCTTAGAGTAAAACATGAAACACCTTTTTAAAGTCATAATTTTTATAGCTATTACCCAGTCCTATGCTCAAAACACAACACTCGCAAAAGCACAAAAAGCCTACTTGGATTCTGACTGGATCACGGCTGCCAAACTTTTTGAACAAGCCTGTCCTCAATTAGACTTGAAAGATAGGGGTGAATGCATATTATGGAATGCACTTGCCTTAAGTCAAACAGGGAATATCAAAGATTTTACACTTGCTTTAAAAAAAATAGAAGCCCTTATCCAAACTGCTTCACCTAAAGATCCAATATACAGTGACTTGTATATGACCAAAGCTCAATTTGAAACCTACCTAAACAAACATGAGGCTGCTATTCAAAGTCTAAAAAAAGCATACCTTTCTAACACAAAAAAACAGCAAAACTCTCTTTTAAAAGTCTGTGAAAGCATTCAGAAAGCTTATCCTAAGCAAATAACGATCGAATTGTGTAACGAAATAAGGGGGGAAAAACTTGCTAACTCCAATATAGACATGCAAAAAAAACCTACAGAAAAGGAGACAAACACTTCAAAAGAAGAGTGGTTTATACAATTAGGTGCTTTTGGAGTACGAAGCAATGCGGTTTTATTGGTGCAATCATTAAAAAGTCAAAATATCTATGTTCAAATTAAAGAAAAAAAGAATTCGGAAAAAACTCTTTATTTAGTACACTCTAAAGCTTTTAATCATCAAAAAGAAGCCTTTGAATACGCCGAAACTGTTTTTAAACCATTAAATATGGAGTTTAGTGTACTCAAACAAGAATAATTAATTTTTCTTTACATTAAAAAACTAAATTTTACAACAAAAAGGTAAAAACTGTACTATATTTACAGTAGATAATTGAAATAAGGAGTTTTGTAAAACCTTGTGTGTGAGCAAACACAAGTTCTATTTTTGAAATCAAAATTGCTTATAATATCTAGCCGAGGTGGTGAAACTGGTAGACGCGCTGGACTCAAAATCCAGTAGAGGCAACTCTGTGAGGGTTCAAGTCCCTCCCTCGGTATTAAAAATGTTTATAAATCATGAGGATCAAATGACCCGTTGGTTACAAATTATTTCCATTATTTTTCTAGCTAGTGCATTCTCTTTTGCACAGTTTGGTTTTGATGACGACAGTGGTAATTTAGATTCATCAGAATTTGGTTATGAAGATGATGGAGACTCATTTTCAGGGGCATCAACGAGCAGTTTTGATGACGATGATTTTGATACACCTCAAGAAAGTTCTGAAACAGGCCTTACCACAGCTACGGGTAATGAATGGGATTCTTTTTCCGTCGAAGAGATGGGGCTTACTCAATGGGAGTTTCAACAAGCTAAAGAAGCCGGTTTAACTAGAGACAAACTCACTAAATTAGTCGAATTGGGGATTCGTCCTACTGAATATCTTCAAAAACCTTGGGAGCAATTAGGTGTCAGTGAAGAAGATTGGCTTGAACAAAGGACACAGGGCTTGGAAGACAGTGAAATAGACCGTTCCTATCGAAATAAAAAAGGCCAACAAGGCACGGCTTATCTTTCTATTCTAGTCCCCAGTCTATATCAATGGAAAACGAATAATGTCACCAAAGCTGTCTTTATGGACGCACTATGGGTAGCTGGAGTAGGAGCTACCACTTATTTAGCTCTTTCTGGTGAAAGCACTTGGGTTTGGGCTATGGCAGCTGTTGCAGCCGTTCACATTTGGTCTTTTGCAGATGCATTTTTAAGCACACAATGGGAAAATAATCCTGATGCCAATCGATTTTCTTTTGGAATTATACCTACTTTTGACAAAGGCATGTCAAAAAGTCTCGACAAGGGCGTAGCAGGCTTTATGTTCATGCAATTCTAATTAAAATGCAAATTGAATTATTAAAAACGAAAATCCACAGAGCTACGGTTACAGAAGCTAATCTAAATTACGAAGGCTCTATTACAATAGATAAATCTTTAATGAATGCTGCAGGTCTGCTGCCATACGAAAAGGTGAGTATTTTAGATGTGAATAATGGGGCTCGTTTCGACACTTATGTGATCGAAGGAGAAGCCGATTCTGGAATTATTTGTCTAAATGGTGCCGCAGCTCGTTTAGTTCAGGTACAAGACATAATCATTATTGTTGCTTATGCTTCTTTCACTCCTTCTGAGGCTAAAGATTGGCAGCCAACCCTGGTTCGAGTGAACAGTCGCAATCAAATCATTTCAAATCACTAGCAAAACTCAAACAATGAAACCTTTGTTTTATTTTTTTAGTTTCTTTTCTATACTCTTCTTCATTGCTTGTAAAGAAGATTCTGTTGCAACACCTAAAAAAAGAAAATATGCTGGTTCTGTTGAACTATACAACAGTTGCGGAACAACTAACGCAGCAGCTAAAATGACTAGCTTTTTAAGAAAAAATGGATTTGATGTGGTTTCTACTAAAAATGACCTTTTACAAAACTATAAAGAAACTATAATTGCTATAAGAAATCCCCAATGGGAAGGAGCTGAGGCCTTAGCTAAGCTTTTACAAACCGAGAACATACTCCAATTAAAAAACGAGTTGTCTTTAATAGATGTTACTGTTTATATTGGAAAAGACTTTAACAAAATCATCGAGCAGGAACTCCCATGAGCAAAAAAAACAACACCATCAATAAATACTCTAAAGTGGTAGAGATTGGTGCAAGCACATTATTTCAACTCCGTGCTGAAAACATACAATTATTAGATCTAAAGCATATTAATAATGCCGCAGACTATTTTTTAATGGCGACATGCACCAGTGAAGCACAAATGCAAGCCATTTTAAACGAACTCCGTAAAGAGTTCAAAAATCAAAAAATTAAAACCAAAGGTGTTGAATACAAAAGTGGAGTCCAATGGGCGGTTTTTGATGTTGGTTTTGAGTTGATGGTGCATTTATTTGAAGAGTCTAAAAGAGCGGAAATTGAATTGGAACGCCTCTACAATGATAGCCCAATTCATAATTTAGTGGAGTCTGATTTTGTAAAAACAGATGAAATAAAGACAAAAGGTTCAGAAGATGAATTCATTTGAGTCTTTAATTGCCGGTCTCATCGCTGACAAAGCTCCTATCACTATAGAAGATGCTCGTCAGCTTTTAGTGGTGCCTCAAGACTCGTCTCATGGTAACTTTAGTTTTCCATGTTTCTCTTTGGCCAAGCTTCTAAAGAAAAATCCTAAACTCATTGCCGAGGAGCTAGCAGATCAAATTATTTTACCTGTTGGACTAGCCAAAGTAGAAGCTCTAAATGGTTATTTAAACTTTTATATGGATAGGGCGTTTTTAGCCTCTAAAGTCCTTTTAGAGATTGAAGAAAAAAAACTAAATTACGGTCATGCTCCGCAAAATAACAAAAGTGTTGTGATTGACTTTAGTTCGCCTAACATGGGAAAAGAGCTTGCATTTCACCACTTGCGTTCTACCATGATCGGAAATAGTTTATCAAAAATCTATGAAGCCAATGGCTATAAAGTGGAGCGAGTGAACCATCTAGGGGATTGGGGTACCGCTTTTGGAAAGCTTATAGTCATGTATCTAAAGGAAAATCTACCTTTAGAGGATCAAGAGCTTGAAAAACTAAGTGTTAAAGAGTTAAACCTTTTGTACGCCTCTTTTGCCAATGAAGCTAAATCCAACCCAAAAATAGAAGAAGAAGCAAGAAAAGCCTTTACTCGTTTAGAGCAAGGAGATGCCTTGTATCGCAAATTATGGGCTGCTTTTAAAGAGGCTACTTTAAAAGAACTTCGTCGTCTCTATCAAATATTAGGAGTTTCTTTTGACCATTATGTAGGAGAATCTTTTTTTGAAGATAAAATCCCTGCTGTCATAGAAAATTTACAACAAAAAAAGCTATTAATAAAAAGCCAAGACTTAGATGTTGTGATGCTCGAAGATAAAAAACTCCCTCCCTGCTTGATTAGAAAAAGTGATGGGAGCACCTTGTATGCGACTCGAGATTTGGCTGCGGCTATTTATAGAAAAGAAACTTTCGATTTTGAAAAATGCCTTTATGTTGTAGATTTAGGGCAGTCTCTTCATTTTAAGCAAGTCTTTGAAGTATTAAAGCAAATGGACTATGCTTGGAGTCAAGATTTACTTCACATTCCTTTTGGGCTTATTTTGCAGCAAAACGAAGAAGGAAAATGGGAAAAAGGTAAAACTAGGACTGGGACTGCAAGCTTACTACGAGATGTTATAGAGGCGGCCACTCAAAAGATCTTAGACTTTATTGAAGAAAAAAATCCTAACTTAGCAGATAAAAAAACTGTAGCCACTCAAATTGGTGTGAGTGCACTAGTCTTTAATGATTTAAAAAACAAAAGATTGATGGATGTGAAATTTGATTGGGATGCAGCTCTTAGTTTTGAAGGAGCTACAGGCCCTTATGTTCAAAATGCACTCGTACGATTGTATAGTATTATGCGAAAAGCTGCTTATACAGTGGATAAAAATGATGTCCAATGGGATCAAATAATAGATGATACTGCCTATGAACTCATTAAAACATTAGGGCGAAAAGAAGAAAACATTCGTAAGGCTTGCGAGGCCAACGAACCTAGTATCTTGGCTCAATACGCACTAGATATTGCAGAAGCTGCTCATCGATTTATCCATCACAATCGAGTACTTGGAAGCACCGAAGAACAATCCAGACTCTTTTTGGTTCAACAAGCACAGACAGTTTTAGAGAATACGATAGAATTGTTGGGCTTATACCCTATCCAACAAATGTAAAAAGAGGCTCTTTTCAAGAGAGTCTCTTTTGTAATACCTCAATTTTTAGCCTTTTTTAAAGGTATGAATAAGGTCGGGCACCAAATCTACCACTTTGGATAGCATAGAGTTGTCTCGAGTGACGGGAACTACTCGTACATCTTCTCCAGATAATATCAAAAAAGCCACTGGTTCTACCGAAGCACCGCCTCCGGAGCCGGTCAAAACAGCTTTTTTGGAATCATCTTCTTTACCGCCTAAACCAAATCCTAAAGAAACACGACTCACAGGAATAATGGTGGTGTCGCCGGATTGAATAGGTTTTCCTATCACAGTTTCTGCTTGTGAAATAAATCGAAGCTTTTCAAGTAAAACATCTGCAAATTTTTCTATAGACATAAGGATAATATAACATTTTTTTAGTTGAAAAAGTCTAAACTTTGCTGTTTTTATTGAAGCTAAACCTCTGCATAAGGACAATCCCTATAAAGAGGGCATGCTTTACAAGAGCCTTGAAGCTCTTGACAAAAAAACTTTTTGTGTCCTTTTTCTAAAAAAAAGGACAAAGCATGCGCGCTCATCTCTGGACTGTCTGGTGACAAGTATCGAAAAAGAGCGTTAGTTTCTTTTATTTTTTTTTCTGTACTCCACTTAGAAAAAGGAATCGTAGAAGTAGGTCCCATAAAACCCATAAAACGCCTAGCTCCCATAGGGAGGGCTAAATCATCTTTTTTTGATAAAAACACACGATGAACACCTAGCCCCAAAGGTGCTTTTGCCTGAAATCTCTGAAAACATGCCAAAACTTTTGGGTGAGGGGCCTTTTTACCCATATAATAAATTTGAATTAAGGAATGGATCAATTCATTTTGTGGTTTCAAAATCCACTCTGTCAAAGGAAAGTTTTTTCTCACAAAATCACCCACACTCCAAAAAATACCCGGAGCATAATCTAAGTTTGGCCAAGCAGCTCCTATAGCCTTGGTGATAGTGGTCCTGATTTCTATAGATTTAGGAACGGGCGTATACCAAAGCCTATCTCCGGGAAACTCGTGATTTAATGCAAATAAAAGTTTTTTTAATTCTAAAAGGCCTAAATATTGATTTAAAACACAGCCTAAAATAACCCAAGCTATTTGAGCGTTAGGGTCCGGGTGTAAAGAAGCCACCTGAACAATAGGGTCGGGGATAATTTTAAATTTTTGAATAAAAGCTTGGCTCCCTTTAATTATATGGGGAGATTCATTTGCAAAACTTATAATACTAGAGGACATAAAGACTGGCCAAGCAAAAGGTCTTTATCTAGATAATCCTTAAAAAGTTCTGGATTTTGAGACCTTAGTGCTTTATTTGCCACTAAAATCACCGTGCTTCCCATCTCAAAGCGAGCGATCTCTTGACCTTTTTCAAAAGAAATTGCTTCTGAAGGCTCCCAATCCAATCTTGAAGAAGACCTTGCCAAAGAAGTAGAATTAGAAATCCAATCCTCTTTATAACTAAGAACAATACGCCCCACATTAGTAGCTCCAACCTTTACCACTAAAATCTCTGCCCCATTTTCCATAGCAATCCTAGACACGATTCGTTCATTGATGGCAAATAAACCTTCTATTCTATTCACGCTTCCCTTGTTTACAGGCCATAAAGTCCCTGGAATATAGTGTGCAGAAACTAAGGAACCTGTCACGGGTGAATGAATACGATGATAATTAAAAGGAGCTAAATAGATAGTGGCCCACGCTCCACCTTCAAAACTTTTTGCCAGCTTTTCATCTCGAATCAAACTAGCCAAAGTATAATTCTTTGATTTTGCCTGGATCATTTCTGTAGAATTTTCTTCGAAACACCCAGTCTGAGAAAGCTTTCCATCTACAGGGCTCACCACACTGGCCTTTGCTATAGGGCGTTCTCCCTCTTTTAAATGACGAATAAAGAGAGAAGCTATATTAGGGTAATCTTGGAGTGGAAGCTCTGCTTCGTCCATATTCAATTGATAATAACGAGCAAACCAATCTCTAGCTTTAGCACTGATAAAAGGAATTTTCAATCGAGTAAAAACACCAAAAACTTGAGAAAAACAGTTTTTGGGGAGGACACGCATCAAAACATAAAAAGGGGTATTCATAATTTAAATATAACTCCATTCTTTACAAAAATAAGATTCTCAATGATTTTCAATGGTAGAAGGATCTGTATTTAACATTCTCCACAAAAAAGCAGCAAAAGGCTCTGCCCAATATCGATCTGGGGGGACTCTTGTCTTGGTTTCTGCCATTAAATCTACGAATGTCAAAAAAACAAGTTTTGCATACCGAGCATCCCAAAAAGTCCATAAAGTTTTCCAAGAATAGCCGCCTTTTTTCCCTTTTTTAGGAAATACCTCTACCTCTATAAGCAGAGGGATAGAAAGGTAACGAATATGATAACGCAAAGAAAGTTCTTGTAAAAGTGTAGCCAGATCCATGGGAAGCACCCTATCTAAAGTCTGTTCAAGGCCTACCCTATCTTGCCATGGAGACAAACTCGACACAGACTCCCCTTCTATCCATGGAGTACTGAGTAATTTCGATTTCCAGTCTCTAAACCAAATAGAATCTGCTTCGGGGATACGAGCTCCAAGGAATAAAAGCTCTCTTTGCATATTTGGAAATTTTTGAGCAAAAAGAGAATCTTCCACACGAGCCAAATCAAAGTCCAAAGCATCTTCACTAAATGTATGACAAAAATTACATTTTGAAGGGGCAATTCCTGTTATTTTTTGTGCAGGCAAGACTCCAAGGACGGCGTTAGAATCTAGACGATCAAAAGAAATAGGATTCCATTCTCTATAAAAAGAAATCGAATGCACTTTTAAATCTATATCGCCTCTTTTACCACAATCCTCACAAGGGGCAGACTCTTGAGCACTAAGCTGTTTAGAAGGGCTGGCACAAGAGACAAAAAACAAAGAAACCCAAATAAAAAACATTTGAAATAAAAAGCTATGGATTAAATTTTTCATTAAAGATCTCTGCAAAAGGTGACACTAGTCTAAACAAAAGCGACAAATACTATATACTCCAGTCAAAAACTTAAACTTCAATAAAAGCTCTTTAATAAAATACAAATAAAACGAATGTCTGTCTTTTGAAAAGAAGAAAAGTTTTTCACCTTTGTTTTTCAATAAAAAAAACTAAATTTGAAGCTTCATCATCATAGTTGGAGGACTTATGGGTTTCAAATGTGGTATTGTTGGGCTTCCAAATGTAGGCAAAAGCACCATTTTTAATGCTATCACAAATGCAGGAGCAGAAGCTGCGAACTACCCTTTTTGCACTATAGATCCTAATGTGGGTGTAGTGAGCGTCCCAGACATTAGAATGGAAAAAATCGTGGCTAGCTATAAACCTCGAGCCATTATCCCAACGGTTACACATTTTGTAGATATTGCAGGGCTTGTCAAAGGAGCCAGTCAAGGAGAAGGCCTAGGCAACCAGTTTTTGACTCATATTCGTGAGTGTGAAGCCATAATGCAAGTGGTCCGATGCTTTGAAGACGACAACATTGTACATGTACACAACACAGTCGATCCTTTACGAGATGTAGAAATCATAGAAACTGAACTCTTATTAAAAGACCTTGATTCTGTAGAAAAAAAACTAATCGTAGAAGCAAAAAACGCAAGAGTGGGCACACCTGCCGCCAAATTAAAATTAAATGCTTGTGAAACCCTAAAAGAAGAAATCACCAAAGGCATTTCGGCTCGCGATTTGATTGGCAAAGATGAGTATATCGACGAACTGATCCAAGACCTAGCTTTATTGACTGCAAAACCTATTTTTTATTGTGCCAATGTAAACGAAGACGATGTGTTAACTGGCAACTCCTATGTGGAACAACTTCAAGCCCATGCTCAAAAAACGGGTAGTGAAGTCTTAGTCCTTTGTGGCAAAATCGAAGAAGAACTCTCTGCCCTAGAACCCGAAGAAAAACAAGAATTTCTAAACGAGCTGGGACTCCTCTCCTCTGGATTAGATGCCGTCATTCAAAAAGGATACTCACTTTTGGGGCTTCGCACCTATTTCACCGCAGGCGAAAAAGAAGTTCGTGCCTGGACATTTGAAGCAGGCTGGAAAGCCCCTGCTTGTGCGGGCGTTATCCACTCAGACTTTGAACGAGGCTTTATCCGTGCCGAAACCCTCTCTTTTGCAGACTTTGAAAAAGCAGGCTCATGGAACGCCGCCAAAGAATTGGGGCTTGTACGCACCGAAGGCAAGGAATACGAAGTCCAAGACGGAGACATTTTATACTTTTTATTTAATGTTTAAAAGCCCTTAAAAAACTTTTCTAAAGGGTAATGAAGTCTCACACACGCCTGGCTTTTTTGCTCACGCACTTCGACAGGCTCAGTGTAACACATTCCGCAATACATTTCGGGCACGCATCCCAGCATCCTAAGCAATCCCCCTCGTTAATGTAGCATTCCATACGAGCTGTGCAAGTAAAGTGAGAAGTATTCAAAGATTCTCTGCATTTTTAAGCAATGCGTTTCGCATGGACTGCCACGGGCAAA
>Ga0209075_1000119_pt1 | contig 66475 bp, 57 predicted proteins | sample Stecom2011_FD_187523 | JGI IMG/M metagenome (GOLD analysis project Ga0209075, IMG submission 187523) | Agricultural soil microbial communities from Utah to study Nitrogen management - Steer compost 2011 (SPAdes) (version 2) | ecosystem: Environmental > Terrestrial > Soil > Agricultural land... | reverse complement strand
ATTCCCTTTTTTTTATTAAATTACTTCACCAAAGCTCTTCATCTTTAAGCCCATACCTATTTTAGTTATGTAAATGCTGTTGCCAAATACTCATATTTAGGAAACAAATTTATATTAAAATAACGTATTTGTATGTATTCAAAATATATGCAATGTCTAACCATGCTTTGTATGAAGAAACATTACCTAATTGTTTTATTTTTTCAAGTATTGATTACCTATACCTATTCCCAAGTAGGTATTGGTACTACCAATCCACAATCACAATTGGATATTCGAGCTTCAAATCAAATCTCACCAAGTCCTACCGATGGTATTTTAATTCCAAAAATTGATGTATTTCCATTAAGCAATCCCACGGAAGCCCAAGATGGGATGTTGGTATATGTTACTGGAAATGGTACTATAAACAAAGGGTTTTATTATTGGAACAACAGCTTGGCTACTTGGACATCCATAAAAGGTGCTGAAAAAATAAACGACTTAATGGATGGTAAAAGTGATAATGATGGCTCAGAAAATGGCTCCTCAGTTTTTATTGGTCTTGGAGCAGGAATCAATGATGACAGTTCAGACAACCAAAATACAGGAATAGGTTTTGAAACCATGGGCTCCAATACATCAGGTTTTGATAATGTAGCAGTAGGTTACAGATCTCTTTTTAGTAACACTACTGGAAGTTTTAATGTAGCCAATGGCTTTTATGCCATGTTTTCAAATGTGTCTGGAGTTAGAAACACAGCCAGTGGTTATAGGTCTTTATACAGTAACACTATTGGCTCAAATAATGTGGGTATTGGTTATCAAGCTCTATTCGATAATATTTCGGGAAACAACAATGTGGCAATAGGTTATAATTCTCAATATGTTACAACTACAAGCCAAGGAAATGTATCTATTGGTTCCAATGCTCTTTTCCATTCTGGTGGTAATTACAATACTGTAATAGGTACAGATGCTCTTTCGGTTTCCAATATAGGAGATTATAACATAGCAGTAGGTTATTCAGCCATGTATAGCAACACTTCGGGAAACAATAATATTGCCATTGGGTCAAATGCCCTAAATTCCAATACTATGGGATCTAATAATGTGGCTACTGGCTTTATGGCTTTAAACTCCAATATTAATGGTAACAATAATGTGGCTGTTGGATTAAGAGCCTTAAACAATAATACCATAGGTAACAATAATATAGCAACTGGTACCAGAGCTTTATTTTCTAATTCTACAGGTTCAAATAATATAGCTACTGGAACTAGAGCCTTATATTCTAATTTATCAGGCTCTTTTAATGTTTCAAATGGTACAAGAACTTTATATTTAAATACAACTGGTAGTTATAATGTGGCAAATGGGTTTAGAGCACTTAACTCAAATACCATAGGCAATAATAATATTGCTAATGGTTATCAAACTTTGTATTCTAATACAACAGGTTCCAATAACGTAGCTTCAGGTTATGAGTCCCTTAGAAACAATAGTACTGGTTATGATAATATAGCATGTGGAACACAATCCTTATATAGCAATACAGCAGGAGATGCCAATGTGTCTATAGGTACAAATAGCTTGTATTTTAATACAGTTGGTATTAATAATACTGCAATTGGTACAGAATCTGGTTTAAATTCAAATGGTGATGCAAATATATTTTTAGGATATGGAGCTGGTTACTATGAAACAGGTTCCAATAGACTGTATATAGAAAATTCCAGTGCCAATGCAGACGATGCATTGATTTATGGCGAATTTGATACAGATAATTTAAGGTTTAATGGTCATGTGATGATAAGCAATGCCAATGCCTCACATTTGTATGCAACATTGTCTTTGAACAATTTGGAAATGGCCAATTTAGGGGGGAATAATTTAGGCTTGGATGGCGATATCGTACCATTTTCCAACAGTACTTTCGATATAGGAAATAGTTTAATCAACCAACATTGGGACGAAGTGGTTGCCAATACCTTTGTCACCTATTCCGATAGGCGAACCAAGACTCATATTTCTGAGTTGCCATATGGTTTGGAGGACTTGATGAAACTGCAACCCGTAAGTTATAGTTATAATGAAACCATTTCCCCAAACAATAGAAAACGTTTGGGTTTGATAGCCCAGGATGTTGAGAAAATCATTCCAGAGGTTGTTATTACAGAAGATGTGGATATAGATCCTAAAACAGGTGAAAAAATTGTTGTTCCTGGGGATTATTTGGCCATGAGCTATATAGAATTGATTCCAGTACTTATTAAAGCCGTTCAAGAGCAACAAAAGGAAATTGTTGCGTTAAAAGATCAATTGGATAATTACCAATTCCTCGAAAAAAGAATCAAAGCTTTAGAAGACAAAAACTAATAACTTACATATTCAATTATTTCCAGTCCGTATCCTATCATCCCAACCCGTTTGGTTTGTTCGCTATTGGACATCAAACGTAATTTATGAATGTTTAGATCGTGAAGTATTTGGGCACCAATCCCAAAATCTTTACTGTCCATTTGAATGCTAGGTGCTTTAATCAGGTCTTTGTGATTTTGTTGTTGCTTAAGTATGGAAAGCCTGTGCAATAAGTTGGTGGATTGGTTTTGCTGATTGATAAAAATGATTGCGCCTTTACCTTCTTCATTGATCAGTTGGAACATATCGTCCAACTTTTTATCAGCATTGTTTGTAAGCGTCCCTAAAATATCATTGTTAACTAAGGTAGAGTTTACTCGTGTTAATACATGTTCGTTGGTGTTCCAAGTCCCTTTGGTAATGGCAATGTGAACTTGGTTGTTAGTAGTTTGTTGGTAAGCTCTGAGTCTGAATTCACCAAATCGGGTTACTATATCAAAATCTTCTTTCTTTTCAATTAACGAGTCGTGTTGCATTCTGTAAGCCACCAAATCTTCAATGGAAACAATTTTTAAATCGAATTTTTTTGCCACTTCCACCAGTTGAGGTAAACGAGCCATAGTACCATCTTCATTCATGATTTCAACAATAACTCCAGCAGGTTTTAATCCAGCTAGGCGTGCAAAATCAATAGCAGCTTCTGTATGCCCCGTTCTTCGTAAAACGCCACCTTCTCTCGCAACTAACGGGAAAATATGTCCTGGTCTTGCTAAGTCAAAAGGTTTTGTATTATCGTCTACTAGAGCTTTTACTGTTTTCGCTCTATCAGCTGCAGAAATACCAGTTGTTACCCCATTTCCTCTTAAATCTACCGAGATGGTAAACGCTGTTTCTAATGGATCCGTATTGTTGTGAACCATCGGGTTTAACTCCAACTCTTTACAACGATTCTCTGTTAAAGGAGTACAAATAAGTCCGCGCCCATGTGTGGCCATAAAATTGATCATCTCAGGAGTTACCATTTCGGCAGCGGCTAAGAAATCGCCTTCATTTTCTCTATCTTCATCATCAACTACAATAATTACCTTACCAGCCCTAATATCATTAATGGCTTCTTCTATGGTATTTAACTGTATTTTCGAGGTGCTTTTTGGCATTTTAAGCGTGGACATAGTCGTTATTTAAATGTGGTGCAAAGATATGGCTTATTTTAATCTAACAGAAAGGTCTTCTTTAATTTTGTTCCTTCTTAAGTAATGGGTTAAAGGATAAAAAACAAAACTAAGTAGTAAGGTAATCGGGTTTTTAGTTACTCCTTTTAAGTCAATGAGCTTGTAAATAGATAGCAGATTGAAATAAGAAACCAAGTAGTAAATAAAATAAACTATAAAGGAAATAATACTTAATTGAAGGCAAACCTCTGCAACTTCTTCTAATTTATTGTTTCTTAAAATAAAATAAAGAGGTAATAAGATGGCTCCTATAATGTATAAAACAAGAGTGATTTTAGCATATTCCTTATAGTCTTCATGCTTTTTTCTTATAATACCGTAGCTTTTAACAGGTACTAATGGTTCTAGCGTATCTTCTTGTTTTTCGTTTATAATCTCTCTTACAGCTTCTGGAAGGTCAGGTGAAGAAGTTTCAGTATCTTCTTTATCCTTAATTCTTAAAAGCTTTTTAATTGGTTCTATGATATGGTCGAACTCAAATAAACCACGGTCTTCCGTAGCACGTTTGGTTAAATAAATACCTAAAGGCAACATAACAAGCGTAGAAAACCAAGAGGCGAAGACTGGATCCAAACTTCCGTCTTTAGCACTGTTTTTAGCGAAAATTCCTATAAAATGATAGGTTAGGAAAAGTAGAATAGCGACAACCATTGGTAAGCCTATTCCACCTTTTCTAATTAAAGCACCTAACGGAGCTCCAACAAAAAACAAAATAATACAGGCAAAACCTAAAGCTAATTTTTCGTGTAGGGCAATGATATGTCTATTAAGCCAAATTCCTTTATTTTTAAATCCTTGCTCTTTAACTTGAATGATTTGGTTTGTGCTTTTAAAGACGTTTTGGGCCAATTCAATTAGTTGTACTTTGTCTTTATTGCTATATAAGTCTAAAATGTTAGACTGGTAAGTATTCTCTTTGTCAATAGAAATACCTTTGTTCATATTAGGGAAATTACTTCTACTATATAAATCTGAAGCTAATTCCTGGATGTCCTTATCTTTATCAATTCTTAGAGTATCAATAGTATAACTTAAATCGCGAATGTTTAACATGTTGTATTTATCACTAATGTCTTTTTGTTCTAAATCAACATTGTTTAGGTTCGATAAATCTACATTGATAGTATACTTTTTGAATTGACTTTTAGTCATTGGTTTTTTTTGCCTGTTTTTATGATCTTTAGGAGGTGTATCATCATAAAAATAGCCATCAAAAAGGATGAGTTGTAATACATCGGAGTCTTCATCGCCTTGTAATTCACCAGTTTTGGCGTAGATAGTTGTATAATTTCCCGAATGAGTTCCTTTCTTTTGGTGTATAAGTACTTCTTTTAAAAATTGGCCTCTATCTCCAGTTTTATCTTCTACCTTAATATTGTATTCGTTTCCAACCTCATTAAATTGACCTTTGGCAATAACCATAGCGGGTTTTAATTTGGCAATATTTTTTCTAAGATTATAAGAATTGTATTCAGCCCACGGGATAACGTTGTTTGAGAAAAAGAACGTTGTTATTCCCAATGCCACAATGAAAATACTAAGCCCTTTCATGGCTCTTTGCAGGGAAATCCCTGTAGATTTCATGGCTGCAAACTCATAGTTTTCAGCAAAACTTCCAAACACCATAATGGAAGCTAGTAAAATTGTAAGGGGTAGTACTAAAGGTATTAATTTTGGAGAAAAATACAGTAAGAATTTAGCAACTACTACCATGTCTAAGTCCTTGCCAGCCAACTCTTTAATGTAGAGCCAGATGGTTTGTAAAACAAAAATCAGCATGAGTATAATAAACACGCTGATAAAAGTCTTTAGATAGGAGGTTAGTATGTATCTGTCTAAAATCTTCAAGAGTTACTTAATCCAATTTATTAATGTAGTAATCTTTATACTTATTCTTGTCAAAAGTAAATAAGGATTTTGAAATAGGTTCATTAGTTTTAAAAGAATTAACAGTTAAAGTTGTTTTTGTACTGTTTTTTCCAACCTCAATTAAATTGTAAATATGTTTGGTTTGAGCATCAATACCTAATAACACATATTTTATTTCAGAATTTGAATCGATAGGTGTTAATTTTACATATTGAATTTTCCTTCCTTTTACATCTTGTATGATATCCATTTTATAGGAATAACCATCTTGATAGAAGGTTAACATTTTGCTAGGGGTAATGCTGTTTTCATCGTTTGGGTTATCTGAAGAAATAGTTACTTCTTCATCATCTGGGCTAATACTGTAAAGTGTTTTACCATCAAAAATTCGGGTGGCTCCTAAAATATTCAACCTGTACTTTTCACCTTGCAACACCACATCTCCTCGGGTTTCTTGCTTGATGTTTTCGGCGGTATTATCTAAAGCATACTTAAAGTCTATGGATATATTTTCGTAGCTTTTAGCTTTTTGAGAGACTTCGTCTAAAAGCGCTTTTGCTTTACTATCTTGAGCAAAGGATACGGTACTAATTAAAAGTGCTAAAATAATCGTTACTTTTTTCATTGAATTGTTTTTATTCATTTCTTTTTATCTTGATTAAGGTTAATAGATAAAGAAACTTACTTAATTAAATTTATTCATTCTCTAACAATTGATCGAGAGCAACTAAATCAGGTACTAAAACTTGTCTTGCTTTACTACCTTCAAAACCACCAACAATTCCTGCTGCTTCTAACTGATCGATTAAACGTCCAGCACGGTTATAACCTAATTTTAACTTCCGTTGTAAAAGTGAGGCAGAACCTTGTTGAGCAACAACAATAATTTCGGCAGCTTCTCTAAATAATTTGTCTCTCTCGGATATATCTATATCAAGACTTGTGCCACTTTCTTCTCCAACGTATTCAGGTAATAAATAAGCATCCGGATAAGCTTTTTGCGAACCTATAAATTCAGTTATTCTTTCAACTTCCGGAGTATCAACAAAGGCACATTGGATTCGGATCATTTCGTTACCTTGGGTGTAAAGCATATCTCCACGTCCAATCAGTTGGTCGGCTCCAGAGCCATCTAAAATGGTTCTAGAATCTATTTTACTAGTTACTCTAAAAGCAATTCTTGCTGGGAAGTTGGCTTTAATTATACCAGTAATAACGTTAACGGAAGGACGTTGTGTTGCAATAATTAAGTGAATTCCAATGGCACGAGCTAATTGTGCTAAACGGGCTATTGGAGTCTCAACTTCTTTCCCAGCGGTCATTATTAAATCGGCGAACTCATCAACCACTAAAACTATATATGGTAAAAATTGATGGCCTTCTTCTGGGTTTAGTTTACGTGCTTTAAATTTTTCGTTGTATTCGGCAATATTTCTGCATAAGGCATTTTTTAGCATTTCGTAGCGATTGTCCATTTCAATACACAACGAATTTAAAGTGTGAATAACCTTTGTATTATCGGTTATAATAGCATCTTCACTGTCTGGAAGTTTTGCTAAATAATGTCGTTCTATTTTATTGAATAAGGTTAATTCTACTTTTTTAGGGTCCACCAATACAAACTTAACTTCAGCCGGATGCTTCTTATATAATAGTGAAGTTAAAACAGCATTCAGTCCAACCGATTTCCCTTGCCCTGTTGCTCCAGCCATTAATAAATGCGGCATTTTAGCTAAATCGGCTACAAAAGTTTCGTTGCTAATTGTTTTACCTAAAGCTACTGGCAATTGCATGTCTGATTTCTGGAATTTTTGCGATGCAATTACAGATCTCATGGATACAATGGTAGAGTTTTTATTAGGAACCTCTATTCCTATAGTTCCTTTTCCTGGAATTGGAGCAATAATTCGAATTCCTAGAGCAGATAGCGAGAGTGCGATATCGTCCTCTAAGTTTTTAATTTTTGATATTCTAACTCCAGCATCTGGAACAATTTCATAAAGCGTAACTGTAGGACCAATTGTAGCCTTTATACTAGCAATACCAATTTTGTAGTTGTTTAAAGTATCTACAATTCGGTTTTTGTTTTCCTCTAACTCTTCCTGATTAATTGTAATTCCTTCGGAATCATATTTTTTTAATAAATCTAAGGATGGAAATTGGTAGTTTCTAAGCTCTAAAGTAGGGTCGAATTGACCATAGTCTTCCACCAATTGGTTAGCAAGGTTATCGGTTTCTGAAATTTCTTCTGGAATTTCTTCAACTTCAATAGTCATTTCTGGTTCTTCAAAAACGGGTTCTTTTTTCGGTTTATCTGGAGTTAAAGGAGATTCTTGTTCCTTAACTTCAACAGGAACAGACTCCGGTTTTAAATTGAAAGCAGCTTTTATGTCTTCAGCTTCAGCGGTTAAATCGTTATCTAAAGGATTTACAACATCTTCATTAGAGGGTTTAAATTCTTTTTTAATATCATTGCTTGCCTTCTGAAAGAGATTTTTAAAGGTTTCGGCAGTTACTTTAAACCTAATGGCTAAATAAGTTATCAATAAGAAAATAAGAAGTAGGGTAGTACCTATTTTACCTAAATAATCTTGTAGGTATGAGTTTATTTCAAAACCAATAGTACCACCTAGAAAATCTACATGTTCTGTAAAGAAACCAAATAGAATGGAAAACCATGTAATAATAAGGAGCCCCCAAAACCAATGTCTTCTTAGTTTTTTAAGACTCGAATTAGAAAGAACAAATGCTCCAGAAAGAAAAATAAGTCCTGCAAATATGAAGGAGGCAATTCCAAAGCCACGATGAATAAAGAAATCGCTTATCCATGCACCTGTTTTGTTGAGCCAATTTTCTGGTTTTACTTCTCTAGATGTAAATTCTGTTAATGTGCTTTGATCTACTTTTCCTGTAAACAGAAAAGAAAAAAAGGCAATAAAAAGCAAAATACCAAGAAGAACTAAAAAGCTACCTAACACAAGTTTTTGTTGGTTTGATAACTTAAGTTCTCGGAATTTAAACTTAGGTTTATTTGATTTGGTAGATTTCTTTTTTGCCATATATAATTTCAGAAACGCAGAAATGATTTAATTGTAAATTGAGGTTTTTGAATATTTTGCTCAATGCAGCAAAAATACAAATTACTAACGTTTATCCTAATGGTAAAAGTATTTAAAAAAACTTAGGAAAATAAATGATAGAACCGATTATCATTGCGGTTATGGCTATTATAAAAACGGCGCCAGCTGCCAAATCTTTAATAAGTCCTATTTTTGGATGGTATTCCGGGTGAATGAAATCTGCGATCTCTTCAATAGCTGTATTTACTCCTTCAACAGCTAAAATTAAACCAATAGCTAAAGTTTGAAGGATCCATTCAGTGGAACTTAATCCAACCCAAAAACCTAGAACCGTCATGAGAATACCAATGGAAACCTGAACTTTAATACTAGCTTCTGTTTTTATCAAAATCCACGCACCCTTAAAAGCATATCCTACACTTTTAACTCTATTTACAAAAAAAGACTCTTTGTTATTCATCCATTAAAGCTTCAAGTGCAGCTTTGTAGTTTGGCTCCTCAGTTGTTTCAGAAACTTGCTCTGTATATTTCACATTACCGTTTTCATCTAAAACTACAACACATCTAGAAAGTAAGGCTTCTAAAGGTCCATTGGTAAATGTTAAGCCATAGCTTTTCCCAAAATTACCATCTTTATAATCAGATAAGGAAATAACATTGTTCAAACCTTCAGCACCACAAAATCTGTTTAATGCGAATGGAAGATCTTTAGAAATGCATAACACTTTAGTATTTACTAATTCTGAAGCTTCAGTATTAAATTGTCTAACAGATTGAGCACAGGTTCCTGTGTCTACACTTGGAAATATATTTAATACAACTTTACTACCTGAGTAGTCACTTAAAGATTTCGTTTTTAAATCTGTTGATGTTAATTTAAAATCTGGAGCTTTTGTTCCAAGTTTAGGAAGTGTTCCAGATGTTTGTATTGGGTCTCCGTGTAAGGTTACTGTTGCCATAATGTTTATATTTTTTTAATTGTATAAAAATACTAAATTATTAATAGTTCCCTTCTATGGTTTTTAAGATTTATAGAAGAAATTTATTGAAAAAATTATAGACCGTGTTGTTTTAGCAAGTTACTAAAGATTTTAAAGAATAAAACGGAAATATTTTAGCCAAGTCATGTAATGAAAAAGCCTCTTAAATGGAAGTTTAAGAGGCTTTTATTATTTATATCTAAAGTTCTATTTATCTATAGAACCAAGAACACGTTTCATAAAGCTGTTTAATGCTTCTTTTTGAGGTGTTCCTTCTTTTATCATTTTGTTCACTTCAATAGCACCGTACATATTAGAGATAAGTTCTCCAATAACGTCTAATTCTTCATCTTTTAATGAAGGAACTTCTGTTAGAGCTTCGAGGGTTTCTATAGTTTCTATTACAAAATCTTCATCATTCTCCTCGATAAATTGTGTAAGATGTTTTATTATAGGTAGTTTCATATATAATTAGTTTAAATTGTCTACCAATTCTTTTAACACATCAATTTTATTTGTTTGCACCTGATTTACGAAATCTCCTTTTTTGAAGGTAGCAAAGGTTGGTAAATTATCAACAGTTGCAAGTTTTCTAGATTCGGTAAACTTTTCAGCATCTACTATAACAAAGGTTTTACCTTCGTTTTCTGAAGCTAATTTCTTGAATTTAGGTTTCATAATTCTACAATTCCCACACCAAGATGCAGAAAACTGAACAACAACCGAGTCGTTATTGTTTATAATATCCTGTAAATTGTCTTGACTTAATTCTTGTACCATATCTTATAATTTTTTTAATCCCCTGTCTTGCCGACAGGCAGGCTGTTTTTTTATTCCACTTTTAAACTCCATATTCCAATACATTGTGATTGGAATATGGAACTTTAAAAGTTGGAAAATTTTGTTTTAGTGTGAAGCTAAATAAGCTGCAGTACCTTTTGCATTTGGCTGCATAGCGTCTTTACCTTCTTCCCAGTTTGCTGGACAAACCTCACCTTTTTCTTGTACGTGAGTTAAAGCATCGATTATTCTTAAATATTCATTAACGTTTCTACCTAATGGCATGTTGTTAATGCTCTCGTGCTGTACTGTACCTTCTTCATCAATGATGTATGTAGCTCTGTATGTTACGTTGTCACCTTCTACTTGAACGGTGCCAGTTTCTTCGTCGTATACTTCATTTTTAATATCTAAAATACCTAAAATGCTAGAAAGGTTTCTGTTGCTATCTGCAAGAATAGGGTAAGTTACACCTTCAATTCCTCCATTATCTTTAGATGTGCTTAACCATGCAAAGTGTACTTCAGGAGTATCACAAGAAGCACCAATTACAATGGTATTTCTCTTTTCAAATTCACCTAGAGCTGCTTGGAAAGCGTGTAATTCAGTTGGACATACAAAAGTGAAATCTTTTGGGTACCAGAATAAAACTACTTTTTTCTTGTTGTTTACTGCTTCTTCTAGAACGTTCACTTTAAAAGTGTCGCCCATTTCATTCATTGCGTCAACGTTTAAATCTGGGAATTTTTTTCCTACTAATGCCATGTTTTTTATATTTAATTGTTAATAAATTTCTTTACTACAAATATAAGCTAGAAAGGCATAATTTAATAGCTAATGAAATATTAAGATTTTATTGTTAGATAGATTTAACTTATAGCAGCAGAGAAAATCGATAAGATTAATTTATTTGTCAGATAGTTGTTTTATTTTTATTTGAAGAGCAGCAAAAAACAAGGTGGTAAATGGGCTTAGCCAATTAAAAATGGCATACACGAAATATTCGCTAACTCCAACCCCTAAAACACCAGATTGATAAGCGCCACAGGTATTCCATGGAATTAGTACCGAAGTAACAGTTCCTGAGTCCTCTAAGGTTCTACTTAAGTTTTCAGGTGCTAATCCTTTATCTTGATAGGCTTTTTTAAACATTTTCCCAGGAATTACTATTGCCAAATATTGATCACTAGCAATAGTATTTAAACCTAAACAACTTATAACCGTACTTGCAAATAAGCCAAAAACGGTAGTTGCTACAGAAAGTAGAGCTTTAGTTATTCTCGACAAAGATCCAATAGCATCCATGGTGCCGCCAAAAACCATAGCACAACAAATTAAAAGTATGGTCCAGATCATTCCTTTCATGCCTCCGGCAGAAAACAAATCGTTTAGTTTTTCATTGTCTGTTGTTATTTGAGAATCTGTAAGTATAGCATTTAGTATGGCATTGAATTTAGAAGTTCCTAATCCGTCTAAAATACTAGGCTGAAATATAAATGCGAAAACAGCTGCAAGTAAGACTCCGGTTCCTAAAGCAACTAAAGGCTTTGTTTTTAATAGGATAAGAGCAATTACTACTAAGGGAACAATAAATAATAAGGGTGTAATGTGAAAGGTGTTTTCAATACTACTTAATAAACTGCTTAAATCAGCAGTACCAGTTGTGTCGATATTTAAACTTATAATAGAAAAAGCAATTAGGGTAATTATTAAGGTGGGTATGGTGGTATAGGTCATATAACGGATATGAGTAAACAAATCTGTACCAGCCATGGCAGGGGCAAGGTTCGTTGTATCGCTTAATGGAGACATTTTATCTCCAAAATAAGCACCAGAAATAACTGCTCCAGCTATCATTCCAACAGGAATGCCAAGAGCGCCACCTATCCCAATTAGTGCAATACCAACTGTTGCCGAAGTAGTCCAAGAACTGCCTGTGGCAATTGAAATTACGGCACAAATAATAATTGATGCCGGTAAGAATATTGTAGGACTCAATACTTGTAAACCATAATAAACCATGGCAGGGATAACACCACTAACTAGCCAAGTTCCGGCTAATGCACCCACCAAAAATAAAATCAAAATTGGTGTAAAAACACTTCTTAAGTTTTCCCAAATTTCTTTTAACATAAGGCTGATTTTAACCTTGTTGAAAAAACCAACAATAGCAGCAATTCCACCACCAATTAATAAAATAAACTGATTAGAATATTCACCTAAAGCTTCACCGTCAGCATAAAAGATGTTATAGGCAAGCATCATCATTAAAAGAACTACGGGTATAAGGGCTTCCCAAATACTTAATTCTTCGTTATTTATTATTGTTTGATCTTCTATGTCAATTTCACTTTGGTATTTATCGTCTTGCATTTGTTTAGTTAGTTAAATGGGATTGTAATGTTACGATTTTCACATTAAGTATGCAAATGCTTTCAATTCCCCTTCCTATGTATAAAATAATTATTCTTTTTAATGCGTGAGAATAAATGTATTATTTTGATTGTTTTTACTGAAAATCAATGGTTTGTTTCGATGTAAATGCAACTATGTTTGGCGATGTGTGTATTATAACTTTGAAAGTATCGGTTTTGTCGAAATAACCTTTTAGACTATTGAAGTTTAGTTTCTGTGCTTTATCTTTAGTAGTATAATTTTATAAATCATGAACTTCCATAAAAATATCATTCTATTAAGTTTGTTTTTTGTCTTCTTTTTTAAAGTTTCGGCACAAGTAGGTATTGGTACTACTAATCCGGATCCATCTTCTGTTTTAGATGTAGAAAGCACTAGTGCGGGAGTTTTAATACCAAGAGTCGCATTGAACTCTATAAATGATGTTACAACAATAGTAAGCCCTGCGACAAGTTTATTAGTTTATAATACAAATACAACTATAGGTGTAAGTTCTGTAACTCCCGGTTTTTATTATTGGGATGGTAGTCAATGGAGTAGATTTAAAGAATACAGCGATAAGGTATATGGTGAAATATTTGATAATAGTGGTAAAGGCTTAGCTAGAAACTTAAGACAGGATATGGATACTACTATACCCATAAGGTTTAATGGTTTAGGGGAAATGGAAGGTGTTATTCCTGTTCCTGATAGTGCGGCACCACCAACTTTTAATGGTTTTGAAATTGTTACATCTGGAATTTATAGAGTAACTTATTCTTTGTCGATTGATATGTTTAAAGCCAGCGAACCTGCCCCTAATCCAGTAACTTTAGGTTTTTATTTATCTACTGGTACAAATACAACAGGGATTATACCAGGTTCTTATAGTCATACTCGGGTAACTCATCTAGGAAATAGTTCTTGCAGCATGACTAAGATAATTCATTTAAATGCTGGGAACATTATAAGGTTATATACGGACAGTACTCTAACAGTTGTTTATGTTATACCAAGTTCAGCAACTATGAACATCGAACTAATCGAAGCTGACTAGATTATAGTATAGCAAATTTTAGAAGGTATTAATAATAGGTATTAGGTAGTTTCGTTTAAAAATAAGTTTTTAATAGAACACCACTCAGTTCATCTTCGAAAATAAACAAAAAAAAGAGCCTATTACCGGCTCTCTTTTTTGTTAAATATATTTTTGAAATTTAAAGAATATTCAATTCCTTCATGCATCCGTGCATCATATTATACGTGCGTTCAATATCAGCATCCAATCCAATTGAAAAGCGAATCAAGCCATCACTTAGGCCCATTTCTTTTTGTTCGTCTTCTGGAATTTCAGATGAAGTAGAACTTCCTGGAGCAGAGAATAAGGTTTTATAAAATCCTAAACTAACTGCTAAATAACCTAAGTTTTTCTCTTGCATTAATTCCATTAAGGCGTTGGCTTTTTCCAAAGAACCTACATCTACAGTTAGCATTCCTCCAAAACCATATTTTTCATTCATCATGGATTTGAATAACTCATGAGAAGGATGTGAAGCCAATCCAGGATAAACAGTTTTTAATCCGAGTGCTTCAAATTTTTCAGCCAAATAACTTGCATTTAAGCTGTGTTGTTGCATTCTAATATGTAGCGTTCTTAGATTTTTTAAAATAGAAGCTGCTCTTAAGCTATCCATAGTTGCTCCTAAAAGCATACAAGCGCCATCATTTACATTGCGTAAATCGTTTATGAATTCTTGAGTTCCACAAACAACACCTCCAACCGTATCGCTAGAGCCATTAATAAATTTAGTTAAACTATGGATTACAATATCAGCTCCTAATTGGCTAGGTGAAATGGATAAAGGAGAGAAAGTGTTGTCTACAACCAACTTTAAATTATGCTTTTTAGCAATCTTAGCAAGACCAGAAATATCAGCCACCTCTAGTAAAGGGTTACTAACAGACTCGCAATAAAGGACCTTAGTATTAGGGGTTATGGCAGCTTCAACCACATCTAGTTTAGTTATATCCACAAAACTTGTTGCAATGTTCAATCTAGGAGCAAAATTCTTTAGGAAGGCGTAAGTTCCACCATAAATTGTTCTACTAGAAACCACATGATCTCCAGCGCCACAAAGTTGCATAATTACCGGGGTAATAGCGCCCATCCCAGATGCAGTAACATTAGCAGTTTCGGTACCTTCCATGGCAGCTAAAGCTTCACCTAAATATAGGTTGGACGGAGTAGAGTGACGAGAATATAGGTAACAACCATCAGCATTACCTTCAAAAGTATCGAACATAGTTTTTGCCGATAAAAAAGTGTAAGTAGATGAGTCTGAAATAGAAGGGTTTACACCTCCAAATTCTCCAAAATATTGTAAATCTTGTATGTTGTTTGCTGGTTTGAAAGCCATATATATAAATATTTTTAAGTTAAAAGTGATGTAAATGTCGAGTTATTTAGAGAAATAATCAATGGCAGGGCTTGTTGTTAGATTATAAATCTATAAATATGTATGTTTGTAGAATAAAAAATATGTTTTACTGAGTTTTATAGGGTAGAACTGAAAAATTTTCAAAAATGAGTTTCGATGCCATAGATAAAAAGCTACTAACATACCTGCAAGCAGATTGTAAGCAAACAAATAAAGAACTTTCAAATAAACTTAATTTGTCAGTAACAGCTGTTTACGAACGTATTAAAAAATTAGAAAATCAAGGTGTTATTTCAAACTACGTCGCCCTAGTTAAAAAAGAGAAAGTTGAAAAGAGTTTTGTGGCCTTTTGCCACATCAAGCTTATACAGCATACGCAGGATTACGTTGTTAAATTTGAAAAGGAAGTAGCTAATTTAGTAGAAGTTATGGAGTGTTACCATATCAGTGGTGATTATGATTATCTGCTTAAAGTAATTGTAGAGGATATGGAGGCCTTCCGGGAATTTATGGTAAACAAGTTAACATCCATAAATCATATTGGTAGTACACATAGTATGTTTGTTATTAATGAAGTAAAACATGGTACTGCTATTAATATTTAATGATATTCCATACTGACTTTTTAAATTTTTGTGTTAAATTTAATGCATGCAGTTAAAAAACGTCGACAAAATTTATAATGATATTTTCAAATCTTATGATAGTCCTATACTTACGCATCACATAAAAAAGTTTTTAGAATTGGATGTGTACTTACCCTATAGTTCTACATTTTTTTGTATTACTAACACACAAAACCTGACTTTTGAGTTTATTAGTAAAAACATGAATTCTTGTATAGGATTTAATAAGGACACAATGTTGAATAAGGGGATGCGCTATTTTTGGAGTAGAATACATCCTGAAGATATCGAATTGTGGCTAAAAACTTTAAATGAATTGATGGTTTATACTTTAGAGGATATTCCTATAGAACAAAGACATCGTATGAACTACACATGGAATTATAGACTTAAAAACTCCAAAGGGGTATATGTCAATATTGTTCAAAATACCTCTCCCATAGAACTCGATTCAGATAAAAAACCCATTATAGGTTTAGCACATTATACAGTTTTAGATTCAAAAATTAAGATGTCAATTACTGGAACGGCAAAACTTTTAAACGAAAACAATACGTACGAAACCAAGTATTTCAATAATTTCTCTCAAAAACAACTAACGGGAGGATTAAGTAATCGTGAACGAGATGTTATCAGACTCTTAGCTATTAAAAATTCTAGTAAAGAAATTGCAGAACTTTTAAGTATAAGTCCAAATACAGTAGATACACATAGAAGAAACATCCTTAAAAAATTAAATATTTCTTCAACAGGCGAACTGGTAGGAATGCTTAAAATAAACAGAAATTTGATTTAATTTTTTTTAAAAATTACTCAATTTGAGTATTGTTTAAAATATATAAAATTACGATATTTGTTGTGCTATTAATTAGTTCTTAGGGAGAATTAACTATAAACTGGGGCGGCCTAATATAATTGTTAGAGTTGTCCTTGTTTTGTTTTAGAGCAAATTGCCTAATTAAGAACTTACTTTTTTATTGCCTTCCCGCAAAACATTTGTACTTTTGTACACGTTTTAACAAAACTCGATAAAAATACTTATATGAATTCATACGATGTGGCCATTATTGGCTCTGGTCCTGGAGGTTATGTAGCAGCAATACGTTGCGCTCAACTAGGAATGAAAACTGCTATTATAGAAAAATATCCAACTCTTGGAGGAACTTGCTTAAATGTAGGGTGTATTCCAAGTAAAGCGCTTTTAGATTCGTCGCATCACTATGAAGATGCAATCAAACATTTTGAAGAACATGGAATTGATATTCCAGGCGAAATTAAGGTTAATTTAAAGCAAATGATTGCGCGTAAACAGGCGGTTGTAGAAACAACTTCTGGTGGTATTAATTTCTTAATGAATAAGAATAAAGTTGATGTTTATCAGGGAGTGGGAAGTTTTAAAGATGCAACTCATATTACCATTAAAGGAGAAGAAACTATAGAAATTGAAGCAAAGAACACGATAATTGCTACAGGATCCAAACCTTCAAGCCTACCTTTTATCAACATTGATAAAGAAAGAATTATAACTTCAACTGAAGCCTTAAAACTAACTGAAATACCAAAACACTTAATTGTAATTGGTGGAGGAGTAATTGGGTTGGAGCTTGGACAAGTTTACAAACGTCTAGGAGCCGAAGTTTCTGTTATTGAATATATGGACAGAATAATTCCAACTATGGATGCTGGTTTGTCTAAGGAATTAAACAAAGTCTTAAAGAAGCAAAAATTCAAAATCAATACCTCTCATAAAGTAAAGTCTGTAGAAAGAGTAGGAGACGAAGTGATTGTGAAAGCCGATAATAAAAAAGGTGAAGAAGTAGAATTTAGAGGTGATTACTGTTTAGTATCAGTTGGACGTCGTCCTTATACTGATGGTTTAAACGCCGAGGCTGCTGGAGTTAAATTAAACGACAGAGGTCAAGTGGAAGTAAACGAACATTTACAAACTTCAGCAAGTAACATTTATGCCATAGGGGATGTTATTAAAGGGGCCATGTTAGCTCATAAAGCTGAAGAGGAAGGAACTTTTGTTGCAGAAACAATAGCTGGACAAAAACCACATATCGATTATAACTTAATTCCAGGTGTGGTTTACACATGGCCAGAAGTTGCTTCAGTGGGGAAAACCGAAGAGCAACTTAAAGAAGGAGGAGTTGAATATAAAACTGGTCAATTTCCTATGCGTGCTTTAGGTAGAAGTAGAGCAAGTATGGATTTAGACGGATTTGTAAAAGTTCTTGCAGATAAAACTACAGACGAAATTTTAGGCGTGCACATGGTGGGAGCTCGTGCTGCTGATATGATTGCCGAAGCTGTAGTTGCTATGGAGTTTAGAGCTTCAGCTGAAGATATCTCTAGAATGTCACATGCACATCCAACTTTTACAGAAGCGCTTAAAGAAGCGGCTTTAGCTGCAACTGACGATAGAGCCTTACATATATAATAGTAAGCAATATATTGAGACATAATAGAAGTGTCTCCTTAAAAAAAAGCAACCAATTTGGTTGCTTTTTTTTATAAGTTAAATTCAACTATTTTTTACCACCAAGATAACCTAATACTAATGCAGCTAGACCCAAACCTATGGTAATATAAGAGTCTGTGTTGTCTTGTGCTTCAATACTTAATTCTCCTACACTAACTGATGCTTCTGGCGCAATTAAGGTATAGATACCATATACTAAAAGTACGACACCCACTATCATTAAAATTCGCTTTACTGATTGATTCATAATTTTTTGATTTATAATTTCCATTAATATAGGAATAATTTTCGCTATAAATTTAAACGCTTCTAAATATCCTGCTTTCGAAGTTAAATAGTGGCTAGAAATTAAAATTCAGGTTGGTGTTTAAATAGGGCTATTTTGCACAAATATTGAAGGAGTTTCTACTTGATAAATTAAGAAATATTAGTGATATTCGCGATTTATATAGTAAGTGTATATTATCAATTTTTTAAGCTGCCAAATTGATTCAAAGCTAGACTTGTTTATAGTAATAAGTTATTGTTAGGAAGGTTTTGAAGCACATGTAGTTAAGTAAATCCCTCTTCATTTCTGAAGGGGGATTTTTTGCTTCATCAAAGAATTGCACTGAATAAACCGTGTAATTTTACCTCTTAGAGTTTAGTATAAATTAGTACTTTCTTTTTGTTATCAAAAAAGAAAAACATCCAATTTAATTTAAGCTATCAATTTCTCTTTTGTAATTTTATTTACAACTAAAGATATGGCGCCATCACCAGTAACATTACAAGCGGTTCCAAAACTATCCATAGCAATATACAGGGCTATCATTAACCCAATCATTTCTTCATTAAATCCTAACATAGATTGTAAAACACCTACTGCAGCCATAATAGCACCGCCAGGAACTCCAGGTGCAGCAACCATAGCTATTCCTAACATGAAAATGAATCCCGCAAAAAGAGTGAAACTAAACGGTAGTCCATGTAAAATCATTAATGCCATGGCACAAGCAGTTATTTTCATGATACTTCCGGAAAGATGAATAGTGGCACATAGTGGAATAACAAAACCAGCAATTTTTTCTGACACGCCATTTTTTAAAGTTTGTTCTAAAGTTACAGGAATTGTAGCTGCGGATGATTGTGTTCCTAAGGCTGTAAAATAAGCAGGCATCATAGTAACCAATAACTTTAAGGGATTTTTCTTTGTAAGGACTCCTGCAATGGTGTATTCTAGTAGAAGAAGTAAAATGTGTAAAGCAAAAATAACTCCTATAATACTTATAAAAACTTTTAGAATTGAGAATACTTGACCACTATAGGCCATACTTGAAAAAATGCCTAATATAAAAAGTGGTAAAAGCGGTACAATAACCTTTTCAATTAATTGCATAATTATTTTTTCAAAATCTTTTACAACCAGTTTTAAATTAGATTTCTCTTGAAAGGATAATCCTAAACCAATTACAAAAGCAAAAACCAAGGCCGACATAACATCTAATAAGGCTGGAATCGTAATACTAAAGTAAGGGGTTAGCTCTTGACCTGCATCGGCAATTTGAGCTACATCGTTTACATGAGATTCTAATAATTGTGGAAATATGTTGGAAACTGTAAAATAGGTCATAAATCCAGAGAACAAAGTGGATCCATAAGCAATGGCAGTTGTAACTAATAATAATTTTCCTGCACCTTTTCCAAGGTCCGAAATGGCAGGCATTATTAATCCCATAATTATTAATGGAATGGAGAAGTTTAAAAACTGGCCAAAAAACGCATTAAAAGTTGTAAAGATCCGGTTGAAGGATTCGGGCAAATAGAGCCCAAAAACAATTCCTAATACGATGGCTATAAATACTTTAAATAATAAATTGTTAAATAAACGCTTCATGTTATATGGTAACTGTTATTACGGCTTAAACCGATTTATTTTAAGACTGTTTTTAAATCCGTAAATATACCTCCATTGTAGTGAAGGAGCGGTATGGAGTTTTGTTTTTTTTCTAAATTAACATTTTGCTTAAAAGTTTGACAGCTTGCATAAGGTGCTTTAGTGAAAACCTATTTTGCAAGGTTTTTGTTTCAATTAATTCAAGAATGAAAGTACCAACTATTTTTTTACACTAGTTTGTTTAAATACTGTAACTAGTAAAAAATCCTAATGGTATTTTCATGGTTTAGAACAACTACATTCTAGTTGTTTTTTGAGATAATAAAATAATAACCAACTGAAAATTACGTTATATTTGTTCGGCTATTAAAATCTCAAATCAACATATCTTTTTTTATTTAATGAAAATTAGTAAACGACTATTACTCATTATTGTTATTCTAATTATAGGTGGAGTAATCCTACAGAAGTTAATTTCCTCCTACCAAGAATTAGAGCAAAAAAAATTTGAAGATAAATTACATAAAACACATTCAGACGCGATAATAAGAGCTCGGGCAGGTATTGATGTTTATGCTTCAATTGTTGCATCACTTAAAAGTTACACTAAGAACGCATCTTCATTTCCGGAAGAGGTGGAATTACAAACCTATTTAAACGATATCTTAAACGAGATTAGTTTTAAGGACTCCATTGTTGTTAGTTATAGTGATAAGAATCATGTTTTTAAGTACGTAATTGCGCAAAATTCTATTGATCCAACTGGAATAAAAGGGATTTCAGCAAAAGAGTTATTGGATGAAAGTAAAATAAGGAAGTTTGAAGAGTTAATGAAAACGGATTCCATCCGTTTATTAGATCCAATTAATGTAAGGGAAGGATGGGTTGGCTTTCCTTTTAGTTTTTCAGTTATGGATAATCAGAATAATATCTTAGGATATATTACACCTATACTTCATGTAAAGTACTTATTAGACTATTTTTATGAAGGAGATATTGAAAATGAGTTTGTACATAAATTTATAGTTAATGATTCTTTTGATTTAACCCGGGAGGTGGTTTATAATGACACTCCAAGCTATAATAAAAATGTGGATTCAGAATATTATAAAAACTTTAATATACCAAATGATGAATTTATATACTCTGATATTAATGTTTTTGGGTTAAACCTTAAAGTTGGAAGCGCTTATAAAGTCAAACCAAAAACTTCAAACACCATAGTGCTATTTGGGTATCTGTGGTATATTCTTATTTCGTTAGCTTTAGTAATTATCTTTTATCAGTTTATGGATAATATTGTTCTGAATAAACGGTTGAAGCGAGCAAATTCTTTAATTAGATCTAAAAACAATGATTTAAAAAAGAGTTTGGTTAAAATCGAAACACTGATACAAGAAATACACCACAGGATAAAAAATAACATGCAAATGATTTCTGGTGTATTAACATTACAACAAGATGAAAGTGATAATGAGGAAGTTCATTCAGCCTTGGAAGAGAGTATTTCACGTATTCATTCAATGGCTTTAGTGCACGAAAAACTTTATAATAGTGCTTCACTTAAAGAAATTAAAACTAAAGAATATACAGAGCAACTCGTAGAATTTGTTGAAAAAACTATAGGTGTAAAGAATTTGAAAGTAAAAAAGAGGATTAACATAGACGAGAACTTAATTTTTGATGCTGATACCACATCAAACCTAGGTTTAATTATGAATGAATTAATCACAAATTCTTATAAACACGCATTTAAAAACGATAAAGAAAACTCCCTAGAATTATCTATTTTAAAAGAAGATGATCACTACACCTTAGTGTATTCTGATAGTGGTTTAGGTTTTCCAGAAGATTATAATTTTGAGGAATCTAAATCTTTAGGAGTACACCTTATTTTAATTTTAGCCGATCAGCTAAATGGTGAGATGAGTTATTCAAACAACGCTAAAAGTGTTTTTAAAGTGCATTTTAAACCTAGTGAGATTAGTTTTTCTAGTTAAGCTTATAAATTTAGAGATAAAGTAGTTGTGATGGCTGTTTTTAGTTATATAAATTTGGTTTTTCGTTCTATAGAGTTAATATTAATTTTTCCGGCATTCTTTTTAAACCTTTTTATTATCTAAGTCATCATATCCATTACCTATGTTAATTTTTACAAAAATATCTTTACCGTTTTCCTGATTAATCGTAATATTGCAATGAAGGAAATTGAGTTTCTTTCAGGCAAACTTCAAAAACAGAAACTTTAATCACTACAAATAAAAAAAATGAGTAAGGAACAAGAGTTAAAAAATATTGTAAAAGAACGCTACGCTAAAATAGCAGAACAAGGAAAAGAATTAAATGCAGCTTCTTGTTGTGGAGCAACAACCCCAACGAATAAAGTCTATAATATAATGATGGACGATTATTCAGAAACTTCCGGCTATGTAGCAGAGGCTGACTTAGGCTTAGGTTGTGGACTTCCAACGCAGTTTGCACAAATAAAAAAGGGAGATACGGTTATCGATTTGGGCTCTGGTGCAGGAAATGATTGTTTTGTTGCAAGGCATGAAACAGGTAGCGAAGGCAAAGTAATTGGAATAGATTTCACTCCAATTATGATTCAAAAAGCACGTATGAATGCTGAAAAACTAGGTTTCAACAATGTTGAATTTAGAGAAGGTGATATTGACAATATGCCAGTAAGCAATGATGTGGCAGATGTAGTTGTAAGCAACTGTGTGTTAAATTTGGTACCTAATAAAGAGAAAGTTATTTCAGAAATCCATCGTGTACTAAAACCAGGTGGACATTTTAGTATTTCAGATATTGTTTTGGTTGGAGAGTTACCTATGGCTTTAAAGGAAGATGCTGAAATGTATGCTGGTTGTGTGGCAGGAGCTATTCAAAAAGATGCCTATTTAAAACTAATAGAGGATAAAAACTTTAAGAACATCCAAGTCCAAAAGGAAAAAACTATTAATATTCCAAATGATATCCTTAGCAAATATCTTTCATCGGAAGAAATAAATTCTTTCAATAAAGGTGCAACAGGTATTTATAGTATAACTGTTTATGCAGAAAAGGAAGGAACAAAACAAGAGAAACCTAAACTTAAGTTTTCAGAACTTGGAACTTCAAATTCTTGCAATCCAGAAAGTGGTTGTTGCTAGAATAACAAAACCTCTATAATTACGAAATTAAACGATATAGAAAATCCCTTTTCATTGCCGAAAAGGGATTTTTGTTTTATATAATATTAACTATTTCTTTTTATTTCGTTTGTTGTAGTTTTTGTCACCACGAGTCTTAGGTTTCTTGTATTTCTGAGCAATTTTAAATTTATACGAACCACCTAGATTTTCTTTTTTGTTTTTCTCCGATTTTTCATGGAACGCCTTTCCTACCTCTTCACCTTTTCTAAGTCGCAAAGGATTGTTTCTTTCTTTCACAACCTCGCGTTCTTCTTCAATTAATTCCGTGGAAATAACAACCTCCTCAGGAATTTCTTGTAAAGGAATTTCCATTTGCATTAGGTTTTCAATGTTTTTAAGAGCTTCTTGTTCTTTTTCAGTAGAAAAAACTAAAGCTTTCCCTTCACGCTCTGCACGACCAGTCCTACCAATTCTATGCATATAGTTTTCTGGAAAGTCAGGCGTATCAAAGTTAATAACATGGGATACGTTATCAATATCTAAACCGCGAGCCATAACATCGGTAGCAACTAAAATTCTATTAAAACCCTCTCTAAATTGTTCAATGCTTCGCAATCTATAATTTTGTGTTTTGTTGGAGTGAATGACACATAATTCGTCATGAAAAGTACCATCTAATGCATCAAATAATCGATCCGCCATTTTTTTATTTCCAACAAAAATCAACACTTTGTTAAACTCATCCGAATCTTTTAATAAGTGCTTTAATAGATTTAGTTTGGTATAAAAGTTCGGGACGCTGTATTTTGTTTGAGCAATATTTTCTAATGGTGTTCCTGAAACAGCAATAGATACGCGTTCTGGAGCAATAAAGAAATCGTAAATTAAATCGTCCACATCTTGCGTCATTGTGGCCGAAAACATAATGTTTTGTCTACGTTCAGGAAGAATATCGAAAATGTTTAATAGCTGATGTCTAAAACCTAAATCTAGCATAACATCCACTTCATCAATAACTACTTTCTGAATAGATTTTAGTTGTAAGACTCTACTTACGGCCAAATCGTATAAACGTCCAGGAGTTGCCACAATAATATCTAAGCCTTGGGCAACGGCTTCTTTTTGAGTATTGATATTCACACCTCCATAAACTCCCAAAACACGGATGTTAATGTATTTAGCAAGTTTTTCTATTTCATCTACCACTTGTACAACCAATTCACGTGTAGGAACCAATACCAAAACTCTTGGGTTTTCCTGTTTAGAAAACTTTAAGTTTCTTAAAATAGGTAACATATAAGCGAAGGTTTTACCTGTTCCGGTTTGTGCAATTCCAACAACATCTTTTCCCGAAGCAACCACATTAAAGGCTTGTTCTTGAATTGGTGTAGGTTGGGTAAAGCCTAAATCGTCTAAGGCGTTGTATAATGGCGTGTTTAAATTTAAATCTTGAAATGTACTCATGAGTGTTTTTAATATGCTGCAAAGATAGATTTTTAAAAGGATTCCACATTCCTGAGACGGCAGGAATCTTAGAATTAGTCATTTGCTGGAAATATACAAAAGGTTTTTTACTTAAAAACGAATGTTCTTCTATGTTAAGCGGTGATTTTAAAGTGGAGCTATGTTTATAAAATTTAAGACAATTAAATTTGAAAGGGTTTTAAGTGCGTTAATTCGGGTTGAAAAAATAGAAAACTAAAAACATTTCAGCTTTCACATCAATATTAAATTTCGGTAATTTGTAGTATTGAGAACAACATATTTACATAAGCCTTTATCCATAGACACCTTTAAAAAGCAATTGCTTGCTTGGAGTCAGCAATTTTATGAAGTAATCTGGATGGATTCCAATAAGTATCATCAAACATATACTAGTTTTGATGCTGTTTTGGCTATAGATGCTATGACTTCTATTCAAACAGATTATCATGAAGCTTTTTTGAAGCTAAAAGAATATCAAACCATAACAAAGGATTGGTTATTTGGTTACCTTACTTACGATTTAAAGAATGCTGTTGAAGATTTGAAATCTAAAAACATAGATGAGCTACATTTTCCAGAACTTTATTTTTTTCAACCTAAAAAGCTGTTTTTAATTAAAGGTGAAACTGTTGAATTACAATATTTAAACATGGTTTCTGACGAAATTGTAAATGATTTAAAGGAAATTGAAAATCAGAGCATATTAAGTAAGCTACAGAGTAGTAGTACCCTGGAAATAAAACCGAGAATCCACAAAGAAGCCTATTTAAACAAGGTAAATACGATGCTCGAACATATTCATCGAGGCGATATTTATGAAGCCAATTTTTGTCAGGAATTTTATGCAGAACTTGCAAGCATTAAGCCATTAGATACTTACCTAGAGCTTAATAAAATTTCAAAACCACCATTTGCAACCTATGTTAAACTTGGTGATAAATATGTTTTATCAGCATCACCGGAACGTTATTTAAAAAAGTCAGGAAATAAAATTATTTCACAACCTATTAAAGGCACAGCTAAACGATCTCAAGATGCAACTGAAGATAAAAAGCTAAAAGAGCAGCTCGTTGCTGATGAAAAAGAACGTAGTGAAAATATAATGATAGTAGATTTGGTAAGAAACGACCTGTCTAAAACGGCTACAAAGGGAAGTGTTCAAGTAGAAGAATTGTGTCAAGTTTACTCGTTTCCTCAAGTACACCAAATGATTTCAACGATAACTTCAGAAATTGGAGACTCAACGCATCCTGTAGATGTTATTGAATCTACTTATCCTATGGGAAGCATGACAGGTGCACCAAAAATTTCAGCAATGAAAATTATTGAAACTTTAGAAGAAACCAAACGTGGAGTATATTCAGGTGCTATTGGGTATTTTACGCCAGATAACAATTTCGATTTCAATGTGGTTATTAGAAGTATTTTGTATAACTCAACTAATAAATATTTATCTTTTTCCGTTGGTAGCGCCATTACAGCAAAAAGTGAACCTATAAAGGAGTACGAAGAATGTTTGATTAAAGCTAAAGCTATGCGCCAAGTTCTTGAAAAACAGTAAATGCAGGACATTAAAATCTATGTGGTAATTACTACATAACTCATAAAAGAACTTATATTTGAAGTGTTCTTGAATTCCAACAAACATCATGTTTAATCAGTTTAAAAAACATATTGATAATAACCTTAGTTTTATAAAGGATAGTAAGCTTCTTATAGCTATTTCTGGAGGTGTGGATAGTGTGGTATTAACACATTTATGTTACCAATTAGGATTAAAAGTTAGTTTGGCGCATTGTAATTTTAATTTACGAGCAGAAGAAAGCGATAAGGACGAAGATTTCGTTATAGAATTAGCAGAAGATTTAGAGTTGGACGTGTTTATTGAAAGTTTTGATACGGAAGCATTTGCTAAAGATCATAAATTATCTACCCAAATGGCCGCTCGAGATCTGCGATATAATTGGTTTGCTGATTTAGCCGAGCAATTACAATTTGATTATATTTTAACTGCACATCATGCTGATGATAATCTTGAAACCTTTTTAATAAACCTTACCAGAGGTACGGGTTTGGATGGGTTACTAGGAATTCCAGAAGTCAATGGTAAACTTGTTAGACCCTTGTTGAGTTTTTCAAGAGAAAACCTTGAAGTATATGCATTGAAAAACAACATGGCTTGGCGTGAGGATTTGAGTAACGCATCTACTAAATACCTAAGAAATAAGCTGCGTCACGATGTGATTCCTATTCTAAAAGAAATCAACCCAAAACTTCTTCAGAATTTTCAAAAAACATTAAGTCATTTACACGATACTAAAGTTGTTTTAAACGATAGTATGGATGAAATTCATAAGAAAGTAGTCGATAAAATTTCAGAAGATGAGATTCATTTTAGTGTAGAAAAACTAAAGAGTTTATCTAATCCAAGAGCTTATTTATTTGAGATTTTAAAAGCTTATCATTTCACAGAATGGCAGGATATTACCGATTTGTTAGAAGCACAAACAGGAAAACAGGTGTTTTCTAAGTCTCATCGATTATTGAAAAATAGGGATGAACTAATTTTATCTAGAATTTTTCATGAAAAACCTGCTGAACACCTAACTATTTCAGAAGAAATTGATTGCGTAAAAACAGCCTTGGGAAATTTATCTTTTGAGACAGTAGATAAAATTGTACCGACAGATAAAACGTCCATCTTTGTTGATAAAGATTTGTTAAAATACCCATTAAGCGTAAGGAAATGGGAAAAAGGAGACTATTTTTACCCTTTTGGAATGGAAAGCAAAAAAAAACTAAGTAAGTTTTTTAAAGATGAAAAGCTTTCTATGATAGATAAAGAAAATATTTGGTTGTTATGCTCCAATGAAGAAATTGTTTGGATTTTGAACCATCGAGCAGATAACCGTTTTAAAATAACTAATAATACGCGTCATATTCTTAAAATATTACTCCACAATGAAATATAAATTAGGTCTCATTATTACATTATTTTTTGCAATTTTAACTGCACAAGCTCAAGTTTTAAACCCAGTAACTTGGACTGGCGAAACCCAAAAGATTTCAGATACAGAATATCAATTAGTTTTTAAGGCAGATATTGATGAAAATTGGCATTTGTATTCACAAGACATGCCGGAAGGAGGAGCACTTCCTACCGAATTTATATACGATTCGGTTAAACGAATAAATAAATATAAGCTTGTAGGGAAAACCTTAGAAAGTAAATATATTACCGCCTACGACAAAGTATTTGAGATGGATCTCAATTATTTTGATGAAAAAGCAACCTTTACTCAAAAAATAGAATTAATAGATCCAGAATTAAAGAACATTGAGGTTGAAATATCATTTCAAGCTTGTGATGATGTAAGCTGTATCTATCAAAACAAAATAGTAAATTTCGATTTATCTAACGCAACATTGGTTTCTGAAGCTGCTTTAAACTACATTGAAACCCAGAACGAACCTGAAGCTGTTGTTGCAGAAAAAATAGAGTCCGTCCAAGTAGAAAGAGATAACAAAGGCTTGTTAACCATCTTCTTTACAGCTTTCTTTTTAGGGTTTTTAGTGTTACTGACACCTTGTGTATTCCCAATGATTCCTATGACGGTTAGTTTCTTTACTAAACAAAGTAAAACACGTGCGGCAGGAATTAAAAATGCTTTATTATATGGCTTTTTTATTATAGTAATTTACACACTTTTAGGAACAGCAATTTCGGCTATTTTTGGAAGTAATGCGATGTACGAATTCTCAACAGGTGTCACCTTTAATGCCATAATGTTTATTGCTTTATTGGTGTTTGCTTTTTCCTTCATGGGAGCCTTTGAAATAATGTTGCCAAACTCTTGGGTTAATAAAGTAGATAGTGGTGCTAATAGAGGAGGAGTAGTTGGTATCTTTTTTATGGCTCTAGCTTTAGCAGTTGTATCGTTTTCATGTACGTTTCCAATTGCTGGAACTGCTTTATTGGACGCCGCTACTAAGGGAGGAATTGCGCCAATAGTAAGTATGCTTGGCTTTTCATCGGCTATAGCCTTACCATTTGCGTTGTTTGCCTTTTTCCCAAGCTGGTTAAATTCTTTACCAAAATCTGGAGGTTGGTTAAATACAGTAAAAGTGGTTTTAGGGTTTTTAGAATTGGCATTCGCTTTCAAATTCCTGTCAATGATAGATTTAGTTCTAGAATGGCATTTCTTAGAAAGGGAAATTTTTATAGCCATTTGGATTGCTATTTTTGGAACTCTAGGTCTGTACTTATTAGGAAAAATTAGATTACCACTTGATTCGCCGTTAGAACACCTTTCTGTAGGGCGATTAAGTATGGCTATTTTAGTATTTGCATTTACATTCTATATGATTCCAGGACTTTGGGGTGCTCCTTTAAAATTAATTAGCGGATTCCCACCACCAATGAGTTCACATAGTGAATCGCCTTATGGAGTTGGTTATATGAAAAAACAAACTAGTGCATCTGGGGAGTTTGTTTCTAAAGAATTGCCTGAAGATGCTCATTTTGGTCCTAACGATTTAATTGCTTTTAGAGATTACGACAAAGGAATGGCTTACGCTAAAAAAGTAAATAAGCCAGTTATGTTGGATTTTACTGGTTTAACCTGTGTTAACTGTCGTAAAATGGAAGAACAAGTCTGGATAGATGATAGAATTTATGGCTTACTAGATAATGATATTGTACTTATTTCATTATATGTAGACGATAGAACCAAATTACCAAAAGAGGAGCAATACGACTCTGAGTTAACCGGAAATAAAGTAAAAACCTATGGACAGAAGTGGTTGGAATTTCAACAGACTAGATATAACACTAATGCGCAACCTCTATATGTAATCCAAAATTTGGAAGGTAAAGATATAAGTGCTCCAGTAGGGTATACTCCAGAAGTTAACGAGTATTACAATTGGTTAAAGGAAGGTGTATCTAATTTTAAGAAATAAAATTGAAATAGATAGTTGATAGAAGACTGCTTGAAAAGGCAGTCTTTTTTATTTTGAGTCTGTAAGAATAAGTGTTTTAAATAGTATGAAAAGAAGTTTACAATTGTTGTTGTAACTTAAAAGAGACCTAATTCAAAAAGATTTGATTTGTGAACAAGATTGTACAGACCAACATGGTTTATGGTCTTAAAAAAAATGAAATCACCAAATTTCAGATAAGGAACTCTCATTATTCTTCCTCATCCTTGAAGACTTCAGATTTTAGATCGTCATTAATAATCACATGACCTAAATCATCTACCTCAAGTTCTTCTGTGGTTTCAAAATTAGTCATTGTGTAATGTAGTTTGCTACTAACTTTAACTAAATACACAGAATCTTCGGTTCTAACTTCAACGGCTTCTATAATTTCGTTTTTGTGGTTTTCAAAGGAGATAACATCGTCATCATCATAGCCATCTGGAAATTTTTCTGAAAGTAATTTCAGAAGTGTTGGTGTTAGTTTTTTGTAATCTATTATAACTCTTTTCATTACTAAAGGGGTTTAAATATTAATAATTACTACCTGCCTTAAACTTTAGCAATTTTCATAAAGTTACAAATAATTTAAATCGAAAATTAAGAATTATAATAATTGAATGCCTTTAATAGTACATTGTTTTCTACCAAACAATCAATTCTTGGTTTTCCTATTGCTTCTAGTAAAACAAAATTTATATTACCGTGTTCATTTTTCTTATCGAACTTTAACAATTCTATTATGGGATTCCGGTCCTCATCTTCAATTTTAATTTGACCAAAAATTTCCAAAATAACAGTTTTAATATGCTCACATTTCATTAAGGAGAACCCACTTAATTTAGTAGAAATATATGTTGCCAGTATCATACCAATAGCAATTGCTTCACCGTGAAGTAAAGGTGTTTTATTTGAATTACTTAAGTAATAAGATTCAATAGCATGCCCAATAGTATGTCCGTAGTTTAAGGTTTTTCTAATATGTTTCTCAAATGGATCTTTTTCAACTATGGCTGTTTTTATCTCAATAGACTCATAAATTAGTTGGTCTAAATCCGAAACATCTAAAGTATCTAATTTTAAAAATTTATTCCAATATGCTTCACTATAAATTAATCCATGTTTCAGCATTTCAGCTAAACCTGAGCGCATTTGGTTCTGTGGTAAGCTGGTTAAAAAAGAAGTGTCAATTAAAACCATTTTACCTGGATTAACAACCCCTATTTGATTTTTTAAATGCCCAAGGTCAACACCTGTTTTTCCACCAATAGCGGCGTCCACCATTGCTAATAGGGTGGTGGGTACATGTATATAATCGATACCCCTTTTAAAGGTTGAAGCTACAAAGCCTCCTAAATCTGTAATAACACCTCCACCTAGATTAATTAACACACTTTTCCGGTCGGCTCCAAGTTCAGATAGCACTCCCCAAACACCAGAACAAGTTTCAATGTTTTTGTTTATTTCTCCAGCTTCTATTTCAATAATTTCTATGTCAATTTGAGTTTCTAGACGACTTAAAAATTGAGCTAAACAAAGTTCGTGCGTATTTTGATCGACCAAAACAAAAATCTTAGAGTAATTACTAGCTTCTAAGTGTGAGTTTAAGTAGGTGTAACCTGTTGAATTAAAATGAATTGAATAACTGTTGGCTGTGATTGATTTCATGAATTTCTTTAATGGAATAAGAAGCGAAAATTATGTATTTTTTTATAATTATGTAACAATACTATAATTATCTTTGCGAATAATTTTTTACTATGTCTAAAGAACGTCTTTTCGATAATACCGAAGTTGCTTTTTCATTAAAAAGTAATTCAGAACTTAATAGAGCATATTTATTGTTTAAAATGATTTCCTACGAACCATTGGTAAAAGTTGGAAAAGCATTAAGTAATTTTGCCATAAAAGCCAATTTACCAGTTGAAGGTATAATTAGAGCGACTGTTTTCGACCATTTTTGTGGAGGAATAAGCGAAAAAGATTGTTTACCTGTAATTGACGCCATGTATGAAAAGGGGGTTAGTTCTGTGTTAGATTTTTCTGTTGAAGGAAAGGAATTGGAATCCTTTTTTGATGCTGCTATGCAGAAAACTTTGGAGATAATAGAGTTTTCAGAGAAAAAAGAAGCAATGCCTATTGCGGTATTTAAACCTACAGGGTTTGGAAAACCATATTTGTACGAAAAGAAAGGTGAAGGAAAAGCGTTCACTACCGAAGAGCAAGAAGAGTGGGATAGGGTAGTAGCTAGATTTGATAGAGTTTGTAAATTAGCTAAGGAGAAAGATGTAGAGGTTTTAGTTGATGCAGAGGAAAGTTGGATGCAAGACGCCGTAGACGACTTGGTAACGCAAATGATGCAAAAATATAATACTGAAAAACCTATTGTTTACAATACGCTACAAATGTATAGACATGACCGAATGCCTTTTATAAAAAAGGAATTGGAGCATGCCAAGGCAAAGGGGTTTTATTTAGGTTATAAGATTGTTCGTGGGGCGTATATGGAGAAGGAAAATGAACGTTCTATTAAAAGAAATTATCCATCTCCTATATGTGAAAGTAAAGCTGCTACGGACGAAAACTTTAATGAAGCAGCCAAGTTTATTTTAGATCATTTAGACAATATTTCTCTTTTTGCCGGTACACATAATGAAGCAAGTTGCTATTTAATTATGGAGTTAATGAAGGAAAAAGGAATAGCTATAAAAGATAATCGTGTATGGTTTGGACAACTTTACGGCATGAGTGATCATATTAGCTTTAATCTAGCTAACTTGGGTTATAACGTAGCTAAATACGTTCCCTTTGGCCCTGTTAAAGATGTGTTGCCTTACCTAATACGTAGAGCAGAGGAAAACACTTCTGTTGCTGGACAAACGGGTAGAGAACTGATGTTGCTAACAAAAGAAAGAGCTCGTAGAAAAAGCTAATATTAAAATATTTTCCACCATTTCTTTTTAAACGGTTTTTCACTGCCATAGCCATAACCATACCCATAACCTTTTTTATGGTCTACGCTATTTAGTAGTATATTCATATTTGGAAGTCTTTTTTCCGAGTACATACGTTGTGCAAGTTGAAGTTGCTTTTTAGTGATGTAATTAGCTTTTACGACGTAAATAAACAAATCGGCGTATTTACTAATTAACAAAGTGTCGGTAACTAGTCCTACAGCAGCTGTGTCTACAATGATATAATCGTATTGTGTTGAAACTTCTTCAAAAAGTTCTTTAACACGATCGTCCATAAGTAATTCAGCTGGGTTGGGAGGAATTGTTCCTGATGGGATAATATCAAAGTTTTCGTTGTCTTTATTTTTTATAATGATCTCATTAACCTTCACTTTTTTATTACCTATAAAATTGGTTAAACCAAAATCACTATTAATATTTAGGTAATCTGCCGCCTTTGGTACACGTATATCGGTTTCAACTAACAGCACTTTTTTCTCTGTAAATGATAAGGATAATGCTAAATTGGTTGCTGTATGAGACTTTCCTTCTTTGCTTGTAGTGGAAGTAATAAAAATCACCCGAGCACGATCATCAATATTTTGAAGTAAAAACTTAAGGTTTGTCCTAACCATTCTAAAAGCTTCTGCTTTAGGAGAATAATCAATTTTAGATATAAGTTTATTTTTCTTATTTGATTTAGGAATGTCTCCAATAAAAGGAATGTTAACTTCTCTTTTAACATCGTTGATGTTATGAACCTTATCATCCAGTAAGTGAAATAAATAAATTAGTAATATTGGAATTCCAAATCCTAAAATTAAGGCTGTTAATAATATAATTGGTGCTTTTGGAGCTACCGGAATTGTAGAGGCAAACGCCTGATCTACAATTTTTGCATTAGGAGATGTGACACCGTGGGTAATAGCAGCTTCCTCTCGTTTTTCCAAGAGATATAAATATAGGCCTTCTTTAATATCCTGTTGACGTTGAATATCTCTAAATTGTCTTTGCTTTTTTGGCGCTGAGTAAATTCTAGAACCAATTCTTCTGTTTTCCTCTGCTAACGAACTATAATTCATTTCGTTCGTGTGCTTCATATTGGTTAAACTCTGCGTTAAATTTGACTTTAGTTGGTGAATTTGATTGGTTAAATTAACTATGGTTGGGTTTTTTTCACTAGAATTTTTCAATAGTCTATTCTTTTCCAAAACCAAATTGTTGTATTGTTGAGTCAATTGCTCGATGGAATTATCTGCAATCCCAATATTAGCAGGTAGCAATTCTGAATCAGCTTCATCCTTTGAAATGTGTTGATTCATATAGTCTATCAACTGTATCTGCATTGCAGTTTCAACCAACCTGTTTTCATTTTGTCTTTCACTTTCTAAATAAATATTAGATTGGGTTGCTAAATCGGTTAACTTGTTGGTTTTTTGAATGTTTTCTGCACTTAAATCAACATCTCCTAATTCTGCTGTAACAATTTCCAATCTGTTATTAATAAACTTCGATGTGGCATCCACAACCATTTGTTTGTCGTTTTGAACATCTTCATTATACTTTTCAATAAGTTTATCCAGAAACAACCTAGCTTTTTCACCTACATTATCGTTTATCGATAAGGTAATTATGCTTGACATTTCTTGGTTGGCTATAATCAGATTTTTTTTATACTTAGATACAACTTTAGCAATAGGAGTGATTTTGATCTTGATATTAGAACCAATTTTAAAATCAGACTCCCCAATTCCAGGAGTAATTGTAATGGCACCAAAACTAGTTGGAATACTTTCACCAAAGGCATAAACAGTTCCCTCATCATCCAGGTTCTTGTTTTCTTCCTTTTTAAAATAGAACTGATCTGAAAAGTTGATGCCTTTTAAAAGGAAATTCTGAGCAGATTGAATCTTAATGCTAAATGTAGTGTCTATCGTGTGTACGATAGAGTCTGGTGCACTAAAATTAATGTTTAAAGGAGGTCTGTCATAGGATTCGGTAACCTTTATACGTCCCTCAACAAAATATTGGATATTAAATTTTAATTCCTTGATGGCTTGCTCAATAATAACTCTAGATTGCATGACTTCAATTTCATCTAAAACATTATTACTTTCTCTTCTAAAAAGGCCATAATTTTGCATCTGAGAAATCTCAGGTAGTCTATTGTTGTTTTCGTTATCCTTGATTTTAATTTTTGCCGTGGCACGATATTCATAATCTGCATAACGCAAATAGACAAAGCCTAGTACAAGGGCGGATATAGCGCAAAAAGCTATAATTTTCCACCTATGCATGTAAGGCATTAATATATCTTTAAAATCGATGTTTTGCTTCATTCTAAATTTTTTATAATGCTATTACCTTATTAAAATAGCAGCTATGGTAGCTAAAGTACCAACTGCAGAAATTATAACTACGTAATTTTGATTGTAGGATGCTGAGCGGATTTTGGCAGGATTTGGTTCTACATAAATAACATCGTTTTGCTCTAAATAGAAATTAGGTTGGTTTACAACATTTATAGATGTTAAATCAAATTTTGTAAATCGTTTTAGTCCATCTTGTTCTCTAATTAAAAACACATTTTCTCTTTTGCCATGAATGGTTAAATCTCCTGCCATACCTAAAGCTTCAAGAAGAGAAATTTTTTCATCTTCAACAGTATAGGTGCCAGGAGAGTTGACTTCACCAAGTATGGTAACCGTGAAATTGGTTAGTCTGATGTTTATAATAGGATCGTTTACAAGCTCCGATATTTTTTCTTTTAAATGGCTAGTTAATTGAGTTCTAGTTAATCCACCAGCTTTTATGGTTCCTAAAACAGGGAATTCTATGTTTCCCTCAAGGTCAACTATATAGGTTTGCATTCTAGTCTCTCCACGTAAATCGACTGAAGATGAAGCACTAGTGATTACAGGTAGGTTGAATGGACGTACTGTTTCAGGATCAGGACCTGACACGTAAATTGAGAGTAGATCGTTTGGCTTAAATATCGTTTCAGGGTTAAAATTAACTTCACTTAAATTACTAAGTGGTTCGTCCTGAAAATAAATAATTTCTTTACTGGAAACACAAGAAGTGCCAACAGTAATAATTAAAATTAATACTGCCTTTAGCAATAGTTGTTTTATAAGTTTTAGTTCCATATTTAAGTGTTTATCTAAAGTTCTATGTTTAAAACATCGTACTTAGTATTATTAGGTTTGTATTCTTTCACTATGTTTTTTATTTTAGATACAATTTCAATGTTTTGAGTGTTTGGCCCTAATTGACACAATTCATCTATATAAAGTCCCACATCTGGCATGTCAACCTCCTTACATTTAGCAATCATTATTTTTTCGTTGTAAGTGGGTTTTGTGTTTTCACCATCAATTAGTAATTCTTCGTAAATTTTTTCACCTGGACGTAAACCTGTAATGCGTATATTAATATCTTCAGGATATCGAAGTCCTGATAGAGTAATCATGTTAACTGCTAGATCGAATATTTTTACAGGTTCTCCCATATCGAAAACAAATATTTCCTGACCTTGGCCCATGGCTGCCGCCTCAATAACTAGCTGAGCAGCTTCAGGAATAGTCATGAAATATCTAATAATATCCTTATGGGTAACTGTTAAAGGTCCGCCTGATTCTATTTGTTTTTTAAATAAAGGAATAACGGAACCATTAGATCCTAAGACATTTCCAAATCTGGTAATTACAAATTTGGTGTTTCCTAAACTAGCAGTGTTTTGACAGGAAACTATCATTTCGGCTATACGTTTTGTTGCTCCCATAACATTTGTAGGATTAACAGCTTTGTCAGTAGAAATTAGAATAAACTTGTTTACACCGTATTTAATGGATAAGTCAATTAGGTTTTTTGTACCTCTAACATTGACACTTACTGCTTCGTATGGGTTTTGTTCCATTAAAGGAACATGTTTGTAAGCTGCAGCATGGAATAGCATATCAGGTTTATATTGGTCGAAAATAAGATTCATCCTAATCTTATTTCTAACATCTGAAACAATAGCTTCGATGTTTTTTATGCCGCTTCTTATTAATTCTTGCTGTACGTCGTATAAACCAGATTCGGCATTATCAATTAGAATAAGTTTTTTAAACTGATATCTAGATAGTTTTCTAACCAATTCACTGCCAATAGACCCTGCAGCACCTGTTACAAATATAATTTTGTTGTTATATTCTTCGGCAAGCATTGGGTTGTTAATGTTAATTGGTTCTCTTCCTAGTAAATCTTCTAGGTTTAAATCTTGAATTTGTCCAATGCTTAAATCGCCATCGATCCAATTTTTTACAGCAGGAACAATTTTTACTTTAAGGTTTAAAGAGAAAAGTTTACTGGTAATTTGAAGTAATCTATTGGAATCGATTTTTTGAATGGAAATAATAACCTCGGCTATTTCATTCTTTTCTATAAATTCTTTAGTAATCTGTCCTGGCTCGTAAACCTTTAAAAGGTTGATGATTTTTCCAGCCTTACTTTCATTGTCATCAATAAATCCTACAACTTTAATATTGCTTTTAGGGTCGCTTGTTACAGCGTCGTAAGTAATCATTCCAGAAGTTCCTGCACCATAAATTAATGCAGACTTTTGTTTTTCAACATCATTGGTAACAATACCCATGTAAACAGATTTTATAAAAAATCGAGAACCTACTAAAAAGAAAATATTTAAAAGTAGATGTATATATATAATGGAACCAGGAATGTCAAAAACGGAATCAAAGTTAAGTTGCCTACTTAGAAAAGTTGCAGTAATAAGGAGTGTTGCTAAAATATTAATACCTATAATAAGATTTATTACATCTTTTGCTCCTGTAAACCTAACAACTCCTTTATGAGAATTAACGATTAGAAAACTAATAATAGCAGCTACTATAACAAATGGAACTTGTTTGAAAAAATCTGTTATGTCGAAAACAATTTCGAAGTTATATCGAATAATATAAGCTAGAAAAAAGGTAAACAATACCATACATAAGTCGAACAGCAACACTAACCATTTCGAGGCGTATTGATGTGAAAAATTTCTTAGTATTTCTATATATTTACTCAAAATATTGCTTAATTGTTTTAACTATTTTACTTAATTCTGTGGCTGTTAAGTTAGAGCCACTAGGCAAACACAAGCCCTTTTTATATAATTCTTCGGAAACCCCATTTAAATAACTTGGAAACTTTTCATACATTGGTTGTAAATGCATAGGCTTCCATGAAGGTCTAGCTTCTATGTTGTTAGTTTGTAAATGTTCAAGTAAATCTTCTCTCATTTTGTGGGTTTCTAAAATAATAACTGTTAACCATCTGTTAGAGAAGAACCCTTCAGGCTCATTTAAAAAGCTAATTTGTTTTACGCTCTTTAGGTGTTTTAAGTAATAATGATAGTTTGATCTTCTTAAATTAACATATTTATCCAAAACCTTCATTTGTCCTCTTCCAATACCTGCCAATACATTGGACATTCTATAATTGTAACCCATAGAAGTGTGGGAATATTCCATTCCTGGGTCTTTTGCTTGGGTTGCCAAAAACACGGCATTGTTTTTAGTTTCCTTACTTTTTGAAACTAAAGCACCTCCGCCGGAAGTGGTTATGATTTTATTTCCATTGAAAGATAAAACTGAAAAATCTCCAAAAGTCCCACATTTACGATTAAAATAGCTGCTTCCTAAAGCTTCAGCACTATCCTCAACTATAGGAATTTGAAATTCATTTGATATTTTTTCTATTTCACTCACTTTATGTGGCATACCATATAAGTTTATTACAATTATGGCTTTTGGTTTTTTACCTTTCTTTATTCTATCAATTATAGCTTGTCGTAATAAAACGGGACACATATTCCAAGTATCTCTTTCACTATCAACAAAAATTGGTTTAGCTCCTAAATAACGTACAGGATTTACTGAAGCAATAAATGTTTTAGTCTGACAAATAACTTCATCGTTTTCTTTTATATTTAACAACACCAAAGCTAAATGGATTGCAGCTGTACCTGTTGTTAAGGCAGCTACATGGACTTCTCTACCTAAATACAACTCTAGGTCGGCTTCAAAACCATTGACGTTTGGTCCTAATGGAGCTATCCAATTTGTACTAAATGCTTGGTTAATAAATTCTTCTTCATGCCCACTCATGTGCGGCGACGATAGCCATATTTTTGAACTCAAATTATATATATTATTAACTATCATAAATATCAGTGTTTATAAGGCTAACATCAAATAAATACGATAAATTACTGATTTTCACGTTTTCGGATTTTTTCACCATCCATGTGACCTAAATAACTAAAATATCAATTAGTTTTTCATTGTCTAAAACAATTGTCATTTTTCTTTAAAACAAGTTTAAATGATTTAAAGCAATAAATAAATATAGTTGCTAAAATTAGGATAGGGAGAGGGATCAATCAACTAGTTAAATTGGGTTATTAATAATTAAATATACAAAAAAAGGAATACTAATATTGATATTAAAGGAGGTATAAATTAAATTAAATCAAGAAGATAAAAAGCATAAGAATTCGTACTGCTTCTTTGGTTTTATAAGTGGAAGTAACTATTAATAAAATGTGATTTAAAATTTAAACACATGTATTTCAGTTAAGTAGGTGCCTTATTATTATAAAAGTTTAAATTAAGAATAACTTACTAGTTCTTGCATAGTTACGTTTTTGAAGTGAAACTCATTATTTAATTTTAAATAATGGTCAAAAATAGACTCTAGTGCAGAAAAATTTTCATTCATATGAGTCCCAAAATTGTGAGGATGCCACCATAGATGATATATTTCATTATTTTTCGCAGCGTATGACATAGCTTTTTTTACTCTAGAAATCCTAAATGTATCTAAATGCCTTAAAGATTTACTGTATGGTCTTAGAAAACAACTAGAAGGGATATTAACAAGGCCTCTTTCTTTATTTATTTCACTGATTTTATATGTGTTGTAACCAGATATTTTAAAATATGCATCTAAAAGTCTTAAGGCTCTTGTGTGTTTTTTTTTATAGTCTTTATCTAAAGTGTTGTATATTTTGTGCTTTTCTATACCACGATAGGCCGTAATACCGTGTTTTTTACAAGTATAGAGGTAGGCCGGTTTTACTTGGTTTCTTGGAAACGCAATACTTTTTATACTAATGTTTTTTTTCTTCGCTATAGTCATGGCTGCAACTAAATCGGCTTCAAACTGTTCCTCGGTTTGTCCATCTTCTAAACAATAATAATGGGAATAGGTGTGGGTTCCAATTTCATGTTTATTAGTTTTTTTAATTTGATCGATTAGTGTAGATGCGTAATGGTATTGGTCGTCTGTTTCATCGTAACCTATGCCTTCTAAAATGTTATAAGGGCTAAACTTTGGATTGGTATAACTAGGAAGTAATTTTGGACTGTTTTCTAGTAACTCAGCTTTGTTTTCCGCAAATAAAAAACCAACTGTTGCAAATGTGAATTTAATATTATAATCATCGGCCATTTTTAAAAGTCTTGGCACAACAAGTTTAACGTTTTCTAAGTTTTCTTGGTAGTCGGAAATGCTTCTTTTATCAAAAACCCCCCAATGCAACTCAAAATCTAGAGAAATTACAAAATAGCCATTAGATTTTTTCATCATGAAATAATAATTTGTATGGTACTAAAAATAATTTTTAAATCAGTCAACAGACTAGGGCTATTAATATATTTCTTGTTTAATTCAATTTTCTTAGGCATGATGTTTTCAATGTAAAACTGCTCTGGATTGCTGGTTCCTTTTAAAAGTTCTGCTTCATCTCGATATGTAATGGAAGCATAATCTGTTATTCCAGGTTTCACATTTAGAATTATTAAATCTTCTTTAGAATAATAATCAACATATTTGCGCACTTCTGGTCTTGGGCCAACAAAACTCATATTGCCTATTAAAACGTTAATTAGTTGCGGGAGTTCGTCTAATTTATATTTTCTTAAATAGTATCCAATTCTTGTAACTCTTGGATCTCGATCACCAAGGGTTAATAATCCTTTTTTGTCTGATCCAACAAACATGGTTCTAAACTTAAAGATTTTAAAATCCTTACCATATCTGCCAACCCTTGATTGTAAATAAAAAAGTGGGCCTTTGGATTCGATTTTTAATAGTATTGCTAATATTAATAATAATGGCAGTAATATTATCAATCCGAAAAACGAAAAAACTATATCAAAAATTCTTTTAATCATATCACTGATTCAACGGCATTACTTACTGTATTTACAATGTAATTTAATTCTTTTTTAGTTAATTGCGGATAAATAGGGAGGGAGATTTCCGATTTATAATTATTATAGGATATTGGAAAGTGTTCTATGTTAAATCCCATATCTTTAAATAAAGTCAACATAGGTAAGGGTTGAAAATGCACATTTACAGCGACACCTTCTTCGGATATATTCTTGATTATCGTGTCTCGGGTGGATTCTGAAATATCCTTTATTCTTAAAGCATATAAATGGCATGATGATTTTTTATCCTCGCTCTTATATGGAGGTAAAATGGCCCATGATTTAGTTTCGAAAAATTTGTGATAAAACTCATACATTTCAACACGATTTCTAAGTGTGTTGTCAAAATACTCCGGTAATTGAGCCACGCCAATAGCAGCTAAAACATCAGGCATATTAATTTTTAATCCTGGATAAATAATATCGTACCTCCAGCCTCCAGCTTTCGATTTTGTAAAAGCATCTTTAGTTTGACCATTTAATGAAAAACAACGTAAGTAATCGTATTCGTCCTGATTACTAAATGGTTTAGGTAAGTTTAAGCATACGGCACCTCCTTCGGCTGTTGTAATATTCTTTACGGCATGGAATGAGAAAACAGTAATATCAGTAACCATACCTAAGGGGTCGTTGTTATAGGTAGCACCAATGGAATGTGCCGAATCTGAAATCATCAAAATCCGTCCTAGTTTTTCTTGATTTTCGTTATCAGGTTTAAACAGGGCTTTTTTATTATTTATTACCGTATAAATTTCGGTATAGTTACACGGCCAACCGGCTATATCTACAGGGATAATAGCTTTAGTGTTTTTAGTAATTACTTTTTCTATCTGCTTAGATGAAATATTAAAATCAGATTCTACATCTACTAAAATTGGTGTTGCTCCAACATGAATGACCGCTAAAGCGGTTGCAGCATAAGTATATGCAGGTACAATGACTTCGTCTCCCGGACCAATACCATACCATTTTAGTGCCAACATGAGACCTGATGTAGCCGAATTGACACATAAGGTGTTTGGAGCCTTAGTGTATTTACATACTAATTCTTCTAATCGTTTTACTTTAGGACCAGTAGTTATCCAACCAGATTCTAAGGCACTGTTAACTTCTTGAATTACAGCCTCGGTTATATAAGGTGGTGAAAATGGAATTTTCATGTTTTCAGTTATGATTAATAGCTGAGTTAAATATAGTTATATATTTTTTAGAAACATTTTCAAGACTGAACTGTTTAACGTGTTTTAAGGCATTTTCGACTAATTTATCGGCTAATTGTGTGTTTGTGGCTATTTCTATCATCGCATCTGCTAAAGCTTCCGAGTTTTCCGGTTCTACCAGAATAGCTTCTTTTCGATGTCTTGTAAAGTCTCGAACACCTGTTACGTTAGTAGAAACTATTGGTAATCCTACTGCTGCAGCCTCTAATAAAACCCTAGAAAATCCTTCTCTAAAAGTGGGTAAAACAAATGCGTCAGATTTTTCTAATAAATCTAGCACATCATGGCGTGGACCTAAAACATCAACAATATCTTGGTATTGAGTCAGGATTTCCTTGTTTAATTTTTTGGAGTTTTCCTCGAGGGGTCCAACCAATAAATACTTAAAGGAATAGCCTTTGTTGCTAATTATTTTAGCTGCTTCAAGTAAATTAACAATTCCTTTTTCGTAAACTAATCTAGCTACACATATAAAGGTAAAAGGGCTATTGTTTCGTTTGGCACGTTGTGTTATAAACTTAAGTTCAATTCCGCTACTTAATATTATGCTATACTTGTTGTCTGGAATGAGTTTGTACTTCAAATACAGATCTTTATCATCTTCGTTTTGAAAAACTGTATTGCAAACCCGATTTTTTGATATGGTATGTACAAGTAGATATACCTTTCTTAAAATAGCACTAAAAAAAGTTTGAGACATAAAAATGGTACCTAGACCTGTAACAGTTCTTGTTATTGGGGTTTTTGTTCTTAATTGCGATAATGGTACTAGAAAAGCAGGTTTAGTATCGTAAGTATGAATAAGATCAAAATGATTCTCTTTAAAAAAACGTTTTAACCATAACACTGTTTTTAAATCAGATATAGGAGAGAAGCTTCTGTTTAAAGGAAAGGAAATATAGGTAATAGGTTTTGGGAAAACTTGAATACTAGTTCCAATAATGGTAACATGAAATCCCGCATCAATGAGGTATTGAGACAGAGGGATTCTTTTATGCACATCTTCACCTCCAACTAAACATATTTTCTTAGTCATATATAGTTAATCTACTCAAATTTAATATTTTATTTAAGAAATATACTTAAGCTTTAAGAAAAAAATTATAAATTAGAAAATGAATAAATAACTTTATGGCAAAAGGTGTCAAGTGTTTAACCCTGTGTTGTTTTGCTGTAAGTAAAAACATGAATGAGTGACTATAGCTTTGGGGTTTATTGGGCATAAGCTGCGGAAAGGTCTGGGTATTGACTTAGATAAAATTAGTCGGAATTCCAGTATTTAGGAAGTTTAGTTTCCAATAATAAGTATTAATACACGAGTATTTTGAAAGAAGTAATTAGAAAAACATATCTAGAAACTACAATTGGTCCATATTTAATTCAACCGTTTTATGGTCTATATAATTATTTTAAGTACACTCGAAAATCTGATATCTATAAGATTAATAAAGAATTCACTAAAAGTTTTGGTTATAAACCTAATTTAGAAAATCCTAAAACATATAATGAAAAATTACAGTGGTTAAAATTATATGATAGAACCCCCTTGCATACTCAATGTGCCGATAAATATGCTGTAAGATCTTATGTTAAAGAAAAGGTTGGGGAAAAGTATTTAATTCCTTTAGTGTATGAAACGACACGAATAAAAGATATTAAACCCGAAAATATTCCAGACTTTCCTGTAATAATTAAATCAAATCATGATAGTTCCGGGGGCTCTATTATTTTAGATAAGAAAAATACTAATTGGGTTGTTGTTAGAAACAAGTTGTTTAAATCGATGCATACCAATTATTACACCAAGTATATAGAATGGCAGTATAAAAACATAAAACGTCGAATTGTTGTTGAAAAGCTTCTTCAACATAAAGACGGATCCATTCCATTTGATTATAAAATGCATTATTTTAATGGGGAACTAGTTTTTATTCAATTAGATATTGATAGGCACATCGACCATAAAAGAAATCTATATGATAAGGATTGGAATTTTTTGGATGTAGTTTGGGTGTATAAAAACGGACCTCAAGTAGAAAAGCCTGCCTGTTTTGAAGAAATGAAAACCGTTTCTAAAGCACTAGCTCAAGATTTTTGCCATGTAAGAGTAGATTTATATACTTTGGATGATAAAATATATTTTGGGGAAATGACGTTTCATTCTGAATCTGGTTTTGGCGTATTTAACCCGAAAGAATGGGATTTGAAATTTGGAGAGATGTTAACCTTGCCAAATTAACTCATTAGATACTATCTATTAAATCTTTAAGTTGATTTCCAATTATATCTATGGAATATTCCTTGGAGCGCTGATACCCTAAGTTAGCATATTCTAAACGTGGCTTGTTGTTTTGTTGTAAAAACAAAATAGCCTTGGACAAACCTTCAACGTCATTTATATTTATTAAAATACCGTATTTCGCTTTATAAAAGGAACCCTGATCTATGTGGACAGGCTGGTTTTCATTTAAAAGTTCAAGTGGACCAGACATGCAATTTGTTGCAATGACAGGAATCCCTACGGACATGGCTTCTAACAAAACATTGGGGAAGCCTTCCGTTAATGAACTTAAAACAAAACAATGGTTATCCATAATTTTAGAACGAACGTCAATTACGTTTCCTTTAAAATCAACACGACTAGATAAATTTAAGTCCTTTGTTAAAGTTTCTAGTTCGTCTTGTAGTTCACCATCACCATAAATATCCAATAATATATTGTTAGGTAATTTACTTATGCTTTTTAAAATATGGTTTTGGTTTTTCACTGGAATTAACCTTCCTATGGTTGAAACTTTAAAAGGAGCCGCTGTATCTGTATAGTCATTAAAATAAGGTTGTTCGGGACTTAAAACAATGGGGTTATATATAACATTTTGATCTATTTTTATATTAAAATGATCTGTTAAGTCTTGATTAATATGTATGGAGTTAGAGAACAGTTTGTCATTCCTATTGTACAACAACGGTATAAGGACTTTGCTAATAAGAGCAATAGACTTTGTTGTTTTATAGCGTTTAGATGGAAAACATCTTTCACTAATAATGGATTTTAGTTTTGGATTGAAAATTTTAGCCAATCCAGTCATGGCATTTTGACGAAGCATAAAGGATATTACAACCTCAATATTTTCATCTTTTAGAGTTTTGTTATATTTAAATATGAAGTTGATATAATCTTTAAAGTGTTCAATTTTAGAACTTTTAAATGATTCTCCTTCATTGGAAAGTAAAATTACTTTAACGTCTTTCGATATAGGTAGCTTTACTATGTCGTAAAGTAATATTAAGGTAACATCAAAGTATTTGGGTAATTCGAAGGTAAGCAAACTAACTACTTTTTCAGCGCCCCCAAAACCTATAGCAGGAACAAATAAAGCAATCTTTTTTTTGTTTGTCATTTAATTTGAGTTAACCAAATTTAAAAATAAACTTTCGTATTTCGAAATAATTTTTTCTTTGTTGAAGCGTTCTTCTACAACGCTTCTAACTGTTTCCGGATTAAAGATATAGTCGCTATTAATTTTGTTTAAATAAGTAATATATTCATCTGCTGTATCCGCTATATATCCGTTTTTTCCAATTTCGATTATTTCATCCAAACCTCCTGGTGCATTGAAAGCCAGAATAGGTGTGCCTACGACACAACTTTCAATTAGAACATTTGGGAATCCTTCAACGTAAGAGCCTTGTAAAAACACATGACTGTTGCTAAGGTGCTTGTCGACTTCCTTTGTAAATTCAATATAAGTAACTTTATCTTCTATACCAGCTTTTTGTAAAGCCGTAAAAATGCTGTCTTTTTCAATCCCTCTTCCAATAAGCGTATAATGAAAAGGGAAGCTGACTTTTGAAAGTACTTCAATAATTCTAAGATGCCCTTTTTCTTTACTTAAACGCCCAATGGTAATAAACCTAATAATTTCATTATTTTGTTTTGAGTTTGTTTTTAATTTGAAATTATTGGTAATGGGATTGTTGATGAGAATTGTTTTTTCCTTTGGTATATTAAAATAGTTTACCACGTCAGCTTGCATATCTTTAGATTGGCATAAAATGCAATCTACTAATTTATAGGCAAAGGTTATAATTCTATCCGAGAAGAAAATAGAGGAGGAGGCATTGTATTTATTTAATACACTTATTACGTTTGCCTCTCGAGCCACAAATTTGGTGCTTCTAAAAAAAGGAGACATAAAGGCCATTAAAATATTTAGATGAACGATAGAACTAACAACGATATCAGGTTTTATTTTCTTTAAAAATCGGAAAATAGTAGGAAATGATTTTAAAACTCTGGATTTATTTAAATAAATAATATTTAAATTATCGAGTTCATAAACCGTGTTTTTTTCGTAACCAGTAACCAATAAGGTCGTGTTAAAAGTTTCTTTATTTAAATTTTGAGCTACAAATGAAAGTATACGTTCTGCACCTCCAGCAGCCAATGAAGGGATTACAAAAACGATGTTTATTTTTTCTTTTCTCATTTTATAGTATACCCTTTTCCATTATTATCCATCCATTGTTTTAAAACTAAAACTTGCCAAATAACTGAATATCTATTCCAAGTACCATCCATATGTTGTTTAATATATTTGCTGATAACTTTAGGCTCAATACAAGGTATTTTTTCTAAATTTTCCTCGCTTAATTCTGAAAGCACAAAGTCCCTTAAATCTGTCCTAAACCAGTGTGATAGTGGAATTCCAAAACCTGACTTAGGTCTATCAAAAATTTCCTTTGGCACGTATTGATATAGTACTTCTTTTAAAATTCGTTTTTGGTTTTTTCCTTTAAATTTAAATGAAGTAGGTAAGGATCTAGCAAATTCAACAACCCTATAATCTAGAAGAGGAGATCTTGCCTCTAAAGAAAACGCCATAGTGGCTCTGTCTACTTTGGTATTGATGTCCCAAATAAGATAGGATTTCAAATCAAAATCGGAAATACGTTCGAATAAATTTTTCTTCTTATGGTTGATGTATTTTAGTTCTTCTAAATCGTAAAAATTTACATCGCTTTTTATCCATGAAGCATCAAGTTGACTCATGGATGCTAAATAGACATCATTCGTGTTTTTATAGGTAATGGCTTTTGCAATTATTTTTAACCTGTAATTAGATGAAAGATTTAAAATTTTTCCACAAAACTTTCTAAAAAATAAAGGTAACATGTTTATTCTTTGTCCTTTTTTAATCCAATTATATCTGTGGTATCCTATAAAACTTTCGTCGCCGGCATCACCAGAAAGGGCTACAGTTACTTTTTCTCGTGTATATTTTGCAAGTAGCATAGAGGGTATAGCTGAGGAATCAGAAAAAGGTTCATCATAATAATGACAAATGTTTTTTATTAGTTCTTTGCCTTCTTCATAATTACATTCAATAACATGATGATCAGTTTTTAAATGGTCTGCTACTTGTTGTGCATAAACACTTTCATCAAAACCTTCTTCTCTAAATTTTACAGAAAAAGTTTTTACTTTACTATTAGTGCTTTTTGTAGCTAAAGCGGCTACAAGAGAAGAGTCAACACCACCTGATAGAAAAATGCCTACAGGGACGTCGGCAAACAATCTGATTTTAACAGCATCTTTTAGAGTGTGGTCTAATTTATTTACAGCGTCATCAAAAGTTCCTTTAAATTTATTTTCACCTTTGTAATCAATATCCCAATAAGTCTTCTCTTTGAATTCGCCTGTATCTAAATTAAAAATAAAAGAATGTCCTGCACGAAGCTTTTTTATTTCGTTGAAAATAGAGTATGGGTCAGGGATTACTCCCCAAGCAAAGTATAATGATATTGACTTTTTCGAAATAGTAAGGTTGGAATGGTGCATTTGAATACTTGAAATTTGACTAGCAAATTCAAACTCTTTTCCATTGTGATAATAATGAAAAGGTTTTTGTCCTAATCGATCTCTTGCACCAAAAAACAAATTCTTTATTTCATCGTAAATCACAAAAGCAAACATGCCATTAAAGTGATCCACACATGCTTCCCCATACTCTAAGTACGCCGCGCAAATTACTTCAGTATCACTTGTTGTGCGAAACTCGTAGCCTTTTTGTTTTAGGGTGTTTTTAATATCCATAAAATTATAAATTTCACCATTAAAAACTAAATGAATATGATCTTGATAAGTGAAGGGCTGATTTGAACGTTCATCTAAATCTATAATAGCTAAACGGTTGTGTCCAAATGTAACTTGATTTTCTTTTCCAAAATGATCAAATTTCAATTTGTCGGGGCCTCTAAAATTTGTTCGTTCAAGTTTTTCTTGAATTTGAGTTTTGTTATAAGAAATTGTTGTTCCGTAAATTCCGCACATAGTTTTAAGGATTTAAAATGTTGTTGGGTTTAAATTCTTCTTCCTCCTCAATCTGATCGAAAGAATAAGGTGATTTTTTAACTCTTTGATAAAGCCAAACAGAAGTAAATAAGACAAAATAATTGTCAAAATAATTATGAGATACTAAAAGATAAGTAGTCAAAACAGCTGCTATACAAGCATATTCTGGATTTGACTTTAAATGTTTAACACTCCTTATAATTAGTGATATATATATAAGAATAAACAGTAAAAAGGTAATTATTCCGGATTCTCCAATAGCCATTAAGTACGTGTTGTGTACGCCTACATTTACCTTTACGTTACTGTAGTTACTAATTTGTTCGCCGTGTAAAGCTTTATAGCCTATTCCTGATACTGGGTTTTTTAAAATAACATCTTTATAAAGTGCCCAAGTTTCACTTCTTGAACCTTCTGAAATAGTTCTTGTTTCAATTTCTTCATTGCCAAAAACACTTTTAAATGCGACAAACCTAGTAGTGTTGAGATTAAACAGACTCGATAGGGTCAATACCACAACAATACCAATAGTTCCAGTAATTAAACCTAGGCTATTTTTTTTATGGGATATAACCGCAATTAAATTAACTAGAATAAGTATTAAAATAAAATACCTGGAAAGTGTCATGATTCCGGCTGTAACTAGTAACAATTGCAAGAATAACTTTAAAACAATATGTTCAACATAAAAAGTTAAGGAGAAAGCAATTAAGCAAACTAAACCTGCATCGTTAGGATTGATGTAAAACCCTCCATAACGCCCATATGGTGTAGAGAATATAACTGCATTGACTAAAACACTCATCGCGCCAATAAATGCAAATACGCTTAATTCGTTTGTGCTGGTGTCTTTTGTCAGGCTGCTTACCCCAAGGATGAAAATAAAATATTTTATAAAATCCATAAAATAATCTCTTAATACCCCACTATAGTTTAATCCTGAAATTAAAAAATAGACAAGCCCTAAAACAATGAAAACCAACGGTAATTTGGGTTTGGTGCTTAGAAAATAATAAACTAATAGGCAGCTAAATAATAAGGAGTTTAATAGACTTCCTACAGTAGTGCCAAAATAAGTTAAACCAAATGAGGATAACTTTAATAAAATAATGGAGAGTAAAAAGTATTTAAATATTTTCATGATTATAGCGAATTCAGTTTAAATAAACCGAGATGTTATGTACTACCTAACAAACATTTTTTTAAATGGCCAGCATATATTAATTATTAGTTTTATCATGTTTGAATCTATTGCCTTTATATAGTCTTGCCTTTTATATTTTAAAAAGTTTGCAGCTCTTAACAGTGCGTAAATTCTAAACAAAAACATTTTAGGGTTTTTCCAAAAATATTCTTCATGGAACCAATTAAGCATACTCATTGAAAAAATTATCATTCCCAAGGCATTCTTTCCTTGGTTTTCATTTGATGTACTGTTTTCTGTGTCTAAATAATAAATTCTTAAAACGTCGTTTGTGTACAAAATTTTATAATGATGCTTTGCTATTAAGTTCCATAAAACTCCTTCGGGAATATAACCTTGTGAAAATATTTCAGGGTTAATGGAAATCCCTCTTAAAATATCGGTTTTGGTAAATCCCCATTTTTCAGAAAGGTCTAAATCATTAAGTCTGTTTTTAAAAGAAGAACTAAATAGTGGTTGTTCTTTAAATTTTTCTCCAATAAGATTGTGGTTTTGATCCTTACATAAACTTGTAACCCCACTTATTTTAGAAAGTTTTTCTTTTGGAATACTTTGGTATCTCTTTAAAAAAACCTCTAAAGCATTTTCAACGCATTCGTCATCGGAATCCAAGGTTATGAAAAACTCACCTCTCGCCAACTTCACGGCTTGCATTAAACAAGCCATTTTATGACGGTTTTTAGCATTATTAATATAACGAATATTTAAGTTCGATTTATTTATTAGTTCTTGTATTACCTCGTGTGAATGATCTTCAGAACCATCATTAATTATCAAAAACTCAAAATCTGTGAAAGTTTGACTTTCCAAAGAGCTAAATACACGATTAACAGTTTTTGCTCGATTGAAAACAGGTGTAAAAACTGTGAATTTATAATCAAAATTAGATGATCTCGATAATGGCCTATAAAAAGGCTGCAACTCTTTTAAATTCATATTAAGTTAGTTCAGTCTACTTTTTTAAATAAGGTGAAAATTTGTATAACAATATACTGTTTTTAAATGCTTTTTATTCAGTAATTTACAACTTGTTTTGTTTTCTAGCATAACTATAAAGCACTAAACTTCTAACTATATATATGGTGGTTGTACAAAGCACAAGTCCGTAAATTCCGTACCAAATCATAAATAAATAATCTAAAAGAATGTTCAAAAGCATGCTTCCCAAGGAAACATAGGCCATAAAAGCATTTTTATTAAGACTGGTAAGGTATTGAACAACAATATTGTCGCAAATATAAAATGGGGCACCAATTAAAAGAACTACCTGTAGTTTAGAAACCAATAACGTGTTTTCTGGAGTGAACTCATTTCTTTCAAAAATTAAATGAATAATATGATCTGAAAACAAAATAATTGGAATAATAATTAACACTAAAGAGATAAATACAAATTTTAATACACGGTTTAATTGGTTTGCAGCTTCCTCCTTATTTTCTGTAATTAATTTTGAGAAATGCGGTAATAAAACCCTAGATAAAGCCAAAACCACAATAGCTGTAAAGAAAGCAGGAATTTTAAAAGAATAATTTAACGCCGCAATAGAACCTACAATAAGTTGTGCTGCAAAAAACTGATCGGTAATCGGAATTAATCCTGTTAAAAATCCCGAACTCACCTTGGCTGGTAACTGACTAAACATCAACTTTGTTCCTTCAGTTTTAAAGTTGGGCTTACTTATATGGATGATATTTTTAGATTTAGATACTATAACTAAAAACAAAAACTCTAATACAGAACCTACTAACATGCCTATGGCGAGGACTTTTTCTTGAAAAATATCTTTAAAAAACATTAAAAATATTAAAATAGAAATGGAGGTAAATACAGGGTAAATTGTAGAGTATTTAAATTCGTCGTAAATGTTTAGTAAGCCACTTAACAAAGAGGACAACCCCCAAAACAAGATACAGGGAAGTAAATAAAAGAATTGAACTTTGATTAGTTGATAATATGATTCTGTGTGGTTTGGAAAAAAAATGTCCAAAAAAGTATTTGTAAACAAAAAAGCCAAAACCATAAAAAATGCAGTAGTGGAAATAGTTATAATAAAACTTGTTGCTTGAAAAGAACTTATGGACCTATCTGTTTTTTGTTCCATAATATAATTTGGAATAAACACAGATTTAAAAGCACCCAAAAACACCTGATAAATAAAACCAGGAACTAAGGCCGCTATTAAAAACGTATCCAATAGTTCTGAAAGCCCAAAATTACTAGCTATTACAATTTCTTTATAAAAACCAAAGCCCTTAACCATTAAAGTTACCGTAGCAACGGCAACAATATTGACAACCGTAGGATTTTTTCTAAGGGAATGAAATAATGAGACGATATATTTATTAAATTTCAAGTGATTCTGTTTTAAACAATTAGTTGTTAGTTAGTTTATTAATTAACTCTGTCCATTCCTTAACAATGTTAATTGGATGATAGGCTAAAGTTGATTTTTGAGCTTTATCTCCAAGAGATTCCCTTAAACCTTTATTGGTCATTAACTTAGTTAAACTTTGTTCCAACATTTTTTGATTTCCTACCGGAATTAAAATTCCATTTATGTTGTTTTCAATTATTTCAGAAGGCCCGTGAGGACAATTAGTGGATATACACGCTATTCCAAAGGACATAGCTTCAAGAATAACATTTGGAAATCCTTCGTATTTAGAAGTGAAAGCGAATATTTTAGTTTTGTTATAATAAGTGGACACATCTGAAATATTTCCTACCAAAACAATTTGATTCTCCATTCCTAAAGAATAAATCAAGTCGTTATATTTATTGTAGTTAACCCCATCTCCAACTAATATTAATTGCCACTCAGGTTTTTTTATATTCGAAAATGCGCGTATTAACAAGTCTTGATTTTTAGGTTCGGCTAATCTGCCCACATTTAAAATAATGTTCTCCTTTAATTTAGAAGGATCTTTCTTTTTTAATATATCCAAATTTATTGGGTTGTTAATGACCCTAATTTCTGTTTTTACGTAAGGTTCAAAGTAATTTTTATTCGCTTCTGTTTGGACTACTAAACAATTGCTAAAAGGGTAAACCTTTTTTCTAACAAAGGCCCAAAACTTATTTAAAGTGCTATACTCAGGATTGGCACGTTCACTTATAATATTAGGAATTCTTAAAAATTTAGAGGCAACAATAGCATATATGTTTGTAACTGGTAGAAAACCGATAACAAGATCTATGTTCTTGGATTTTAAAATTTTAATTAAGTTTTTAGAAAGTTTATAATGGTTGGTAATGGATTGAAATATACTTGGGTTGGGATTATAGGTTTTAGAACAATAACATAAATTAACTTCTGGATTCAATTTGTAAAATGATTCCATTCTATATAATGATATTACTGTAACATTGAATTCCTTAACAAGTAAGTTGGCAAGAGTACAAACAACACGTTCAGCACCTCCAGCATTTAAATTCGGTAAAACAAAAGCAATAGATTTTTTCAAGGGACTAAGTGATTTTTGCTTAAATATTTGTGATTAGCTTTTTTTCTATCATAACTAAAAATATATATATTTTTAGTATAATGAGCTTTATACTTCATTAATTAGACGAAACAACCGTTTTACAATTTAAACTGCATGTTTGTAAATTATATTCTTAAATCTGTTGTTTATTAATTTACTGATAATCTGAGAGTTTCTTGTTTTATTAAAATCCAAAATAGAATTACTTGCGTATATACCTTTAATGTTCTTTAAAATGCATTTCGTAGACACATAAGTCGTTTAAAGTCAATTAAATACTACAAAATACACTTTAAGTAGATTTATTCTTACATATAAGGTGTATTTCATCGAATTTGTATTTATTTTGATAGTCTGTTGATTTGCATTTTAATAGTTTAGCAAAAAATTAATAGCAAAACCCTTAATTATGAAGCATTTGTATGTTGGTAAATTCTTACAACGTAAGAATTTCGAGAGAGTATTATTTTTAAATTTTTTATTTTTTAGTCTGATTATTTCAGCTCAGAATTACCCGGAAGCACTTCCGATTAGTTCAATTAATTATCAATCATACCAATCACCATCAGGTTCTGCTCCAGAATATTTGGAAGTAAGGACAAACGAGTTTGGTAATGAAATTATAAGAGTGAGTGATGCAGCTGCACTTGGTACTTCTGGTCAAAACTTAAGACATCATTACGCTAAAAACCAGCCTTGGAACTCCGATGGTAGTCTAATTAAATTAGCAGGATATCCTGCTGCGATTTTGGACGCAGAGACTTATGAGTTTTTATATTGGGCAAGTATTCCAAGTTCTGCAACTTGGTCTAACACAGACCCTAATATTATGTATGGTACAACAAGTAACAGATTACTTAAATTTAATGTTTTGTCCAATAGTAGTCAAACCGTTCATACCTTTAGTAATTATAGTACCATTCACTATGGATATAATGAAGGAAATATGTCTAACGATGATAGATATATAGGTCTTATAGGTAAAAATGGTGATGACCAGACCTTAATTGTTTATGATATTGAAAATGACAATATAGTTGGAACTCGTAATGTAGGTACAGCTGATTTCGATTGGTTCACAGTTAGCCCGTCAGGTACATATGCGGTTCTTAGTTTTGGTCCTGATGGTAGTGGTAATAATCAAGGTCTAAAAGTTATGGACTTAGATTTAACTAATCTTAGACACTTAAACAATTACACAACACATGCAGATATAGGAACAAATGCTGAAGGTGAAGATGTTTATGTGGCTTTTGGAGATCCAACTACAAGAAACAATGATTACTATTTAAAATCAGTGCGTCTAAGAGATGGAATGGTAACACCATTATTTCACTACACTCAAGGTACAGGCGTATGGGGAGGACATATAAGCACAAGAAATACAGATAGACCGGGATGGGCATACGTAACAGAAGGATGTTGTAGTAGTACAGTTGGATATAAAGAAGTTTTTGCTATTAAATTGGATGGTTCTGATTTAATTGAACGATACGCTCTGCACCATACAGATGAAAGTAGAGGATACAGACATCAAGCACATGGAGTTCCAAATAGAGATGGATCTGTGGTAATGTTTGCAAGTAACTGGAATAACGCGTTTTCAGGTGCACATCCTCCTTCATATATCGTACGTGCGCCAAATAACTCTTTAGGTGTTGATGAAGAAACTATAGCAACAAGCGATATTAAGGTATATCCAAACCCATCAAGAGATGGTTTGGTAAATATTAAACTAAATGGAAGTATAGCGGTGAAAGCGATTGAAGTTCACGATATGCTCGGAAGACTTATTAGAAAAGAAGAAATGAACTCTAACGAGAAAAGTTTGAATTTATCAACTTTACCAACAGGTGTATATTTGTTAACATTCCGTACTGATCAAAGTGGGTCTATTACAAAACGAGTTGTTTTAAACTAGATTAAATTTGTTATAATTTTAAAAGCCTGAAACTACAGTTTCAGGCTTTTTTTATTAATTGTTAGTAGATAAATCGGGATGATGTGGACGTAAATATTTTTAACTTTTCAATTTTTTAAAAGTTAGTTAAGGCCAATTAATATCCTGTATAGTGGCGATACTATCGCAGTTCTCTACAGTTAAAACAACTTCTATTTTATTAATTTTACCTTCAACAGCATAAATTCCACAAGGTTCTTTACGAGTTTCACTTTTAGAGAAATTAACATCCCCAAACTTTAAAAGCTCTCTAACTTCAATAGAATCTATTTTTTTATTTAAAATAGCGCTTTCAATGTTCTCTGAAAATACGATGTCTTTTAAATTAATATTTTTTAAAACACGAGCTTCTGGACCGTAATCACAAGACACTTTTTTACCGTTTAAAAAAAAAGCTAGTAGGACCAAACCTATAGAGAAACCTCCAAGATAATAGCCAATTCGATGTAGTAATTTCATTTTTATTTAATAGTTTTCCTGGAATTGATGTCCGGTTTTCTATGGCAGATGAAATTAAAAAATAAGCAAATTAATGTCGCTATGTTTTAAATCAAACCACTCTCCAACCGGTTTACTGGTTAAAATTCCATGGTAAAAATACAACCCATTTTTTAAACCCCTATCAAATCGTAAAGAATTTTCCAATCCGCCATCTTCAGCAATTTTCAAAAGATAAGGTGTAAAAATATTACTAATTGATATAGAGGCAGTTCTAGAGTAACGTGCAGGAATATTTGGAACACAATAATGTATAACCCCATGTTTAGTAAACGTTGGAGTTTTATGAGAAGTAACCTCACTAGTTTCAAAACAACCTCCCATGTCGATACTTACATCAATGACTATTGAGCCATTTTTCATATTGGCAACCATAGAATCTGTAACTATAATTGGAGATCTGTTTTTACCTCTTACAGCAGCTATAACTACATCGCAGCGTTTTAATGCCTTGCTTAGGTTTTTTGGCTGAAGGGTAGAGGTAAAGAGTGTTTTGCCTAAGTTAACTTGAATACGTCTTAATTTTGTTATGGAATTGTCAAATATTTTTACATTAGCGCCAAGTCCAATAGCGCTTCTAGCAGCAAATTCACCTACCGTTCCTGCTCCTAAAATAACTACCTCAATGGGAGGGACCCCGCATACATTACCAAACATCAAACCATTTCCATTGTTAACATTACTTAGTAATTCAGAGGCAATTAACACGGCAGCTGTTCCTGCAATTTCACTTAACGAGCGTACAGCTGGATATGCTCCCGTTTCATCTCGAATAAATTCGAAAGCTAAGGCGGTAATGCGTTTAGCTGCTAAGGCTTCAAAATATTTTTTGGTTTGGGTTTTTAACTGAACTGCAGAAATTAATATGGTTTGTGGATTAATAAGCTTTATTTGCTCTAAAGTAGGAGGTTCTACTTTCAATATCATTGGACAGGCATATACCTTTGCGGTGTCTTTAGTTATTTCTGCACCTGCTTCACTGTATTCCTTATCTGTAAAATGAGCTCCAATTCCCGCTCCAGATTCCAATAATACGCGATGACCATTACTGACTAAGGCTGAAACGGCATCTGGTGTTAAACAAACACGTTTTTCCTGATATGCCGTTTCTTTAGGTATACCAATAAACAGATTGCCCTTACGACTAAATATTTCTAGTTTTTCTTCTTGAGGAAGTAATTGTTGCTTGGTAAATGGAGATAAAGCTTTAGACATAAGTTCCATATTATATTAGAACTCAAATTACGAATAAATTTTTGAATGTTTTATAGCTATTTTAAAAATACTGCTTTAATTTTTCCCAAAAACCTTTCGGCCTTAACATAAATTCAGCTTCTAATTCTTCCATAGATTTATTGGTGGTATTTATTCTATGAAACATTTTGGCTCGTATTAAATATATAGAAGGTATAACAATGGCCATAATAGGTAACATATATAGTATTAAATTTTTATCTACCCATGAAAGATCGCTGTTAATGGTCTGTATTGCTTGATAAATAAACATGGCAATAGGAACAAGAATGGTATGATACCACCAATGTTTACAAGTAAAAAACCAAATAAACATTAACATTAAAGGAATAAGTTTGCCGGCTAAGGTCCAGGCAACTACGTAAACACTTTCAAAATAGTTACTATCGTATGTAAATAACAAAGTGTTCCATACTTTGATGTCTGGAACACTTTGATACAAATTAAAAAGAAACGGAGATATAGCTATAAAAGTAGCAATGATACTACCATATAGTAACTCCTTTTTATTAAACGTGTCTTGGTACTTTAATTCTGTTTTTTTCAATTTGTGGGGCTTCATCGTTAACTTGGAAAAAATTTGTTGCTTGAGCTGTAAACAACATTCCACAGAAAATTGCAATTGCAATTACATACTTTTTAGTTTTCATAATTTAAGGGATTTAATTAATTAATTCCTCAAATGTAACTAAGAACGTATCTCGTTTTTAACTCAGAATGTTAAAGTTATGTTAAAAAGCACTTTTTTTTAATTTTCAATTAAGGTTTTCCCGTAATTTTTAAACTATACAATATAATTTAATTGCTATTTAACAGTTTACTTGCTCAATTTTAATTTATTTTAAAATCAAATTTCTAGTATTATTATCGTTTAATTCTATAAGGACTTTATTAACGTCCTCTGTTATTAATTCCTCAATTAATTCTGGCCATTCAATAATCAACCAATGCTTAGAATCTAAATAGTCTTCGAAACCAAAATTATAAGCTTCATCAATATCCTTTATTCGGTATAAATCAAAGTGATAAATTTTATCGTTGGCCAATTCATATTCATTGACTATGGAATAAGTAGGACTACTAACTTCATCACAACTTCCCAAGGCTTTAACTAAAGATTTTACAAGGGTGGTTTTACCAGTGCCCATCTCTCCATATAATAAGATGGTTTTCCCTTTCAAATTTTTTATAAGCTCCTCGACAACCTGATCGAGATCATTTAAACTATAATTGATATTCAAGGCTGTTCAAATTTTAACGCAAAAATAAATATAATAAATTTAATTAAGCAATTAATTGCTTGTTCGTCCGATTTTTGTGCATTACACGGCTTTATTTAGGATTAAGGACAACAAATGGAATAATCATTTCTTCTAAAGACACACCTCCATGCTGATAAGTATTTCTATAATAACTTACATAATGGTTAAAGTTATTTGGATAAGCAAAAAACAAGTCGCTTTTAGCAAAAATAAACGAACTGCTCATGTTTAAAGAAGGTAAATGAATGGTTTTCGGATCTTTAGCAACTAGAACGTCCTTATCTTCATAGGTTAAACTTCTACCGGTTTTATATCTTAAATTTAAACTAGTGTCTTTGTCACCAATAACTTTCGATGGATTTTTAACATTAATGGTTCCATGATCTGTAGTTAATATCAATTTAAAACCTAATTGTTGGGCTTGCTGAATCATTTCCAATAAAGGTGAGTTTTTAAACCAACTTTGTGTTAAAGAACGATAAGCTTTGTCATTAGAAGCTAATTCTTTTACAACTTCCATTTCCGTTTTAGAATGAGATAGCATATCCACAAAATTGTAAACCACAACGGTTAAGTCGTTTTCTTTTTGTGTCTTAAAATTTTCAACCAATTTTTTACCAGTCTTTAAATTGGTAATTTTATGATATTCCATTTTTAGATGGGATAGACCTAAACGCTTTAGTTGAGCTTCAAGAAATTCTTTTTCGTAAAGATTTTTACCTCCTTCATCTGTATCGTTTTTCCAAAGGTTTGGATGCAGTTTTTCCATGTCTACAGGCATTAACCCAGAGAAAATGGCATTTCTTGCATATTGAGTGGCAGAAGGCAAAATACTATAATACGGAGACTCCGATACTTTTTTATAATAGTTGTTTACTGTTGGTTCAAAAGCCTTCCATTGGTCGTACCTTAAATTATCTATAACTACCAAAAGGGTAGGCTGTTCTTTACTGATTTCAGGAATAACTTTGCTTTTAAATAAAGTATGAGATAATGTGGGTGCTTCGGTATGTGGCTCGAACCATTTAGGATAGTTTTTATCAATAAATTTTCCGAATTGCGTGTTTGCCTCGTTTTTTTGAGATTCTAGGATTTCAAACATTCCAGGATCTTCTATGTTTTCCAATTGAATTTCCCAATAAATAAGCTTTTGATATAAATTAACCCATTCTTCGTAGGAGTTTACCATACTTAAATCCATAGCAATTTTTCGAAACTCTTGTTGGTAATTTGAAGTGGTTTTTTCTGAAACTAATCTAGAATGGTCTAAATTTTTCTTCAAACTCAATAAAATCTGATTTGGATTAACCGGTTTTATTAAATAGTCAGCTATTTTATTTCCTATAGCTTCTTCCATGATGTATTCCTCTTCACTCTTGGTAATCATGACTACGGGTAGTGTATCTCGTTTTTCTTTAATTTCATTTAAAGTTTCAAGACCTGTTAATCCAGGCATGTTTTCGTCTAGAAATACAATGTCAAAATTTTTCTCCTCCAAAATTTCCAAAGCTTCCATTCCGCTTTGACAGGTAGTTACTGAATAATTTTTCTTTTCTAAAAAAAGTATATGGGGTTTTAATAAATCAATTTCATCGTCAACCCAAAGAATATTTATATGGTTCATGTATATTTGTTTCAATATTAACGTAAAAGATTAAGCTTGATTGTGCAAAACAAACTCAAAATATTTAACGACCCAATTTACGGTTTTATTACGATACCTAATTCGTTAATTTTCGATTTAATTGAACATAAATACTTTCAACGACTTCGAAGAATTTCACAAATGGGCATGTCGTACATGGTTTACCCTGGGGCTCATCATACTAGGTTTCATCATGCACTTGGTTGTATGCATTTAATGCAAAAAGCGGTTAATGTCTTGCGTTTCAAAGGAGTTAGTGTTTCTGAAGAAGAAGAACAAGCACTATATATTGCTATTTTATTGCACGATATTGGACACGGACCATTTTCGCATGCCATGGAGCATAGCATTGTTAGTGGTGTTTCTCATGAACAAATATCCTTGCTTTTTATGGAGCAGCTAAATAAGGAGTTTAACTTAAGTTTAACGCTAGCTATCCAAATATTTAAAGGCGAGTACCCAAGAGATTTCTTATGCCAGCTTATTTCTGGCCAATTAGATATGGATCGAGCAGATTATTTAAAACGAGATAGTTTTTATACTGGAGTTGCCGAAGGAAATATTAACAGTCAACGCTTAATTGCCATGCTTAATGTGGTTGATAATAAATTGGTGGTTGAAGAGAAAGGTATTTACAGTGTAGAAAAGTTTTTGATGGCCAGAAGACTCATGTATTGGCAAGTTTATTTACACAAAACAGGCGTGGCTGCGGAACAGCTGTTAATACGAGTTCTAAAACGTGCTAAGGAGTTATCCAGTCAAGGCGAAGTTTTGCAAGCAAGTAAAGCACTCCAATATTTTTTAACAAAAGAAATTAATTTAAAGAATTTCGACACAGAAACCTTAAATACATTTGCAAAGCTGGACGATTATGATATTGTTGCGGCTATGAAAGAATGGCAATATCATGAAGATTTTGTTTTAAGAAATTTATGTGAAATGCTTCTCAATAGAGATTTACTAAAAGTAAAATTGAAAAATAAGGAAATAAAACCCCAGAAACTTAAAAGTCATATTTTAAAATTAAAGGATAAATATAGTATTACGGAAAAGGAGGCAAGTTATTTTGTGTTTACAGGAGAGGTGTCTAATCAAGCATATCAAACAAAAAACCAACAAATAAATATTCTGTATAAAAACGGGAAAGTTCAGGATATAATTAAGGCTACAGACCAATTAAACTTAAAAGCACTCTCGAAAACAGTTAGAAAATATTATATCTGTTACCCTAAAGAAAAACTTTAGCACTTTTTTCCTATTTTTGTCGGAATGAAATTTACAGCACAACAAATAGCAGGAATATTAGAAGGCGACATTGTGGGTAATCCCGATGTTGAAGTTTCTAAACTTTCCAAGATAGAAGAAGGAACAGAAGGTTCTTTAACCTTTCTTGCAAATCCTAAATACCAATCATATATATATTCTACAAAAGCATCTATTACCATAGTTAATAAATCTTTTGAGCCAGAAAACGAATTAGAAACAACTCTTATAAAAGTAGATGATGCCTATAAGTCGTTTTCTAAACTTTTGGAATACTATAATATGGTCAAATTAAATAAACAGGGAATTGAAGATCCTTCGTTTATTTCTGAAACAGCCACTTACGGCTCTAATATCTATATAGGGGCTTTTTCATATATAGGTGAAAAAGTTAAAATAGGAGAAAATGTAAAGATATTTCCAAATACCTATATAGGAGATAATGTAGTTATTGGTGATAATACTATTATTTTTTCCGGAGTTAAAATTTATTCCGAAACAATTATAGGCGCTAATTGCGTATTGAATTCTGGGGTAATTTTAGGAGCAGATGGTTTTGGATTTGTTCCAAATGAAAAAGGTGAATACAGTAAAGTACCTCAAACCGGTAATGTGATTATAGAAGACTTTGTAGATATTGGTGCCGGAACTACTATAGATAGAGCTACCTTAGGCTCTACAATTATTAGAAAAGGAGTGAAGCTGGATAATCAAATTCAAATTGCACATAATGTTGAAATAGGAGTAAATACTGTTATTGCTGCTCAAACAGGTATAGCTGGTTCCACTAAAATTGGCAAAAATTGCATAATAGGAGGACAGGTTGGATTTGCAGGACATTTAAGTATAGGAAATAATGTAAAAATCCAGGCTCAGTCTGGTATAGGGAAGAATATTAAGGACAATGAAATTTTACAAGGCTCTCCATCGTTTAATTATAACGACTGGAATAAGTCTTATGTTCATTTTAAGAATTTACCTAAAATTGTAAAAAGTTTAACCGATTTAGAAAAAAAAGTAGATGGCAATAATTAACACTGAAGTCAAGCAAAAAACCATTAAAGATGCAGTTTCTTTAGTTGGTGTTGGTTTACATACAGGAAAGGATGTTACTTTAACTTTTAAACCTGGTCCTGTTAATTCAGGATTTTCTTTTAAACGTATTGATTTAGAAGGAACACCTTTAATTGAGGCTGATGCCAATTATGTATCTAATACACAGCGTGGTACTTGTTTAGAAAAAAATGGGGTAATCATTCAAACCTCAGAGCATGTTTTAGCTGCTTTGGTTGGTCTGGATCTAGACAATGTAATTATTGAGCTAAATGCTTCAGAACCTCCAATCATGGACGGATCTTCTAAATATTTTGTAGAAGCTTTGGAGAAAGCAGGAATCGTAGAGCAGGACGGTTTTAGAGAAGAATATGTAGTAAGCGATGTTATTTCCTATACAGATGAAGAAACTGGAAGTGAAATATTAATTATGCCTTCAAACGAGTATCAAGTTACCACTATGGTAGATTTTGGTACAAAAGTTTTAGGGACGCAAAATGCAACTTTAAAACATGTTTCAGACTTTAAAGAAGAAATAGCCGACTCCAGAACCTTTAGTTTTTTACACGAACTAGAAGCTTTATTAGAGCATGGACTTATAAAAGGTGGAGATTTAAATAATGCCATAGTTTATGTGGACAAAGAAATTTCACCTAAAACCATTGAAAAACTTAAAGTAGCTTTTAATAAGGAAGACATTTCTGTAAAACCAAATGGGATTTTAGATAACTTAACTCTTCATCATCCAAACGAAGCGGCTAGACATAAACTATTAGATGTCATAGGAGATTTAGCGCTTATTGGCATCAGATTAAGAGGTAAAGTTATAGCTAACAAGCCTGGACATTTTGTAAACACGCAGTTTGCAAAGAAAATGTCGAAACTCATTAAAAATGAAAGACGTAATAACGTTCCGAAAATTGATTTAAATCAAGAACCATTAATGGATGTCAATCAAATTATGGAAATGCTGCCACACAGACAACCATTTTTATTGATTGACAAAATATTCGAACTTACTAACTCTGGAGTTATTGGAATGAAAAACGTAACCATGAATGAGCCTTTTTTCGCAGGCCATTTTCCTGGTGCTCCGGTAATGCCTGGAGTACTAATAGTTGAAGCCATGGCTCAAACTGGAGGTATTCTAGTTTTAAGCACAGTCCCAGACCCAGAAAACTATCTAACATTCTTCATGAAAATAGATAAAGTAAAATTTAAACAAAAAGTAGTTCCTGGAGATACGCTGATATTTAAATGTGATTTAATTTCACCAATACGACGTGGTATTTGTCACATGCAAGGCTATGCGTATGCTAATGGAAAATTATGTGCGGAAGCAGAATTAATGGCTCAAATAGCTAAAGTTAAAAATTAAAGTAAGTAATTAAACTTAATATAAAAATGAATCAACCACTCGCTTACGTACATCCAGGAGCCAAAATAGCTAAGAATGTAGTAATTGACCCATTTACCACCATACATAATAATGTGGTTATAGGGGAAGGTACATGGATAGGAAGTAATGTAACTATTATGGAAGGAGCTAGAATTGGGAAAAATTGCAATATTTTTCCTGGAGCTGTAATTTCTGCCGTACCACAAGATTTAAAATATAACGACGAGGATACCCTAACCATTATTGGAGATAATGTTACCATAAGAGAATGTGTTACAATAAATAGAGGCACTACAGATAAAATGAAAACCGTTATAGGTGATAATTGTCTAATTATGGCCTATTGCCACATTGCTCATGATTGCATCGTTGGAAACAACTGTATATTTTCTAATAATAGTACGCTAGCTGGTCATATTTTGGTAGGTGATTATGTGATATTAGCAGGAATGACCGCAGTTCATCAGTTTTGTTCTATAGGAAACCATGCGTTTGTAACAGGTGGATCTTTAGTAAGAAAAGATGTTCCTCCATTTGTAAAAGCTGCCCGCGAACCTTTATCTTATGTAGGGATAAATTCCGTAGGATTAAGAAGACGTGGCTTTACTACAGAAAAAATTAGAGAAATTCAGGATATATACAGAATCCTTTATCAAAAAAACTACAACAATACCCAAGCTGCTGAAATTATTGAAGCTGAAATGGAAGCTACTCCAGAAAGAGATGAAATACTCCAGTTTATCAGAAATTCACACCGCGGTATTATGAAAGGATACTTTAAGTCAAATTAAATTATTAGCTTTCAGCACTGAAAAATACAATACTCAACCTAATAACAGATAAGCAAATAAAACAATGGCAACAACAAGCGATATAAGAAACGGATTGTGCATTAGATACAATAATGATATTTATAAAATAATTGAGTTTTTACACGTAAAACCAGGAAAAGGTCCAGCATTTGTTAGAACTAAAATGAAAAGCGTTACTAGTGGAAAAGTTTTAGAAAACACCTTTTCTGCAGGTCATAAATTGGACGATGTACGAGTAGAAACACACAAGTTTCAGTTTTTATATAACGATGGTGAGTTTTACCACTTTATGAATACAGAGGATTATTCTCAAATTCGTTTATTAGAAGCAGCTTTGGATAGACCCGACTTATTGAAAGAAGGAGAAGTAGTTACGGTACTTATCAATTCAGAAGATAACATGCCTCTTTCAGTAGATATGCCTGCGAATGTTATTTTAGAAGTAACTCATACAGAACCAGGAGTAAAAGGAAATACAGCAACAAATGCTACCAAACCAGCAACTGTTGAAACTGGCGCTGAAGTAAACGTGCCTTTATTTATAAATGAAGGCGACAAGATTAAAATTGAAACAGAAAAGGGAACTTATAAAGAAAGAGTTAAAGAGTAAAACTCAATTTATTAGTTTAGTATGCAATGAAAATTGGATATTATGACTTAAACCTGAATATATGAAGTTTCCTAAATCACATACTTTAAAACAAATTTCAGAAATAATTGATTGTCAATTTATTGGTGATGAAAATTTTCCGGTTTTAGGGATGAACGAAATCCACGTAGTAGAACCTGGAGATATAGTTTTTGTCGATCATCCAAAATATTACAATAAAGCTCTTGAATCGGCCGCAACCATTGTTTTAATTAATAAAGAAGTACCATGTCCAAGCGGAAAAGCACTTTTAATAAGTGACGACCCTTTTAGAGACTTCAATAAACTGACGCAACACTTCAAACCTTTTGCAGCATCGAATGTAGCTATTTCACCTTCAGCTAAAATTGGAAAAAACACCATCATTCAACCGAATTGTTTTATAGGTAATAATGTGGTTATTGGAGATAACTGTGTAATACATTCCAATGTTAGCATTTACGATGATACAATAATAGGAAACCATGTTAACATTCATGCAGGTACAATATTAGGAGCAAGTGCTTTTTATTATAAAAACAGACCAGAAGGTTTTGACCAATTAAAATCTGGAGGAAGAGTAATAATAAAGGACTACGTTGATATAGGCGCCTTATGTACGATTGATAGAGGAGTTACAGGAGACACAACTATTGGTGAAGGATCTAAATTAGACAATCAAATTCAAGTGGGTCATGATACAATTATTGGTAAAAAATGCCTAATTGCATCGCAAACAGGAATTGCAGGTTGTGTAGTAGTAGAAGATGAAGTAACTCTTTGGGGACAGGTTGGAGTTAAAAGTGGAATTACTATTGCCAAAGGAACAGTAATTTATGCACAGTCCGGTCTTGGTCATTCAACAGAAAATAATAAAACCTATTTTGGCTCACCTGCTGAGGAAGCTCGTGACAAGTTTAAAGAAATGGCCTACATAAAGAAAATTCCAGAAATATTAAAACAGTTAAATAATAAATAAATGAGCTCCAAAGAAATATTAAAAAAGTTATATACTACCGACATTATTGCCAATAAAGAATTCGTAGAGCAATTTTATCATGAAGACTGCGAATTACATTGGAATAGTAGTAAAGGGTTTAAAGTTTCTAAATTTGAAGATATTTCATGTTTTTTTAAAAACATTAGAGAAAATTATTTAACCATTAGATACGAAATAAGTCACTTGTTAGAAGAAGCAGACCATGTGACCTCTAGATATACAGCTTATGGGAAGACCATAGAGAACGACGATGAAGAAATTGCACTAGCACATTACATCACTATTTGGCAAATAAAAGATGGGAAACTATACAAAGGATATCAAATAAGCCAGCTGGCGGATGAGAAAGCCATTCAATTGAATTCTTTTTCAGAAATTAAAGTATAAAATACTTCATAAATAGCAGTTAAAAACTTACTTTTGCAACGTTTTAAAAACATAAAAAATTAAACAATAATGAGCGTTTTAGTTAATAAAGATTCGAAAATAATAGTACAAGGATTTACAGGAAGCGAAG
>Ga0209075_1000118_pt1 | contig 67009 bp, 46 predicted proteins | sample Stecom2011_FD_187523 | JGI IMG/M metagenome (GOLD analysis project Ga0209075, IMG submission 187523) | Agricultural soil microbial communities from Utah to study Nitrogen management - Steer compost 2011 (SPAdes) (version 2) | ecosystem: Environmental > Terrestrial > Soil > Agricultural land... | reverse complement strand
TCTGGCATCGCTCCGTGCGCGGTTGCGGGTCGGGGTTGACCTGAATCAATTGCGCACTGGCAACGGAGGGGATGGGGAGCAGGGCGAGTATTATGAGGGTCTTTAGCTTTTTCATGAGCACAAAGACCGTTCTTCGGCGGCAAAAATTCAATACTCGTTTTGGTTAAATCCTTTCGCCTTTCCGGCTTCGCAAGCATCTAGTGCAGTGTTCTGGAAATACGTGAGCAGTCTCGGCGAGGATTGAGCGAGGATGGCAAGTCGAGACGACGAGGCGATGTTGTGCATCGTCGAGGAGGAGCGGCGCAGCCATCGTCGTTCAAGACCGGCGAGAGTGCCTAGGTATTTCCAGATCACTGCACTAGTTTGCATGTCAATGTCGATCGAGACGCATCACACCACCCCTGTCGGCCTCCAACACCCGGTTGAAGGCCGATTCTAAGAAGTGAGTCAAGCGTCGATAAAAATCAGGACCCTTGAAGCTTAGATCCCCAGCCGCGCGCGCACCTCAGTCTTGGACGACTCAAACGTGAACGCGCTAAAAACCTGATAGAAAAGCTCCGGATCCAGCACCCGCGAGTATAAAAGCACCGCAGCTTCGACGCGGTCGGAACTAAACGTCAGCGCCGAGACCACCTGGCGGATTTGCGCGCTGGTGAAATAATTATAATCGGCGGCCATCGAGATCACGCCTAACTTCCCCGAGGAGAACGGCTCATCGTTGATCTGCGCGATGAACCCGGCGAATTGCCCGTCGGACATGGGATAATATTGCGGGGCCGCAGGCTGCACCTGGACATGCTCATGGACGACGACATGCTCGTGGACGACCGTATGCGTGGTGCGATCGGACGACTTCCTTTTATGATTTCGTTGGCCGTCCTTATGCGACGAGCGCTTTTTATTATCGCGTTTGTCTCTTCGGTGCTCGCCACGCTCAGACTTCTGATTCGCGTTGCCGACATTCACTTCAACATTGACCCGTGCCTGGGCGATGACCTGCGCCGAGGCCGGGGCGGCCATCAAAAACATGACTAAAAGAGCCAGCACTGGTGTTATCTTGCGGGTATTCATGGCTACAATCCTCTCTCATATAAATTAGAAATTAAGCGATTCGGACTTACGCGATCTTCGATTGAATCCATCCAGCTCAGAGTCCCAGACGCGCGCGCACCTGCTCTTTGGACGACTCAAACGTGAACGCCGACAGCACCTGATAAAACGCATCCGGGTCCACGACCATCGGATATAAGAGTACCGCCGCTTCGATCTTATCGGCGCTAAAGGGCAGTGAGGCGATCACCGTATAGATTTGCGCGCTGCTAAAATAATTATACTCGGCGGCCAACGAAATGATGCGCAGCTTTCCCTCCGAAAACGGCTCATTCTCAATCTGAGTGACCAGCCGGTAGAATTGCACATCGTCCATCGGGATTAATTGCGCGGGCGGCGGCGCCTGCACATGCTCGTGGATCACGACATGCTCGTGGACGACCACATGGCGGTGCTCTCGACGGGGAATCGAGCGCGCGGGCACATGAACGTGGGGAGGTCGATGGTAATAACCCGGCGCGGGCCGACTATGTCGCCGCTCATGGCGCCGCGACGAGCGCTCATGGCCTCGCCGCGCCTTATGGCGCGTATGCGTGCGCGACTGCGTCGAGCCACCGACGCCAATTTCGACGCGGACTCCGCCGCGCACATTGACCTGCGCCGAGGCGGGGGCAGCCATGAAGAGGAGGAGCAATACTGCCAGAATGGGCGCTGTTTTGAGGGCGTTCATCACCGAAGTCCTAAAAGATGGTTCAAGTATCAATGCTTAACCTGCATTCTCATCCCCTAGGACGACACGCGCGCGCCGATATTCAAAGCCTTGATTCATCCATACAACGCATGCTTCACCGACGCATGCATCTCCGGCTGCATCTGGGCAAAGCCCTCCAACAGCTCCTTCATCTCTCGGCGCTTCGACGCCGGGAATGTGTCGCATACCGGGCACGCCACCGTCGGCACCGCGTGCTCCTCCACCCAGCTCACAACCTTGCGCTCTTCGACCAGGATCAACGGGCGAATCGTGGTCACCTTCCCATTATCGGTCGGCGTCGCAGCCTTCATTGGCTCAAGACGACGCCCGAATAATAAGTTCAAGAAGAAGGTCTCGATGGCATCATCGAGATGATGCCCCAAGGCCAGCTTATTATACCCACGCTCGGCGCACCCATCGTTCAAGATCCCGCGGCGCATCCGACTGCAAAGCGCGCAAGGGATCTGCCCCGGCGCCAACTGCGCCTGCACCACCGAGTGCGTGTCACGCGAAATCACCTCGCACTCCAGACCCAACATCTCCAGCGCCTGATTAAAGCGTGCGCGATCAAAGCCCGGCTGGCGCTGGTCCAGATGCACCGGGTGCACCGAGAACTCCATCTCGGAATGCTTCGATAGATCCATCAAGACCGTCGCCAGCAATAGAGAATCCTTGCCGCCCGACATCCCCACCGCAACCCGGTCCCCCGGCTCAATCAAAGCAAAGTCCAGAATCGCCTGGCGCACCAGCTTCACCACCGCCTTACTAGCCCCGAACCCTTCAACACCACTCATTCGCACAACCCCTTGGAACACGACCTTTTCCCCGCACCAACAAACCGGGCGCTAAATATCCTACCACTCAAATCAACACCATGATAAATCCATCCTTATTCCTCTATTGTGACCGCCAGCAACTCACCTCAGCGTGCCAGGAAGTCACACTCAGGCGCCGACCAATACGGCCACGCGAGACAAGAAGGACTATGTCGAGCACCCACAACGCGATCCGGCGAGCCAAGAAGTCACACGCGCGGCATATGCAATGCGTCCCGGTGAGGCAAGAAGTCACACGCGCGGCATATGCAATGCGTCCCGGTGAGGCAAGAAGTCACATGCGGGACACCCTCAACGCCATCCAGTGAGCCAAGAAGTCGTATTCGGCGTATCCGCAACATCTCACTCGCCGCGCCAGTCGCGATTGCGGGCACAACAGCAACCTTTTGAAGTGCTAAATCAACGCGATGACTTGCGCTGACGCTGGTCCAAAAACGCCACCCACGTGGCAGCCACCGTGATGAGCAGCGCAACCCCCAGCCCCGCCATAAAGGCAATCCCCCAATCATCAAAGGCAATATGGGCGCCAAAGGCCGTGGCCGTCAGAATCGCAATGCCCACCGTCGACCCGATGCGCTGGCCAGTCTGCATGATGCCCCCGGAACTGCCCGCGTAGCGGATCGGCACCTCCGCAAGCGTGAGCGTTTGGTTGGGACTGACCACCAATCCCTGGCCAATACCCAGCACTCCCAGACTTCCCAATAATAACCATTCACTGGCCAATCCCTCCGAGCGCAACCAGACCACCAGGATGCTCAACATGATTCCCGCCGCCGCAAAATACATCCCCGCAAGCACGACCGCCCGCCCTCGCCTGCCGACATTCTTGCCGCCCCATAACGCACTCAAACTCGAAGCGATGGCCCCAGGAACTCCAATGGAACCCGACGCGAACGCGGTATGGCCCAGACCATTTTGCAGGTAGAGCGCCACCAGCACCCAGATTCCCGTGCTGCTGGCGAAAAACAGCGAAATCATCAGAGTCCCGTTAAAGAAACTTGAAACCTTGAAGATCGCAAGATCCACCATCGGCTGCTTGCCCTGGCGTTTTAAACGCTTCTCCCAACCCACCCAAACCGCCAGAGCCCCCAGACCCGCAGGAATGGACAACCAGACCCAGGCCGACCCGCGCCCTTCCACAAACGGCAGCAGCAGCCCCAATACCGCCACCCCCAGGATCAGCGCGCCGATCGGATCCAGGCTGCGCTCAGTGTCGGTGCTCGACTCCCGAGGGTTCCACATCGGACGAGGAAACCACAGCCAGGCCAGAACGATCGCCAAGATCCCCACCGGAAGGTTGATTAAAAACGTCCAGCGCCAACCCGCCTCAGCCCCCGCGATCATGATGATATAGCCGCCCAACAGCGGGCCGACCACGAAAGACGCCGCCGCCGCGCTCCCAAAGATTCCAAAGGCCCGACCGCGCTCCTCGCCGCGAAAATAATGCTGAATCATGCCCACCACCTGCGGACTGATCAGGCAGGAGCCGATTCCCTGAACCGCCCGGGCGATGTTGAGCGTCAACGCACTCTGCGCTAAGCCGCACGCCACCGACGAGATGGTAAAGATGATGATACCCAGAATAAATAGCGGCCCGCGCCCGTAGACGTCGCCGGCACGCCCCGCCGTCACCAGCCCGATCCCGAAGGTCAGCGCATACCCCGCCAATACCCACTGAATCTCGGCGTCGCTCGCCCCGAGCCCCGACTGGATCGACGGGATCGCGACGTTGACGATGCCCACGTCGATCAACGACATAAAGAGCACGACGATCAGGACCGCCAGAATGCGCCATCGACGCGGATCTGGCGAAAAAATGGCGTCTTCTGCCACAAAATTCGAGGAGGATTGGACCATAGATTTGCTTTGGTTGGGAGGGTTGCGGCGCGGCCATCATCTCTCGGGCGCAATGCCCCGGGCGGGGCTACGCCTCCCAGACTCATCTGTCAATTCAATGCTATCAACCATCGCCCCTAAAAAGGTGATGGCAACAACAAGCAAGCGTTCAGCCCACCTATTTCGCTCGCCTCGCCTTATACGCGACGAATGTGTATAGATTGCCCACGCCCTTATTGAGATGATATTAGAGCACTCGGGCCAAGCAGAATTCCCCACCAAAATTATTCGAGTAAAAGAGTATGACAAGCCGCGCCACGATTGAACGTATTCTCCAGGAACGCATCCTCATCCTCGACGGGGCGATGGGCACGATGATCCAGCAGCACACGCTGGAAGAGGCCGACTTTCGCGGTGAGCGCTTTGCCGAGCATACCCACGACCAGCGCGGCAATAACGACCTGCTAACGCTCACCCGACCCGAGCTTATCGAGGAGATTCATCGCTCCTTTTTAGAAGCCGGCGCCGATATCATCGAGACCAATACCTTCAGCTCGCAGCGCATCTCGATGGCCGACTACGCCCTCGAAAACCTCGTCCATGAGCTCAACTTCGAGGCCGCCCAGCTCGCACGGAGAGTCGCCGATGAGATGACCGCGAAGACGCCCCAGAAACCACGCTTTGTCGCGGGCTCCATCGGGCCCACCAACCGCACACTGAGCCTGTCGCCCGATGTCAGCGACCCTACCTTTCGCGCGACGAACTTCGACGAACTTGAAGCCGCCTATATCGAGCAAATCCGCGGCCTGGTCGACGGCGGCGTCGACCTCCTGCTCATCGAAACCATCTTCGACACGCTCAACGCAAAAGCCGCCATCACAGCCATCCAGAAGGTCGAGGAAGAGACCGGCAAAGACCTCCCGCTCATCATCTCGGTCACCATCACCGATAATAGCGGGCGCACCCTCTCCGGCCAGACCGTCGAGGCCTTCTGGATCTCCATTGAACACGCCCAGCCCCTGCTCGTCGGCATCAACTGCTCGCTGGGGCCCGTCGGCATGCGCCCCTATATGGAAGAATTGAGCAATATCGCCTCGACTTACACCTCTTGTTATCCCAACGCCGGGCTTCCAAACGCGTTTGGCGGCTACGACGAGGGCCCCGAAGAGATGGCCCAGGTGCTGCGCGAGTTTATGGCCGAGGGGTGGATCAACGTGTTGGGCGGCTGCTGCGGCACCACACCCGAGCATATCAAGGTCTTCGCCGAACTGGCCAAAGACTTCCCCCCGCGCGTGCCCGTCGCGCCGATCCCCTACACCCACCTGTCCGGGCTTGAGCCGCTCATCATTCGCCCCGACTCCAACTTCATCCTCATCGGAGAGCGCACCAATATCTCCGGCTCTCGCCGATTTAAGCGACTGATTAAGAATGGGGAGTTCGAGGAGGCCGTCGCCATTGCCCTGGGACAGGTCGACGGCGGCGCAAATATCATCGACGTCAACGTCGACGAAGGCTTGATCGACTCGGAAGCCGTCATGACGACCTTCCTCAATATCATCGCCACCGAACCCGGCATCTCAAAGGTGCCCATTATGATCGACAGCTCGCGCTTCTCGGTCCTCGAAGCCGGCCTCAAATGCGTGCAGGGTAAGGCCGTCGTCAACTCCATCAGCCTCAAAGAGGGCGAAGACGAGTTCCGGGCGCACGCGCGCCGCGTGCGACAATTCGGCGCCGCCGTCGTCGTCATGGCCTTTGACGAAGTCGGCCAGGCCACCACGGTCGAGCGACGCGTCGAGATCGCCCAGCGCGCCTTCAGAATCTTGACCGAAGAGATCGGCTTTGACCCCAACGACATCTTCTTCGACGCCAATATCCTGACCGTCGCCACCGGCATGGAGGAGCATAACGAGTACGGCATCAACTTCATCGAGGCCGTGCGCCGCATCAAGGAGGTCCTCCCCCAGGTCACCACCACCGGCGGCGTGAGCAACGTCTCCTTCTCCTTTCGCGGAAACGCCGTGGTGCGCGAGGCGATTCACGCCGCTTTCCTCTACCACGCCATCGCCGCGGGGCTTGACTCCGGCATCGTCAACGCCGGGCAATTGACCGTCTATGATGACGTGGAACCCGAGCTCCTCGAGCGCGTCGAAGACGTGCTCTTTAACCGGCGCCCCGACGCCACCGACCGCCTGGTCGAATTCGCCGAGCGCTATCGCGGGCAATCCACCGAGCGCGCCGAAACCCTCGAGTGGCGCGAAGGCAGCGTCGAAGCGCGCATCAGCCACGCGCTGGTCCACGGCATCGACAAGTTTATCGTCGAAGATACCGAAGAGGCTCGCCTCAAACTCGACAAACCACTCGACGTCATCGAAGGCCCACTCATGGCCGGCATGGGCGTGGTCGGCGACCTCTTCGGCGCAGGCAAGATGTTCCTGCCCCAGGTGGTCAAAAGCGCACGCGCCATGAAAAAGGCCGTCGCCCATCTGCTCCCCTTTATGGAAGACGAGGGCGGCGGAGTCGGCGACGCCGGCACCATCGTCATGGCGACCGTCAAGGGCGACGTCCATGATATCGGCAAGAATATTGTCGCGGTTGTACTCGGCTGCAATAACTACCGCGTCATCGACCTGGGCGTCATGGTCCCGGCCGATAAGATCCTGCAAACCGCCCTCGATGAGAACGCCGACTTCGTGGGCCTAAGCGGGCTTATCACCCCCTCGCTCGACGAGATGGTCCACGTCGCCCGCGAGATGAAGCGGCGCAAGATGTCCCTGCCGCTTTTGATCGGCGGCGCCACCACCAGCCGGCGCCATACCGCGGTGAAGATCGCCGAAGCCTACGACCAACCCGTGGTCCACGTCACCGACGCCTCGCGGGTCACCAACGTCGTCTCCTCACTGCTCAGCCCCGAGCGGCGCGACGCGTTTATCGAAGACAACGCCGCCTTCCAGGCGCGCGACCGCGAAATACACGCCGGCCGAGGCAAGCGAAAGCTCATCTCGCTCGCCGACGCACGCGCAAACCGCACGCCCATCGACTGGCGCCCCGAAGACATGGCCTCGCCGAGCTTTTTGGGCGTTCGCCCCGTGCCCGATGTCTCCCTGGAGACACTCCTCGAATATATGGACTGGACCCCGTTCTTCTTCTCCTGGGAGCTTCGCTGCCCTTTCCCCGAGGTCCTCACGCACCCAGACTTCGGCGAAACCGCGCGCGAGCTCTATGCCAACGCCCAGCGCATGCTCAAAGAAATCATCGCCGACAAACTCCTGGTCGCAAACGGCGTCTACGGCATCTTCCCAGCCAACGCCGACGGCGACGATATCCTGCTCTATGAGGATGAGACGCGCACCACCGTCAAAGAACGCCTGTGCATGCTGCGCCAACAACGGGTCACCCGCGGCGATAAACAAAAAAACATGTGCCTGAGTGATTATGTCGCCCCGGTCGACACCGCCCTCAAAGACTACGTCGGCGCCTTCGCCGTCACCGGCGGCATCGGCGCCGACGAACTCGCCGCGCGCTACGCCGCCGAGCACGACGACTATAATAAAATCACCGCAAAGATCCTCGCCGACCGATTCGCCGAGGCCTTTGCCGAATACCTGCACCACCAGGTGCGCATCGAATTGGGCTACGGCGCCGGCGAAGACCTCACCCGCGATGAGCTTATCGAGGAGAAATACCGCGGCATTCGCCCCGCCCCCGGCTATCCCGCATGCCCGGATCATACCGAGAAAAAGAAGTTATGGGCGCTGCTCGATGTCTACGAAAACGCCGGCATCACCCTCACCGACGGCTGCGCGATGCACCCGGGCGGCTCGGTCTCCGGCTGGTATATCTCGCACCCCCAGGCGCGCTATTTCAGCGTCGGCCTCATCCAGCGCGACCAGATCGAGGAGTACGCCAGACGTAAAGATATGAGCATCGCCGAAGTCGAGCGCTGGATGGCCCCCAACCTCGGCTATGAACCCGACGCCTGAGCCCAGGGCGCGCGCCTCTTGGACAGCGCCGCTCCCCACGCTACAATGCGGCGTCTGCCGAATCTTTTCCTGATATTGCAACCTTTACTGAGCTGGTGCCCATGAAAAATATACCCCCCACACTCTTCGTCTTGACCCTCGTGCTTGCCACGAGCTTCGCCACCAACGCGCTCGCCCAGAGCGACCAAAGCGGCCCACTTTATACCGCCCACCAATACTCGCGCGCCGAGCTCATCAGCCTGGATAGTTTCGATGAGCCGCCGCTGAAATTTAAATGGAATGTTGCCGATATTAGCCAGATTCCGGTCAGCGCGCGCATGGACTTCGTGCTCACGCTGGACACCGACGCGAATACGGTCATCAACTTCTTCGAGCAACAATCCAAGAAGAACGCCCCGGTCGCCACCCTGCAGCCCAATGTGCTGCCCTTTGAAAGCAACCGCGACCTGATCGTCATGGGCCGCAGCCTCAACGCCACCCCGGCACGCTTCACCCTCGGCGGCACCGGCACCCACCGCTTCGTCATCGATGTCAGCGCCGACGGGACGAAGACAAAAATCGTCGTGCAGAACTCCATGGACAATCAGATCTTCAGCGGCGTCGTCCCCCCGCGCGCCCCCATGACCCCCAAAGACGCCAATCCGGTGCGTTTCTTGTGGAACTAAGCGCCCAACCCGCGCATTCAATGCAGCCATCAACCTTGTGCAGTGTCTGGACTTTGCCTTATAAGCAGAGTCCAGATTCCAGCACTAGATTCGAGGGCTTCTCGCATGTCTCAACCCTCTTTGTTTCGCTATAATAAAGATCGCGCCCACATCGTCTCCGAGGTCTGCCAGCGCACTTATAGCGCGATCCTCGCCGAGACCCGCCGCAAGGACGACGAGGGGATCGAATACCTGCTCAATGAGGCCGCCTTCCAGGAGGTCGAGCGCCTCCAGGGCGAGCAGGGACCCGAGGACGAAATTCACTCGATCTCCTGGTGGCGAGATGTCTCGCGGCGCCTGGGCGAAATGAGCGAATCCCAGAAGCGCACGATCCTGCGGGAGCTTGCACAAAGCTATACCGAAGACATCACCGGAAGCTTCGACCCGCGCGTCTATAGGCTCGCCACGGGCGCGCTCCCGGTCGGGCTTGGCATGTTATTCAAGGCCCAGGACCTGCGCCAGATTCCCTTCAGCGCGCTGCATATGAGAAAGGCCTTCAAGCACCTGCGCGACCTCAGCGAACGTATCGTCATCGAGGGCCACGTCGACACGCTTCGCCACCTCGCCCGGCGCGGCACCCTGGTTTTTTTGCCCACCCATAGCTCGAATATGGACTCCATCCTCATGGGCTGGACGCTATTTCAAGCCGGGCTTCCGCCGGTGACCTACGGGGCCGGGAAAAACCTCTTTACCAACCCGCTTACCAGCTTTTTCATGCAGAATCTCGGCGCCTATAAGGTCGACCGACGCATCAAACACAGCCTCTACAAGGAACTGCTCAAGACCTACTCACAGGTGCTCCTGGAGCGCGGATATCACAGCCTTTTCTTCCCCGGCGGCACGCGCTCGCGCTCCAATAAGGTCGAAGAACATATCAAGCTCGGCCTGCTGGGAACCACCATCACCGCCTATACCAACGGCTTGCTCAGCCACAAAAGCGCCAAACCCATCTATCTATGCCCGGTGACCATCAATTATAACCTGGTCCTGGAGGCCGAAAGCCTGATTCGCGACCATTTAAGGCGCGAGGGCGGGCGGCGCTATTTCCTGGAAGACGACGAGTTCAACCAGCTCAATAAGGTCTTTCGATTCGCGCTCAATACCATGCAGATGTCCTCGACCACCGTCATGCGCTTCGGTGAGCCGATGGACCCCTTCGGCAACCCCGTCGACCTCAACGGCACCAGCTTCGACGCGCGCGGGCGCGCGGTCGACCCGACCAGCTACGTGCGAAAGGCGCTCACTGGTGAGGTCTGCCACGACATATCGCGCGACCACCAATATACCCGTCACACAGGCGAATGTGTGCGACGAGCCTTCCTGAAAAATACGGTGCTCATGCCGGTGCATCTGGTCGCATTCGTCCTCTTTGAACTCCTGCAACAGAAGTTTCCCCGCTGGGATGTCTACCGCCTGCTGCGCCTGGCCGGCGGCGAAATCATCGCCGGCCACCGGGCACAGGCAAAACTCGACGCGCTATTGATCGATCTAAAGGCGCGCGAGACCCGCGGAGAGCTTCGCATCTCAAACTTCGTGCGCGACCATACCTGCGCCGAGATTTTTGAGGAGGGGTGCTCCTACCTTCGCACCTACCACAGCAGCCCGCTGGTCGAGCCGATGATGAACGGCGTGACACTCAACAAGCTCGACTTACTCTACTATTATGGCAACCGCGTGCGCTCATTCCCCATTGATTTGGCCGCGATCGCGCCAAATACCTAGCCCCCACGCAGACGGAGACAATAAGACATGAATATCGGACTTGTGGGACATGGCGATCGCTTCGAAGTGCTGGCACATTTGCTGCGCAACCACACAATCTCCTACTGGCCAGGCGACGACGCCTCCCTCGCCCACGAAGACGGCGCCGAACTCCCCGCGCATATCCAGCGCGTCGAGTTAGAAGCTCTCAAACAGACCCCGCTCATCTTTTTATGCCTCCCGATTCACCGGCTGCGCACCACCGGCAACCAACTCGGCAAGGTCCTGTCCGGGCGCCATATTCTGGTGCATACGACCCGAAACCTCGAGATGAGCACCCTTTCCACCCCGTCCAAGATCCTCGGTGAGGAAACCCCGACGCTGCGCTGCGGGTTTTTGACCGGCCCCTTCGACGCAACCGACGCGCTGGCCGGGCGCCTGTGCTCGGGGGTCTGCGCCTCCGATTACGACGAAGTCCACGACCTGGTCATCGCCGCGCTCGACGTGCCCGGCGTGCGCATTTACCGGGCCAAGGACCTGGGCGGCGCAGAGGCCGCCGCTGCCTATTCGCGCGTCATTGCCATTCTGGTCGGCGTGGGGCGCCAGCTGAAACTCGGCGCCGGATTCGAGGCCTCCCTGCTCACCCGCGGCCTGGCCGAAACCGCCCACTTCGTGCTCTACCGCGGCGGCTATGAGTCCAGCGCCTGGGGATTGGCCGGCTGCGGAAACCTCTTCTTCGACGCCTCCAGCCACCATCTCAACGGCGAATCCCTGCCCCACCGGGCCAGCGACGCCCAGATCGGCGCCGAGTTCGTCCGCCGCCAGGATGCCCCACACGCCAAGATCCCCGATACCATTCGCAAGGACTTCGGCTCGCCCGCCGATAACCTCTTCAACCTTATCGCCTCACTGGGTCGGGTGCCCGACGAATCCGGCCTCCCATTGCCCATCCTGCGCCACGCCTTAAAGCTGGTCGACGGCGAAGCCAGTGCCCGCGAAATCGTCGAATCCCTGCTCACCACGCCGGTTTACTACGAATAATCACACCCCATGGAGCCAGATCATGTCCGCGTATCGAAGCGTCTTCCGAGAAGCATTATTTGCCGGTCAGCTGGCCCTGGTGACCGGTGGGGGAAGCGGCATCGGCCGATGTATCGCCCACGAATTGGCAAGCCTGGGCGCGCATGTCGTCCTGGTCGGGCGCACGGTCGAAAAACTTGAGCGAGTGGCCGCCGAAATTGCCCAGGACGCCGGCTCGGCGAGCTGGTGGGCCTGCGACATTCGCGACGAAGCAGGGGTCAGGGCGATGGTCTCCGAGATCGTCGCCGCGCACAAGCATATCGATTTGCTCGTCAATAATGCGGGCGGCCAGTACCCGTCTCCGCTGGCGTATATCTCAAAAAAGGGCTGGGAGGCGGTCGTCGCCACCAACCTCACCGGCGGATTTCTGCTCGCCCGCGAGGTCTTCGAGCAGTCGATGCAGTCCTTCTCGCGCGCGGCGCAGCGCGACCAGGGGCGCGCGGCCCCCGCGATCGTCAATATCCTGGCGGATATGTCGCGCGGCATGCCCGGTATGGCGCACTCAGGCGCGGCGCGCGCGGGCATGCAAAATCTGACGATGACCGCCGCGGTCGAATGGGCTCGCTTCGGCATTCGCGTCAACGCCGTAGCCCCCGGATGGATCGCATCGTCGGGAATGGAGACCTACGACGAGCCCATGAAGACCACCATCACCGAGTTGCACGCCCATGTCCCGCTCAAAAGACTCGGCACCGAAGCCGAAGTCAGCGCCGCTGTTTGTTTTCTGCTCTCCCCCGCCGCCGCGTTCATCTCCGGGCAAACCCTCGGCGTCGACGGCGCAGCGCCACTTTATCCCACGCAATTCCCGATCCCTGCCCACCCCAACTCACTGGCCTTCAACGGTTTTCATCGCGCGACGATCCCGGAATTCCTTCGCGAGCATATTCAACCCGCACTCCAAGATGATGAGAGCTGAACTCAGCGCATTTCGCGCCGCGTTCGCCTCTTGTGATTATATTAAAAGGGACAAATCAGCGGTCGCGCGCAGGTGACCTCGATGATCTCGAACGACATTTTCAGGGTTTCACATGCCAAATCATCATAATGACACCTCTACTCCACCCATGCCGCGCGTTCTGGTTGTCGATGATAATAGCGATATCGCCGAATCGCTCAGCGCATTGATCGAATTGCAGGGTTTCGAGGTCCAGGTCGCCCATAGCGGCGAGGCAGGCGTGGAGGTCGCCCGCGAATTTAAACCAAGACTGATCTTTATGGACCTGGGCCTACCCGGAATGAGCGGCTACCAGGCGGCGCGCCAAATTCGCCAAGGCGCGCCCGACTGGCCTCTGACCCTGGTCGCCCTGACCGGCTACGGCGAGAGCGTGGTCCAGAAGAAGGTTGCCGCGGCGGGCTTTGATACGTTTTTGCTCAAGCCCGCCAAGATGGCCCAGATTCAGACCATCCTCGACACGCTCTGAACCCGGCCACCCTCAAGCGCCCACCTTATTTGTTGATATAATCCATCGTATAATGCGACGTCCCCGAAACCTGGGCCTTCGCCCCTTCGATCACCATCTGCAGCGTATATTTGCAATCAACGTCGTAGCGGTACGGATTACTCACCGCCGAGGCCACCATCTTGGCCGCCGTCCCGTAGCTTGCCAACAAATCGGTGCGCTTGAATTTCGAGCCATCCATGACCAGCTTGACCGTGTCTTTTCCTGACTTCCCGTCGATCTGAATCGCCATGGGGAACTCATACCCACTCTTGGGATCTTTTCGCATCTGGGCAAAGCGAATCTTGGCATCCGAGTCGGAGAAGACGATCTGATCCTTATAGCCCACCAGCAACCAGGTAAACGAATTCCCACCATAATTCGGATGCAGCTTGATCTCGCGCCACATTATAAAGACGTCGTCATTGGAGGTGCGAAGGCGCGCAAATCGATGGGCGAAATCAAAGGGCGCGATATTGGTTGCCACATGGTCGGCATACCCAGTGCGCGTGCCCTTTACTGCAATCCTATCGCCCCCAATGGTCACGTGCCCTGTGACATTCGCGCGCGGCGCCAGAATATTAAACTTATAATAACCGTCCTTCACCTTAATCTCACCGCCGCCCGGCTGCCACATCGGCGTGGTATTGGTGAAGGTCAGGCTAAAGCTGATATCTTTGCCCTTATGAGTCACCAAAAAGCTATCCTTGCCCCGGGCGTGCACGCTGGTATTGGCGATATTCATCGCAAATTCTTTTTTCGAATACTGCCAGTCTCCCGCCGCGGCTTCTTTGGAGAACTTATAATTCTTATGCTTGGGCAGGTTCACGCGCACATCCGTCCCCCCTTTGTGATTGCCCCAACCCAGATTCGAAATCGTCCAATCCACCCCAATATGCCCGCCCCCATCGAGGTCAACCGCGAAACCATAGCGCTCGGTATACGCCATATTGCTGCTCATTTTGGGGATCAAATCCTTCGTGCTCGGCGCCGACTTGGCTTTCCCCTGAGACCAGCCCGTGGTCTGCGCGTGGGCGGGCGAAAGCCCCGCCATGGCCGCACAGGCAATAAAGGACGTCGCGAAAATGGCGATCTTGAAAATGGACGTTTTCATCATGTCAGACCCGTATCAGCGCGTATTTAGTTACTTAACCGGATTGAGACTACTTTCGAAGAGACGCTTGCGTGCATTAAATATTCAATCACAAGACCGAAGATGGACAATCATACGCGAGCATCGTCGCTTGTCCATGCCCCGCTTGCCGGCCCCGCCAAACCGATTGACGCGTTTTTTGTTCTACCCATCCTGCCTCCAATACCGCCTGAATCCCTCCACCGCCAGTTGCGCCCGCGCGCTAATCCTCCTACTTTAGAACGGCACTCCAAGCGCACGCCCGCGCGGTGCACAATCAACGCGGCTCAAGTATTTACTCGTAGATGAGCGCCCCAGTGCGCCTCATCTTCCCAACTTGAAGACATGATCATGTATACCATATCAAAGTTTCGGCTGTTCATTATCTGCGGAATCCTTGCAACCAGTGGGGCCTTGGCCGGCTGCGATGGCGATAACTCGAAGATCAATACCGGCGATAATAACTCGCCGAAACCCGACGTCACCGCCGACACCATCATCCCCGACTCCACTGAAGACATCGTGCCGGATATCGTCGAGGAATCCGACGTCCCGAAGGTCCCTGGCTTGATGAACGGCGCCTGGATCCTCACAAATAACGAAGACGACTCAGTCATCTCGTATTTTGACCTGGTCCACTTCGAAGGCGATCCCGCGGTATCGGGCGATTTTTTGACCGGCCCAGGCCTCTATGATGGCCTCTTCGAAGGCGGCCCCGGCGACGTGGTGGACTCCAGCCTCAGCGGCACGACGCTGACCCTGAAGTGGAACCCCACCACCCAGGATATCGAGCAATTCACGCTGAGCGCCTCCAAGGGCGACGACGACACCTTCACCGGTAAAATCACCGCGGTGCAAAATGCAGGCTTGGACCTTAACGTGACGCTTGCGCGCGACGCCGAGACTCCGGGCGAGTAATTCCTCAACAAATAATATCATCGAAGACCCACAAAGCCCCGCAGCTGCGCCGCGGGGCTTTGTTATGGGGGGCTTGCGCCAAATGCCGCCCTTGGGTAGCTTTTCGCCGTATTCACACGCGCTAAAAAGATGAAGGCCTGCACAGACGATACCTTTATACCGGCGAGGCGATGGCGATTCCGAATCGATATATATTACAGCAGGGTCCGGCCATTCTGGGCTTGCTCAAGACTGCCGGGCGAGCGCTCAAACAACGCCTGCCGGGCTCCGAGTTCCGCCTCGGGCACAACCCGCCGAGCCTCCCCGCTCCGGCACTTCGTCGCACGATAAAACCGCGCTCGCCAAAGATGGTCGCGGCCTATATTCAGCATCTTGGGGCGGACCCTGCGCGCTATAAAAATGAATTGCCCCCGCATCTTTTCCCCCAATGGGCGCTCCCCCTGGCCATGGAAGTCCTCGCCGAGATTCCCTACCCGCTGATGCGCCTGGTCAACGGCGGCTGTCGCCTGCAGCTCAACGCCGCGCTCCCCGCCGATGCGCCGCTAAATATAAGCGCGCAACTGCTGGACATCGACGACAACGGTCGACGCGCCGTGATGCACGCAAAGATCATCACCGGAACACCCGCCACGCCCGACGCCCTGGTGGCGCATTTTTATTGGATCATCGTCCTCCCCAAAGCATCGCGCAAAGACGAGGATACCTCCACCAGGACGGCTGTGCAGCGCGTCCCAGACCAGGCTCGCGAGCTCGAGCGCTGGTACTTGCCCGTCCACTCCGGCCTGGACTTTGCCCGCCTCACCGGCGACTTCAACCCCATCCACTGGGTCGCCCCGCACGCGCGCGCATTCGGCTTTAAAAATGTCATCCTTCACGGCTTCGACGCCCAGGCCCGCGTCTTCGAAGCCCTCACCCGCGAGCTCGCCGGATCCGGCGAGCGCATCGCGGCGCTCGACCTCAAATTTACCCGACCGCTGACGCTCCCGGCCGAAGTCGGCGTCTACCTCGACGCCGACACCATCTATGTCGGAAAGGCCCCTGGAACACTCGCCTACCTCACTGGAATCGTTGAGAAATCACCCGCTATCTAACTTCTTAATTTCTGCATGAATCAATACGGATACCCATCATGAGTGACTACCTGGTCGAACTCGCCAAAAACCCCACGGCGCGCAAAGTTATCAAGAACCTCGGCCTGCCGGTGCCCATGCCCCGGGAGCTTTTGCGCAGCCAAGGCCCGCGCCAGGCTCGCCCGTTGGTCGGCCAGAGCGTCGCCTTTTGGACTGGCGCCAATCGTGTTGCCGACAAGATGGCGCAGGCCATCGGCGAAGCGCTTCGGGGCGCCGGGGCGCAGGTCTATGCGCCCGCCAACAGTGAGATCACAGAAGCAATGCCGCTGAGTTCGGATTCAAGCATGGAATTCTCGGCGCTTTTATTCGACGCCTCCTCGCTCAGGACGCCCGAGGATCTGCGCGCCCTCTATGACTTCTTCCACCCGCGCATCGGGCGCGTGCGCGCAGGCGGGCGGATTATCATCATCGGCCGCCCCGCCGAGGCGCAGAAAGACGCCGCTGCCAACGCCGTCCAGGCATCCCTGGAGGGCTTTATGCGCAGCATCGCCAAAGAAGTTGCCAAAGACGGCGTCACCGCCAATCTTCTCTATGTCGGCGAAGGCGCCGAGGCCGCGCTGAGCAGTCCGCTGCGCTTTTTGCTCTCCAAACGCTCCGCCTATGTCGACGGGCAATCCCTGCGGGTCACCAAACCCTACGGAAAGGGCGAAGAACTCGATTCCGGGTGGGAGCGCGCGCTGGAGGGCAAAGTCGCGGTGGTCACCGGCGCCGCGCGCGGCCTGGGGCGCGCCACCGTCCTTGCCCTGGCGGCCGAGGGCGCACAGGTGGTCTGCGTTGACCTGCCCGGCGACGAAGAAGCCACCGCCGCGCTTGCCCGGGAAGTCGACGGCGGTATCTTCCTGGCCGACGTCAGCGCCGCGGACACCCCGGAGCGCTTGTCGAGCGAATTGCGGGAAAACTACGGCGGCGTCGACATCCTGGTGCATAACGCCGGCATCACCCGCGACAAAACCCTCAAACGCATGAAGGCCGACGCCTGGGACCTCACCCTGGATATCAACCTGGCCGCCATCGAGCGCATCACCCGGCAGTTGGCCGAGGATAAAACGCTGAATACCGGCGCGCGAATCATCTGTCTTTCCTCGATCGCAGGCGTCGCAGGAAACCTCGGCCAGACCAATTATGCGACCTCCAAAGCCGGCGTCATGGGCCTGGTCGAGCACTGGTCGCGCGAGTTCGCGCGCCGAAAAATCACCGCCAATGCCATCGCCCCGGGCTTTATCGAGACCCGCATGACCGACGCCATGCCCCTGGCGATTCGCGAGGCCGCGCGCCGGCTCAATAACCTGCGCCAGGGCGGGCAACCCACCGATATCGCCCAGGCCGTGGCATTTCTGGCGCTGCCTCAGTCCCAGGGCGTCAACGCCCAGGTATTGCGGGTATGCGGCGGCACGCTGCTGGGCCGCTAGGAATTTGGCGCGGCGTTTAAGCGTTGAGATCAGCCGTTAAGTTAAGGAAGTATGCGTTGATAGAAACCGTCGAGATCAAATCCACAAAATACGCCGCGCCGTATAGCTGCCGGGTGGGCGGCGACCCCACCAAGCCCACCCTGGTTCTGCTGCACGGGCATCTGGCAAATGCCACGGCGTTTCGCCGGGTATGGGCGCGCCTCGGGACCCGCTACCGCCTGCTGATCCCCGATCTTCCGGGCCACGGCGCCGACCGCACGTTTCGAAGCCTGAACTTGCCCGCAAAGATCGACGCGGTGGCGGATTGGCTGGTCGATTTATTGCGCCAGCATAACCTCCGAATGGGGCGCCCCGCCGAGGAGCCCGTCCACCTGATGGCTCACTCACTCGGGGCAAGCGTCGCCTATGAGGTCGCCCGCCGCGCCCCCCAACATATAAGCTCGCTCATCCTGGTCAGCCCGGGGTTTTGCGCGCACGTGCCGCGAGGCGCCAAACAGGTGCTTGAATGGCTCCCCGCCCCGCTCGCCCGCCTCGGCATGACCCGCCGCGGCATGCGCCTCATCGAGCCGCTGCGCTGGCAGGGCGTGCGCATGAGTGACGCTGAAATCGACGCCTATATCGACCCCTTAAAAGACGTTGACCGCCTCGAATACGCGCTGCGCCTGGGCGCCGACCTCTTGCGCGAAGCCCGGCGAGTCGACGCCATCGCGCCGGTGCAACACCCCACTCAGTTGATCTTTGGCGCCCTCGATAATGTCGTCGCCGTCGCCCAGGCCGACGCCTTTGCCGCGCGCCTGAGCGCCAGACGCTGCGATATCATCCCCACCTCCGGGCACTCCCCGCCGGAGGACTGCCCGGCCGAATTTAGCGACCTCATCTTCGACTTCCTTGAGCAACTTTAACCCCGGAGACTGCTGACTTTACTCACTTATTCCGCCGCCTCACCGAAGCAGCGAGGTTGCGAAAATCGCCCGAATTTCATAAAATATCTTTAGAAGATCTTAAACGAATCCCCGCGTACGACCGCCCCGAGAATACCCTCATGCCGTCGTGACGCCCTAATTTTTAGCAGGAGCCCGACGGTGAACGACGATAAAATCGACAGCATTCTCCAAGAAAATCGTGTCTTTAACCCACCGGAGGATTTCGCCAAGAACGCCAACCTCAACGCCGAGGCGCTCGCGGCGCTGGACAAGAGATATGCCGATGACCCGGACAAATTCTGGGGCGATCTGGCGCGCGAGGAGTTGGTCTGGGACAAGGATTTCGACACCGTGCTCGACTGGAAGCCACCCTTTGCGAAGTGGTTTCTGGGCGGCCAACTCAATATCAGCGTGCAATGCCTGGACCGTCACCTGACGACCGGCCGGCGCAATAAGGCCGCCATCATCTGGGAGGGCGAAGACGGCGATCAAATCACGCTGACCTATCAGCAGCTGCACCGAGAGGTGTGTCGATGTGCCAACGCGCTGGAATCATTGGGCATCACCCAGGGTGACCGCGTCGCGGTCTATATGCCGATGATTCCCGAAATGGCCATCGCCATGCTTGCCTGCGCGCGCATCGGCGCGCTGCATAATGTCATCTTCGGCGGCTATAGCGCCCAGGCCATCAAGGATCGCGTCGAAGGCTCCGAGTGCAAACTTATCATCACCGCCGACGGCGGCTGGCGCCGCGGCAAGGTCGTCCCGCTCAAAGATACGGTCGACGAGGCGCTGGCAAACGACGGCTGCCCCAGCGTCGAGAAGGTCATCGTCGTGCGGCGCACCGAGCACGATATCGACTGGAACGAAGCCCGCGACCTGTGGTGGCATAACCTGCTCGCCGCCCAATCCGGCAAGCATGAGCCAAAATCATTCGACGCCGAACATCCTCTTTTTATCCTGTATACCAGCGGCACCACCGGCAGCCCCAAGGGCGTCGTTCACGCCTCGGCGGGCTACGCGCTGTGGACCAAGCTCACGTCGCGCTGGGTCTTCGACCTCAAGGAAGACGACGTCTACTGGTGCACCGCCGACGTCGGCTGGGTCACCGGGCATAGCTATATTCTTTACGGACCGCTGCAAGAGGGCGCGACCACGTTGATGTTTGAAGGCGCGCCAAATTACCCGGACCCCGGCCGTTTCTGGGATATCATCGAGCGCCACGGGGTGAATATTTTCTATACCGCCCCGACCGCCATCCGCGCATTTATGAAGTGGGGCGACGAGTGGCCGGCCAAGCATGATCTGTCGAGCCTGCGTCTTCTGGGGTCGGTGGGTGAGCCCATCAACCCGGAAGCATGGATGTGGTATCGCGAGCATATCGGCCATAATAACTGCCCCATCGTCGACACCTGGTGGCAGACCGAAACCGGCGGGCATATGATCTCGCCGATTCCCGGGGCAACCCCGACGGTGCCCGGCAGCGCGACCCGCGCGCTGCCGGGAATCGAGGCCGATGTGGTCGACCGCGCCGGCAATCAGGTAGGCGACAATCAGGGCGGACTGCTGATCATACGCCGCCCCTGGCCGGCGATGTTACGCACCGTTTACGGCAATGATGCGCGTTTTAAGGCCGGGTATTTCGGACAATTCGGCGACAAGTATCTGGCCGGAGACGGCGCGCGCCGCGACGAAAACGGCAACTTCTGGATCATGGGGCGCATCGACGATATCATCAATGTCAGCGGCCACCGCCTGGGCACCATGGAGGTCGAAAGCGCCCTGGTCAGCCACCCCGACGTCACCGAAGCGGCCGTGGTTGCGCGCCCCGACGACCTCAAGGGACAGGCGATTGTTGCCTTCGTCACCCTGGAAAACGACGTGCCCACCGCGGACCTCGAAAATATCCTCAAACAACATGTCGTGCACGAAATCGGCGCAATCGCACGGCCCGCCGAGATTCGATTCACCCCGGCACTTCCCAAAACTCGCAGCGGCAAGATCATGCGCCGGCTGCTGGCGGATATCGCCGCCGGGCGCGCCCCGGGCGACACCACCACCCTGGAAGACGCCAAAGTCCTCGACAGCCTCAAGGCGCAGATCTCGGCCGACCCGCAAGAGGACTAAAGCCGGCCCCAAACCGGCTCTGCAATCGCGGCGCATCCTTTTATGTCACACGCTCACCAATAGACATGAACGGATGCGCCGGCTTCCCGCTGAAGTCGCCCCTCCACGGCGTTAAGCCGCGCCTCAACGTTGCGACTAAGCCCAAAAGACAGCGCCATGCGCGCCGACCAGGGCGGCTGCGCGCCGCCTGCCCAGGGACGCGGGTCCATCCAGGCTTCTTCGCCCAAAAACGCATAGCGGTAGCGCCCCTCAAGATGCACCCGCGCAACCGACCCCAGCTCAAGCAGCGCCCCCAGCCGCGGCCCTGCGGCCAGTCGAACATTATGCGCAAAGGTTGACCCCAGCGCGACTTCAGCATCCAGCAGCGAATAGAGCGCCAGCGGCCCAAACTTCAGCGTCCCGCCAAATCCCACCACCAGATCATAGGTCAAGCAGCCATAATCGGGGCATTGTGTCCGGTGGGTGCGCTCAAACCCCGTCTTGACCGCCCAGGACCATTTCTTTATCCAAATATCCAGCGGTGAGAGCGAAATAATATCCAGCAGGTCGAGGCGCTCCAGGATAATCGTGGCGTCTTCGAAGTCGCGCTCGAGGTTCGTCGCGCGCAGGCGAAGATCCAAAAACTCGATCTGCGCAAGCGGCGCATACCCGACATCGGAGGCCCCAAGATCGTGCAGGGCGGGGCGAAATCCGAGCTCGAAAAACCCGCGCCCGCCCCCCAGGACGCCCCCCGCGGCGCTGACCTGCGCGGTATCGTGGCCTTCTTCGGGAGCTTCTGGCGCGACAATCTCGACCTCTGGCGAGCGCTCTTTAAGGCGACCACGCGCGGCCAGAAGTTTGTATTTCCACGATTTATCGGCACTCGAATCGTCTCGAAAATTAAAATCCCACAGCGCAATCGCGGCGTCGAGCACCGCCACCTGGCGCCCAATCGCAGCCTCTTGCAGCTCGGCGAGCACCGCGGCGCCCTCGGGTTGCGCGTGGCCCAGTCGCCCGGCAAGCTCGACCTCTTCGGGCGTGAGCGCCTCGCGGCGCGCGAGCATCTCGCGCCGCTGTGCGTGGCGAAAATGGCGGCCATCATTCAACCCATTCGCATCGAGCACCTGGCGCAGCGTATCGCTGGGAATCGCGGTGGCGATAAACTGATCGCTCATCCTTAACGAGGGCCGCGCGACCTCCAGCAGCGCCAATAAGTGAAATGAGCAATTCTCGTCGAGATAATAATAGTCGATCGCATTGGCCTGAATTTCCCAGATATGCTCGATCATGCGCTGAAACTCATCGGGCTTCAAATCCAGGTGATATTCCCAGAGGTCCCGATTCTCCATGGCCGAATATTCGTGGGTTTTGACATAAAACGGCAGCACCGAAAACCGGGCGTCAAAGCCGCCCGTCAGGCCCAAAACGGTGTATAAAAAAGGATTGGTCGTCCACGGCTCGGCGGCAAAACTCACCACATACGAGGTCAGGATGCTGCCCGCATCCGGCCGGCGGTCCAGGCGAAGCATGGTATGTCCGAACATCGAGGCGGGATTATTAATATAAGAGGCCGCAAAGATCAGCGTCGCCGACTCCGCGCCGAGGGTATCCGCCCACTTCTTAAAATGCGGGCACGGCTGTACGGGCAGGCGCGCGGGGTCAAAATCAAGAATGTCATTTAACCACTGATAGCGCGCCTGAAACCGGCACTGCGGATGCTCCTTTGCCGGGTCATATTTTTCCTCGGCGGGCTGGCCGGGCGCGGGCTCAAAAAATGCGGCGAGCGTGGCCTGCAACTCGGCGCGCGGGTTGAACTTGCCATCTTCACTCAGAAAATAAGTCGCGGAATCGACATCACTTTTTACGCCCCCAAAGTAGCGCCCCCGATAATGCATCAACGTGTGCCACGGGCGCTGCGCGTCCAATTCCAGGCGATCCGCTTTTTGCTGCAACTCAAGAAGATAGGCCGCCTGCCGGCGAGTGGGCGCAGATTGCGACCCAACTTCGGGCGAAGTTTCGGCCGCCGACTGCGCGAAGCTCAACGACGCGGCGCAGACGACCATCAGGATGGCAAAGATACGGGCCAGACAATACTTCATGAGCAAATTTTTATCTTAATTTGAGCTTTGATTGGGCGGGTGGTCAGACGCGTGCATAAACGCCAAAACCCGCCGCCTGGATGGGCGGCGGGTTCGCAATATCTCAACGACGCTCAGCCCACTGCGGCCGAGTCGAAGCGTTGATTAAAGACGCGCGCAGGAGCTGGCGAGGGTCTCATTCTGGCTGATCTGCATCTTATAGCTGTAGAGCGCCTGATTTGCGGTCGTGTGGTCGGTCGGGAAGACCTGCTCATAATGCGCCTGCGAGAAGCTCGCAAGATCGCCCTGAACCTCGGCCGAGCAGCCAAGAAGCGAGCCCATGGCCGCAAGATGCTCACCCTGACCGGCCGCCATATCCTGGCGAAGGTCGTCATAATTCATCTCGAAGAACGCTTCCTGCTCGCTATTCTGGCTGATGATGCCGCTGTCGACGCAGTTGGACGTACCCGAGGTGATGCCGAAGGTCTGGCTGGCAAAGAGGCCGTTGGTGGTGGCGGCAAAAATCTGAATCATGCCGTCCTGGTCGCCAAAGAGCATCGAGCCGAGTCCGCAACCCGCCGAACCATAACCCTGAGCCTGCACCGGAGCGGCGTCAAAGGCCGATCCAGCGATGAAAATAGCAGCGACAGCAACCATAATCTTTACACATTTCATAATCTTTTTCCTAATTCGAGAAAGTGAATACAACTCGTTGGAGTTTAAAAAACAACATCGTTCACATTCTGCTTTTGTCGGTTTGAGTCGATTTCGAAGAATAGCCATCTTTGCACCCAGCGCGGGAAAATCCCAAAACTGCCACAAAAATAATGTCCACCAACAAAGAAACGTCCCAACAAATCCGCAGAATACGTGGCACGAAGATTCCAGATCCCGAAAAACAAGTCAACCTCAATTGACGGGTCAGCCGCGCGGCAATTGCAATCGCGCCCAACGCGCATTGATTCGAAGTACGCGTGCAACTACAATTAAGGGAAGTGCCCTGAGATGCGACTTCTTCAGGAATGGAACGGTACCTGCCGCATGTTTATCTCGAGTAAGTATCCGTGAGGAACGTCTCTAAATTTTGCCGCGTGCGTGACCATAATGACCTATGAGGAATTCGAGTGGAATCTGCTTAAGCTCGCCTATGAAGACGGGCTTAAGCGTTTTCAGCCATCATTTGTGGCCTATACCCTGGGTTTGCCCCACGAGGTTGTCACGGCCTATCTGGAGCAGGGGGCCCACGCGGGTCTGCTCGAGATGGAGGTCACCGACGACGGGCGTCTTGAATATTTTATCCCGGGAATCGACCTGGGCGCCGCGCGCCCCGAACCCGTCTGGAAGCAAGAGTTTGGCGGCATCGACGACGAGTCATCCCAGCGCGAAGCCGCCGAAAATGCCACAGACCAGGACGGATTGATCCTGGCGCCCAAGGAGCAACTTCCGGCCGCCCTGCCGATGCCCACCGACGGCTTCGTGGGTGCCGAAGACCTCCCCGACGACGGAATCGAGCCCTTTCGCCCACCCGCTCGCCAGGCCTTTACGCCAGGCGACGCCGCGCATGCGCGCCCGCCCAGCGCGCCCACCGACGGCGGGCTTGAGATCTCGGGGCATACCCGCCGCGCGGCGCTGCCGGTTCGCGGCGCGCGCCGCAGCCAGATGCCCGCCTCGCTGCGCGACCATATCCAGGCCCGAAAATCCAGCGAAGACGGCTCCCTGAGCGCGCTTGAGCGCTCCGGCGTGGTCGCGGTTCTGGATCGCCACGCCAGCGTCCACGACGCCGAACCGGTGATGGTGAGCCGGCAACTGGTCAAGGCCGACTCGCTCACAAACCCGGGGCGGCGCTCCGGCCCCGCGGACCACTTTCCCGCGCGCGTCGAGACCAACCTCGACACCTATTCAGACCCCTCCAAAACGATCTTTATGCGCCAGCTCAAGGTCTACGGCGTCCCCTCTGAGGAGGCCCTGCGCGCCCACGTCGAGCGCCTTTTCACCTCACTTGGCTATCAATCCGTCCAGGTCAATCCGCAGCGGCTGCGCTTTGAGCGCGGCAGCGTGACCTTTATTCTGGCGCTTATCCCGCTTTTTGTGCTCGTTTTGCCGCTTTTTGTCTATCTTTTCCTCTATTTTATGGGCCGCTCGACCATCCAGCAGGAGCCGGTGGAGCTCGATGTGCAACTTCGCCCGCTGCCCGAAGGCGCCGATGTCTACGAGCTCGACCTGACCTTTATCGGGATGCACGGAGTGGTGCTGGGCGCGGCCGACCAGCGCGTGCTCAACCAGGAAGTCGATACCCTGCGCGACGAACTTCAGTGGGCCCTGTCGGCCAGCTAATAAAATGAGCAGGCCACCGCTGAGGCGCGCGCCGACGCGCCTTGCCCCTTCGGGTCTTGCGTGGCAAAAATTGACGGGCACCGCCGCCTTTCTTTGTTATGTATGCGAGTTCGGAATGTATAAGCTGCCCAAGACCCAAACCCATCGCTTCTGCCAACTTCTCAGCACCCTCATCGTCGCGCTCCTCGGGCTTAGCACGCTCGCGCCCAGCGCCCAGGCCCAGGGCGAAGACCCGATACGCCTGGTCTTTTTGAATACCGACCCCTCCGACGGCATGATCGTATATAACGCGGTCGAAGAGGTCCTGAAAATGAGCAAGGATCTCCACTTAGTCTCGCCCGACAAATTACTCACTGCCGGCACCAAGCACGGCGTGAAGTTGGAGACCTTTCGCAGCGGCGACAAACGCGAAGAGTCCGCCGAGGCATTTACCCGCATGCTCGCCGACGCCGGGGCAGAAACTGTGCTCGCGCTCGACGTCTTCGGCGGTGGCCACACGATGCAAATTGTGGTCATCGGCCCGCAGGGCGAGCAACTCGCCGATATTCGCCAGCGCATCGACGCCTCCGAGCCCACCCAGGAAGAGAGCGTCACCGCCCTCAAAAAAGCGTTCAAGGTCCTGGTTCCGCGTATTCGTGAGCATCGCGAGCAAAAGGCCGAGCAAGCGGCTGCGCCCGAAGTCGGCCTGGTCGGACTCGACGAGCCCAATGAGGATGACTCCATCAAGGCGCGCGTGATCGCCGAGCACCGCCAGGCCCACGCCAACCTGACCCGCGGCGTCAATCCGCAGGTCGGCCTCATCTTCGGCTCGCGCAGCTTCTCCGTGGACACTCCGGACACCTACCAGGTCAGCCACTCCAGCCCCTTCGTCGGCGCGGGCGCGCAGCTGGACGCGGTCTTTGCGCTCTTCGACGGCCAGACCAGCGCCATTGGCGGCTCACTCTTCGGCGCCTACGCCCCGTTTACCACCGTCTTTGCCGGCCCATCGGGCCCCGAGGAGAAAACGAGCTCTTTCGCAAACCTGCGCCTCGACCTGTATTATATGAAGGGCCTGAGCTCGGATGTGATCCTCAAGGGTGGGCTGGGCGGCGAGTATCTCGGGGTGAGTATCGAGCCCAATAATATCTATGAGGGCAATCATTATTTTAACCTGCGCGCCGGCCTGGGCATCATCTATAAGTTCGGCGAACTCGCCGAATTGCACCTCGACGCGATGGCCCTGCCGGTGCTGGACGCCGACGTCTCCGACGGGAAGTTGGGCAGGGCGAGTGTCTCCCTCGGCGCCGACTTCGCGCTGCGCATTGACGTGGTCGCCTTCGGGCCGGTGCGCGCGTCGCTGGGCTATCAATTCAAGTATTATCAGGCCAAATTTGAGGAGCCGCGCCTGGTGATGCTCCGCGGCGAGGCCGCCGAGACGAGCGATATATTTCACCTGGGCCAGGTGCTGGTGGGCTACGATTTTTAAGCGCACCTAAAACCCTGCGCGATTCGGGCGCCCGGCCAACTTCTTTTGCGACGTTGATCTTGTCTCAACGCGCGCCACGCGTTACATAAAGGCACGATAATTTCGTCAGTAATGAACTCAATTATATCCTCGCTGCGGTCCTAAATCGATGAGTATCATCCGCCGTCCCGCCCTCGCTTTTTGGGTCGCTCTCGCACTCTGGCCGGCCGTTGTTCAGGCGCAGTCTGTGGGGGAGTCGGCCGACGTTGCGACCGAAGAAGTCGCGACAGACCCCGCCCCTTCCAAACCCGCCCAGTTGACCTATCAGATCTGGGGCGATCGCCTGGACGCGTCAGGATACGGCGAAGACTCCGCCGAGCGAATGGCGCTGCGCCAACTTATTCGCGGCCGCCTGGATCTCGGCAACGAGATCTTCGGGATGCATGTCGAGGCGGATCTGCTCTCCGGTCAACTCGCCGGCGATTGGGCCCCGCATGTGCCCAGCCGCGTGGACACCCAGACCCATGCAAATCGCGACCCCTTTGGCCGCGGGCAGGTCGTCGACCCGCGCGAATTCTACGCCCGCTGGCGCACCCCGCTCGGCGAGTTGCGCGCGGGTCTGCAAACCAGTCAGTGGGGACTCGGACTCATCGCAAACTCCGGCTCGCTCCAAAACGAAGATATCTTCAACCAGAACTTCGGCGGTGACCGGGTTCTGCGCGCCGTCTTTGCGACCAGCCCGCTTCGCCCATTCGTCGACGCCGATTTCGCCCAGGATATTTACCTCGCCCTTGGCGCCGACCTCGTCTGGCAGGACGAAAACGCCAACTTCCTCGCCGGCGACCGCGCGCTGCAGGCCATAGCAGCGCTATTTTATCGCAAGGCGAGCACCCAGGGCGGCATCTACGCGGCCTATCGCAACCAGGACGACCGAAATGGCGACTTTTTGGAAGTCTGGGTCTTCGACGCCTACGCCGAGCATATCTTCCCGGTGGGCAAAGACTTCCGCTTTCGAAGCGCCGCCGAAGTTGCATTGATGAGCGGCGAAACCAGCCGCACCTGGTCGCAGGACGCCGCGCCCATCGGCGTCCACGCGCTGGGCGCCATCGTCGAACTCGAAGCGCACTACGAACCCATCGACCTTGGTCTGCACCTGCGCGCGGGCTACGCCTCGGGCGACGCAAATAGCGACGACGACACGCTCTACCGCTTTCGTTTCGACCCGAATTACCACGTCGGCATGGTCCTCTTTGACCACTATTTACCTGCCGTCACCCGCCAGAGCGTCCACGGGATCTTCGACCCCGCGCGCAGCGGCTATGCCCCCAAGGGCATCGACGGGCTGATCAGCGATGGCGGCGTCGAGAACGCGTATTATCTTAGCCCGCGCCTTGTCTACGGCGGCGAAGAAGGCTTTTTAGCCGCGGCGAGTTTTATGTGGGCACAGGCCGCCCAGCCGATCTCGGACCCCTACGCAAGCTTCGAAAATGGCGGCAATTTAGTCGGCGTCAACGGCATAACCCCGGCCTCCGATGATCTTGGCGTTGAACTCGACGCCGCCGCGCGCTATCGCTTCCGCCCCATCGACCCGCTGATGCTAGAAATCAAGGGCGAATACGGTATCTTCTTTCCCGGCGAAGCGTTCGCCGATCAACACGGCGACCTCGCCGACCCCCAGAGCCTGGTTCGCGTGCGCCTCGCCGCGATGTGGTGAGCCCATTTGCGCCGCGCTCAGGCGGCGCACCCGAACGCCTATGAATTCGTATTGGAACCCGCAAAAACTCGACCGCTGGGATGCGCTGATCGGTGCCGCCGTAGGGCTTGGCACCTTCTGGCTGCTCATGGCGACGCTCGATATCGGCTATACGCGCGACGAAAGCTTCTATTTCCACGCCGCCGCCCAGTATATCGGGTGGTTCGAAGACCTGTGGAAAAACCTGTGGAATACCAACTTCCCCGCAAGCCTCGCCGAGAGTTTCAGCAAAGAGAATATCGACAAGCATTGGAGCTATAATCCCGAGCATCCGGTGCTCGTGAAGACGCTCTTTGCGCTGAGCCACAAACTCTTCTTTGACCAACTCGGCTGGCTTAGTGAGTCCGACGCGCTGCGCCTGCCGGGCGCCGCCTTCGGGTCCATGGCGCTTTTATGCGCCTATGCATTCGCCCGCCAGTGCTTTGGCCGACTGGCCGGCGTGGTCGCGGTGGGGGCGCTGCTCTTGCAGCCGCGCTTCTTCTTCAACGCGCACCTGACCTGCTTCGACGTGCCCATCGCCGCGCTCTGGATGATGGTCGTCTACGCCTACTGGCGAAGCCTTTATAGCAAGCGCTGGGCGTGGGTGACGGGGATCTTATTTGGGCTGGCGCTCTCGGCCAAACTAAATGCCTTCTTTTTGCCATTTGTTCTATGCGGGCATTGGTTTTTGGTGCACTGGCGCGGGTTTGGTATCCTTGGAAAAGATAAAGAAGATGGAAAAGACGAAGATGAAGATGAGCAGCTAAAAGATGGGCATTGGCGCCTCGGAAAATTTCGCCTCCCGCCGATCCCATGGGGCCTGGTGGCGATGGCCATCCTGGGGCCCATTCTCTTCCATATTCTGTGGCCCTATCACTATTATAACACCTGGGATCGAGTGGAATGGTACCTGAACTTCCACCTCAAACACGTGCATTATTTTGTGTGGTATTTTGGCACTCGCCTCGATGAGCCGCCGTTTCCGATTGGATTTCCCTGGGTGATGACGCTGGTGACAGTGCCGGCGACCCTGCTTTTAACCTTCTGGTTTGGGGTCTGGGCGGCGCTTCGAAAGTGGCGCTTTGTGGAGTGGTCGCGCCAGTGGATCGCGGCACTTCGCGCGCGCAAACTTCCCGCCACCCGCGGGGCTGAGGCGGGCTTTGACCCGCGCGGGACCGGCCTGCTCTTTGCCATCAACCTGCTCTTTCCGATCGCACTGATCAGTTGGCCGAGCACCCCGGTCTTTGGCGGCACCAAGCACTGGATTGTGTCGATGATCTTCCTGGCGATCTTCGTGGGCGCCGGGGTTTCGATGGCGGTTCAGATGGCGCTACGGGCGCTTGATGAGTGGCAAAAATCCGAAACTTCTGCCGACGCAACTTCCGGCGAACCTCCCAGGCGACCGATCGCCCACGCCCTGCTCGCCGCAATCCTCTCGCTGGCAGTCCTCGGACCGGCGGCCTACGCGACCTGGTATAATTATCCCTTCGGGAGCAGTTATTATAATGAGCTTATCGGCTCCTACCGCGGCGCGGCCGACGCCGGCATGATGCGCCAATTCTGGGGCTATGCCTCGCGCCAGAGCCTGCCTTGGATCAATGAGCACGCCCCAAAAAACGGGCGCGTCTGGACCCATAATACAACCAGTTGGGCGTGGAATATGTATGAAAAAGACGGCATCGCACGCAAAGATCTGCGCCCCGCCTCTATCGAATCGAGCCAGATTGGCATATTCCACCACCAACGCGCGTTTACCTGGGAGCGCCAGAAATTGTGGGCAGCCTACGGCAGCCGCACACCATCTCATGTGGTCGATATCGACGGCGTGCCCCTGATCAGCGTCTATGAGCGCCCCAAAAAGACGGTCTCGAAAAAAGCGGCGCCTAAGAGAAAGACGCCCCAAAAAACCGGAGAGAAAAATGAGCGACCTGAAGAATAAACCCGAAATCTATTGGCGCGAAAAACTCACCCCCGAGCAGTTTAATGTACTGCGCGAAGCCGGCACCGAGCGCCCCTTCACCGGCAAATATACCGACACCGAGACGCCGGGCATCTACCGGTGCGCAGCGTGTGACACGCCGATTTTTGAGTCCGGCGCGAAGTTCCACTCGAGCTGCGGCTGGCCAAGTTTTAGCGCCCCCCACGATCCCGCGGGACTTGAAGAAGTCGAGGACCTGAGCTTCGGCAGACGGCGCACCGAGATTCGCTGCTCAAATTGCGACTCCCACCTTGGCCATGTCTTCAACGACGGCCCCCCGCCGACCGGCCTGCGCTATTGCATCAACTCGATTGCGATGACCTTTGAAGAGGGCGATGACGCTTGAGGAGCTCGCGCTCGGCCTAAAAAAATCCACGAAAGTAACTTGCAATCCGATTGTGAAGGGTTGATTTCCCATCTATAACGCGCTGCGTTATGATGCGAATGAATAGACGACGGAGTCGCTGCGTCGGACTACTCAGGGACCAACCAATTTGATGGGAGCAAGTGATGCGAAATTTAGGCCGATTCTTTTTGATTGTTGTTGTTTTCGGACTCCTGGCGGCCTGTGCGGGCGACGACACAGGGCTCAGGGATATTATCGCGAACCAGGATGCGGGGGGCGACACCTCCACGACAGATACGACTTCCGAAGATACAACTTCTGAAGACACGACGTCTGAGGATTCAACGGGCGACACCACCTCGCCGGGGACCGACTGCAGCGCGAATGCCGACTGCGCCCAGGGCGAGGTCTGCCGGGTCGACCGCTCCGCCTCGCCCATCAAAATGACGTGTGAGGCCGCCGACGGTGGCGAGCTCGGCGATGCGTGCAGCGCCGACGCAGACTGCGCGTCGAACCTCTGCGTCGAGGACCAATGCGCCCAGCCTTGTGAGCGCCCGGTCGACTGCTCCGAAGACGGCAGCTTCATCTGCGACCCCACCGAAATTTCAACCACCGACGGCGCGAGCGAGACGCTCAATATCTGCCGCCCGCGCCCGCCTTCCCAGTGCAGCTCCGACGCCGATTGCAACTCCCCGGAGCGCTGCGTGGCGGTCAAATCAGCCACTGAACTCATCTTTGAGTGCCGCACGCCCAATGCCGGCGGCGCCGAGGTCGGCGACAGCTGCGGCGGCGACGGTGACTGCGCCCAGAACCTGTGCCTGGGCGAGGTATGCTCGGGTCCCTGCGCCTCCACCGGCGACTGCCGCTCGGGCGACGATTTTGCCTGTGAGCTGACCCGCGTGGAGCTGGGCGGCGGACAGAGCGCCTCGGGCCAGCTTTGCGCCCCGCCGCGCGCCTGTGAGCGCAACGCGGAGTGCCGCGTCGGCGAGGTCTGCCGCATCGACCGCGCCAGCGGAGAGTCGGTCTGTGGCAGCAAGAATACTGGCGGCGGCTCGCTGGGCGATCTTTGCAGCGACGACAGCGGCTGCGCCGAAAACCTCTGCCACGACGGGCGATTCCGCGAGGTCTGCACCCCCGCCTGCACCAGTGACTCCGACTGCCCGACCACCGGTTATCACTGCGCCGACGCCCCGGTGAGCGACGCCGCCGGCGGCAGCAACTCGATGAAAATCTGCGTGCCCAACGAGCCCCTGGCATGCACCTCAAACGCGGATTGCGGCACGGGCCTGCGCTGCGCGGTCATCCCCAATGCGGCAAACTCGGCGCTTGAAACCGCCTGCATCCCCGCCCAGGGCAAAGCCAATGGCACCACCTGCAGCGCGGATGGCGAATGCGCAAGCCTGGTCTGCCAGAGCAACCTCTGCAGCGACCCCTGCGCCAACCGCACGCAATGCGGCACCGACCAACTTTGCCGCACCAATACCGTCGCCAAAAACGGCCTCTCCGGCAGCTTCAACATCTGCGAAACCCTGCCCGATGAGCGCTGCGACCAGGACGGTATCTGCTCGGACAGCGCTCAGATGTGCAATGAGCTTCGCGTCGGCTCCACCAACTCCAACGCGCGCGAAGCCTACTGCGGCCTGCGCGACACCAGCGCTCCCCAGGGTCTTGGCGGCAAGTGCGAGTCCAACGATGACTGCCGCTCCACCATCTGCATGACCGGGCTTAGCGATGATTGCAGCGTCTACTGCAATAACGATAGCCAGTGCGGCTCCGGCCAGATCTGCACCTCCTTTTTGCTCAATGACACCACCCAGATGGGCCATTGCATGCGCGGGTGCGTTAACGATGCCGACTGCAGCTACCTGGATTTCACCGACAGCTCCGGGCCGGTCCAGCATCTTTGCGGAATCAATATCGACCAGCGCAATAACGAGGTCGACCAGGTTTGCTTCCGCCTGGACACCTCGGCCACTCAGGGCCTTGGCGAGTCGTGCAAGGCGGCCTCTGGCGCCGGCGGAGACAGCTCGCTTTGCCAGAGCGGCCTGTGCCTGACCAATACGCTCTTCACCGGCGGGCCCACCTGCACCTCGGACGCACAATGCGGCACCGATGAGAAATGTGAGGTCCCGCCGGGCGGCGGCGCGAAGCAATGCGGCGCCCAGACCTTCATATGCACCAGCCTCTGCGATAGCAACGCCGACTGCAGCGGCGGCACCGCCCTCAGCTGCAGCCCGAGCGTGCGCGTGGAGCTGGGAGGTGGGAACTTCGAAACGATTTCGATGTGCTCACCGAACTAAGTTCGGCCCTTCAGTCTGATTAACCGGTGGACAAGCCCACCGGGGTCTCCTTTTTTGAAAATGACTGCCTTCCTGGGCTTTGATGCTCAGTGAGGCAGTTTTTTTGTGCCGAACGGGGGGCTGGGCGAAATTATTTTCTTTTCTTTCCCGAGCGCGATCCTACCTTTTGAGGCCACCAGCAGGCAGACCCACATCGCCTTCACAAGTCGGCATCAAATCATGTTGAACGCCCGAGAGCTTCGCGAAGCATTTGTCCAAATACGCAGTCAAAGCGAGGCGATCTGTGCGCCGCTAAAAACCGAGGATTACGGTGTCCAGCCGGTCACGCACGTCTCCCCGCCGAAGTGGCATCTTGGGCATACGAGTTGGTTTTTCGAGCAACTCCTGCTCAAAACACTTCCCGATTATCGCCCCTTCGATGCGCGCTTCGGGTTTCTCTTCAATAGCTATTATCAGAGCGCCGGGGCGCACCTGAGTCGGGCGAAGCGGGGTGATTTATCCCGGCCGACGGTCTCGGAGATCTACGCCTACCGCGACGCCATCACCCGGGCGGTGCTCGGCGCACTTAGCGATGAGTCCGGGCTTTCTGAAGCACAAAAAACTATCATCGAAGTCGGACTTCATCATGAGCAGCAGCACCAGGAATTACTGCTGACCGATATCAAATATATCCTGGGACATAACCCACTTTTCCCTGCCTATCACGGCGAATTTTGCGAGAATCCCGCGCAGGAAAGCCCGCAAAGATGGGTCGAGATTCCGGCGGGCATCTATGAGATCGGCCACGGTGCGCCCGACACCTTTTGCTATGATAATGAGCGCCCGCGCCACCGTGTTTTCCACGAAGCCTTCGCGATCTCAAGCCATCTGATTCGAAACGACGAGTACCTCGAGTTCATGCAGGCCGGCGGCTATGGCGAGCCGCTATTATGGCATGCCGAGGGGTGGGATTGGCGCGCCCAAAATCAAATCGACGCGCCGCTTTACTGGCATCAAATCGACGGCCAATGGTTCCAATATACATTAGCGGGCCTGGCAGAACTTCGAGCGGAGGCACCCGTAACCCATATTTCCTATTATGAGGCTGCAGCATTCGCGCAGTGGAAAGGCATGCGTCTGCCAACTGAATTTGAATGGGAATCCGCCCAGGCCGAGCTCGACTGGGGAAGTCGCTGGGAGTGGAGCGAGAGCGCCTATCTTCCCTACCCCGGCTTTGTCGAAGCTCCGGGGGCGCTGGGCGAGTATAATCGCAAATTCATGGTCAATCAGAAGGTTCTTCGCGGCGCGTCGGTGGCCACCCCGGCGGGGCATGGCCGGGTGAGCTATCGAAATTATTTTCATCCACCTCTGCGCTGGCAATTCACCGGATTTCGTCTCGTGAAATGACGCGAAAAGCCTTTTTCCAAATAGGACGCCCAGAGAAATACGCCATGAAAACCCAGCGCCAAAAGCCATTCAAAAACGAATTCGAAGCCGACGTCTTTGCCGGTCTCAATGCGTCACCGAAATACCTGAATTCCAAATACTTCTATGACGCCCGCGGCGACGCGCTCTTCCAGCAGATCATGGCGCTTCCCGAATATTATCTGAGCGACCTCGAGTTCGAGATCCTGCAGACGCATACACACCAGATAGCCGAACTCTTTGCATCCGACGGCGGCTTCGACCTGATCGAATTCGGCGCCGGTGACGGCCAAAAAACCAAGATACTGCTTCAATTCCTGCACGATCGCGGGGTTGATTTTAAATATTGCCCGGTCGATATCAGCAATAACGCCGTCGAGACATTGCGCCAAAGCCTGCAACAAACCCTGCCGGACCTCTGCGTGGAACCTCATATCGGCACCTACGAGCAGGCGCTCAAAAAATTTGGGGCTTATCGAGAGCGCAAAAAAATCATCCTTTTTCTCGGCTCGAATATTGGCAATTTTACCCCCGAGGCGGCGGTCACTTTTCTTGCGCAAATTCGCGCTCAGATGGGCCAAAGAGATCGCCTTTTTGTGGGCTTTGACCAGAAAAAGCATCCTCAAAGAATTCTCGACGCCTACCATGACTCCGAGGGGATCACCGAGGCCTTTAACAAGAACCTATTGCTTCGGATCAACCGCGAGCTCGGCGCGAATTTTGACCCCGACACCTTCGTTTTTTGGCCGGTTTATGACCCCGAAGACAGCGTGCTCAAAAGTTATCTTTTGAGCAAAACTGCCCAGAATATCCGCATCGAAGCACTCGATTTTGTGGCCACCTTCCACCCCTGGGAGAGCATCCATATGGAGAACTCGCGCAAGTTCGACGCCCACGCGATCCAATCGCTTGCCCGGCAGGCCGGGCTGCTGGTCTCCCGGGTTTTCGCCGACCCCCAAAACAACTATAAAGACTATCTCTTCAAAAAATCGCCCGAAGATGAACGCCCCTGCAGATAATCGAGGGGGCAAGAAAAAGACCCCGACCGATCTCAACCGGTTGGGGCCCAATAGTCTATGTCTTAAAATCTATTTCGACGCGCGCTCGACCAGGCGCTGGTCAAAATCTTCGATCGCGCCGACCAGGGCGTTGACGACATTATCGCGGTGCGCCTCATCGGCAACTTTCTCGCCCTCGACCGGGTGGGTCAAAAAGCCGGATTCGACCACGACCGCCGGCATCAGCGCGCCGCGAAGCACGCCGAAGTTTGCCTGTTTGACGCCGCGGTCGGTGGAGTCGATCTGCTTGACGAGATTCTGCTGGATGGTCTCGGCGAGCAGGCCGCTTTCGCGGTTCTGGCGCTCGCGGGCGAGGTCGCGCTTCAGGGTGAGCAGGGCGTCGTTATAGACGCCCTCTTCGGTGCCGAGCCCCGGCTGTTCCATGCCACTGACCACATTCTCGATGGTGGCGATGGGCTTGCCCTTCTTCTCCTGCTTTCCGGGGGTGGCCTCGTCGGCAAGCAGAAAATAGGTCTCAAATCCCACGGCATGTTGGTGCGGCGCGGCATTATAATGGAGCGACAGAAAAATATCGGCGCCCATGCGATTGGCGAAGTGGACGCGGTCGGTCAGGCTCAGGCCGCGGTCCCAGTAGCGGGTCAGGATGACGCGGGCGTCCGGATATTTTTGCTGAAGCACTTTTCGCAGCTGATAGGCGAGTTCCAGGGTGAGATATTTTTCCTGGATCTGGACCACCCCGAGCGCGCCGAAGTTCTCGCCGCCGTGGCCGGGGTCAAGGACGATGGTGCGCAGCTTTTGGAGCGACTTTTTGGGCTCGGCCGAACCCGCGTCGCCATCCTGGGCACTCCTCGATTGTTGGGCGAGCAAAAAGGCGAAGCGGCGCGCCTGGTCGTCGAGGGTGAGCACGGTGGGCAGGTCGATGCCCGTCACGCTCGATGGGGGCAGGGCATCGGCTGTTTTTGCAGAGCCCATCGTCAGAAGAGCGACGGCAAGCGATCCTAAAATGGCTTTGTTGAAGTTACGCATGACGACCCGTAATCGCGTTGTTCTGGTATCTCACCAGGTCAAGCCGGGCTACCGTCCGTGGCCGCCCGTTCGCAGTGAGTGTAGCATGGGCGCCGATATGGTCAAAAAATCATCCTGATTTTTTAAGTATTTTGTAATTTCAGGTGCGCCACGCGCGTGCCGGCTTAAAACCGAAGATTCACGCCCAGGCTCAGGTCCAGGTTGATGCCGGTTTCGGGCAATAAGAGGATCAGATAGGTATCGGCGACCAGGTCGACATGCTCATGCAGGGGCATCATGACGCCGGTGCCGAATCCAATATGCGCCCAGCCCGGGCGCACCGTATCGCGCACATAGCAATAATCGGCGACGTCACCCTGCAGGCGGTCTTTGCCGCTGCACTGCGGGTTGGGACTCGTGCCGTCGGCCTTATAATAGGGCTCTTTAAGGCGCAGCCACTGGCGCACCCGACCCACGCCCGCGCCGATGCTCGAGTACATGCGCACCAGGCTGAAGTCGGAGAAGAAATAGCGGTATTTCACGCCGATAAGGCAGTCGCCCGGCAGGCCCAACCCGAGGCATTCTTCGCGGGTATCAAAGAAAGAGCCGGCTTCCTTGGAGACCTCCGGAATGGTCGAAAAGTCCTGGGACGGCGAGAATTGCCAGCGGAAATACAGGCCGATATACGCGTTTCGGTTGATCATATACCCGGCGTCGAGCATCGCGTGGCCGAACGCCGGGGCGATGCCCGGGGAAACCTCGCGCGCCGGATGAGCGGTGGGATCGCCGCCGAAAAGAAACCCCAGCCCGCTGCCGCCGGTGAGCATCACATAGACATTCTGGTCGTGGGGCGCCTCGGGCAACTCAATCGGGGTCTGGTCGTCGTCCGTTGGCGGGACGACGTCGGTGCCGCCCGATGAGCCGAGCACGGTCATCGACAGCGGGGAGGTTTGCGAGCCGGCGTGACCGATCGATTCATCGCCGCGATTAAATGCCTCGATATAATACTCAATCTGGCTGGTACTCACCTTGGCGCCCGGAATCTCGGCGACAAAATGCGTGGCACCCTGTGCCTTCATGTCGAGGCGCTCGAACTCCGTTTGGCCAAAGCGGCGGTGGTAGACGTAGACATTATAGACGGGCAGGTCCGAGGATACCGAGATCTTGATCTCGGCGGGCTGGCCGGCGCGCGCGGTGCGCACCACATCGTGGCGAAAGCCGACCGCCTGGGAGGTATTGCCGCCCTGGGCGCTGGCGACGGGTTTCTCGACGGGCTTTTCGGGCGGCGCGACGACTTTTCGCGCCTCCTCAAGCGCTTCGCTGAGCTTGGGGCTGGTATAAACGGCGGGGAGATCGACGCTATAATCATGCGCAAGCGCGCTGATAAACGCCGATTTGGCGTCATTTTGGTCGTGGGTTTCCGCGAACTGGACGATGCCGAGCATCACATAAATCTTGGCAACCGCCAGCCCGCTGGCGCCCTCTTGCTCCGCCTCCGAGGCCGCATTCTCAAGGGTCGACTTCGCCTCCTCGATCATCAAGGCGTCGTAGTCGTCGATCGCCGAGGCGAGTTTCGCCTCGTATTTCGCGCTATTATCCTGCGCGACGGCAAAGCTCGGCGAAGACAAGATAATCGCCGCAGGGGCGAGCAGCATCCAGACCAAAAGGAGCGTGAGGCGTATCAGATGCTTCATAGGCGGAGCATTCCATTCAAAAAATTTCAGTGCGCCCCTGCCGCGATGAGGCGGCGGGGCGCAATTTGCGATCACTGCTTGGTGATATGAATCTCAACGCGCCGGTTGGCAGCGCGCCCGGTTTCGGTGGCGTTATCCTCGATGGGACGCGTCAGGCCGTAGCCTTGCGACTCCAGGCGCGACGGGTCGATGCCGCGCCCGAGCAGGTAGCGCATCACGCTGGCGGCGCGCTCCTGGGACAACTTCATATTATAGGCAGCCTTGCCGCGACTGTCGGTATGGCCCTCAATTCGCACATGAATCTTGGGATTATCGTTGAGCACGTCGGCGACCTCATTGAGCAGCGGATAACTCGACGCCAGGATATCGGATTTCGCCGTCCTGAAGTGGACGCGCTCATTGAGCTTGATCTGGTCATCCTCGACCTTGACCAATTTGCGCTCCACCGGGCAGCCGTTATTGCTTGCCGGGCCGGGGACCATCGGGCATTCGTCGACCAGGTCGGGGACGCCGTCGCCGTCATTATCGTCCTCGGGGCAACCGTCCTCATCCTGGTAGCCGTCGAAGTCCTCGGGCTGGTCGGGGCACTGGTCGTTGATATTCGGAATGCCGTCGAAGTCCCGGTCATTATTCGGGCAACCGTAGAATTCGGCCGGGCCGGCAATATTCGGGCATTGATCGTCGACGTCGAGCACGCCGTCGCCGTCATTATCGGGGTCGGGACATCCGTCTTCATCCTCGAATCCGTCGAAGTCCTCGGGATCATCGGGGCATTGGTCGACGTCGTCGGCAATGCCGTCGCCGTCACGGTCTCCCGGGGCGGGCGCAATTTCGGCCACCTCGACCTTGGTCTTCTCGACGGTCACCGAGATCGACTGGTCGCGACACTCCTCGAAATCCGAGAGAATATCGGCCTTTTTGGCGTGCTCTTCGGCCCGATAAATATGGTCGCGCGCGCGCACGAAATTGCCCGTGCTCAGCTCATAGAGCCCGAAATCCACGCTGGATTCGGCGATCGCAAGCTCATGCGGGGCGCAGCGATACGCCCGATCATGGATGGACGCATTGAGTTCCTGGATCTCAAGCGCCTGCCCTTTGAGGGTGGCGCCGGTCGAACAGCCAAAAAGACCCGTGGAGGCCAGGGCGAGCAGCATCATAAATGCCAACGATATATTCAGCGTACGGTTCATCAACCCGAACCCCTTTACGTCAATACAAAATAAATCAATAAATGAGCGCCTTGCGGCGCCTATTTTAGCAATATCTTAAAATCCAGTGGGCCCGGGACCCGCCTCAAGCTCGGCTTTTTGGAGCGCCTCACGTTGGCGCGCCTCGTCAACCGGGCTGCCCGGCCACGGGTCTTCTTTGGCCTTGATAATGGCCTCACGCGCATCTTCTTCGGCGCGTGTGGCATAGTCATAGGCGGCCTCGAAGTCTGAATAACCCCACTCTTCGTTGGCCTTATGCAGATAATATTGCGCGCTATAATACTCAAAGGGCGCTTTTTTATGCGCCTCGGCGACGCGCGCGCGCGCAAACGCGACCTTGGCATCGCTGATGCGCGAGGTCGACTGCACCGGGCCGCAGCCCACCAGGCCAAAAAACAACAGCGCCAGGACCCCCGCGCCAACCAGGCGGCACGGGCGCCCCGATGCGTTGGAGGTCGAATTGGGGAAAATATACATAGTTAAATTCGGTGCTGAAGGGAGTTCAGTATTCATTTCATATCACAAATAGTGTCTATCAAAGGCGCGAATTTGTCCAAATGAACCTGCAACCCAATCCCAAACCCGCACCGTTGCAGCTTACCATAGCACAGGTTTGTTCTGGATTGCACAAACGTAATACGCAAATATCAACGCCGCCATCGACTCAGGTCGGAGGGCGGGAAGAAACGGTCGGTGAGCCGGTAAAAATCACTCAATTTATCCTCTTCACCTTCGGGGTCTTCCAGCAGCAATTTCTGCCATCCGTAGGTGCCGCGCGCGGCGAGCAAGCAGTCAAAATACTCCCGAAACGACACATCCAGCAATCGCGATGTTCGGGTTTGCGGGTCATGCACGAAAAGATCATATGTCGGATACTCTTCCTCAACGCACATGACAACCATCTCGCGCTCTGCGAGTCCTTCGGCGGGCGCAGATGAGCCGAGCGATGGGGCGTGAAAAGTCCGGTCAAACCCGCGCAGCGTCCACATAAAATCAACCTGCTCCGCGCTCATTGTCTCTTCGCTGAGCCACAGTGAGTCGAGCCAGGAATCAAAGACCGTGGCGAAGTCAAAAAGATGGGCCCCGCCGCCGGGAATAACCCTGGAATCCTGCTCATAACTCCAGGAAAACTCAAGCCCATCGCAGACCATATAAAAGGAGCGAATCCGCGCGGGAACCCGAATGCCCAGCCCGTGCTCGATGGTGTTGATCGTAAAAAGCGGCACCGGCGGATGGATGGTGGCCTGCACGTCGACGATGCCGTCGGTGGCGCGCAATTGCTCGACCATCGCATGAAAATCAAAAAGCAGGTCCCAACCCAACGATTGCGAGCCCTGCAAGGCGACCGCCGGCGCCTCTTCGCCCGACTCGCCGCCTTCCCCAGCCGCCGCATCCCCAGGCGTCCCCCACAGCGAGGCGCGCGCCTCGGCGAAAGGATCTGGGTTGGGTTTGGGGTTTTCATCGCTCACCAAACACTCCGTTTCGCGTGGGTTTGATTGTTGGGGGTTTTCAAATTCGCGCGTATCATAACAGCCTCACGTTAGTCGGCTGGACGCGTGTGTCAACAACCACGGTGCGATAATCATGCTCCAAATATCCACTTTTTCCCGCCTCTATTTCGTGCTCCTGGCGCTGGTGCCAATGGTCGCCTGCTCGGCGGCGCATCATTTGGAAACCCAGGGGGTCGACGCAGGCGATATTGAAGTCATCGATGATATAATCGTTGCCCCGGTCGCGGCGCACGATATAACACCGGATACCCCGGAGCTTGACGAGCCCGATATTTCGCTTGAGCCGGCACCCATATGCGCCGGATTCACCGAGAGCTCCCGGACCGGAAAGCTGGCGGCGCCGCAAATTAGCGAAGCTTCGGGGCTTGCGGCGAGTTGGGCGCATGAGGGTTTATTGTGGACGCATAATGACTCGGGGGATAGCGCGCGGGTCTTTTTGATTCGCCCCGACGGCGCCCTGGTCGCCGAGGTTCACCTGCGCGGCGTCGAGAACGCCGTGGACTGGGAAGATATCGCGGTCGCGCCCTGCGCGCCGCGCGCCGCGCAAACATGCGTCTTTGTCGCCGATACCGGCGATAACCTGCGCGCGCGCGAAAGTGTCGTGATCTATCGTTTTGTTGAGCCCGAGCTTCCCGCCGAGCACCGCCAGGACCTGGAGCACGAGCAGACCTCCATCACGCTGGATATCGAAGATGTGCGCGCGATCTGGTTTGACTACCCCGACGGCCCCCGCGATGTCGAAACGCTGATGGTTCACCCGCAAAGCAGTGCGATTTATCTGGTCGAGAAAAATCCAACTTCCCTCGCCCCGGTTTTTCGGGTTCCCGCAGAGGAGGCTTCGGCGCAGGAGCCGGCGCGTGCGCTCGAAATTGCCACGCTCGAATTGGAAGGGCGCAGCAGCCTCTTCGCGATGATCACCGCGGGAGATATCGCCCCGAATGGACGCGAGTTTACGGTGCGAACCTACCTGGAATCCTATACCTATTGCGCGCCCGAATTGGATTCTGAGAATAATTCAGAGGACAATTTTGAAGATGTGTTTAAGCTATCTCCCACGCGCAACGCGCTGCCCGCGATGTCCCAGGCCGAGGCGCTCGGCTATGATCGAAGCGGCGCGAGTATTTGGGTGACCAGCGAAGGCGTGCACGCGCCGATTCTTCGAGTCGAACGCGCCGCGCATTGACGATAAATCCTAAACGCCCTGAATCTTTTGGAATGCCATGAGTTTGCTATCTTTTCCGGACCTTTCGCCCCACGATTCGACCTCGGAGCGTGCCGATAAAAATACGCGCGATTGGTTGCCCGACGCCGAGGCGATCGTCGCCGCCTGCGAGGTGCTGGCTGAGGCGGGAAAACCTGCCGGCGTGGAGGCCATTTTTGAGCAGATGGGCGCGCCCAAACTCGATATGAGCGTGACCGCGCTGTCGGCGCGCGCGGCGCTGCTGGCGGCCGAGGAGGGGCGCGCATTTTATCATCATGAATTGCGCGAGCGCGTGGCGATGCCCGAGGACCAGACCCCCGAAATCGCGGTTTGGGACGCCGGGACCGTGCCGGTGTGGACGCAGGGAATTCTGGAAGAACCCAAATATTTCTCCTTCTTTTTGGACACGCCCTTTCCCGCCTATAACCCGAATCACCGGCGCAAATGGCGCCCGCACGAGCTATTGCACGGGGCCATGAAATTTTTCTGGCACCCGCAGATGACCCGCTTCGAGATGTATGTCGGCTCGCGCATCAACGAATTATTGCCCGTGGTCCACTGGTACGGGTTTGACGAGATCTTTCGGCCGCGCTGCCCGCAGCACCGCGGCGCGCAGCTGTATCAGGAGTTTTGCGCAGATTGTGAGGCCGCGGCCACCCCGTTCTGGGAGACGACGCCCCAGTGGCGCGCCGAGCGGCGCGACGAAGCCCGGGGCTGGGCCGAGCGCGGCCTGGCTCATTTTGAGCGCGAGTGGAATGCCTGCCAGGCCGAGATCCAAAGCGGCGATTTACACCCAATCGCCGGGCAAAAGTTGGACTCTTCCAGCGATGCCATCGGATATATGCGAAGTCACTGGAATCGCATGACGGCCTGGAGTTTCGGGGCCTGGGCCGAGACCTTCCTCATGGACGACTTCGATTATTATAGCTCGCTTGAGCGCTATATGACGCATCTTCAAGAGGTCACCCGGCGTCTGCTGGGCGGGCAGGTCGGGGTCGAAATCGAGCGCTATAAATCCCTGCGTACCCGCCGCGCCATCCAGGACCTGGCCTATCGGATCTATGTCGCGATGGGTTGGCTCGCCGAGAATTCGATTGGCCTTGCCAAGGTCGAAGCGCATCTTATGCCGGCGCTTGAGCAAGCCGCTCACCATGTGCATCATATGCTCAGTGACCCCCAACTAAGCGAGTATAACGACGACGTTTTATGCGATTTATTACAGGCATTTGAGCGGGTGCGCGGGCATTTCCCCGACGAGATCGCCCACGCCGTCGGGGCACTCGGCTACCCGTGGTGGGAGCCGGAGCGCTTTGTCCAGGCGGGGCTTTCTCAACTTCGGACCGGCCTGAGCGACGCGCTTCCCTCGGCCGCCGATGCCCTGGGTGATGCCCTCGACCCGCTGGCCAGCAAATTTGCCCGCTCGCAGCCATTTTTTGCCCACGGGCGCCTCGCCGAGCGCTTCGCCGCGTATCTCGAGGCCGAAAAATCAGCGGGCAACCTAAACCCCGAGGCGCAATTCGCCGCAGACCTGGCCCAGTTTGAGGCGTGGGCAACGCGCGCTCCTCACGAGGATCGCGCGGCCGAACTTTTCGCGTCCATCCCCAATAGCTTCGACGAACTGGCGATTCGCCCGGGAACCCTTCAACTCAATCAGACCTTGATGCGGCGCAAATTCGACGCCTCGACCGCCGCCACGATCACGGGCGACCCACAGCTTGGCGAGCAAGATGGCGCGGTCGAATTGGCCCGAATTTTCCTGCGTGGCGAGCTTCGATTGCTTGTTGTAGGCGACGAGGAAGCGCGGATCTTTGATGCGATTGAAAGCGCCCAACCGCGCGGTGATTGGGTGATCGACAGCGATATCGACAGCATGGCCAATTTGCTCGAAAACGGCTTTATCATCTGGCTTCCGCAGCCTTTTTGATGGCGGGATTTTTGCGAGAATCGAATATTTTGAAATTTATTTTACGCGAATCACTTGTCATGTGTTCAGTTGCGCTCAAGTTGTGATAGCGTTCGAGAAACCCAGGTGGGGGAGCTCGATTTTCAGGCTATAATAAAATTTTAATCCTCCCCGATTGCGATCGTTGCAGCGATGCGATCTTGCTTGTCCACTTGGGGGGAAATTTTTTGCAACTATTCAATGAATTCAAGTCTTCAACAAATTCATCCGGACGGGCCATGCTCAGCCATTTAATTATCCGAAATTTCGCTATCATCGACCACCTCGAGATCCCCTTTTATAGCGGCTCCACGGTGCTTACCGGTGAGACCGGCGCGGGTAAGTCGATTATCATCGACGCGCTCAATCTGCTGCTGGGAGGCCGGGCGAGCACCGATGTGATTCGCTCCGACGAAGATGAAGCGGTGGTCGAGGCGATCTTCTCACCCAACGCGGTGCGCCTTGAGGCGATCAACCAGGAGTTGGAAGCCCAGGGAATCAGCCCCGGAAAAGACCTCGTTCTGCGCCGGATTCTGAGTCGCTCGGGGCGCAATAAGGTTTTTATCAATGGAAGCCTGTCCACCGTCGGCGCGCTCCAGGCGCTCACCCGCGGATTGGTCGATATCAGCGGGCAACACGAGCACTACAGTCTTTTCGATGTGAATCGCCACGTGGCGATGGTCGACAACTTCGCCGAAATTGGGAAGTTGCGCGATGATACCGCCAGCGCCTACGCCGAGGTCGCCCGAATCCAGCGAAAACTCGCGACCATCCGCCAAAATGTGCAGGATCGCCTCAATCGCATCGACTTCTTGCGCTTTCAGCTCAGCGAGGCGAACGGCGCCGACCTGAAACCCGGCGAAGATGTGGCGTTGCAGGCCGAGATGAATACGCTCAAATATGCCGAGAAGATCACCGACGCGATCGGTGAGGCGGCGTATTTATGCCATGAAGCCCCGGAATCCGCGGCCACTCAGCTCGCCCAGGCCATCGAGCGCCTGGAGTATGCGGCGCAATTCGCGCCGACCCTGGGCGGATTGGGCGAGCGCCTGGAAGAGGCGCGCATCACCATTACCGAGGTCTCGCTGGAGTTGGCCGAGCATCAACGCGACGTCGACGCCGACCCGGCACGCTACGATAAGGTCGTGGCGCGCCTGGAGCTTATCAAACGCCTGGGGCGCAAGTTTGGTGTCGTCGGCGTCGACATGATCCGCGAGCGCGTGGCGGCGCTGCGCGCCGAGTTGCATGAATTGGAAAACGCCGAAGAGGTCGGCGGGCAGCTCGAAGCTGACCTCAAAAAAGCGCGCCGAAACGCCTTCCAATTCGCCCATAAACTAAGCGAAAAACGGCGCAAAGCCGCCAAAAGACTTGAGACGCGCCTGGAAGATGAGCTCGACGAACTCAATATGAAAAACACCCGTTTTGTGGTGAGTTTCACACCCGCTGCGCTTCCCGATGCGAACTTCGATGCCTTCGACGCCGACCCCAACGCGCCCTCGCTAAGCGCCAGCGGATTTGATCAGATCGAATTTTTGCTCGCCCCAAACGCCGGCGAGGAGCCCCGCCCCATGGCAAAGATTGCCAGTGGTGGCGAATTATCGCGCATCATGTTGGGCTTTAAGACGGTTCTCATCGAGCGCGACGCGATCGAGACCTATGTCTTCGACGAGGTGGATACCGGCATCGGCGGGCAAACCGCCGATGTGGTCGGCGCAAAAATCAGCGCCGCCGCCGCCGCGCACCAGGTCCTGTGCATCACGCATTTGCCCCAGATCGCCTCGCGCAGCGACCATCATTATCTGGTCGAAAAACTTTTGAAGGACGGGCGCACCCACTCGCGCATTCGCCCGCTTGGCGAAGAAGAGCGCGTCGAGGAACTCGCCCGAATGCTCGGGGGCACCCGGGTCAGCGCGAAAACCCTCGACGCCGCCCGTGACCTGCTCACGCCGTCTCTTCCGCCGGTCTAAAGCCCACACGCCCGCCGCGCGGCGGGTGTCTGCTTAACCATCCATCGGCAGGCATTCGCCGTTACTGGCGCAGAATTCACCGGGCGAGCAGTCCGTATTCTCCTGGCATTTGCAACTCGCAACGTTGATCAGCTCATTATTGTCCTCAAGGCATTCATTATATTGCCCGCTGCCGGCTTCATCCGAGTCAGCAATCGCGCGCACGCTAATGAGTTTTCCCGCCGGGTCGGGCGCATCGACCCAGTTATATCCGAGGGTCTGCGCGGCGCCCGGGAGCAGGCGCTCGGTCGTGGTCAAGGTTGTGAGGTATTGCTCCGCGCCGTCCACGCTCACATAGACCGCGATTTGCGCGCCTTCGGGAATGCCGCGCGTCCCAAGATTCGAGATAGTGATCCGAAAAGCCACACCCTCACTGGCGTTGCAATCGGTTGCAATATTCGTGATCTGCAAATCGGGCGCGTTAAAAAGACCCTCGCCCTGCACATTCTGGCGGAAATTATTAAACCCGGGTTGCGTCCAGTTTGGCAGCTCACCGATCGGAATCGCGCCCGCGGTATTTGCGCGCCCCGGACACGTCGACTGCGCCTGGCCATCGCAGATATTTGTCACATGATAGGTATATTGATTCCAGACCGGACGCGTTGACACCCATTTTTTCTCCGGGTCATCAATCACGATAATCCCGTGAGATGCCCCGCCCAAACTATCGAATTCCTCGCCCCAATTGGCCTGACAATTTTGAGTCGTCCCGGCCGAATAATCGTTGGCGATCACGACGATATCGGCGTGATAATTATTATCTACGTCGACGATCACCGGCAGCTCACGCGTGGTCGCCGAAGTATGCGAGCGCTTAAAAAGAACCTCACCGGTGGAGCCGTCATAAACCCGCAAAAAACACTCATCGGCGTAGACGACTTCGGCCTTGCCGTCGCCCTCAAAATCAAAAACGCTTGAGCCGGTCGACGCGCTCGAAAAATCCTGGGACGCCTCTTCCCATAATAAGTTGCCCTCTGCGTCGAAGACCGCATAAAAACACGCGCCTGCGGTGCCAATTTCGGGGCTGCCGTCGCCATTAAAATCGGCGATGGTAGGTGCGCCTCCCTGCCCACCGCTGCATTGCGCGTCCGAAAAATGCGGATGATTTGTATCGGGTATCGTCGCCGACCAGATCATCTCACCAGTTTGCCCATTGATCAGGCGCACCTGATTGTCGGCATCCAACTCCGCCACGATGACAACCTCCGGAATGCCGTCCAACTCCCCAAATCGCCGCTGCCCATCGGTAAAGGTGCCAAAATCACCGACCGCGGGAAGTCCGTAGCCTTCCGAATAATTCCAATATTTCGGGCAATTATAGGTCCCGCTCGCTGCATCAAAAACGAATTTGAAGGCGCCATCGCTCGCGATCACCTCCATGATTCCGTCGCCATCAAGATCCGCGACAGTGGTATTGAGCGGAGTGGGATCGAGTTCGGTGGCTTCACATAACAATTCCCCGGAGACGGCATCATAAACGCGGTTGGTGATGATGACCTCGACTTTTCCGTCGGCGTTGAGGTCGGCCAGCGCCGGGCCGTCGTAATACTTGTCCACGCCCTGTTCGATGCCCACCGGCTCCGGCCACTCCGCACGCCACACCTCCGTCCAACTATTTTGATAGTCATCAAACGCGATCAACCCAAAGAGTCCCTCCGCAGTGCGGGGCAACATCGCGACGATCTCATTGCGACCGTCGCCATCGAAATCACCCACCGCCACCGACGCGGAGCCCGACACCGCCTGCGTCGGATCGGCGAGGTCAAAGATCGACTCATAGGTTTTGCCGTCGATCGCGCGCAGCACCGCCGGGCCCGCATAATTGCCGCCCGCAAAGGTTGAGAAGATGATATCCGGCATCCCATCCTCGTTCATATCGAGCACCGCCGGCGTCATCATCACCTGATTAAATTCCGGCGCCACCGTGTCGGGACCGTCCGTCCAGGCAAGGGTCATGCGCGGGTCAAATGTGTCAATCACGGGCACGACCTCACACACGATCCCCGGATCCGAAATGCAGCGCCCGATCGACGGCTCACAAATTTCGTCGGCCCCGCATTCCAGATTATGCGCGCACTCATCGCCCGGCAGCACGCACTGATCGCGCAGACATAATTCGCCCCCCACACAGCAAAGCGCAGCGCACTGGTTTTCGGGCGCGCATTGCTCGACGTCCGCTGAGTCCGCCTCCTCCGTCGAATCTGCGGCGTCGCCACCCCCATCGTTGTCGGACGCCGAGTCAAGGTCGCCCGCGGAATCCCCGATATCTGAGGACGCATCGCGTCCCTCATTCGGATCGCCGCTTACAACGCTACCGCTGCAATCACCGCAACCGCTGAGCAGCAGCAGCAGCAGGCACAGACCCGCCAGTGACGTGACCGGTCGCAAAGCCGCAGGTTTATAATTTAAAATACGCATCAAAATATACCAGATTGAGTGGAAATAGCATAAGGTTGGCAACTTTCACGATATTATGATTATAAGCATTCACAGGGCGACGCAAGAATTGGGCGGCGGGTCAAAACGGCGGGGACGGGCGTGGCTAATTAAAATAATACGCGAAGCGATCCGGGAATCGTCGACAAAAAAACGCCCCGGCTGCCACTATCGTGGCGGCCAGGGCGTTGCACGGGTTTTGCGCAAAATCATGCGGCCCAAATTAGGCGAAGGATTCCAGCCAGTCGATCTCGACATCATCGCCCATCTGCTCGAGCAAATATTCCTTGAAGGTCGAGCGAATCTGGACCTCGACCTGGCGGATGCGCTCCTTGGAGACCCCCCACTCCTCGCCAAGATTCAGCAGGCTTCGGGGCTCCTCAGCGATCATGCGCTCATACCAGATCACCCGGTTTCGCGGGTCCTCAATCTGCTCGCCAAATCCGTCGATGGCGGCCTGAATCTGCGTTGATAGGTCACGCTCAGCGGCCGCGGTCTCCGGGTCCATCGCCTCCGAGGACATCAACTCCCCGACGGTCGTCTTCTCGTGGCCGGGCGCCTGGGCGTCCAAAAATACCGGCGGAGCGTCGAGCTGCGCGGCCACGCGCATCACTTCGCTTTCATCCACATCCAGGTATTCGGCGATAAGCTGCGGAGTGGGTTGGTGCCCCAGACGAATCAACTCGCGGCGCGTTTTCTTCAGGTTATAGAATAACTTGCGCCCGGCGCGCGAGCTCCCAAGCTTGACCGGATGCAGATGATTCATCAGGTAATTGAGGATCATCGCGCGCACCCAGTACTGGGCGTAGCTGGTGAATTTGACGCCCCGATACGGATCGTAGCGCTTGACTGCCTCGGAAAGACCCACATTGCCCTCCTGAATCAGGTCAAGCAGGTTGGTCCAGCGGCGCTGATATTCGCGCGCAAGCTTCACCACCAGGCGAAGATTGGTCAGAATCAGCATCTTGGCCGCGTTGAGATCCCCGTCATCGACATAGCGCTCGGCCAACTCCTGCTGCTGTGCCGAGGGCAGCGGCTCAACATAATTGAGCCGCGCAAGATAGGCGGTGAGCGGATCGGTTTGCGCCGAAAGCTCGCCTGCCTTGCGATCTCGCATCAGCGGAAGACTCAGATCCCCGAAAAATTCCGATGCATCGTCGAGATTCGACCGCTCGATATTGACGCGTTGATTTGCGCCGTGGCCAACCAGGAGTTCGATTGAGGGCTCCCGATTCGTTTGTGTTTTGTCCGTGCTCATTTTTTATACCTCTCGTTCGAGAAGATGGAAAAAGCGTGGGCAACAACCTCGTTACTCAAACTCCAACACGCGATTACCATTTAGACACTATGCTGAAAACAAGAGGTTGCTTACTCTCATTCCATGAGATGCACGATCGGTGCTCTGAGATTCAAAGCATTCCTAGAGAATTTGCCTCTTCACTGCAACCGCGCGCACCACTTCAAGAGCAACCCGGGCACACTCCAGCCATATACCGCAAAGCCATATTAAAATCATATAAAAAAACATACTGTTACTCATAGCGCACCAAAACCAACCAGGATACACGCCAACAAAACCCCTGCAACACCTTGTAGACACTACAGAAATCGTTATGATATGCGCCCGATGAGAGCGAGGCGCACCCCCAAAAAAAGACGGCGGGGGAGACTTTTTTACCTCGCTGGCGGCGAATAGGCGAGTGTTTATGGGCGAAGATTGGAAGGCTGTGAATCTTCAAAAGCAGCGGGAGCGGGCGGCATTGCGTTTTTTCTGCGCGCAGTGCAGCACTCTGCGCGCCGAGGAAGACGCACATTGCGCCGAGTGCGGACACGCGCGCCCCGACGCCGGCTGGACCGCGATTGAGCAGGCCTTTGATCCTTTTCTGGGGCGAATTCTTCAGGATCGCTATCTGATCGATAAGATCGAGGGCCACGGGGCATCCTCCACGGTCTATCGCGCCAAATCCCTGAGCGTCCCCAAGCGATTTGCCATCAAGATGGTGCGCCTGGCCCACGCCGATCGCGCCGCCGCCGAGCAAGCCCGGGCGCGCCTTGAGCGCGAGGTGCGGGCGGTCGGGATGCTGCGAAGCCCGCATATTGTCCGCGTCTACGAGATGCTCGAGATCGACTCGCAACGCGCCGCGGTGGTGATGGAGCATATCGACGGGCAAACCGTTGAGGAGCGCGTGCAGCAGCGCGGACCACTGGCGCTCGATGCGGCCTGCCGCCTGCTCTTGCAGGTCGCCAATGGTCTTTGCGAAGCGCACCAAAACGGCATGGTTCACCGCGATATCAAGCCCGCCAATCTGATGCTGGAGCAACTGCCCGATGGCAGTGACTTCGCCTATCTGCTCGACTTCGGGGTGGTGCATCTTCAGGCGGAGTCCGGGTTGACCCAGGGATTTTTGGGAACGCCGCTATTTACAAGCCCGGAGCAGGCGGGCGCGGAAATCATCGATCCCGCGCGGGCACAGGGCTCAAAGGTCGAACCCATCGACGCGCGAAGCGATATTTATAGCCTGGGCGCGACCTTTTATTTTATGCTCACCGGCCACGCTCCGTTTGAGCATGCCGACAACCTCCAGCTTCTTCAGGCGCATCTTCAAAAGCCCGCGCCCACGCTCGCCGAGCGCGCGCCGGGGCGCGAATTTCCCGCGTCCATCGAGGCGCTTCTGGCGAGCATGCTGGCGAAGTCGCGCGAGGCGCGCCCGGCGAATATTTTTCGGGTCATCGACGCCCTGCAGGCCTACCAGGCCGAGCGCCTCGCCCCAAGCAGTAGCAGCCTGATGGAGGCGACCAGTGAGCTTGAGCCCCACACGCTGCCCATTGAAGACGACGCGTTCGACGGAACCCAGCTCGACGAGATACTCGCCAGACACGCGCCGCCCGAGAGGACCTCGTTCAAAACCCATATCCCGCGCGAGCGCTACGACAGCGTGACCATGCTGGAGGACTCCTCGTCCTCAGGCTCGCAGCCGCGCTCGCTGCTGCCCGAAGATCGCCCGCGCCGCCAGACCGAGCCGCCCGGCGGCCTGCAACGCCCCCAGACCAACCCGCGCGGCGTCGCATCGACCACGCTCGAGCGCGTTGAGCAGCGCACCGTCAACGGGCATAGCTTCGCGCGAAATATCCGCACCAGCGGGGTCGCAAGCCCCGGGCATATCGGCTTTGTCGACTCGCATAACGAGGTCTGGACCCTCCGGGAAGGCGACCTGCGGGCGCGATGCACCCCGATCCAGCGGGTCTGCTCGCTGAGCACCTCGGAGCGCGACGTCTTTGTGGGACTCAAAGACGCCTCGGTCCACCGGGTGCTCGCGCACTCGCGCGACACCGAGCAACTTCTGCCCCCGCAGAGCGTCGCGGGCGCGTCGATCGACGCGCTGAGCACAACCCCGGCGGGGCATCTTCTCCTGGCGGGCAGCGCTGCGGGGACGCTCTTTATCGGGCGGCGAACCTCCGCGACCCCGGCAGCGGCATTCGCCTGGGAAACCCTGCACACCGCCCACTCCATCAGCGCGCTCGCCCTGAGCCCCGACGGCGATCTTTTTGCCGCCGCCTCCGGCGACCACCGCGTGCGCCTCGGCGCCCCAAAGAAGCCCGGCGTCGTGCTGGCCCTCTTCGACACCGGGGCGCACGTGGTCGACATGGCCTTCTCAACCTGCGGCGATCTCTTGGCGCTGCTGCTCGAAAGCCCCGACCAGCTCAGCGCCCGCGTGCAGGTTTATCAGGTGCTGGGCGCCCGGAAAATTTCCGAATTTAGCGTGAGCGCCCCGCTGCCACGAAACCTGTTTTTTTCCGCCCATCATATGCTCCACGGTGTCTGCGCCGCCCACGGGCGGGTGGGCTCGTGGAACCTGATGAGCACTCAGAGCTCGCGGTCCACGTCCCGCCATCCCGACGAGCATTTATAGCCCCGCCTGTCTGAGTCCCCCCATCCTTGTACTTGGGCCGCGCCAATACTATGAAAGGGCCGCCGAGAAACGCGTGAAATTTATTGCGCGCGTTTTGGCAGACCGTTTTTCTCCGACCGCTTTTTTTCGCTCCGTAAGCCCCGAGATTTTCCTGTGAGTTCAGCCTCTGCCTCCGAACTTTCGCCCAAAAAACTTCAGCGTGAGGTCGCTCGCCGGCGCACCTTTGCCATCATCTCGCACCCCGATGCGGGCAAGACGACCCTCACCGAGAAGTTGCTCCTCTACGGCGGGGCCTTGCACCTGGCCGGCAGCGTGAAGTCGCGCCGGGCGGCCAAACATGCGGTCAGCGACTGGATGGAGATGGAGCAGCAGCGCGGGATCTCGATCACCTCGAGCGTGCTGCAATTCGAGTATGACAAGCATTTTATCAATCTTCTGGATACCCCGGGGCACGCGGATTTCTCCGAGGATACCTACCGGACCCTGGCCGCCGCAGACAGCGCGGTGATGCTGGTCGACATCGCCAAGGGCGTGGAGCCCCAGACCATCAAGCTCTTTAAGGTCTGCAGCATGCGAAAGCTGCCGGTATTTACCTTCGTCAACAAGATGGACCGCTACGGGCGCGCGCCGCTGGAGATCATCGAGGAGATCGAGACGGTCCTGGGCATCGGGGTGGTGCCGATTAACTGGCCCATCGGCATGGGCAAGGATTTTAAGGGCGTCTACGATCGGATGAAAAAAGAGGTCATCCTCTTCGACTCCGAGGGCACTCACGGCGAGGCGATCGTCGAGACCAAAACCGTGGGCATCGACGACCCGAAGCTCGCGATCATCCTGGGCGACAAGGGCTACGCGAAACTCCTGGAAGAAATCGAGCTTCTGGAGATCGCCGGCGAGCCCTTCGACCTGGAGAAGGTTCGAAATGGGGAGCTCTCACCGATGTTTTTTGGCAGCGCGATGACCAACTTCGGGGTCGCGCCTTTCCTGGAGAATTTCATCCGGATGGCGCCCTCTCCCGCGGAGGTCAAAGATCCGGCGGTCTCCCCTACGCGCCCCGAATTTTCAGGGTTCATCTTCAAGATTCAGGCGAATATGAACCCCAGCCACCGCGACCGCATCGCCTTTATGCGGATCACCTCGGGGCGCTATTTGCGCGATATGCAGGCGCATCTTTTGCGCGAGGATCGCACCATGAAGCTTGGCTATCCCCAGCAGTTTATGGCCAGCGAACGCGCGCTCATCGAAGAGGCCTATGCCGGCGATATCCTGGGCCTTTATGACCCGGGTTATTTCAAAATCGGCGACTCATTATCCACCGGCGAGCCGGTCGAGGCGCGCGAGATCCCGCGCTTTAGCCCGGAGCATTTTGCGGTGGTCGAGCTCAAGGATCCGCTGCGCCGAAAGCAGCTCGACAAGGGCCTCGACCAGCTCAGCGAAGAGGGTGCCATCCAGGTCTTTCGCCAGCCGCATGTGGGCAATCAGACCATCGTCGGCGCGGTCGGTATTCTCCAATTTGAGGTGCTCACGCACCGACTCGAGCATGAATATAGCGTCAAGATCCGCCTGCGCTCGCTCGGCTTCAAGCACGCGCGCTGGGTCGACGGCGACTTCGACGAGGCCAAGTTCGAGCGCCAGGACTATACGATGGTCCTCAAGGATCGCGAAGATCTGCCGATCCTTTTATTGCGAAACGACTGGGCGCTTAACTTCGTGCGCAGCAATGAGCCGAACCTGAAATTACTGACCAACCCGCCCGGCACCCCGGGGCTCGACGAGCTTCACGGGAAGGGCTGGGGCTTCTGAAAATTTGCGCCCTCACCCGCGCTCTGCTAGGGATGGACGCCCTAAAATGGCCGTCAAAACATATTGCGATTGGAGATAATGATGGTGTTGAATAACCGGCTTATAATTTCTGCGATATCTCTTCTTCTGGCAGCCAGTTTGGCGGCGACCGGCTGCGCGGAGGCCGACGGCACGGTGCCCGAAGCGACTCAAGACACTTCCAATTTTCCGTCCAATAATAATCGCCCCGACGCCGACGGCGAAGACACCGAGACGCCCACCCCGACGCCTGCGCCGGTTGTGGTCGCCCAGGCCACCCCGACCAGCGGCATCGCGCCTTTGCAGGTCGCGTTCTCGGCCCAGGTGAGCGCCGGCTCGGGCGCCTATGAATTCGCCTGGGATTTTGGGGATGCGACAAGCTCCGAGGCGCCGAGCCCCTCGCACCTCTACGAGACGCCGGGCACCTACGAGGCCTCGCTGGTGGTGACGGACGCGACGACCTCGAAGATCAGCGAGCGCGCGCAGATCACCATCCGCGTCGCCGACTTCGACTCCCCCATCGTCTCGGCCAGCGCCTCGCCGAGCCGCGGCGCGGCGCCGCTTGGCGTCTCTTTTAATACCACCACCACCGGCGGAAGCGCCCCCTACACCTATGTCTGGGATTTCGGGGACGCCTCGGCGGCCTCCACCGCCCAGGCGCCGTCCCACGAATATGTCGACTCGGGCACCTATAGCGCCACGGTGACCGTGACCGACGCGAACGGAAAAACCGACAGCGACCAGATCTCGATCGAAGTTGAAACCGCGGAGGTTTTCCGCGTCGATCTGGTGGCCAATCCGACCTCGGGCATCGCTCCGTTGAGTGTCGTCTTCGCCACCCAGATCCAGGGCGGCACGGCCCCCTACACCTATGCGTGGAATTTTGGCGACGGCGCAACCTCGAGCAGCGCGACGCCCTCGCACGCCTTTGGCGCCGTGGGTTCCTATACCGTTGAGCTCATACTCACCGACGCCGAGGGGGCGCGCGCCGAGAATACGGTGACCGTCAACGCGCTGGCGCCCGACGCGATCATCGTCAACCCGACGGCGAGCCCCGACCACGGCATCGCCCCGCAGGAGGTGCAATTTCAGTCCGGCGCCTCGGGCGGAAGCGGCCTATTGGAGTATCAATGGAACTTCGGCGACGGGCGAACCTCCGAGGAGAAAAACCCGCGCCACACCTATCTTTCCGCCGGAGATTTTACCGTCTCTCTGGTCGTCACGGACGCCCTGGGGAACTCGGCCAACGGCTCGCTGACCGTCGAAATCGGCAGCGACCTGGTGCCCTCGGCGAGCGCTTCGGCCTCCCGGCAAAGCGGCATTGCCCCGTTGACCGTCGAATTATTCGGCAACGCCAGCGGCGGCGACGCCCCGCTGAGCTATAAGTGGACCTTTAGCGACGCCCCGGCGCGGACTGTGACCACCAAAAATACCAGCCACACCTTCAGCAGCCCGGGCACGCATACCGCGACCTTCCTGGTCACCGACGCCGACGGCGACACCGATTCTGCCACGGTGACGATCACCGTGCGCGATAACCTCACCCCGTCGGTCACCGCCAGCGCCACGCCCACCAGCGGCGTCGCTCCGTTGAGCGTCAACTTCAGCGCCATCGCGGTCAGCGGCGACGCGCCCTATAATTATACCTGGAACTTCGGCGACGGCTCCGCCCCCAGCAGCCGCCAGAACCCCTCGCATATCTATAGCGGCGCGGGCACCTATAGCGCGACGGTCACCGTGACCGACAACGACGGCGACACCGCCAGTGATACCGTCCAGGTCTCGGTCTCCAGCAATTCGGTGCCCGCGGTGAGCGCCTCGGTGGACCAGGATACCGGCATCGCCCCGCATACCGTCCAGCTCAGTGCCACGGCCACCGGCGGCAACGGGACGTTGAGCTATGAGTGGATCTTCGGGGACTCCACCCCCAACGCCACCGGGCGCACGGTCTCGCATACCTATACCAGCACCGGATATTATGAGCCCAAGGTGATCGTCACCGACGCCGACGGCGACACCGCCAGCGCGACCGTCCCGGTCCTGGTGCTGGACGGCTCCCCGGACCTCGCCGTCGAGAGCTTCACCGTCACCCCCAACGGCCGCGATATCACCTACGAACTCACGCTCAAAAATCGCGGTGCCCTCGCCTCAACGGCGCCCTTTTATATCACCTTTTACCACGATCTTGGCGCCGCTCCGGTCTTCGACAGCCCCATCGACGCGGTGGGCATCTTCGACGGCGGCGACCCAACCATTGCCGCCGGTGAGACGGTCGTGGTGAGCATCACCTTCGAGAATATCGCCGCCGACGCGCAGAGCGCCTATGTGTGGATCGACTATCTGGAGGAAGTCGCCGACCTTGATCGCAGCAATAATATCGCCGGCCCGGTCAATTATACCGTCGACGCCGTCCTGATTAACGAGTTTATGTATGACTCCCCGGGCACCGATAGCGCGACCTTTATTGAGCTTCGCGGCACCCCGGGAAAAGATATCTCGGGCTATAAACTGGTGCATATCAACGGCAGCGGCGGCGCAGAGGACAAGAGTTTTATCTTCGAGGCGGGCACGCTGATTCCCGCCGACGGATTCCTGGTCATTGGCGACGGCACGGTCCAGAATGAAGATATCGTTCACCCGACCTTCCCGGATCTGCAGAACGGGCCCGATAACCTTTTACTCGAAGATGCTTCGGGCAACGTCATCGACGCGGTGGGCTATGGAGATTTCGGCTCTTCGCATGTCTTCGAGGGATTTGGCGACCCGACCTATCCGGCCAAAGAGGGCTATTCGCTGGGGCGAGACGGGTGGGGCGCGACCGGAGATAACCGCACGGATTTTCTGAGCTGGCGCGTCCCCACGCCCGGCAAGCCCAACGCGCTCACCCTGAGCAATCACGCCGACACCTGCGCGGACGCCTATGTATTCGCGGATCAAAATGTCGGCGGCATCTTCTCCATCCACGGCGACCTGGCGGGTGGCGCGGGCAATGATTTCACCTCGCTGAGCCAAGCGGGCGCGGGGGTCTGCGAGGTCACCGGCGCTACCTTCGGCGGCCCGGACCAGGTCTTCCAGTTCACGATTCCCACCGGCAAAACCGCGGCCGTGGTCGTGTCCTTTGAAGATCGCAGCTTCCACGACCTTGACCTCATCCTCACCGCCTCGCCGTGCAGCTCGCTCGACACCGGCTTTGTGGCCTGCGTCGAGACCGAGGAGGTCAGCGGGCTGAGCGAAGATATCTACACGCTCGGCGCGGGCGACTATTATCTGGTCGTCCTGGAGGACGCGGCGAGCCCGTCGGGCGCGGCGTCCCTGCCCTATTCGATCCGCGTTGAGATCGACCTCTGATTCACCCCGATCCCGCGCTCACGGGGCCCAGCTACGCGTCGCGTTTGGGCCCCTGCGCGTGGATCTCGTCGGGCTTTTCAAACCCCGGCCGGGTGATCGTCGGGGCGCTGCCGGTATCTTGCACCCGCTCGATATCCTCCAGGCCAACCGGTTGGCCGTCCTGGGTCGACCGATAGATCGCCTGGATAATCTGCACATCGGCCATACCCTCATAACCGTCGGGCTCCGGGTCCACGCCCTTGTGGATGCAGTCGGCAAAATAGCTGAATTCCGGGCCAAATTGATCGCGCTTCTTGAAGGTGCGCGCGCGCATATCATCGGCCAGCGTCAGCTCATAGCGAAGATGGGTCGCATAGCCAAAAGCCGGCGACATCTCGACCTCGCCCTTGCTGCCGACCAGGCGAAAATGGTCGGTCTTCGCCGCGCCAAAGCTTGAGGTAAATGTCGCCAGCCGATTGCCCGGAAAACGCATGATCGCGCTGGTCATCTCGTCACAATTTTCAAAGCGCGGATCTTCGCCGCTCTCCGACCACCCCATCACCTCGTAGGGCTCGTCGTCAAAAAACGCGCGCGCCGCGTTGATGCAATAGATCCCCATATCATAAAGCGTGCCGCCCCCTTCTTCGATGGGATTTAGCCGGACATTTCCCAACTTCACGTCCTGGCTAAAACTCGCGTCAAAATAGCGCAGGTTCCCCAGCTCGCCGCTTCTGGCAAAGTCGATGACCTGCTGGTTGGCGGCCTCAAAGTGCAGCCGGTATGCGATCATCAGGCGCACATCATTTTTGGCGCACGCCTCGATCATCTGGCGACACTGCTGGACGGTCACGGCCATTGGCTTCTCGCAGAGCACGTGCACGCCGGCCTGGGCCGCGGCCAGGGTATATTCGCAGTGAAGATGATTGGGCAGCGCGATATAGACCGCATCCACCAGCCCCTTTTGCAAAAATGCCCGGTACTCATCGTAGGCTAAACGATGCGCGATATCGTACTTATCGCCGACCTCGGCCAACTTCGTTGCGTCCCCCGAAAAGATCGCCACAAGCTCGCAATTTTTCGCATTCTCGAAGCTCGGCAGCGCCGCCACCTGGGCGATATGCCCGAGTCCCACCACCGCATAGCGAATTTTTTCCGTGCTATTTTTGCTGGAATGATTCTTTTTGGCGTCGTTCATCATGGCCTCCTTACCGGTATTTCAGATCGCTGTGAGCGCGCCGTATGCTCGCGACGTTTTGCCCCTTCGCCCGAATGCTCCTACCGAACCTGAACACCAAACCCCGGAATTCACGAAAACTTTCGGGCGAAACAAAAGGCCTGGGCGAAATTCGCTTGAACCCGCTCAAAGCCGCATGTTAGCGTCGGCTGCTTGCGCCGCGCGCGGCACCTTCAAAAAATATATTTATGACGCAACGGAATGAACGTGACTCAAATGACCCATTATTTGCTCAAGAACGCGACCATCGTCACGATGAATTCCGCCTACGATATCGTGCGCGGCGACGTGCATATAAAAGATGAGAAGATCGTCGCGATCACCGCGCTCGACGCGCCCGATCGCGAGGAATTAGCGGCGCGCGCGCTCCAGCAGGGCGCGACCCCGGTCGACGTCGCCGGCCAGGCGCTGATTCCGGGCTTTGTGCAGACCCATATTCATCTATGCCAGACGCTGCTCAGAAATTGCGCCGACGATATGGTGCTGATCGACTGGCTCAAAAACCGCGTGTGGCCCTACGAGGCCGCGCTGAACTTCGACGAGCTCAAGCATAGCGCCGAGCTGGGGCTGGCCGAGCTGATCCTGGGCGGCACCACCGCGCTGCTCGATATGGGCACGGTGCGCCACACCGACGCGGTCGCCGAGGCGGTTGCCGAAAGCGGCATCCGCGGATTTATCGGCAAGTGCATGATGGATTACGGCGACGAGGTGCCTCGCGGGTTGATGGAGAATACCCAGCAGAGCCTGCGCGAGAGCCTGGCGCTGGCCGAGCGCTGGAATGGCGCCGAAAACGGGCGCATTCGCTACGCGTTTGCCCCGCGTTTTGCGGTCTCCTGCACCAAGGAATTGCTGATGGGCGTGGTCGAAGCGGCCAATGACCTCGATCTTTTTATTCACACCCATAGCTCCGAGACGAAGTTCGAAAACGAGTTCACCCAGCAGATGTACGGGGTGGATAATATCGAATTTTTGGAGCAAATCGGCATGACCCGCCCCAAGAGCGTCTTCGCCCACGGGGTGCACGTCACCGACCACGAGTGTGAGATCCTGGCGCGCACTCAGACCGCCATCGCGCACTGCCCGTCGAGCAACCTCAAACTCGCCAGCGGCATCGCCGATATCCCGCGCTACGACCGCTACGGCGTGCAGGTCTCGCTGGGCGCCGACGGCGCGCCCTGCACCAATAACCTCGACGCCTTCATCGAGATGCGCCTGGCCGCGCTCATCCAGAAGCCGATCCACGGCCCCCAGGCCATGCCCGCACGCCGGGTGCTGCAGCTTGCAACCTTGGACGGGGCGCGCGCGCTAAATATCGACGATGAGGTCGGCAGCATCGAGGTCGGCAAATTCGCCGATCTGGTGGTCATCGACCTGGACTCCGACCCGGGCTGCGGCCCGGCCGGCGACGTCTACTCGCGCATTGTCTATTCCGCACACCGCGCCAACGTGAAGCACGTCTTCGCCTCCGGGCGCCAGCTGGTGCGAAATGGCGAGTTGCAGCGGGCCGATCTTGGCCGGGTGCTGTCGAATGCGCGCTCCTCCCAGAAAAATGTCGTCGCGCGCATGCAAACCGTCTGAGCCCCCAAACACCGCGCTGCAGCCGCGATTTCCAGCCTTAAAACCTCTGCTTCAAATTAATTTATCGCCATACGATCAATTATTTCTTCGAGCATTCTAAAATTAACGCCCAAAGAAATAATTTGACACCCGCTTTGACCCGCCAATCCCCACTCCTTAATCTCCAATTCGTGGTGGACGTAGCGCCCAGTATCCACCACCTCTGCTGAAGCAGTACCTCATCGTAGAGTTTTTTTGGGGTGGGAAATTGGTAGGTGCCAATTCCGACGAGACAGATGCATGGCGCACTGTCTCCCAAAGGATCTGAGGTTTCGTGCGCAGTCGCGAATGAAATCCGTCCGACCTGTAACTGTGTAAACTCAAGGACAGAGGACTACGTTATGACAGAATATGGCTCCGTAAAATGGTTCAATAACGCAAAGGGATACGGCTTCATTCGCATGGAGGACGTCGATGAAGACATCTTCGTCCACTATAGCTCGATCCTCGAAGATGGATTCAAGACGCTCAAGGCCGACGAAGCCGTCGAGTTCGAGCTTGAGCAAGGGCCCAAGGGACTGCACGCGGCTGCGGTCGAAAGGATGGGATTCGCGCGCTAAATACCCGTGATTTATCGCGAAAGCCCGGCGGTTGCGCCGCGCCTCGACGGCGCGCGCAGCCGCTCTTTTTTCATCCGCCCGCGCGGCGCCTATTCGAGCATTTTTTCGGCTCAGGATCGTATCTTCCATGGAATCTTCGCTTCCGAACAACTTTGACCCCGCGCATCACGCTTCGCTCCAGCTCCCCCCATCGATGCGCTCGGGGGGTGAACTCACCCAGCTATATCAACGCGCCCTGCGCCAGAATCAACTCCTGGGCGCATCGTGTCAGAAATGCCAGCATACTCACTTTCCCCCCAAATCGCGCTGCCCGCGCTGCGACGCGTTTCACCTGCTCCCCCTGCATTTAAGCGGGCGCGGCCAGCTCTATGCGGCTGAGATCTCCCAGAACCCCGGCGAGCTTTCGCTGGGGCGGATTTTGCTCGAAGAAGGCTTCTGGGTGCGCGCGCTTCTGGTCGGCGACTTCAGGGACCCCGCGCGCCTGAGCGCCCCAATGCACGATGGCGCGATCGATGTGATCGCGCGCGTTCTGTGCACACAAGGTGTGGCCATTCTTGCCTTTCAACCGGCCTGAATCAACCGTATTTTTATCGAATTATTTATCGTCGCCCATAATAGCCTAGTAAATCAGTAGGGATTATGTGATAATACTCAGGCCAGCGGGAATCTTTCCCCCACAGCGCATGTTTGCACATGCGATATCGCACCTAGCGGGCGAAATTTGTCCATCCATCATATTGAACGAACGCGTATTTAAGTGCGCAAAAAAGGAGCTAACCATGTCGTTGAAATTAGGCGAAAAAGCACCGCAATTCAAAGCAGATACCACCCAGGGTGAGATCGACTTTTATGACTGGGCGGGCGACTCCTGGGTCATCCTCTTCTCCCACCCGGCCGACTTCACCCCGGTTTGCACCACCGAACTCGGCTCGGTCGCCCAGCTCAAGGAAGAATGGGAAAAACGCAACGTCAAGCCCATCGCGGTCTCGGTCGACGGCGTCGAAGAGCACAAAGAGTGGATCAAGGATATCGAAGAGGTCGAGCGGACCGACGTCTATTACCCGATTATCGCCGGTAAGGACCGCAACGTCGCCCAGCTCTACGGGATGATCCACCCGGAGGCCAGCGCGACGACGACGGTGCGCTCGGTCTTTGTCATCGACCCGGATAAAAAGATCCGCATGACGCTGACCTATCCCGCCGCCACCGGGCGCAACTTCCCCGAGCTGCTGCGCGTCATCGACTCGCTGCAGCTCACCGATAACCACAAAGTCGCGACCCCGGCGAACTGGAACCATGGTGACCGCGTCATCATCTCCCCGGCGCTCACCGACAAGGCCGAATTGGACAAGCGCTTCCCCCAGGGCTACGACGAAGTGAAGCCCTATCTTCGCTATACCGATCAGCCCAAATAAGCACTGATTTTTAAGAAATTGCGTCCCGATTTCGGGCGCAATACTGGCGACAGGCACAAAATAGCGCGCGATGACTCCGGAAGCTTGCCAGAGGTATCGCGCGCTATTTTGGTTTCGAAACGGCGCTTATCCGCGCTTCCACACCTCAATTTTTCCGCCCTCGCGCCCCACGACGATATAATCGCCCGTCCGTTGAATGCTGGCGACCGCTCGACCGCCCTCAAAGCTCTGAAAAGGTCGGGTATAGCCGCGCGCATAAACGTGAACACATCCGTCCGCCCCAGCGACCACAGGCTCGCCCGGGCGCGACGCCGCAAGTGCTGTGACATCGCCCTGATGCCCCAGCAGCTCGATCATCTCGTCTGTTCTGGCATCGCGCGCCCACACCCGCCCCGCCTGGCTGGCCCAGACGCCACCGCCCGAATGCGTGGCCATCGCCCGAATTTTCTCGCCGGCCGGGGCGATCTCACCTGGTTTAGCCGCCGAAGTCCACCGCTTTATGCTTCCATCATCTCCTGTCGTGATAATGGAATTATGGGCGAAACCGACCGCGATCACCGCCGTTTCGTGCCCCTCGAGCACCCGGAAAGCCCCGCCATCCTCGGTGCTCCACACCCGTGCCTGAGCATCAAAACCACCGCTCACCACAAACTTTTCATCGCTCGAAACTGCCAGGCTCGAAATCCCCGATTCATGGGCCTTTTGCTGCGCGTGGCGCAAGACCCCCGAGGTCCCCAGAGTTTTTTGAGGAAGCGCCCACCCGTGCAAGACACCCGCCTCATCGCCGGCATAAATCAGGGTTGCTCCGGCGACAAATATCACAGCATTGAGCTGGGCGTCGGGCAGCGCGAAGCGATGCATCTCGTCGCCCTCAAACTTCCAAATAACGACCGTTCCATCGCCCCCACAGCTCGCGATCAACTTGCGTTTTGTGTCCAGGGCGAGGCTTTTAACGCGCGCATGCGGCGACTGAAACTCACTGACGCGCTGATAATGCTGGGTGGCCGTCGCGCTGCGCTTGATGATTCCCATGCCCGGCGCCGTGGGCGTCCACCGGCGCTCCCAGATATCCGCAAAGTCCGTCTCGATCACCTCGCCGTCCTCCGATTTCGGGGACGTCGCATCTTCCAGAAGTTCGGGCACGGCGAGGTCTGCGACGCCTCGATGCCCGGCGCTAAAGCGCTGAGGGCGACCTGCAAAGAGTCGTCCGCTGCGAAGCATCGCCAGATCGTGGCCGTCGATCTGACTGGTCGCGTCTTGATGATCTTCGTCCATCCCGAATCCCACGCGCGAGGGGGTTTCAAACTCCTGGCTCAGACCGCTGGTATGCGGGGCGGTTTCTTCATCAAGCCTCTTTATTTCGCTCAGCGGCGCCATTTGCATCCCGGGAGAGCGCGTGCTCGCCGGCGTCTCTTGCCGATCGTTCTTTTCATCGGCCGCGGGCGCGATGTTTGCGGGCGCCTCGGCGAGTGGAACGCCTCCGCCCACGCCAATAGGATGGGCGTTGGTAAGCGTGCCGCTTCGACTGTCCAGCGAATGCGCGATGCTTTTAGATTCCGTCTTGAAGCCAATCGCCTCGCCGGGTTGCGCCGATTCGGGCGAATAACTCGCCTCGGAGGGCATCCCAAAGCGCGTCGTATTTCCGAGGTCAAAATCAACCTCAAGATCGTCGCTAAAATCTTGAACGGGCGCAGCCGACTTCTCCAAAACCGGCGCCTCAGTCTGCTCCAAAACCGGCGCAGACTGAGGCGCCTGCTCCATCACCTCGCCAAATGCCTCGAAGACGTCACTGCTAAACTCGAGCCCGACCGCTGGAAGGATCTGTGTTTTGCGTTGCTCATCTTCGGATTGGGCGCCGAGCGAGCCCAGAAAAATCGGCAGCGTTTTTCCCTTCACGCGATCCGCAGCGCTCGCTTCGGCAGGCGTCGCAGCCTCGGGCAGCTCCTGGCTCAAACGCTTTTTGAGCCTCGATTTAAGCGATCGCGGTGAAGCGCTCAAAACCTTGCGCCCGGGACGCTTGCTCTCAAGCGCATGCGCGCGATCCTCGGCGGCGGTCGTATCAATCGCAACACTCGGCATCTTGAGCGTATCAAAGGGCTGCGAGTCTTCTACCCCTTCGATTTCAGCAGCATCTTCAAGCACTTCTGACGCATCACTCACCTCAGAAGTCGACGCCACGCGGCCGAGCCCCAGGTCGGTCGGGGCCTCGTCGAAGAAGTCGAAGAGCGCCTGATTATCCTCAGCGTCCAATTGCCCACCGCTGGCCAGCACCTCGCCAAGATCGGCGCGGATATCCGTCGCGTCCGTCTCTTGCGCTGAGCTCGGCGAGTCCAGTGCGCTCGACGCGTCCGGCAAGCCATCCGCGTCATTTGCGTCATTTGCGTCATTTGCGTCATCCGCGTCATCCGCCTCAAACGCGGATTCGCCCGCGGGGTCAGGCTCCAGACGCGCCTCCGAATAACCGTTGAGGCCGAACGCTTCTTCGGCAAAAAATCCGCCCAGCGGATTACTCTCCAGGCTGGCCAGGTTTTGCAGGGCCGGCACACTCCACAGCGCGGCGCATCGGTCGCCCGACACGCTGATCACTTGGGTCGCGTCGACCGGATAGAGGCCCAAAAGCCAGTCGGAATGCGCCTTATGCGACGCCTCCAGCGTGGCCTCCTGCCAATTCCACCGGTTGATATGCCCGTCATAGCTGCCCGAAATCAGGGCGTCGGAGTTTGGGGGGAAATAGACCTTGGAGACATAGTCTTTATGCCCGCGAAGCGTCGCGCGCTTGTCCAACCCCTCGGCCTCGAAGATGCCGACCGAATTATCCCAACTCGCCGTCGCGATCACCGCATCATCGGCGCTCCACGCGACATCCACCACCCAGCCCTGATGCTCGATCACCCCGGCGAGTCGCGCGTCTTCGGGCGCGGCACCGACTTGCCAGAGGTTCAGATCATGGTCCATGCCGCCGCTGACCAGGCGATCGCCCGCGTGCGAGAACGCCAGACATAGCGGCCACGCCTCACTGCCGCTCAGAAGTTGAGCCATGCGCAACGTAAGCGCCGATGATTCGGTGTCGGATTTATCCGGCGCACCAAATTGACGCGTATCCCACAGGCGAATCTCGCGATCGCGCCCCGCCGAGGCGAGGCGCGCGCCGTCGGGGGAGAAACTCAGCGCGGTAACGTCGTTTCGATGCGCGTCGCCCGAAGTCACAACCTCGGGTTTCGCCGCGCCCTGCGGAATCACCAGCAGCAAGGCGCCGGACTTGGTGCCCAGCGCGATCCGAAAATTCGCGCTGGAATAATCCCCATAGGTCTCGCTGATGCAGGGCTTGGCGGCGAGCCGAAACTCCCAGAGTAGCTCGGCCTTCGCCAGTAGTTTTCCGGCCTCATCCGCGATGCGCCAGCCTGCGAATTCCCCGCTCTCGTGAATGCTTAGCAGCACGGTGGGCGCAATAAACGCGAGCGCGCGCAGCGCAGCGCTCGGCGTCGAAACCGTGAGCGCAGGGACGCGACTTGCCGGCCGAGGATCCGGGCTCAGCGCTTCAAACTCATCACCCGATCCGAGCTCCCAGACGCCAATGCTCTGCGAACCGATTGCCAGGGCAAATCGTTTTGCTCGGGGGTCATGGCCATATTGGACGCGATTCAACATACGAAAATAGTCCTGCAAGCTGCGCTATTTTATCCGTGAATTTCTGCTTTTAATTCTACGCCATGACCCTCGATTGTCCAAGCTCAGTTAGGCGGGCGGCTTCGAGCGAGATAACCTATAGGGGCCCAAAAAATTTACAGGTGCGGATTTTTCGCCCATGATATGCTAATGTCGCGCCCGGATCGCGAATCCGTCGGATTTTTCAGCCAAATTTCGTCTTATATGTCACGCCCCAGGCGGTTCTCTATGCAAGTCATTCAAACGCGCCGTCGCACGCGGCCGACCGTCCTGATCGCGCTCGGTCTTGTGGCCGTGCTGGCCGCGGGGTGGGTTATTTGGCAGCGCTCGACCCGCCACGCGCTTGGCAATGCGGGCGCATCCGCGATCGTCGCGCCCATCGCGCCGCTTCGATTGGTCTCGGCCATGGGCGCCGCGGACAGCGCCCATGACAGCCGCGCAATCGCCGAGAATTTGTCTTTTACCGACGCCGAGATCGCCAGCGCCGTGGAGGGCAAACTTCGGGAGATGAAGTTGCCCGCAGACGGCCTTGAGATCACGGTGACGGATCGCGAAGCGCACCTCATCGGGCGCGTCGCCGACCCACTTTTGCGCGACGCCATTGAGATCACGGTGCGCTCGGTCCCCGGAGTCCATACGGTCGACAACCGCCTCGAAGTCCCGAGCGCCGCCCCCAAAGTCACGCCCTGACCCCGCCAAACTTCCCGATTGACCCCTCCAAACTCCGCTGCTAAGACTCAACGCCGCAACGCAGCAGGAAACCGGTGCGATACCGGTGCTGCCCCCGCAACTGTAAGCGGCGACAAACCCGACAAATACCACTGA